>VFQN01002055.1_pt1 | contig 32132 bp, 35 predicted proteins | sample 3512371 | NCBI WGS metagenome assembly VFQN01 (sample SAMN10412370, study PRJNA504923) | tailings metagenome | isolation source: Replicate 2 from Balatoc abandoned mine | place: Philippines: Itogon, Benguet | collected 2017-08-28 | reverse complement strand
CGGCTGTTCTTTAAAAATTCATAGAGTCGAATCAGCGTTGCTGATGGAAAGCGTACTGTCGTAAAGGTCGGTGCGCACCGTGCCATCAGCAACATTTTGATTGCGTCAACGAATATTCAATTTGATTAAAGCAAATTGGATGCGGCATAACGCGCCGGGTGAAAGACCCGGCAAGCATTTGCTTGATGATGTGGCGGCGAGGTTTGTGCGGCGGCAACGTGGCGCAGACGTCAAAGTTATAGGGTCAAGTGAATAAGAGCATGTGGTGGATGCCTTGGCGATGATAGGCGACGAAGGACGTGATAGCCTGCGATAAGCTTCGGGGAGCTGGCAAATTAGCTTTGATCCGGAGATTTCCGAATGGGGAAACCCACCGAAAGGTATCGTGCACTGAATACATAGGTGCACGAGGCGAACCGGGTGAACTGAAACATCTCAGTAGCTCGAGGAAAAGACATCAACCGAGATTCCGAAAGTAGTGGCGAGCGAAATCGGAGGAGCCTGCAAGTGATAGCACAAGACTTAGCGGAACGCTCTGGAAAGGGCGGCCATAGTGGGTGATAGCCCCGTACGCGAAAAGACCTGTGTGGTACTGAGCTTGCGAAAAGTAGGGCGGGACACGTGAAATCCTGTCTGAAGATGGGGGGACCATCCTCCAAGGCTAAATACTCGTAATCGACCGATAGTGAACCAGTACCGTGAGGGAAAGGCGAAAAGAACCCCGGGAGGGGAGTGAAATAGATCCTGAAACCGCATGCATACAAACAGTCGGAGCCCGCAAGGGTGACGGCGTACCTTTTGTATAATGGGTCAGCGACTTACATTCAGTGGCAAGGTTAACCGAATAGGGAAGCCGTAGAGAAATCGAGTCCGAATAGGGCGATTAGTCGCTGGGTGTAGACCCGAAACCAAGTGATCTATCCATGGCCAGGATGAAGGTGCCGTAACAGGTACTGGAGGTCCGAACCCACAAATGTTGAAAAATTTGGGGATGAGCTGTGGATAGGGGTGAAAGGCTAAACAAACTTGGAAATAGCTGGTTCTCTCCGAAAACTATTTAGGTAGTGCCTCGTGTATTACCGTCGGGGGTAGAGCACTGTTATGGCTAGGGGGTCATGGCGACTTACCAAACCATTGCAAACTCCGAATACCGATGAGTACAGCTTGGGAGACAGAGCACCGGGTGCTAACGTCCGGACTCAAGAGGGAAACAACCCAGACCGCCAGCTAAGGTCCCTAAAATTGGCTAAGTGGGAAACGAAGTGGGAAGGCTAAAACAGTCAGGATGTTGGCTTAGAAGCAGCCATCATTTAAAGAAAGCGTAATAGCTCACTGATCGAGTCGTCCTGCGCGGAAGATGTAACGGGGCTAAGCCAGTTACCGAAGCTGCGGATGCACAGTTTACTGTGCGTGGTAGGAGAGCGTTCTGTAGGCCTGTGAAGGTGGCTTGTAAAGGCTGCTGGAGGTATCAGAAGTGCGAATGCTGACATGAGTAGCGTTAAAGCGGGTGAAAAGCCCGCTCGCCGTAAGCGCAAGGTTTCCTACGCAACGTTCATCGGCGTAGGGTGAGTCGGCCCCTAAGGCGAGGCAGAGATGCGTAGCTGATGGGAAACAGGTCAATATTCCTGTACCGATATGCAGTGCGATGTGGGGACGGATCTTAATAGGTTATCCGGGTGTTGGATGTCCCGGTTTAGGCAGAAGTAGGCGTGCGTCAGGCAAATCCGGCGCGCATATACCGAGGCTGCCGATCGAGCGAGCTTGCTCGCGAAGTAACTGAACGAGGTCCCAGGAAAAGCCACTAAGCTTCAGCTTGTGATCGACCGTACCGCAAACCGACACTGGTGCGCGAGATGAGTATTCTAAGGCGCTTGAGAGAACTCGGGAGAAGGAACTCGGCAAATTGACACCGTAACTTCGGAAGAAGGTGTGCCCTAGTAGTGTGTAGTGAACAACGAAGCATGAACGGGTTGCAAAAAATAGGTGGCTGCGACTGTTTATTAAAAACACAGCACTCTGCAAACACGAAAGTGGACGTATAGGGTGTGACGCCTGCCCGGTGCTGGAAGATTAAATGATGGGGTGCAAGCTCTTGATTGAAGTCCCAGTAAACGGCGGCCGTAACTATAACGGTCCTAAGGTAGCGAAATTCCTTGTCGGGTAAGTTCCGACCTGCACGAATGGCGTAACGATGGCCACACTGTCTCCTCCCGAGACTCAGCGAAGTTGAAATGTTTGTGATGATGCAATCTCCCCGCGGAAAGACGGAAAGACCCCATGAACCTTTACTGTAGCTTTGTATTGGACTTTGAACAGATCTGTGTAGGATAGGTGGGAGGCTTTGAAGCCCGGTCGCTAGATCGGGTGGAGCCAACGTTGAAATACCACCCTGGTGTGTTTGAGGTTCTAACCTAGGTCCATTATCTGGATCGGGGACAGTGCATGGTAGGCAGTTTGACTGGGGCGGTCTCCTCCCAAAGCGTAACGGAGGAGTTCGAAGGTACGCTAGGTACGGTCGGACATCGTGCTAATAGTGCAATGGCATAAGCGTGCTTAACTGCGAGACTGACAAGTCGAGCAGATGCGAAAGCAGGACATAGTGATCCGGTGGTTCTGTATGGAAGGGCCATCGCTCAACGGATAAAAGGTACTCTGGGGATAACAGGCTGATACCGCCCAAGAGTTCATATCGACGGCGGTGTTTGGCACCTCGATGTCGGCTCATCTCATCCTGGGGCTGTAGCCGGTCCCAAGGGTATGGCTGTTCGCCATTTAAAGAGGTACGTGAGCTGGGTTTAAAACGTCGTGAGACAGTTTGGTCCCTATCTTCCGTGGGCGCTGCAGATTTGAGGAAGCCTGCTCCTAGTACGAGAGGACCGGAGTGGACGCACCTCTGGTGTACCGGTTGTCACGCCAGTGGCATTGCCGGGTAGCTAAGTGCGGAAGAGATAACCGCTGAAAGCATCTAAGCGGGAAACTCGTTCCAAGATGAGATCTGCCGGGGCCTTGAGCCCCCTGAAGGGTCGTCGTAGACCACGACGTTGATAGGCTGGGTGTGGAAGCGCAGCAATGCGTTAAGCTAACCAGTACTAATTGCCCGTGCGGCTTGACCCTATAACTTTGATGTCTCACATCAATAGCAAATGCAACGATATGCCAATCGTTGTCGCAATCAAATGAAACGCTGATCGATCCGCCACACAATGTGCGGATCTCGACTCTATGAATTCGCTTGGCTGAACAATCAGCAGCCAAGCAACCCGTTATGCCTGACGACCATAGCAAGGTGGCCCCACTCCTTCCCATCCCGAACAGGACAGTGAAACGCCTTTGCGCCGATGATAGTGCGGATTCCCGTGTGAAAGTAGGTCATCGTCAGGCTCTTACAACCAAACCCCCAACCAATCGGTTGGGGGTTTGTCTTTTGGGGCATCCCAAAAGCGTTGTGGCCAGTGCCGCCGATCTGTTATTGCTTGTCGTTTGCGGCAATCAACGATTGCACACCCAAGCGCCGTCCATGGCGAGCGCTTGTACCCGAATCAGATCGGCCAGGAGCATGTCCAGCACCTCCGATGGTGTTCCCGGGTGATCCATGCGTGCAATGCGAAGGAAATAGTCCGACGCGGCAAACCAGCTTTGCAGCTGAGCCAACTCAACGCGCTGCCATTCCAGCATTTTGAATTTCACCAGCACTTTGAGCGCATGCGATCGGTGCTTGGCGGGGTCGCGCCGGAACTGGTCAAGGCGGCTGCGAGCGCGGGCGAGGGCGATGCCAACTTCTTCCCCCCGGAAAACGGGGCCATGGCCAGGAATCACGGTCGAAGGGGCCAGCGACTCGATCAGGTCCAGGGTGGCGCCGACCTCTTCAAACGCATCGACGCCGTCCAGCTCAGGAAAGACAACACCGAAGCCATTGCCCCACAGGGCATCGCCGGAAATCAGCACGCCGTGTTCCGGCTCGTGCAACAGGACCGCGTGCGGGTCGTGGCCCGGGGCCGACCGCACATCCCATCGCAGAGCGCCAGCGCGAAGACGCCCGCCCGGCCACAGCAGTTCGTCGTAGTCGAAGCGCGGGCAGAACTGGCCGGTGGGTGTGTAGGTCAAGGCGACCGGGTCCCAATGGCGAACCGCCGAAGCCTGTCCGGGCGGGATGGCAACCCGGGCCGCTGGCCAGGCTTCCAGCAGCGCAGCGTTGCCGCCGCAGTGGTCGCTGTGCAAGTGGGTGTTCACCACCTGCGTCAGTGTTTGGCCGTCGAGGGCCTGGCGGATGAGGGCCACGGTCTGCCGGGCGTGGCTGGCGTAGCCTGTGTCGACCACCAGGCCCCCGGCCTCGGTGCGCATGACCACGCTGTTGGCCGACAGCCATCCCCGCTCGAGCACCTGGATGCCCAGCGCCGCCAAGGGCTCATCGGGCGCGGGATGGGCGAGGATGGGTGCGTGAGCCATGGGCGATTGTGGGTCGGACCGGCCCCCTATGCCGGTGCGCGGGACCACTCGGCGTCGAGTCGGCGACAGGCCTCGGCCAGCGGCGCGTCGAAGAGGCAGTCGATCCAGCGGGCTTCCCGGTCGGCGATGGTGCGCAGGAAGGCGGAGGCGTCGCCGAGTGCAGCGAAGGCATCGAAGCCGGACTCGAGAAAGTGCTGCAGGGCGTCCAGGCCGGCCGCCTCCGCGGGTTTGCGCATCATGCGAAGGCCCAGGCGCAGTGAGCGCATGCGGGTCAGCCGCTGCAGCTCCTGGCCCATGTGCTGCACCACGGCCAACTGGCGCTCGCGCTCGCCGCGGGCGCCGCAGGCACGCCAGGCCAGGGTGTAGCGCTCGGCGGCGGGCGTGCCCTCGGCCTGCCCCAGCCAGTGGCCCGCGAGTGCATCGTCCAGCCGCTCGGTGAGCGCGTGCATTTCGGTCAGGTCGACCGCCAGTTGCGCGACGGCGGCGGGGAACAGGCGTTCGAGCGCGCCGGCGATGCGCCCGAATTGCTCGTCGCGGCGAGAGAAGTCGTGTTCACCGTACAGCTCTTCCAGAAAGAAGCGCACCGCCGGCTGGCTGCGAGGATCGGCGGCAAGGTCGGCGTAGCTGGCGCGGAAGCGCCGGGCCTGAAGCCCCTTTACGGTGTGCACCGCGGCGGCCTGGGCGGGCGCACCCAGGGCGCCCTGGCGCAGCGCCGCCACACTGTGCAGGTGGGCGCGGATCTGGTCGGCGAAAGCCGTGTTCGAGCTCATGTGAAGGTGAAACCCGGGGTGATCGGCGGCGATGGAGGCCGTTGGCGTGAGATAGTCGGTGCATGCGCGAGCCGACACCACATCCTACCGCCCGCTCGGCCCTGGCCGGCCTGCAGCGTGTGCTGGTGTTCGGCGCCGTTCTGTTGCTGTTGCTGGCGGTGGGCCTGTGGCGGCGCGGGCACCCGATCGGGGCGCTGCTGCTGGCGGCGAGCGTGCTGTGCGGGCACGCCCTGGCCTTGGGTGTCGAATGTGCGCTGGCGGCCTGGGTGAACCGCGAGGACACCCGCCGCCAGGGCCACGGTGCGGACACGCCCTGGACCGCATGGGTGCGCGCCTGGTGGCGCGAGGTGTTGGTGGCCCCACGGGTGTTCGCCTGGCGCCAACCCTTTCGCTGGCGTCTCCTCCCGGACCCCCAAGCGCCGATGCCCGGCCCCGGTGGCGCCGTGGTGCTGGTCCATGGCTTCGTGTGCAACCGGGGCTTCTGGTTGCCCTGGCTGCGGGCCTTGCGCGAACGGGGCCTGGCCTACGCGACCGTCAACCTCGAGCCAGTGTTCGGCTCGATCGACGACTACGTGCCATTGGTGGAGGAGGCCGTGCGGCGCGCCGAGCGATTGGGCCCGGGCCTGCCGACCCTGGTGTGCCACAGCATGGGCGGCCTCGCCGCCCGTGCCTGGATGGTGGCCGATCCGCGCAACGCCGCGCGCGTGGCAAGGGTGTTCACCATCGGCAGCCCGCACCGCGGCACCTGGATCAGCCGCTTCAGCCGTGTCGTCAATGGCCGCCAGATGCGCGTGGACGGCGACTGGCTGGGCCGGCTCGCCGCGCGCGAGCGCGCGCTGCGCGGCGAGGCGCCCTACGCCGGCTTCGTGTGCTGGTACGCGGACACCGACAACATCGTGTTCCCGGCACCCACCGCCACGCTGCCCGGCGCCGACAACCGCCTGGTGCCGGGCGCGGCGCACGTCGATCTGGCGTTTCAGCCGAGGGTGATGGGCGAGTCGCTGGCGATGCTGGCGTCGGCCGGCAGTTCGCCGAGCGAGCGCACGGTGTCGTAGATCGGCGTGAAATCGGGCGCCGTCATGTCGAAGAGCTGCTCGAAGCTGTCGATGACGAAGTAGGTGGCCTGGTAATCGTCGATCTTGTAGCGGGTGCGCATGCAGCGCACCAGGTCGAGCGCGATGCGCCGCGCGCGCGGGCTGGTCACGCTGTGGCGCAGTTCGCCGGACGAACTGAGGATGCCGGCGCCATAGGCGCGCAGGCCCTGCGGCTCGCGGATCAGCCCGAACTCGATGGTGTACCAGTACAGGCGCGAGAGCAGCTCGCCCGCGCCGAGGTCGTGTGCCTTCAGCCCGCCCTGGCCATAGCGTTGCACGTAGTCCGCGAACACCGGGTTGAACAGCAGGGGCACGTGGCCGAACAGGTCGTGGAAGACGTCGGGTTCGACGATGTAGTCGAACTCCTGCGGCGTGCGGATCCAGTCGGTCACCGGGAAGCGGCGGTGGGCCAGCAGGTCGAAGAAGGGGCGCTCGGGGATCAACCCGGGCACGGCAACGATTTCCCAACCGGTGGCCGGGCGCAGGCGCTCGTTGATCTCGTCGAAGCGCGGGATGCGGTCGCGCACGCCGAGGGCGGGCAGGGCGTCGACAAAGGCCTGCGCGGCCAGGCCGGGCAACAGGGCGCTCTGTCGTTCGTAGAGCCGGCGGTAGGTGTCGTGGTCGGCCTCGGTGTAGGCCGACCAGTTCTGCGGGCAGGTGTAGTCGTCGCGGGCGCGCGAGTAGTCCCCGCGCGGGGGGCGCTCGCTGGCGCCATAGACGACGGGTTCGACGGCCATGGTCTCGTTCTCCGCCGGATCCTCAGGACTTCTGCAGCACACCGCGGCGCATCTGGTCGAGCTCCATGGTCTCGAACAGGGCCTTGAAGTTGCCTTCGCCGAAGCCCTGGTTGCCCTTGCGCTGAATGAACTCGAAGAAGATGGGGCCAAGCTGGTTCTCGCTGAAGATCTGCAGCAGCAGTTCGCCGGGCGCGCCGTCCACCAGGATGTTGCGCTGCTTCAGGGCCTCGATGTCCTCGGCCAGGTTCGGGATGCGCCTGGGCAGCAGCTCGTAGTAGGTCTCGCTGGTGGTCAGCAGTTTCACGCCCGCCATCTGCAGCGCGTCGACCGTGTCGTACAAGTTGGTCGATCCCATGGCGATGTGCTGGATGCCTTCGCCGTGGTAGCGGTCCAGGTACTCCTGGATCTGGCCCGACTTCTCGTTGCCCTCTTCGTTGATCGGGATGCGGATCTTGCCGCAGGGGCTGGTCATGGCCTTGCTCTTGACGCCGGTGGCCTGGCCCTCGATGTCGAAGTAGCGCACCTCGCGGAAGTTGAACAGGCGCTCGTAGAAGTCGGCCCACTCGGCCATGCGGCCCCGGTGCACGTTGTGCGTGAGGTGATCGATGTAGGTGAGGCCGTGGCCCACCGGGGCAAGCTCGGCGCCGGGCAAGGGCTCGAAGTCGACGTCGTAGAAACCGATGTTGCCGATCTCGCCGTCCTTGGCGCCGTTCTTGCCGCGCCAGCGGTCGATGAAATAGATGATGGAGTCGCCGATGCCCTTGATGGCGGGGATGTTGAGCTCGCCCGGGCCGGCCTGCCCCGCGTAGCCCCAGGCGCCCAGGGAGATCGCGCGCTCGTGGGCGGCCTTGGCGTCCTTCACGCGAAAGGCGATGGCGCAGACGCTGGGCCCGTGCTGGCGCGCGAAGCGCTGCGCGAAGCTGTCGGGCTCGGCGTTGATGATGAAGTTGATCTCGCCCTGGCGGTACAGGGTCACGGCCTTGTGGCGGTGCCTGGCGATCGCCTTGAAGCCCATGCGCTCGAACAGCGCGCCCATGGCCACGGGGTCGGGCGCGGCGTACTCGATGAACTCGAACCCGTCGGTGCCCATGGGGTTGTCCCAGCCCTGAAAGGCGGTGGCGGAAGCGGGCAGGGCGGCGTTCATGGCGGTCTCCTTCGTGGGTTCTGGGGGATGGGCCACTGTATCGGCGCAGGGTGTCACGATTCCGGCGTTTGTGGGCGCGCCATTTGTCCATCACGCAGGATTTCTGCACAATGCCGGCGATGGAAGCCTTGGACAAGCTCGATCGCGCCATCCTGCGCAGCCTGCAGGCCGATGGGCGCGCCACCTACGACCAGGTCGCCGAGACCGTGGGCCTGTCGGCCAGCGCGGTGCTGCGCCGGGTGCGCCGCCTGGAAGAGGCGGGCGTGATCGCGCGCTACGTGGCCCTGCTGCGGCCCGAGGCCGTGGGCCTGGGCCTCACGGCCCACGTGAGCGTGCGCCTGGAAAAGCACGCCGAGGGCAACAAGCGCAACCCCATGGACGAGTTCCGCGCCAGCGTGATGGCCTGGCCCGAGGTGGTGGAGTGCGTGGCGCTCACCGGCGACATGGACTACCAGCTGCGCCTCGTGGTGGCCGACATGGCCGCCTACTCGCGCTTCATGATGGACACCCTGCTCAAGCACCCCAGCGTGCAGGACTGCAAGACCAGCTTCGTGATGGACCGCGTCAAGAGCACCACCGCGCTGCCGCTCTGAGCGGGCGCTGGGGCGCAGGCGCTTGCGCGTGGCGGTGCTTGCGGCCAGACTTGGGTGCTTTCCCCAGTCCGCACACCCATGGCGACCCGCGACCCCGCCCCGCCCCGCGACGACCGAGCCGACAGCGGCACGGTGCCCATCCGCGCGCTCGACAGCGGCCACCGCGCCGAGATCGTGCGGCACCTGCTCTCGCTGGACGCCTCCGACCGCTACCTGCGCTTCGGCTACGCCGCCACCGACGAGCAGATCGGCCGCTACGCCGAGCGCCTGGACTTCGACCGCGACGCGGTCTTCGGCATCTTCAACCGCCGCCTGCACCTCATCGCCATGGCCCACCTGGCCTTTTCGGTCGACCCGCAGCTGCGCAGCTGCGCCGAGTTCGGCGTCTCGGTGGCCAAGGCCTCGCGTGGCAAGGGATACGGCAGCCGGCTGTTCGAGCGCGCCGTCACGCACGCGCGCAACGAGGGCGTCTCCCAGCTCTTCATCCACGCCCTGTCCGAGAACACGGCCATGCTCAAGATCGCCCGCAACGCCGGTGCGGTGCTGGAGCGCGCCGGCTCCGAGACCGAGGCCCACCTGCGCCTGCCGCCGGCCGATTTCGACTCGCGCGTGAGCGAACTGCTCAGCGACCAGGTGGCCGTGACCGACTACCACCTCAAGGCCCAGGCCAAGCAGTTCTGGGGCGTGATCCGCCTGCTGCAGGAGATCCGCCAAGGCGTGCGCGACGCCCGCGACCGCGCGCGCGGCTGAGCGGCCGGACCGGGTGCGCCACCGGCGCGGCAGGGGTTTGTCCCTTCAAACCCATGGGGTATCCTCGCCCGTTGTTACAACCACCGTCTCCCCCAGTGGCCGACCACCCCCCCAGTAGCGGGCCGCAGCGCGGCCTGCGGCCCCCCGACAAACGCGGATTCCTGCAGAAGCTTGTCGAGTTCATCAACCCCGGTCCGGACTCCAAAGACGAGCTGATCGAGACCCTCGCCGAGGCCGAGGACAACGACATCATCAACGCCGAATCCCGCGTGATGCTCGAAGGCGTGATCCGCATCGCCGACATGACCGCCGGCGACGTCATGGTGGCCGCGCCGCGCATGGACATGATCGCCATCGACGCGCCCTACGACGAGCTGCTGCACCTGGTGATCGACACCGCGCACTCGCGCTTTCCGGTCTACGAGGGCGAGCGCGAGAACATCATCGGCATCCTGCTCGCCAAGGACCTGCTCAAGCTGCAGCGCGCGCCCTCGCTCAACATCCGCGCCCTGCTGCGACCGGCCACCTTCGTGCCCGAGAGCAAGGGCCTGAACGACCTGCTGCGCGAGTTCCGCGGCAACCGCAACCACCTGGCCATCGTCATCGACGAGTTCGGCCGCGTCGCCGGCCTCATCACCATCGAGGACGTGCTGGAGGAAATCGTCGGTGAGATCGAGGACGAGTTCGACGTCGACGAGGACGCCGGCGACGTCTTCGCGCTGGCCGACAGCACCTGGCGCGTCAGTGGCGACACCCCGATCGAACGCATCAACGAGGCCTTCGAGCTCCACCTCTCCGACGAGGACTTCGACACCATCGGCGGCCTCATCGCGCACACCATGGGTCACGTGCCCAAGCGCGGCGAGGCGCACGAGATCGAGGGCCTGCGCTTCACCGTGCTACACGCCAAGGGCGGTGCCGTGAAGTGGTTCAAGGTGGCGCCGGTGCCCGCCGAACCCTGACCCCCTTCCCCCCACCCACGGCCCATGCGCAGCCTTTTCGGATCGCTCCACACCCCCTCGAGCTTCCACCCCATGACGCGCCGCCCGCCCGGGCGCGGTTCGCGGCTGGCGGGTTTGCTGTTCTTCTGGGTCTGTCTGCTGGGGGGCCTGGGTCAGGCCGCCGCCATCGCCTGGCCCTCGGCGGCCTGGGTGCCGCCGGGCCTGGTGCCAGGGCAGCCGAGCGGCGGGCTGCAGATCGTTTCGCTGGCCCTGCTGGTCTTTGCCCTGCAGTTCGCCACGCGCGTGGGCCAGGCCATGTGGCGCGGCTGGCTGTTCGCCACCGCCTGGCTGGCCGGCAGCTTCTGGTGGCTGTTCATCTCCATGAACACCTACGGTGGCCTGCCGGCCTGGCTGGCCGCCCTGGCCGTGCTGGCGCTGGCCGGCGCGCTGGCGCTGTACTACGCCCTGGCCGTGGGCTTCCTCTGCGCCTGGGCGCCGCTGGCGCGCAGCGCGCAGGCGCTGATGTTCGCCGCCGCCTGGACGCTGGCCGAGCTCGCGCGCGGCCAGCTCTTCACCGGCTTTCCCTGGGGCGCGGGCGGCTACGCCCAGGTCGACCTGATGGCGCCCTGGGCGCCGCTGGTCGGCGTCTATGGCATGGGCTTCATCGCGGCCATCCTGGCCTATGTGCTGGCCTCGGTCCTCACCTGGGCGGTGCACGCCGCCCTGGCCTGGATGCGCCAGCCCGTGCGGCCCGTGCCCGTGCGCGCCGCCGGCGGCGTCTACGTGTCCACGCCGCCCACCGCCCGCGTGCAGGCGCGCCACTGGTCGCCGTTCACCGTGGCGCGCGGCGCCCTGGCCTGGCTGGTGGTGCTGCTGCTGGTCATCAGTTGCCTGGGCGGCGGCGAGCGCTGGCGCGGCCTGGGCCAGGCCGAGACGGCCGGCACCGGTCCGCTGCGCGTCTGGCTGCTGCAGGGCAACATTCCGCAGGACCAGAAGTTCGTGCCCGGCACCGGCGTGGCCCAGGCGCTGGAGTGGTACCCGCGCCAGATGCGCGAGGGCATCGCGGCCGCCAGCGCGCGCGCCGACGGGCCCCAGCTCATCGTGGCGCCGGAAACCGCCGTGCCCCTGCTGCCCGAGCAGCTGGGCGCGGCCTTCTGGCAGCCGCTGCTGCAGCCCATCGCCGAGCAGGCCGGCCCGGGCGCCGCCGCCGTGCTCACCGGCCTGCCCCTGGGCAGCCTGGAGAGCGGCTACACCAACTCCACCTGGGGCTTCACGCCGGCCGCCGCGCGCCGCGCCCTGGCCAACGCCCAGTCGCCCGAGGTGCACCGCTACGACAAGCACCACCTGGTGCCCTTCGGCGAGTTCATCCCGCCCTTCTTCCGCTGGTTCACGCAGATGATGAACATCCCCCTGGGCGACTTCGCGCGCGGCGCGCTGCCCCAGGCGCCCTGGACCTGGGCGGGCCAGCGCATCGCGCCCAACATCTGCTACGAAGACCTGTTCGGCGAGGAGATCGCCGCCGGCTTCACCACCGCCGAGGGCGCGCCCACCGTGCTGGTGAACCTTAGCAACATCGCCTGGTTCGGCGACTCCATCGCCATCGACCAGCACCTGCAGATCTCGCGCCTGCGTGCGCTGGAGTTCGGCCGGCCGATGCTGCGCGCCACCAACACCGGCGCCACCGCCGCCATCGACCACCGCGGCGTGGTCACCCAGCGGCTGCCGCGCCTGGAGCGCGGCCGGCTGGAGGCCACCGTGGAAGGCCGCAGCGGCCTCACGCCCTACGCGCAATGGACGGCGCGCTGGGGCCTGATGCCGCTGTGGGTGGTCTGCGGTGCGCTGCTGCTGGTCATCGCCTCGCTGCGCCAGCTGGGCCGCCGGGGCGGCCGCACGCGGCGGCGCTGAGCCCGGCCGGGCCGACCCCCGGCCCGTAAAATCGCGCATTCCGCCGGTGGCCCGCCTGGGCGGCGCACCGCGCACCCCCCAACAAGACCTCTCACTTTCCGCCGGCCCGCCCACGCGCGGGCCTCACGCGCATGTTGACCTTCCAGCAAATCATCCTCACGCTGCAGACGTACTGGGCCAACCAGGGCTGTGCGCTGCTGCAGCCCTACGACATGGAGGTGGGCGCCGGCACCAGCCACACCGCCACCTTCCTGCGCGCCATCGGCCCCGAGCCCTGGAAGGCCGCCTACGTGCAGCCCAGCCGCCGCCCCAAGGACGGCCGCTACGGCGAGAACCCCAACCGCCTGCAGCACTACTACCAATACCAGGTGGTGCTCAAGCCGGCGCCGGCCAACATCCTGGAGCTCTACCTGGGCTCGCTCGAGGCCCTGGGCTTCGACCTGAAGAAGAACGACATCCGCTTCGTCGAGGACGACTGGGAAAACCCCACGCTGGGTGCCTGGGGCCTGGGTTGGGAGGTCTGGCTCAACGGCATGGAGGTGACCCAGTTCACCTACTTCCAGCAGGTCGGCGGCATCGACTGCCGGCCCGCCACCGGCGAGATCACCTACGGCCTGGAGCGCCTGGCCATGTACCTGCAGGGCGTGGAGAACGTCTACGACCTCACCTGGACCGAGGGCCTGAGCTACGGCGACGTCTACAAGCAGAACGAGGTGGAGCAGTCCACCTACAACTTCGAGCACAGCGACGCCGACTTCCTGTTCACCGCCTTCGCCGCGCACGAGAAGCAGGCCAAGCACCTCATGGCCGAGCGACTCGCGCTGCCCGCCTACGAGCAGGTGCTCAAGTGCGCGCACAGCTTCAACCTGCTGGATGCGCGCGGCGCGATCAGCGTGACCGAACGCGCCGCCTACATCGGCCGCATCCGCAACCTCGCGCGCAGCGTGGCCCAGAGCTACTACGAAAGCCGCGAGCGCCTGGGCTTCCCCATGGCGCCGCGCGAGTGGGTGGCGCAGATCGAGAAAAAGGCCGCCTGAGCCGGGAAGAGAAGAACAACGATGTCCGCACAGAACCTGCTCGTCGAACTCTTCGTCGAGGAACTGCCGCCCAAGGCGCTGAAAAAGCTCGGCGAAGCCTTCGCCACCGGCCTGGCCGCCAGCCTCCAGGCGCAGGGCCTGGCGCCGGCCGACGCCGCCGTGACCGCCTTCGCCTCGCCGCGCCGCCTGGCCGCCCACGTGGCGGGTGTGCTCGCGCGCGCCGCCGACAAGCCCCAGTCGCACAAGCTCATGCCCGTGTCCGTGGGGCTGGACGCCAGCGGCCAGCCCACGCCCGCGCTGCTCAAGCGCCTGGGTGCGCTGGGCGCCGACGCCTCGGCCGTGGCGGGCCTGCGCCGCGCCGTGGACGGCAAGGCCGAGGCCCTGTTCTTCGACAGCATCGCGCCCGGCGTCGAACTCGCGGCCGGCCTGCAGAAGGCCCTGGACGAGGCCATCGCGCAGTTGCCCATTCCCAAAGTCATGACCTACCAGCTCGAGTCGGGCTGTGCCCTGCCGGGCTGGGACAGCGTGCAGTTCGTGCGCCCCGCGCACGGGCTCGTGGCACTGCACGGGGCCGAGGTGGTGCCTGTGAAGGCGCTGGGCCTGAAGGCCGGCAATGCCACCCACGGCCACCGCTTCGAAGCCCGCGTCGACCCGGTCGCCATCGCCCACGCCGATGCCTACGCCGACACGCTCGCGCAGGACGGCGCCGTCATCGCCTCCTTCGCCGAGCGCCGCGCCGAGATCGCGCGCCAGCTCGCGGCCGCCGCGGCCCAGGTGGGCGGCGCTTGCCGGCCCGTCGAGGACGAGGCCCTGCTCGACGAGGTGACCGCGCTGGTCGAGCGCCCGAACGTGCTCATCTGCGAATTCGAGAAGCAGTTCCTCGACGTGCCGCAGGAGTGCCTCATCCTGACGATGAAGGCCAACCAGAAGTACTTCCCGCTGCTCGACGCGCAAGGCCGGCTCACGAACCGGTTCCTGGTGGTCAGCAACATCCGCCCCGACGACGCCAGCGCCGTGATCGGCGGCAACGAGCGCGTGGTGCGCCCGCGCCTGGCCGACGCCAAGTTCTTCTTCGACCAGGACCGCAAGAAGACGCTGGAATCGCGCGTCGAGGGGTTGGGCAAGGTGGTCTACCACAACCAGCTCGGCACGCAGGGCGAGCGCGTGGAGCGCGTGCGCGCCATCGCGCGGGCCATCGGCCAGCGGCTCGGCGGCGACGTGCTCGCCCAGCAGGCCGACACCGCCGCGCGCCTGGCCAAGACCGACCTGCTCACCGACATGGTGGGTGAGTTCCCCGAGCTGCAGGGCATCATGGGCGGCTACTACGCGCGCCACGACGGCCTGAGCGAGGACATCGCCTTCGCCATCGAAGACCACTACAAGCCGCGCTTCGCGGGCGACGCGCTGCCGCGCAACGCCGTGGGCACGGTGGTGGCACTGGCCGACAAGCTGGAAACCCTGGTGGGCATGTTCGGCATCGGCAACCTGCCCACGGGCGACAAGGACCCGTTCGCGCTGCGCCGGCACGCGCTGGGGGTGGTGCGCATGCTGATCGAGGCAGATGTGCCTGTGAACCTTGATTGGCTGCTCGGGGCTGCTGCGGTGCCGTTTGGTACGTTGATCAAAGATCCCTCGGCTGAACTTGAGCAGTTCATTTATGAGCGGCTTCGTGGCTACTTCCGTGATGAGGATCGCTCGGTTAAGCACCCTCGGGGTGTTTCAGAACCTCATGCCTACACGAATGCCGAGATCGACGCCGTGCTGGCGCTGCGTCCGCAACTGCTGAGGTCACTGGACGCGCAATTGCACGCTGTGTTGGAGTTCGCGTCCTTGCCCGAGGCCCCCGCCCTGGCGGCCGCCAACAAGCGCATCGGCAACATCCTCAAGAAGTCCGAAGGCGTGGGCGGGCCCGTCAATGCCGGCCTGCTGAAAGAGCCCGCCGAGAAGGCCCTGTTCGACGCCATGCAGGCCACCGTGCCCGGCGCCGACGCGCGGTTCGAGGCCGGCGATTTCACCGCCAGCCTGCAGGCCCTGGCCGCGCTGCGCGCGCCGGTCGACGCCTTCTTCGACGGCGTCATGGTCAACGCCGACGACCCCGCGCTCAAGGCCAACCGCCTGGCCCTGCTGCAGCAGCTGCACCGCGCGATGAACCGCGTGGCCGACCTTTCGCGACTCGCGGCATGATCGAGGCATGAAGCTGCTCATCCTCGACCGCGACGGCACGCTCAACCGCGGCCGCGACGACAAGGTGGCGTCGCCGGACGAATGGGAGCCTTTGCCGGGCGCGCTCGAGGCGGTGGCGCGGCTCAACCACGGCGGCTGGCGCGTGGTGTTGGCCACCAACCAGTCGGGCATCGGCCGCGGCCTGTTCGACATGGCCTCGCTCAACGCCATCCACCTCAAGATGCACCGCCTGCTGGCGGCCGCCGGCGCGCGGGTGGAGGCCATCTTCATCTGCCCGCACGCGCCAGAAGACGCCTGCGGCTGCCGCAAGCCCGCGCCCGGCCTGTTCCAGCAGATCGGCGCGCGTTTCGGCGTGCCCCTGGCCGAGGTGGTGGCCGCCGGCAACTCGCTGCGCCACGTGCAGGCTGGCGCCGCCGCTGGTTGCGCCACGCACCTGCTGCTCACGGGCCAGTCGGCCGCGTTGGGCGGCCAGCCCGGCGCCGCCATCGCGGGCCTGCCGCCCGCCACCCAGGTCCACGCCGACCTCAGCGCCTTTGCCGACTGGCTGCTGGCCCAGGTCCCGCCCCCTTCCAAGCCGACCGCCTGACCCCCGAGCATGATCGCTATTCACTTCCTGCGCTCCGTGTTGCACTTGCTGGTGATGGTGATCACCGTGATCCCCTGGGGGCTGGCGGTGGTGATCGTCTCGCCCTTCGTGAGCAGCACCACGCTGTACTGGATGTGCGCGAACTGGCTGCGCGTGGCGGTGCACAGCGGCACGCTGATCCTGGGCATCCGCAACCGCGTCACGGGCCTGGAGAACCTGCCCGTGGGCAGCACCGCGCCGGCCGTGCTGCTGCTCAAGCACCAGTCCACCTGGGAAACCTTCGCCATGCCCACGCTGATGCCGCACCCGCTGGCCTACGTGTTCAAGAAGGAGCTGCTCTACGTGCCCTTCTTCGGCTGGGCCATGGGCCGGCTGGACATGATCCACATCGACCGCAGCAAGCGCACCCAGGCCTTCAACAAGGTGGTCGAGCAGGGCCAGCGTCTGCTCGACCAGGGCACCTGGGTGATCATGTTCCCCGAGGGCACGCGCATCCCGCGCGGCGAGAAGGGCAGCTACAAGACTGGCGGCACGCGCCTGGCCGTGGCCACCGGCGCGCCGGTCATCCCCATCGCCGTGACCTCGGCCAAGTGCTGGCCGCGCAAGGCCTTCATCAAGCGGCCCGGCGTGGTGGACTTTTCCATCGGCAAGCCCATCCCCAGCCAGGGCCGCGAGGCCGACGAGCTCATGCGCGAGGTCGAGGCCTGGATCGAAGGCGAAATGCGCCGGCTCGACCCCGAGGCCTATCGCTGAGGCCGGCGTGAAGGGCTTCGTGCAGCTGGCGTTCGATCTGTTCGGCCCCGCCGCCGAGCCCGAGCCGCCGCGCGCCGCGCCAGCCCCATCGGCCCCGGTCGCGCCGGTCGGCACCGATCATGCGCTGCCGCTGGCCGAGGTGTTCCAGCCCGGCACCTGGCACCACCCGCGCGCCAACCGCCTGGTGCGCCTGCGCGGGGCCGAGGTGGGCTACGAATTCCTGCGCGGCAAGCGCCGCACCATCGGCCTGAGCGTGGGCACCGATGGCCTGAGCGTGCGCGCCCCGCGCTGGAGCACGCTGGGCGATGTGGAGGCCGTGCTGCAGGAGAAGGCCGGCTGGGTGCTCGACAAGCTGGCCGAGGCGCGCGAGCGCGCCGAGCGCCAGGCCAGCTCGCGCATCCGCTGGGCCGACGGCGCCGAGCTGCCGCTGCTGGGCGAGCCCGTGCGCCTGGCGCTCGACCCGGCGCACGGCTTCTCGGGCCGCGGCGGCGCCTTCGACGCGGCCGCGCGCGTGTTGCGTGTCGGCCTGCCGCGCCACGCCAGCGAGGCGCAGATCCGCGACGCCGCACAGGCCTGGCTGATGCGCCACGCGCGCACCGTGTTCACGCAGCGCCTGGACCACTTCGCGCCGCGCCTGGGCGTGCAATGGACCCGGCTGAGCCTGTCCAACGCCGACACGCGCTGGGGCAGCGCCAGCGCCGACGGGCGCATCCGGCTCAACTGGCGGCTGATCCACCTGTCCATGGACGCGATCGACTACGTGGTGGTGCACGAGCTCAGCCACCTGCACCACATGGACCACAGCCCGCGCTTCTGGGACGTGGTCGCCAGCGTGATGCCCGATCACGCCGAGCGCCGCCGCGCGCTCAAGGACGCGGCGCTGCCCTTCACCGAGGGCTGAAGCGCCAGACGCCGTCGGCGCCGCGGGTGCGCGCCAGCGTGCCCGCGTGCCACAGCCGGTTCAGGTGCGCCACCGCCTCGCCCATGGCGAAGGTGGTCTGGTGCAGGTCCAGCTGGCGCTGGAACAGCACGGGCAGCGCGTCGAAGGCGCTCAGGGGCCTTTCGCGGCAGGCCGCCACCACCTCGGCCAGGCGCTCGTCGTGGTGCGCGTGCAGTTGCGCGATGCGCTCGTGCAGGCCGGTGAAGGGCCTCCCGTGCGAGGGCAGCACCAGCGTGTGCTCGGGCAGCGGCAGGAACTTGTCGATGGAGTCGAGGAAGCGCTGGAGCGAGTCGGCCTCGGGCTCCTGCTCGTACACGCTCACGTTGGTGGAGATGCGCGGCAGGATCATGTCGCCGCTGATCAGCACGCCCAGGGACTCGCTCCACAGGGCCATGTGCTCGGGCGCGTGGCCGTAGCCGCTGATGCAGCGCCAGTCGTGCTCGCCGATCCGCACCACCAGGCCGTCGAGCAGGCGGCGCGACTGCGCGGGCACGGACGGCACCAGGTTCGGGTAGTAGCCGGCGCGCGCCCGCACCTTGGCCACGCTCTGCGGGTCCGTGAGGCCGTGGCTGGCGAAGTAGGCCGCCGCCGCGTCGCCGCCGAAGCCGGTGGTGGTCTGGGTGCCCAGGCGCGCCATCGCGTGGTCGGTGGCGCTGATCCACAAACGGCAGTCCCACTTCTCGCACAGCCAGTGCGCCAGGCCGATGTGGTCCGGGTGCATGTGCGTCACGATCACGCGCAGCACGGGCAGGCCGTCCAGCTCGTTGGCGAACACCTGCTCCCACTGCGCCTTGGCCTCCTCGCGGGCGATGCAGCAGTCCACCACCGTCCAGCCCTCGCGGCCGTCCAGCGTGTCGCGCAGCAGCCAGAGGTTGATGTGGTCGAGCGCGAAGGGCAGCGTCATGCGGATCCACTTCACGCCAGGCGCCACCACCAGGGCGCGGCCAGGCTCGGGCAGGGTGGTGCCCAGGGGGTAGTGAAGCCGGGCTTCGAGCTGATCGCGGGTGGGACTCATGGCGGGGAAGTGATTTCAGTAAGATGCGCGCGCCTTGACGTTGACGTAAACGTCAAGAAAAGGGCATTCTACGGAGCCACCGTTCCCTTTCCCTGTCCGCCACCCGACACCCCGGCACATGGCCACCAATCCCACCTACACCATCAGCGACCTGGCGCGCGAGTTCGACCTGACCACCCGCGCCATCCGCTTCTACGAAGACGTGGGCCTGCTGCAGCCGCTGCGCGAAGGCCCGGGCGGGCGCAACCGCGTCTACAGCGCGCGCGACCGCACCCGCCTGAAACTCACGCTGCGCGCCAAGCGCCTGGGCCTGTCGCTCACCGAGGCCAAGGACATCATCGACATGTACGACAGCCCGCGCGACACCGGGCCGCAGCTGCGCAAGTTCCTCGCCGTGCTGGCGGAGCACCGCCGCCAGCTCGAGGAGCAGATGGCCGACCTGGTGGCCAACCTCGACGAGGTCAAGGCGCACGAGAAGGAGGCGCGTGCCCTGCTCAACAAGATCGAGCGCAAGGGCGCCTGAGCCGCCGCCGGCCCGGTCGATCGCTGGTTTGACGTTTACGTAAACGTCAACCTAGAATCGGGGCTCTCCCATCCCCCGGGCCGCACGGCCCCGCACCGATGAGCACCCCCTTCCAGGCCCAGGACCCGAACTACGCAACGCGCGTGCGCGAGAGCTTCGCGCGCCAGGCCGCCATGGACACGCTGGGCGCCTCGCTGGCCGAGGTGGCGCCGGGGCGCGTGGTCATCACCTTGCCATGGGCCGCGCGCCTCACGCAGCAGCACGGCTTCCTGCACGCGGGCATGGTGTCCACGGCGCTCGACTCGGCCTGCGGCTACGCGGGGTTTTCGCTCATGCCGGCCGACGCCGCAGTGCTCACCATCGAGTTCAAGATCAACCTGCTCGCGCCCGCGCAGGGCGAGTCCTTCCGCATGGTCGGCACGGTCATCAAGCCCGGGCGCACCGTCACCGTGGCCGAAGGTCAGGCCTATGCCCTGCACGAGGGCCGGGAGAAGCTCGTGGCCACCATGGGCTGCACCCTCATGACCGTTCTGGGCCGCGACAAGGTGCGCGGCTGACACCCACCACACCAACACCCACAGGAGACTTTCCATGACCCAACTGCCCGGCCTCGACTTCCAGCTTGGCGAGGACATCGACGCCCTGCGCGACGCCGTGCGCGACTTCGCGCAGGCCGAGATCGCGCCGCGCGCGGCCGAGATCGACCGCAGCGACCAGTTCCCCATGGACCTGTGGCGCAAGATGGGCGAGCTGGGCGTGCTGGGCATCACCGTGCCCGACACCTACGGCGGCGCCAACATGGGCTACCTGGCGCACATGGTCGCCATGGAGGAGATCAGCCGCGCCAGCGCCTCGGTGGGCCTGTCCTATGGCGCGCACTCCAACCTGTGCGTCAACCAGATCAAGCGCAACGGCAACGACGCGCAGCGCCAGAAGTACCTGCCCAAGCTCATCAGCGGCGAGCACGTGGGCGCGCTGGCCATGAGCGAGCCCGGCGCGGGCTCCGATGTCATCAGCATGAAGCTCAAGGCCGAGGACAAGGGCGGCTACTACCTGCTCAACGGCAGCAAGATGTGGATCACCAACGGCCCGGACGCCGACACCCTGGTGGTCTACGCCAAGAGCGAGCCCGAGCTGGGCGCGCGCGGCGTCACGGCCTTCCTCATCGAGAAGGGCATGAAGGGCTTCTCCATCGCGCAGAAGCTCGACAAGCTGGGCATGCGCGGCAGCCACACCGGCGAGCTGGTGTTCCAGAACGTGGAGGTGCCGGCGGAGAACATCCTGGGCGGCCTCAACAACGGCGCCAAGGTGCTCATGAGCGGGCTGGACTACGAGCGCGCCGTGCTCAGCGGCGGGCCGCTGGGCATCATGCAGGCGGTGATGGACAACGTGGTGCCCTACATCCACGACCGCAAGCAGTTCGGCCAGAGCATCGGCGAGTTCCAGCTCATCCAGGGCAAGGTGGCCGACATGTACACCGTGCTGCAGGCCGCGCGCAGCTTCGCCTACACGGTGGCCAAGAACCTGGACATGCTGGGCAGCGAGCACGTGCGCCGCGTGCGCAAGGACTGCGCCTCCGTCATCCTGTGGACGGCCGAGAAGGCGACCTGGATGGCCGGCGAGGGCGTGCAGATCTTCGGCGGCAACGGCTACATCAATGAGTACCCGCTGGGCCGCCTGTGGCGCGACGCCAAGCTCTACGAGATCGGCGCCGGCACGAGCGAGATCCGCCGCATGCTCATCGGCCGCGAACTCTTCGCCGAAACCATGTAAGCCGCCCGGTGGGCGGCAGGCAGCACAATCCTTCCATGAGCGACGACCTTCAACACCTGCTGGATCACAACCGGCGCTGGGCGGCCCAGATCGAGGCCGAACGCCCCGGCTTCTTCACCAAGCTCTCGCAGCAGCAGAGCCCGCGCTACATGTGGATCGGCTGCTCCGACAGCCGCGTGCCCGCCAACCAGATCACCGGTCTGGACCCGGGCGAGGTCTTCGTGCACCGCAACGTGGCCAACGTGGTGGTGCCGACCGACCTGAACTGCCTGTCCACCGTCCAGTTCGCGGTGGACGTGCTCAAGGTAGAGCACCTCATGGTGGTGGGCCACTACGGCTGCGGCGGCGTGCAGGCCGCGCTGCGCGACACCCGCGTGGGTCTGGCGGACAACTGGTTGCGCCATATCAAGGACGTGCGCGACAAGCATGCCACGCTCTTGTCTGCGCTGCCCGAGGCGCACCGCCACGACGCGCTGTGTGAACTCAACGCCATCGAGCAGGTGCTCAACGTCGCGCAGACCACGGTGCTGCAGGACGCCTGGGAGCGCGGCCAGGCCGTGGCCCTGCACGGCTGGGTCTACGGCCTCAAGGACGGCCTGGTGCAGGACCTGCACATGACCGTGCGCGGCAACGCCGACCTGGAGGCCGTGCACCGCCAGGCCGTGGCCGGCGTCAAGGACCGCCGGCGCGGCTGAGTTCCGCCGGCCTTGCCGCCGCCCGCGCGCCGCCACCGTTTTCGACCGATCTTTCGAACCAAGGAGTACACCATGTCCGATCCCATCGTCATCCTCGGCGCCGCGCGCACGCCCATGGGCGCCTTCCAGGGCGACTTCTCGCCGCTGGCCGCGCACGACCTCGGTGGCGTCGCCATCAAGGCCGCCATCGAACGCAGTGGCGTCGACCCCAAGGGCGTCGACGAGGTGCTGTTCGGCAACTGCCTGATGGCCGGCCAGGGCCAGGCGCCCGCGCGCCAGGCCGCGCTCAAGGGCGGGCTGCCGCTGTCCACCGGCGCGGTCACGCTGTCCAAGATGTGCGGCTCGGGCATGAAGGCCACCATGCTGGCGCACGACATGCTGATGGCCGGCAGCGCGCAGCTCATGGTGTCCGGCGGCATGGAGAGCATGACCAACGCGCCCTACCTCATGCTCAAGGGGCGCGGCGGCTACCGCATGGGCCACGACCGCATCTTCGACCACATGATGCTCGACGGCCTGGAAGACGCCTACGAACCCGGCCGCAGCATGGGCACCTTCGGCGAGGACTGCGCCGCCAAGTACGCCTTCACGCGCGAGCAGCAGGACGCCTTCGCCACCGCCTCGGTATCGCGCGCCAAGGCCGCTACCGAGAGCGGCGCCTTTGCCAAGGAGATCGCCGCCGTCACCGTGAAGGACCGCAGCGGCGAGCGCGTGGTCTCCATCGACGAAGGCCCGGGCAAGATCAAGCTCGACAAGATCCCCGCGCTCAAGCCGGCGTTCAAGAAGGACGGCACCATCACCGCCGCCTCCAGCTCCTCCATCAACGACGGCGCCGCCGCGCTGGTTCTGGCCAAGGCCTCCACCGCGCAGCGCCTGAGCGCCAAGCCCATCGCCCGCATCGTCGGTCACGCCACGCACGCGCAGGAGCCCAACTGGTTCACCACCGCGCCCGTCTACGCCACGCAGAAGCTGCTGGCCGCCACCGGCTGGAAGGTGGGTGATGTGGACCTGTGGGAAGTGAACGAAGCCTTCGCCGTGGTGCCCATGGCCCTGATGGCCGAGCTCAAGGTCTCGCACGACAAGCTCAACGTCAACGGCGGCGCCTGCGCCTTGGGCCACCCCATCGGCGCCAGCGGCGCGCGCATCCTGGTCACCCTGATCCACGCGCTGCAGGCGCGCGGCGGCAAGCGCGGCGTGGCCACGCTGTGCATCGGCGGCGGCGAAGCCACGGCGATGGCGATCGAGCTGATCTGATCGTCCGCGCATGGCCACGGTCCTGGTCATCGGCGCCTCGCGCGGCATCGGCCTCGAATTCGTGGGCCAGTACCGCGAGGCCGGTGACCGCGTGATCGCCACCGCGCGCGACGACGCCGGGCTGGCGCGCCTGCGCGAACTCGGCGCCGAGGCCCTGCGCGTGGACGTGGCCGATCCCGCCAGCGTGAGCGGCCTGGCCTGGCCGCTCGAGGGCGAGAAGATCGATGTGGCCCTGTACGTGGCCGGCGTGTTCCCGCAGGGCAGCGCGCTGACGCCGCCCACCCGCGAGGCCTTCGACCACGCCATGCACGTCAACCTGCTGGGCGCCATGCAGGTGATCCCGCAGGTGGCCCCGCTGGTGGAGGCCGCGCGCGGGCGCTTCGCTGTCCTGTCCAGCGCCATGGCGCAGATCGCGGGCGTATCCGATAGCCGCGGCTGGGTCTACCGCGCGAGCAAGGCCGCGCTGAACATGGCGGTGGCCGCGGCCCAGCACGACTACCCGGAGGCCATCCTCGTCGCCATCTCGCCCGGCTGGGTGCAGACCGACATGGGCGGGGCCTCGGCCCCGCTCTCGCCCGAGCGCAGCGTGGCGGACATGCGCCGCACCCTCGCGCGCCTCACGCCGCGCGAGGGCGGCCGCTTCATCGACCACGACGGCCGGCCATTCGACGGCTGGTGAGCCAGGGACCTTCCATGATCCAGACCCTCGAGCAGTTGCGCGGCCTCTACGCCGCCCCGGGCGAGCGCGCGCGCCGCAAGCAGCTGTCGGGCATCGACGCGCACGCCCGCCGCTTCATCGCGCTGTCGCCCTTCTGCGTGCTCGCCAGCGGCGGCGCCAACGGGCGCCTGCTCGACGCCTCGCCGCGCGGCGGCGAGGCCGGCTTCGTGAAGGTGCTCGACGAGCACACCCTGCTGCTGCCCGACTCGGGCGGCAACAACCGGCTCGATACGCTGGAGAACCTGATCGCCGACCCGCGCCTGTCGCTGATCTTCCTGGTGCCCGGCGTGGAGGAGACCCTGCGCATCAACGGCCGCGCGCGCCTGCGCGACGAGCCCGAATTCGTGGACCGTTTCGCCCAGGAGCGCCAGCGGCCCAAGCTGGTGATCGAAGTCGCGGCGCGCGAGGTCTACCTGCACTGCGCCAAGGCCTTCATGCGCTCGCGGCTGTGGGAGCCGGCGGGCTGGCCGGCGCGCGACGCGCTGCCGACCATGAACCAGATGATCAGCGACCAGATGGGGCTCGCCGCGCCCAGCGAAACCCAGGAGGCCATGCGCGCGCGCTACCTCGCGCAGCTGGCCCAGGAACGAAGCCCCGAAAAGGAATGACATGCTGCTGACCCCCGATCAGGAAGCCGTCCGCGAGGCGGTGCGCGCCTTCGCCCAGGCCGAGCTCTGGCCCCATGCCGCGACGTGGGACAAGGAGCATCACTTTCCCCAGGAGGCGCACCGTGGCCTCGCCGAACTCGGCGCCTACGGCATCTGCGTGCCCGAATCGCTGGGCGGCGCCGGCCTGGACTATGTGAGCCTGGCCGTGGTGCTGGAGGAAATCGCCGCCGGCGACGGCGGCACCAGCACGGCCATCAGTGTCACCAACTGCCCCGTCAACGCCATCCTCATGCGCTACGGCAGCGCCCGGCAGCAGGAGCGCTGGCTGCGCCCGCTGGCCGCCGGCCAGATGCTGGGCGCGTTCTGCCTCACCGAACCGCACGTGGGATCGGACGCCTCGGCCTTGCGCACCACCGCGGTGAAGCAGGGCGGCGACTACGTGCTCAATGGCGTCAAGCAGTTCATCACCAGCGGCAAGAACGGCCAGCTCGCCATCGTCATCGCCGTGACCGACAAGGCCGCGGGCAAGCGCGGCATGAGCGCCTTCGTGGTGCCCACCGACACGCCGGGCTATGGGGTGGAGCGGCTGGAAGACAAGGTGGGCCAGCACAGCAGCGACACGGCGCAGATCAACTTCGAGAACTGCCGCATCCCGGCCGACAACCTCATCGGCGCGGAGGGCGAGGGCTACAAGATCGCGCTGTCGGCGCTGGAGGGCGGGCGCATCGGCATCGCGGCGCAGAGCGTCGGCATGGCGCGCAGCGCCTTCGACTGCGCGCTGGCCTACGCCAAGCAGCGCGAGAGCTTCGGCCAGCCCATCTTCAACCACCAGGCGGTGGGTTTCCGCCTCGCCGAGATGGCGACGCAGATCGACGTGGCGCGCGCCATGGTGCACCACGCGGCCGCGCTGCGCGATGCCGGGCGCCCCTGCCTGAAGGAGGCGGCCATGGCCAAGCTGTTCGCCAGCGAGATGGCCGAGCGCGTGTGCAGCGACGCCATTCAGGTGCACGGCGGTTACGGCTACGTGAGCGACTTCCCGGTCGAGCGCATCTGGCGCGACGTGCGCGTGTGCCAGATCTACGAGGGCACCTCGGACGTGCAGAAGATCCTGATCATGCGATCGCTTGCAGATAGCCTCGCAGGACTGGCATCGCCACGCGCACGCGGGGCTTAGGCGGACTCAACGCACGCGAAACGGTAGACCGCGACACCCCGAGCTGCTCCGCGATGCTTTGCATCGTGTGACCGCGATCATGGAGCCGCCTCGCAAGGGCGGTTTCTTTTTGCCCTAGCGATGGGCGGCGACCGCCCCAACGAACCCCGCGACGGTACGCTGCAACCTGCCCCGCAATGGATCGCTCGCGAATCATGCTGCGCTCTAGCTGCGCGACTGCCCCAAGCACTTGCAGCACGAAAACCCCCATCGCGCTTGAGGTATCGATCGGTTCAGTGAGCGAACGCAGGCCCGCGCCCCGCTCGCGCAGCGCTTCCAAGATGCCTAGGAGGTCGCCAAGGCTGCGCGCGAGCCTATCGAGCTTCCACACGACGAGCACATCACCGGCCTTGATGCGCTCGAGCAGTGCAGCCAGCTGCGGGCGCTTGCCAACGCTGCTCGTTTTCTCAGAGTAGACCTTGCGGACACCAGCCTCGCGCAGCGCGTCGAGCTGTAACGCAGTGTCTTGATCGTTCGTTGAAACCCTCGCATATCCAATCAGCACAGCCTCGTGACTCCCCGAGGCAATGGCTCTGCGTGCAAGGTGAACCAGTCGGCCCACTTATCCATGCGAGACACCACCACCCCCTGCGTGTTATTGGTCAGCGCATACGCAATCTCGATCGCGTCAAGCATCGAGTCCGCGTAGCCCAGAACCTGCGGTTCTCGCACAATCTCGCGACCAAGATCGCCGAATTTGGTCCACCTGTTGGACCATTTTTCGCCCTCTGCAAATTCCTTGACGATGTAGCCAGCGATGTAGCTCGCGATCTGCGCAGCAGTCTTTCCGCTGGTGTACTTGCGGCGCGCAACGTCGATGTTGCCGCCAAGGTCACCCACCACTGAGCGCCAGATGCGCCGGATGACCTCATAGCTCTTGACCTGAACGCCGTTGGCGTCGTTGCGATCCGTCATGCCCTTAGGGATACGCTTGGTAGCGAGGTGAACATGCCACGCGCCGCGCTCTTGACGCTCAAAAGCCGCGATGAAAAAGAAATCGGGCAGCACGCGCAGCATTCGACGGTTGAACTCTTTCAGATGCCGCTTGCAAGCGTCCAAATCGCCCATGTTGGCGCGGTAAGTGAGCGTGAGCAGGGTATCCACACCAGCGGCCTTGCAAAGCTGCCTGACCTGCCGTTTCGCACGCCGTGCGGCTTGCTCCGCATGCTTTGCCCGCAACTCCGCAGCGCGGTCCTCGCGATCCTTGAGCACGCACTCAAGGTAGCCCTCAATGGCAGTGGGTTCCATGTCGGCCTCGTGCCACTCAGTGACACGAGCCGCAGTGACCTCAAGATGGCCGTTGCCAATATCCCAAGCCTTGACCTTGTACTGAGACCCCGGCGCGCTCCGGAAAGCCGCAAGCGGCTTTCCTGCGTGGAACGCGGCCAACAGGTCCGCAGGAGACAGCTTTGCGCCCGGGCGCGACTCGTCCACAATCCGCAGCATGGCGGGTCCTCCATCGATCCGACATCACGGCCCCCGGAGCGTTGGCGCGCTCGCGGGGGTCAACTTTTGGCGGGTTGCCCCGCCTCATGTCCCAAAGTGTCTCAGGGATAAATCTAGGCCGCCTGCGGCGGCCTCCCTCGCTCGCCGCAGCCGGCCTGCGGCCGGCATGGCCGGCGTGGCACCCGTGCAGCTCACGCCCGGCGTGGACAACCCACCTGCCCACAGCGTCCGCTGTGGACAGCCCTGCGGGTCCGTGGGTTGACCACCCCTCCCCGACGCTGACGCCCTCCATGTGGACAAACCTACGGTTTGACCACATTCCGGTTGCCCCACCAATTTTTGAGATTTCCCCTTTTTCCCGTTGGCCGAGAGCGCTCTTTTTCCTCTGCCAGGAAAACGCAAGCGTTTCCCCGTCAGAGGAAAAACGCTTGTTGGCAGGGTCAGCGCAGGGTCGCCAGCAGCAGGAGCACCAGCAGCGCAGCAAGCGCGAGCAGGCCATTGCGGCGCCAAGCCGCGGCATGCTTGCGGCGGACCACTTCGCGATGCCCGAGCCGGAACGATGCCCGCTCAACATAGCCCGCGCGCTTGTTGGCGTGGTCCTTGTGCCAATCACGTGTGTCGATCGCCATCCGCACATCGTGCCATACCTACGCGCGTGAGGTTGCAGCAACCCAACGCCGCGCCCAACGGACGCGCTCGTCCGGGTTGGGGAGTCGTGCAATAAGCCGCATCACGGGAGGCTTTGGCACAGGGCCAATCTTGCCCAGGGCGGAACGCTCGCGACCCACACCCACGCCCACAAGAGCTCTGACACGAGCCAGCCACTGAGCAAGCCGAGGCACAGGAGGAGAGAAGCCCCAGGGCGGTAGGACCGTATGCGGCCCATGCGGGTAGTCAGCCTTGAAAACCTGACGGGTGTCGTAGGCCGCATATAGCTCCTTCCCCTTGTAATACCAACGATCCGCCACGATGGCGTTTTGCCCGTAGCCAATCCGCGCAGTGGCCCAATGAAACTTTGGCAGGTAGCCGAGAGGCTTGTAGATGGCAGCAAGGAACGACCCGACCACAGGAATGCGCACCTTGTCGCCACGCATGCAGCGTACTTGAAGCTCGATCAACGACTCGCGAACTTGCTTGTCGATCATGTTGGCATCCTGAACGATGAGGTACACATCCCACCCGAGCTTGCGCGCGTGAATGAGCCAATCGAGGACAGCAGCGCGATCCTTGTCCGCAAAACTGCGGCTGTTGAGCCATGTACCTAGCTCGTCAAGCAGGAGCACGCCGTTCCGCTCCTCGTCATAGCTGTCAGGGTTGCCATGGCCGATAGCGAACAGATCCGCGCTTGTGGGCTTGTCGGGAATGCGGATGTACGTGGACCGCCTGAAAGGCGTGAGCTTCACAAGATCAAGGTCGACGTTGGACGCAACGCGCCTGCCCTGCAACAAAGCTTCCTGAGCGCGCCAGACACAGAACAGTGTCTTACCCGTGCCGAGCTTCCCCTCAACGCTGTAGACCGGCATCAGAGACCCGCAGCCATCTTGATAAGGCGTGAGGTGTATTTCACGCCGACAACGCACATGCGGTAAACCATGATGCCCGCAACGATGGTGCCCGCGATAGGCGGAAAAAGCAGCCCGAGCAAAAAGCCGTACGCGGTGTTGAACACGAGCGCGAACAAGGGACCGATCCAAGCCGTGAACGTGGCAACGCACGCAAGATAGATCGTCGCCAGCAACGTGACCGCTGTTATGCGAGTCGCATTCCGAGCGCCGACCCAGCCTACAAGAAGGTCAAAGAACTTTTCCCACAGGCCCTTTGTGAGGTTGCCGAGCAGCAGCATAGAAGTCCCTTACGTGGTGAGCGCGTTGCGCATGAAAAGCGAAATGGCGCCGAACAGACCGCCGAGCACCCAAACCACCGACATCACGTCGTGAAAGATCGGCTGAAACTGGCACACGTCGATGGACTCCATAGCCGGCGCAAACGCAGGCGTGGGAATGAGACCGCACGCCGTGGGCAGCTCAAAAGCCCAATTGATATCAGGAAACGGGTTAGCCGCCACAAGGCCGTCGATCCAAGCGCGGTTCTCGTCCTCAAGATCGCGTAGCCGCTCACCGTCCACACTTTCAGCAGTAGGCATGCCGGTTTCGTCCACCTTGACCGCGCATGCGGGCGTACCAACCACGCCGCAAGGCATGGTGAAAGGCTGCTCATCGAGCTTGGGGGTTTCGGTCGTAGTGGTCGTGTTGCAGCTACCACCGGTGCAAGTGCTGGTGATGGTCTGCGTCGTCGTGTTGATCGTCGGGCCGGTGTAGGTGTGATTGTGCGTGGTGGTGGTCGTAGTGGTGGAGCCGTCCGGATTAGCAGTGGTGGAGGTGCTGCCAGGAGACGTAGCCGGGCCGGTGACCTGCGGCGTCGCCGGGAAAGGGTCAGCGGGCTGCAGAGCAGTCGCGTCGGCAACAGCTTGAGACACGCGGGAACCAGAAGGCCACCCGGACTTCGCGGCGATGGCCGTTTCGAGCTCTTCCACCGAGGATGGCAGCATCGAATCGGTATCGGGAGCTCGCGGCGTGAAGTTGTAAAAGGCCTGGTTAGATATCGAGCCAGCGGTACAAGTGGCTGACCAGCGAGCGGCGGAGCCATACAAACCATTCCAACTAACAGAGGTAATCGTGCCGCAACCACCTATAGACGCGGTGTTGCCAACAGCAAGCCGGGCCGCAGCCAGAGGGTTGGGGGCGAAACCGGTGATGGAACGGGCTTGATAGCTATAGCAAGGAGCAACGGCACACGCGAGCGGGTTTTGCTTCTGGACAACCATGTCACCCGAGGCATTGCTGAACGAAAACCCCAACTCCTGCGCCACGTCATAGAGCGCGATGCCAGCACCTACAACAGACAGGGCACCCATGCCGCGAACAAGCACCCGCCCCAACACAGCCGGAGGGATGGATATGCGAGCGTTGGCCGTGATCTGGCCGCCGCTGTTGTTGCGCAAAGGAATGCCACGGTCCACCAGGACAGGACCGCCAGCGGTGCTGATCTGAGGCACACCTTGCCCGACAACGAGCTGGCCCCCGGAACCGTAGCCGATGGTCTGCTTACCTACACCCGTCACCTGCGCATAAAAACGCTGGAAAGACGCGTCGGCAGCGTTGACCTGAGCGAAAGCGCCCCCACCCGCAAGGGTGAGGGCCCAACACACGACGACGCGCGCAAATCGATTCATCGTGTGCCCCCGGTTGATCAGCTCGCGCGGGGGATTTTCTTCACGTACTTCAGGGCCACCATGAAGATGACCGCCACCGCACCGAGACCCACGAGGGCAGCAGCGTAGCCGCCGACCTTGGTGGTAGCTTCCGCCAAAGCGGTATCGAAGGGGTCCGTGGTCTGCGCCATGGCGGGCACCGCGACCAGCGCAGCGCCCACCATGGCGCCGGCACGAACGTAGCCGTTGGAAACGGCAGCTTGGAGCTTCTGGAACATCATGTTCCCCTTTCTCACGCCGGTGACCCGACCGGCAACGGTTCGCCGATATGGCGATTCATGCGACGTTGACGATGGCACGGACGTAGGCGACTGCCTTACCCATACCAAAGCCCAACGCCCAACAACCCATGAGAGTTGCGAAAATCTTCGCGATGGTTACGGGGTCAATCACAGGCGATTCCCCGAGTCGTACCCGCGCAAAAGCGCGAACACGCAAGCCACGACGAGCAGGGCTTGCAGCAGATGGTTTGTGTTCGACCAATCCATCACAGCCCCTTGCCGGTTTCCCACGAGGGGCGCGGTGGATGCGTCCAAAGATGCGGATGGCCGCTCGCGTGCGTGTTCTCGTACACGTGAGCAGCACAGCCGCCTAAGACGAGCAGGACGAACATCCACGCGAGCGCGTTATTCATGTCACGCCGCCTTAGCGCCTGCGCCAACAGGCACGAGATCCGTGACCTGAGCAACGATGTCGCCCTTGTTGTCGCCGTAGTCCGGGACGACGAGCGCGAACGTCGCGCGGAAAGTGCCGACCTTGCATTTGTCGATGAGCGCCTTGGGGATGCGCAAACGGCCGACAGTGACGACGGATTTACCGTCATCGCCGAGAAGGACACAGCGCGCCTCGTGACGCTGGCGCGGCTTGCCGGTGTCGGGGTCAATGACCTTGGTGTCTTTGGCTTCGACCAGCAGGATTTGAATCGTGGAACTGAACATATCGCCCTCCATGGCGGTTGATGCAGCGAACGTGCTGCCCAAGACCCCGCAAGCGAGGCAATGGGCGGCACGCTCAACGACGACGAGCGCCGGTGCCGTGCTTCAAGAGCACAGGAAACGAATAAAGGGCACACGTGCGGCGACGACAGGCGACGCGCCAAACGCCACACGCCAACGAGAAGGAAAACCGAAAGGGAGTCATCGCGAATCCCCAAGGTAAAGCGCGAGCTGTTCGCGGAATCGGCGTTCCTGACGCTTCGCGCGACGCTTCTGTTCAACGATGCGCGCGACACGCTTTTCAAGGGCTTTGGGGGTGAGGCGGCGAGCCGACTCATATTCGGCGTCGCAGACTTCGCGAGGGGTGCGGCTATCCATTGGCGTGGCTCCGGTGTACAGTCGGTTAACCGTTGCGGATACCCAACACAAACGGTTATCCAAAACGGTAAGCGAGCCACAGGTTAACCAAATCGGAAAAGGAGCGCAAGGTGTTCCACGACTGCCTTACCCAAATTGACGCGAATGCAACACGCGAGCTAGCCGCCTTGGGGGTTCCAGGCGCGCGCGTGAGCGACTGGAGAGCAGGACGGCGTCTGCCAACGAGGCCTCAAGCGCTCGCACTGGCGCATGTGATGCGCCTTGACTTTGACGAGCTGGAGCGGGAACTCACCGCACTAGAGGCGGCGAAAGACGCCGAGAAAAACAACGGGGTCGCAAAACTACTGAAGACCGCACGCGTGCGATCAATCCTCATCCAGCGCGCCCTGTCCTGAATCGAGGCGCCGCAGGCGGCGCGGCGGG
>VFQN01002054.1_pt1 | contig 32144 bp, 29 predicted proteins | sample 3512371 | NCBI WGS metagenome assembly VFQN01 (sample SAMN10412370, study PRJNA504923) | tailings metagenome | isolation source: Replicate 2 from Balatoc abandoned mine | place: Philippines: Itogon, Benguet | collected 2017-08-28 | reverse complement strand
CATGATCGACCGCCAGGTGCATCACATCGTGCGTCTGGTTGACGACCTGCTGGATGTCGGTCGCATCACTCAGGGAAAAATCCAGTTGCAGACGGCGCGTATCAACCTGGTCGATGCTGTCAGGTTCGCCATCGAAACCAACGAACCGCTGCTGAAACAGCGCCGGCATGAACTGCAGGTGCATCTGTCTGCTGATGAATTGCTGATGGAAGGCGACATTGTCCGCCTGACCCAGATCCTTGCCAACCTGCTGAATAATGCTGCGAAATATACCCCCGAAGGCGGCGTCATCACCGTCCGGATGGAGCAGGAAAACGGCTGGGCGATGGTCCGCGTCCGCGATACCGGCGTCGGTATCCCCGCGGAGATGCGCGACACCATTTTCGATATGTTCACGCAAATCCGCCAGCACCGCGATCAGGCCCTTGGCGGTCTGGGAATCGGACTGACGCTGGCCAAGGTGCTCGTCGACATGCACGGCGGGTCGATCTCGGTCGCGGATGCCGACCCCGGGCCGGGCACAGAGTTTATTGTCCGGCTGCCACTGGTCCCCGCCGAAAGCCACAGTTCCGGGCAGGACGCGGACACAACGGCGAGCGAGACCACGCAACAGAAAATTCTGATCGTTGATGACAATGTCGATGCCGCCCGCTCATTGAAGCTGTTGTTGCGTGCCCTGGGACACGAGGTTGCCGATGTGTACAACGGTGAAGCCGGTGTCGAACAGGTCATCGAATTCCGGCCCGATCTGGTCTTGCTGGATCTGGGAATGCCGGGCATGGACGGCTTCGAGACTGCCCGCCGGATCCGCGAGATGCCGGAAGGACAAAACCTGATTCTCGCTGCTCTGACCGGGTGGGGTCAGGATGAAATCCGCGAACGAACACGGCAGGCCGGCTTTGATTTCCACTTCCTGAAACCGCTGGAAATCGGCGCTCTCGCCGAAGCACTGTCACGGGGACGGATGGCGATCAACCGCTGAGAAAAACAGTGTCTGGCAGACTCGCCGGGGACGATGCAATCCGATGTCCCACCATCCAGGCGAAATCAGGCCCGCGATTGCAAAAGCAGAGGCCAGGGGATGGGCCTCCCTGAGTCCTCGCGGCATGCCGCACGTCCCGGACACTTCTCTGTCAGGTGTGCCACTTCAAAGAACCCGGGCGGAGAATCCACAGGAGTTTCTTGCTGCGGGTTCGGGCGTGCAGGTCATTCGGGTTGCGGGTTGCAGCCAGTGTTTCGCCACGACGGAATGATGATGCGGGTTGCCTCAGTCTCCGGCGGCCAGTTGATCCAGAAGGCCCTGGAGAGTTGCCAGCGGCAACGGCTTGACATAGTGCTGGTCGAAACCAGCCTCCTTGAGCGGAAACCGGCCACTACCGGATTCCCAGCCGGTGAGAGCGACCAGTCGCATCTCCTGACCCCACGGTTGCTCGCGAATTCGTCGACAGACCTCACAGCCGTCCAGACCCGGCAGACTGACATCCAGCAAGGTCAATTGAGGCTGAAACTCTTCGGCGACGACCAGTGCTTCGTGCCCGTCGTATGCGAGGCGGCATTCATGCCCCAGGGCCCGCACCAGCATGCACATCGTCTCTGCCGCATCGCGATGATCATCGACAACCAGTACCCGGACCTGCATACCGCAACGCCATTTTTCACGACTCAGGAAAACCAGCAGAGGTCCGGTGGCCAATATCCCGGCCACCGAACCTCTGTACTTTACAGCACTGTCGGACTACTGCAAAACCAGCGAGATCAGGCTTCGCCGGTTCCCAGTTCCTTTCCCGGCACGGTTTCCTCACCGGTGACCGGATCCTCGATGTGCAGCGCCTTGTAACCCCCGGTCGCCCGGAAGTAGAGAATCAGCAGCAGATACAGCACTGCCATGGTGGCTGGAACCAACGCTGTCATCTGCAGCGCCTTCTTGCCGCCTTCAATGCCGGCATCCATCACGACCGGCTTGTCTTCCGCTGCCGTATCTTTGGCAACCGCCCACCACTGTTCCAGCTTCGTATGATTCTCGTCGGTCTTGCCTTCCTTTTTCAGCAGTTCATCGACGCGGTTCAGTTCCGAGCCGCCGTCTTCCAGCACCCCAACCTTGGCGCCGTCGAGACCAACGACGCTGATCCCCAGGAAGCTGTTTTCATTCCCGGCCTTGTAACGGTCGTAAGCCGATTCCGAGCTGGCCTGCAGGGTTTTAGAAGCGAAGTAGTCCTGTTTGAAGCCGATCGCCGGGCCACCCAGCAAACCGGCAGACAGCATGCCTACGCCGCCCATCATCCCGATCGCCACGGCACCGCCCTTGGGGAACCGTTCGGAAGTCACAGCCAGCATCGTCGGCCACAGGAAGGTCTTGCCGCAGGCATACACGGTCGCCGCGACCACGCAGATCACGACCCCTTCGGCATTGCCCAGCAACGTCAGTCCGGCCGCTCCCAGAAGACTGCTGACAAACAGCAGACCCAGCGGAGAAATCTTGTGGACGATAGGACCGGCGACAAACCGCAGGGCGAACATCAGGAACGACGTGTAGACGAACAGCGCCAGGCCTTGCGCCGGGCTGCCCATGATAGTTCCCGTAATCTTCGCAATCCAAGAGTCGGTGCCCAGTTCCACATAGCCCACCATGGCGTGAATGACGAGCAACACCAGCATCAGCGGAGCGAACAGGGTGCCGATCATCTCACCGAGCGATACGCCCGCCGAAGCGGCTTCCGATTTCGGGAACTTCTGGCCCAGCAGCATCGCACCGTACAGCACGACCGGGATCAGGAACAGCGACATCTGAATCGTCCAGTGTACCGGCTGCGCAACTATGGCTCCAGATGCATCGGTCTTCGCCGCCATCATGGCAGAGGACAGGCCGCCGATCACCAGACCGGCCGGCCAGCCGGCATGCAGCAGATTCAGATAGTGGGTCTTGTTCTTCGGGAACAGCGTGGCCGTCAGTGGATTGACCACCGCTTCTGCCAGACCGTTACCGATGGCGAAAATGAACATCCCCCAGAACAGGCAGCTGAAAGCAGCGGGTTTGCCCCCGGTCGCAAACGCTGCCGGAGCGGCCAGCGTAATCAGGGCCGAGATGAAGTGCAGGATGAACGCCGCGGTCATCAGCTTGCCGTAGCCGACCTTGTCAGCCACCAGCGACGTCAGGATGATCACAATCCCGAAGCCGGTTAAACCGCCACCGGTGATCGTCCCGAGTTCGGTCATGGTGAACCCGAACTGCTGGGCCCACTGGCCCAGGATGCCGCCGCGGACAGAGTAGCCCACGCCTGCGGCCAGAATGGCCATAAAGCCTGCCCACAGCAGTCGGTGGGCATTCGGTGCGATGCCTGAATCGGCGGTCGCTGTGTTCATGGAACGGGTCTCCGGCCTGAAGATGTCGATCGTGTGCAGGATTGGAAATCAACGGAAAGTGGGCGACATCGTAGCCACGGCTGCACCGGTTTTCCACAACGCATCAACTTTCGTTCACGATCTTCCCGCAAGCCCCCCTCATCCCGGCGAACCAGCTTCACAGGTCGGCCCCGGAATCACCGGTTGATGCGGCAGATAAACGCCGGATGACCAGAGTTCCGCGAATGCGCCGGGCTTCAATCCGGCCCGGGCAGGTGATCGCACCGGATTTTTGACCGACCAGCTGCGCCAGTTCATTCCAGCGGGCCGCCGACATTTCTCGCCGCGGCCAGCCTTTGCGAATCCAGAGTTCTACAAACAGCAAGCGCAGCAGCGAGGCCGGTTGTCCGGTGAGCGATTCCGTCTGTACTTCAACCGCGTCGGGTTCGTCGCGGGTGATCGATTTTTCGAGGAGTTCCGTCACCTCCCGGCCGGCCAACTCGAGTGTTTCCGTCGCCTGTTGTGCGAGACGTCCGATGGCTTCGCCGGCGTGTGGAAAGCGGGACTCGATCAGCGGCAGCAGTTCCTTCCGCAGCCAGTTCCTGGTCCAGCGCTGGTCCAGGTTGGTCGCGTCCTCTCGAAAGCCCTGACCACGGTCAGAGAGGTACTCCAGCACGCCTGCGTGAGACACGTCGAGCAACGGGCGAAACAGCGTCACCTCACCAAGAGATCGTTCGCGCGGGATGCCGGTCAGGCCGCGCAGACCCGTGCCGCGCAACAGATGATGCAGCACGGTTTCGATCTGATCATTCGACGTGTGCCCGGTGACGATGCGTGTTGCGCCCGTCTCGGCGGCCGCTTTCGACAGAAACTCATAGCGGGTGGAGCGGGCAGCCGCCTCGGTGAACTCGCTGGCGGTGACGTCAGCAGCGCCGGTGACGATCGGCAAATTCAACTTCGACGCGAGTTCCGTTACCCAGTCGGCATCCTGATCCGACGCCGTTCCCCGGAACCGGTGATTGAAATGTCCTGCGGTCAGTGACAGGCGACATTCGTCACGCAGTTCATGAAGTACCCGCAGCAGGGCAACACTGTCCGGGCCTCCGGAAACCGCAACGAGCAGATGCTGTCCCCGGCAGCATTCCACTGCCGCACGCACTGCCCGGACAACATTACCAGGAACCGGCATGGCCTCACACTTGATTCAGAAGCCCACCCATCGGGTAATGGGTGGGCTTCACGGGATCGCACACTCGAATGGCCAATCCGCTATCAACAATCAACCCTCATCGTTTTCCCGCAACTTCGCGATCACATTGAGGTCTTCCAGCGTGGTGGTATCTCCGACCGATTCACGCCCGGCAGCGATATCGCGCAACAACCGCCGCATGATCTTGCCACTGCGGGTCTTGGGCAGGGCTGCGGTGAAGCGGATCTTGTCGGGGGTGGCGAGAGCTCCAATGTGCTTCCGGACGTGGGCAATCAGATCGCGTTGCAACGAATCGTTCCCGTCGCCCGACTTCAGCGTGACGAAACAGCAGATTCCTTCGCCCTTCAGATCGTGCGGGAAGCCGACCACCGCCGCTTCCGCCACCGCCGGATGGGCGACCAGGGCCGACTCCACTTCCATCGTGCTGAGTCGATGCCCCGAGACGTTAAGCACGTCATCGACGCGGCCCATCACCCAGACGTAGCCATCCTCGTCCTTGCGAGCGCCGTCACCGGCAAAGTAGCAACCTTTGATGGTCGAGAAATAGGTTTCCTTGAACCGCTGATGATCGCCGTACAGCGTTCGCAGCATCGACGGCCACGGCTGCTTCATCACCAGCAGGCCGCCCTGGTTGGCTTCCAGCGGCGTTCCGTCCTGCGACACGATTTCCGGCACCACGCCCGGCAAAGGTCGCGTACAACTGCCTGGTTTGGTTTCCGTAATCCCCGGCAACGGGCTGATCATGAGCCCCCCGGTTTCCGTCTGCCACCAGGTATCCACGATCGGACAGCGCTCGGCACCAATCGTCTTGTGATACCACATCCAGGCTTCCGGATTGATCGGTTCGCCGACTGATCCCAGCAGACGCAGGCTGGAGAGATCGTACTTCGCCGGCCAGTGATCGCCCCACTTGATGAAGGCGCGAATCGCTGTGGGAGCGGTGTAGAAGATCGAGACCTTGTATTTCTCGATGATTTCCCAGAACCGGCCTTCGTTCGGCCAGTTCGGAGCACCTTCATACATGACGACAGTCGCACCGCACTGCAGCGGGCCGTAACAGATGTAGCTGTGACCGGTGATCCAGCCGATGTCAGCGGTACACCAGTAGGTATCTTCATCCTTGATGTCGAACACCCAGTGCGTGGTCATCTGGGTGCCGAGCAGATAGCCGGCAGTGGTGTGCAGGACGCCCTTTGGCTTGCCGGTGCTGCCTGACGTGTAGAGGATGAACAGCGGATGTTCGCTGTCGACGTCCACCGGATCACAATCCGCCGAGACGTCGGACATCAGGTCGTGCCACCAGTAGTCGCGGTCCGGCACCATGTGGACCGGCTGACCGATGCGGCGAACGACGACCACCTTTTCCACAGTGGGTGATTTTTCCAGGCTGTCATCAACGGCCTGCTTGAGCATCACTTCCTTGCCGCGCCGCCACCCGCCGTCGGCAGTGATGACCACTTTCGCCTGGGCATCGTTATTCCGGTCGGCCACGGCGTCGGCACTGAAACCGCCGAAGATGATCGAGTGCGTGGCACCGATGCGGGCGCAGGCCAGCATGGCGATCGTCAGTTCGGGAATCATCGGCATGTACAGGGTGACGCGGTCGCCGGTGTTCACTCCCAGCCGCTTCAGCACATTCGCGAACTTGCAGACTTCACGGTGCAAGTCCTGATAGGTCAGCACGCGGGTGTCGCCGGGTTCGCCTTCCCAGATGATCGCGGCCTTGTTCTTCCGCCAGCTTTCCAGGTGCTTGTCAACGCAGTTCACGCTGGCATTCAGCTTGCCGCCGGTAAACCATTTCGTTTCCGGCATCTCACCGTCGATGACCTTCTCGAACTTTTTCGACCAGACCATGCGCTGTTCAGCCAGTTCCCCCCAGAAACCGGCCGGATCGTCCTTGGCCTGCTGCCACATCTGCTGATATTGCGCTTCGCTGGAAATGTGAGCCTGGGCCGTAAATTCTGCCGGCGGAGGGAACTTTCGGGTTTCCTGTAGCGTAGACTGAATCGCTTCGGACATGTCGTCGCAGCTCCGTGGCTCGATTTCAGGAGGTCAATCAGGCGCAGTCCGGCGGGGAAGCCGGCCACGGCGTGGCAGAATTCACGCTGGAAGGCGGTGATCTTACGAGCAAGAAATCGATAGTGTCAAATGCGTTCGTTTCACGGCAGCAGGGTGATGACATTTTCGCAAGGTCGGAATCATGACTTTTTTTGAACTCTGGCAATTGCTGGCGAATATCGTCACCGTCGTCGGCCTGCCGGTGGCGATCTACACATTTATTCACGAGCAGCGAAAAGAACGGGACAACGAGGACGAAGAGGCGTACCAGTTACTGTCGGATTCCTACAAGGACTTCCTGAAACTGGTTCTGGAACATCCGGACTTGCAGCTCTGGACCCAGACAGCCACGCCCGACCTGACGCCCGAACAGCGTGAGCGGATGCAACTGCTGTTCGAGATCCTGATTTCCCTGTTTGAACGCGCGTATCTCACGGCCTTTGATGAAGAGATGACGCCCAAACAACGCCGCCGCTGGCATTCGTGGGACGACTTCATGCGCGAATGGTGCCGCCGCGACGACTTCCGCGCCACCCTGCCCTCGTTGCTGCAAGGCGAAGACCCGGACTTCTGCAGCTACATCCAGCGAATCGTGCAGGAAGAAACCCAGGCAGTCCACAACCCGTAACCATCTGCGGCCGGCAGATGCGCGATTCCCCGCACTTCCACCCTCAGGCGACTTTCAATCTCCGTTCTGCTATAGATCGTTGGCACGTCCTGCGCCGGGAATGTGATCTGTCTGTTGCTGCGTAAAAACACTCCGGAACGTCTCATGAAACCCCGCATCGGCATCATCGCGATCATTCAGGAATCCAATACGTTTCTGGCCGGACCGACGACGATCGAACATTTTGAACAGGACGTTCTCGTTCGCGGTGAAGCGGTACGTGATCACTTCTTCAATGCCCCGCACGAGGTCGGCGGTTTCCTCGAACATCTGGCGGCAGCCGACGTTGAGATTGTCCCGCTGCTCGGCGCCCGGGCGTACCCTTTTGGTGCGATGACGGCGGAAACTACCGACATTCTGCTGCGGATGCTTTCCGAAGAACTGATCAAATGCGGCAAGCTGGATGGCGTACTGGTTGCACCCCACGGGGCGACCGTCAGCGAGAAATATCCGGATTTCGACGGTCACTGGCTGACGATGGTGCGCGAGTATGTGGGCCCCGACTGCCCGATCATCGGCACACTCGACCCCCACGGGAATCTCTCGCCGCAGATGGTCGCAGCAACCGATGCCCTGTTCGCATACCGCTCCAATCCTCATGTCGATCAGAAGGCCCGCGGCGTCGAAGCAGCGGAACTGATGCTGCGAACCCTGCGAGGTGAAGTGCAACCTGTGCAGGCTGCGGTCTATCCGCCGCTGGCGATCAATATCGAGCGGCAATGCACGAACGAGGCTCCGTTGCTGGACTATCTGCAGAGACTCAGCGCCGTTCGGTCGCAACCGGGGATTCTCGGGGCGACGCTAATGCTCGGGTTTCCGTACGCGGATGTCGCCGAGATGGGTTCTGCCATCCTCGTTGTCGCTGACAACAATCTGGCCCTTGCGGAACAGACCGCAATCGAACTGGCGCGTGATCTCTGGGAACTGCGGGAACCCCTGGCCGGTAGTTTTATCAGCGTACCCGACGCAGTTTGCGAGGCAGCGCTGATGGATGGCCCGGTCTGTATGCTCGACATGGGCGACAATGTCGGCGGGGGCAGCCCGGCCGATGGCACCTGGATCGCCATCGAACTGCATCAGCGGCGCATCGGCCCATCGCTCGTGGTCATCTATGATCCTGACGGCGTTCAGCAGGCCGAAACGGCGGGAGTCGGCCAGCGTTTGCACATGGCAGTTGGCGGCAAGACCGACGAACTCCACGGCCCTTCACTAGAGACCGAGTTTCTGGTGCAACAGATTGCCGACGGCGTGTACACCGAATCCGAAGCCCGCCACGGCGGCTTCACGCAATTCGACCAGGGTCGGACCGCGATCGTCCAGACCGAAAGCAGCCTGACGGTAATGCTCACCTCCCGTCGTTCACCGCCGTTCAGTCTGCGGCAACTTACTCACTTCGGTATAGACCCGGCTGACTACCAGATTCTGGTCGCCAAGGGAGTGAACGCCCCGCTCGCGGCCTATCGTCCGGTCTGCCCGAACGTCATCCGTGTCAACACGCCCGGCGTCACTACTGCCGACATGACGCAACTCGATTTCCAGCATCGCCGTCGCCCCATGTTCCCGTTTGAGCGGGACACGGCCTGGAGCTGATTCCTGCCAGAAAAATTCCCGCCGCACTAGCGCGAATACCCACGCCCGGGCATTCTGATCTGGTAGATCCCTTGCCCAAACCTTGTGAACATACTGCGTATTTTTTATGCGTTCGCAAGATCTCGATACTGCAGATAGATACCGAAACCACTGTAAGAAACAAGCCAACCCGGTGATCAGGAAAACAGGTTCTGGCGGTTCCTGATCCTGGAATCAGGCCCCCGCCGTTCAATTTTCTGTTTTTCGGCGGCAGAGCGCCTTCAGCCCCTCAAGTCCGGTGTGTGATTTGCTTCCCGGCCTGAACTGCGGATTCTTTCAATTCCCATCCATTCCTTTCTGCGGGAGCCGGGTTCATGGTCCACTCGCGTCGTCGTGCCTTTACGCTCATTGAACTGCTGGTGGTAATCGCCATCATCGCCATTCTCATCGCCCTGTTGCTGCCGGCCGTCCAGCAGGCTCGCGAAGCGGCCCGGCGATCACAGTGCCAGAACAACATGAAACAGATTGGACTGGCACTCCACAATTACCACGATACGCACTCGGTCTTCCCGTACTCCACTGCCAACAATTCAATGGTCATGACAGCGTCCGGCGGCAATGTGCTGAATCATTCCGGCTGGCCGCTGCTGCTGCCGTATATCGATCAGTCCCCGCTGTATAACCAGTTTGATTTCACCGCTGCCGAACGTGATAGCCTCTTCAGCGGCTGGTCCAGTTCCAGTTCCGGCACCGTGGGCGGCACGACTGCCGGCAAAACTTCAAATGCCAATCTCTCGAAGACCATCATTCCGATGATGGCTTGCCCGAGTGACGCTGGACCGGCTACCTATAATTCGGCCACCAGCTACTACGGTTGCGGAATCGCCGGCAGTCAGATCATCAACTACGGGTTCAGCACGAACGAAGGACGTGTTCCTTCGCGACTCTGGGCGAATGAAAGTGTGCTCGCCAATCGCGGTTTATTCGGTGAGAACTCCAACTCCCGCATTCGGGACTGTATCGACGGCACCAGCAACACCGTGATGATCTGCGAGACCACGCGCCAGGTACACGACGGCACCGCAAATTTCTGGGGATGCAGCGTCTACGCGGGCAACGGCGTCTGGCTCGGGGACAGCCGCGGCATTAACTTTCTGGTCTGTTGCGGCTGGGATGCACCGCCCAATCAACGACAGCAGATCATCGGCAAGCTGGGTTCGTACAGTCTGCCGGGAAGTTCTCATGCAGGCGGTTGTATGGTCCTGCTCGGCGATGGAGCCGTTCGTTTCCTGAGCCAGAACATCGACAAAACGACCCGTGAGACCCTGGCGAAGTTTTCCGACGGGGCTGTGGTCGGCGAATTCTGATCCCGGGCAATTCTCCCGGCCCAGATCCGTTCATCCAGACGCAGTCGCCCTCTTGTCCTGACGATGGCCGGGATCGTCAGGACAAGGTTGCAAAATCGCGTCTGGAACCCGGAATTCCGGAGTGCTCCTGATTCCCTGCAAACCAGACTCCGACAAGGACAATGAACTTGGTCAGTTCCCTGCACGGCGCGGCTTTCGTTCGCCAGATCTCCCTGCTTTTCATAGCCACAGCTTGCCTTGGCTGTAGCGAATCCTCCGGCCCCAAAACCGACATGATTCCTGTGTCCGGTGTGGCCTATATGGACGGCAAACCGTTGACTGCCGCAACCGTGATGTTTAACCCGCTTCCGGGCACCGCCGGAAACGGAGGCTTCGGAGTGACCGATGCCGAAGGCAAATTCTCACTGACAGACTACCAGATGAATCCCGGCTGTCCGCCAGGAGAGTACGGCGTCACTTTCACGAAAATCACCCAGCCCGACGGCTCACCAATTCCGCCAGGCGCCCAGCGCGGCGAAGTCGGCATGGTCGAACAGATTCCACTGGTCTACAACGAATTCCGATCCCAGGCAGTGATTCAGGGTGCCACCGTCAAAGGTCCGGAATCCACCTTTGAATTTCGCCTCGACTCCAAATTCCGCCCGCCGGCCAACTTCTTCGCTCAATGATCCGGCGACCGTCCGCGGATCGCACTCCGATATTACCGACAGGCTGGCCGATTCCTCGCGATCGGCCAGCCTGCTATTGTTTCTCTGGAGATACTTTCGGTTGAAAGCAGCGAAGCTCCGAGCCTGAAAGCTCTCCGATGAGTGCAGTTCCGGATCTCGCAAATATCATGGGAATCCAGGCGGTGACAGAACCTCTACAATTCGCTTCCAGACGCTTCCAGCTTCGGGCGATCATCGTCATCTGGACCAGCAGTCTGTTAACGACGGCTTACGCGACCCCACCCGTCGCGACTCCCGATGCCGCCGGACTGCGTTCCGAGACGCTGTTGCAAATGGAACCGCTGATTGCACAGGCCATCGAAGAGAAAAAACTGCCCGGCTGTGTGGTCGCGATCGGGCGCAAGGGGCATCTCGTCTGGCTGAAGGCCTATGGTTCACGCCGCGTGCAGCCCGAGGTGGAACCGATGACGGTCGACACCGTCTTCGACCTGGCATCACTCACGAAGCCCGTTGCGACCGCAACTTCGATGATGTGGCTGCTGGAACAGGACCAGTACAAGCTGAGTGATCCGGTCGCCTCCCTGATTCCCAACTTCGGCGTCAAGGGAAAAGAGGCGATCACCATCCAGCAGTTGCTGATTCACCAGAGCGGCCTGACGCCTGACAATGCCCTGTCCGACTATCGCGACGGTCCGGAAGCAGCGTTTCGGAGAATTCACGAATTGCCCCTGAGCTACCCCGTCGGGGAACGGTTCGTCTACTCCGACGTGAACTTCATGGTGCTCGGCGAATGCGTGGAAAAACTGAGCAGCCAGAACCTGCAAGACTTCACCCGGGAGAAACTATTTCAGCCGCTGAAGATGAATGAAACCGGTTTTCTGCCACCCGCAGATATTACTGGCAGAATCGCTCCCACCCAGCAGCGGGAAGGCCGCTGGATGCAGGGGGCTGTGCATGACCCTCGCGCGTTTGCACTCGGCGGCGTGGCCGGGCATGCGGGTCTGTTTTCAACTGCCAGCGATCTGGCCACGTTTGCACAGATGCTGCTGAATCGCGGTCAGTACGACGGCGTGCAGATCCTGAAGCCGGAAACCGTGGACCTGATGACCGCCGACTACCAGGTGTCCTCTGGCATCCGTGGACTCGGCTGGGATAAACAGTCCCCCTATTCGCGCAACAAGGGAACCTCATTCTCGAAATCCGCCTTCGGCCACAGCGGATTCACGGGCACAATTCTCTGGATCGACCCGGAACTGGATCTGTTCTTCATCTTCCTCAGTAACCGCGTCCATCCCGGCGGCAAAGGCAACATCCAGGGCCTGGCAGGAGAAATCGCCACCCTGATCGGCCAGGCAGTCGAAAGCCCAGCATCCCCCTGACTTTCACTGCCTGCGTCCCGGTTTGCTCCAGAATTTGCACCAGTTTCGTGCTCACCCCCGCATGCTGATGCAGTTCCTTGCACTTCGGGCGAATTCTCATCTGCTGCTTCGCCGGTCAATACTCCAGCCGTAAATCCCAACCAGATAACGAAAAAGGCCTCGTCTGCTGAGGTTGCAGACAAGGCCTCGGAGATCGGGATGACAGGACGTCTATTGAACTGCTTTCCAAGCCGATGCGGTTGTGGCAAGCGTTGCTATTCCGTATTCTGAAAGGACTTCTGGCTGAGTGTGATCCTGATGCTGGATTTGCCTGACCAGGGTAAGGTGGAGGTAAGAGGATACCAATATAGCCTTTCTCGATGGTATCCAAGGTTGGGATTACTGGCTGCCACTGCGAGGGTATTGGGGTGAATCATGACAGTGTTTGCGTATCTACCACTGGCCGTCGGATTACAGCCGTAAATTTGTTTCCTTCACGGTCGTCAACGAAATCGATTTCGGGATATTCCTGCAACGCACGAACCACTCCGTTCCCCAAGCCACGATATGGAAGTACTTTGGTCGCGTAAGAAGCCAGAATGGGATTGCGGATGTTTGAGTTACCGCTTCGGATATTAGCCACGGTCAAGTTATTGGGAAGATGACCAGGGCTGATGATTTCCACGCGATTATCGAAAATGAATATCCGAATCGGCGCAGACACAAAAAAGTCGCGATGAATAATGGCATTGGCCAGCAGTTCCTCAAAAACAATTCGAGGAATTTCCAAAACGCCTTCCGTATTCACACCCTGATCGCGCTGCTCCCTGCGTAAGTTTCGCAGGATAAACGACAAGCCCTGCTCGAACTGCGAGTCAATTCGCCCGTAAATGTCGGCGCTATCAGCATATTGAGACACATGAATCGTGAGCCCCGGGTAGCACACAGCCTTGATGTGGAATGTTGGGGCAAGTGGCGTGGGATCGGTTGCAAACAGCAGGGCTCCTGCAATTGTTAACTGCCCACCGTTTAGAAGTCGCATATTCGTAAGCACCTGGACGAGCGAAAGTGCCTGTTCGTCCAACGCATGGTCAAAGCGTTTTTTGAAAAACTGCCGAAAGTAATCCAAGTCGATGTCGGAGGCTGAAGTTCCTACAATCGGCACATCATCGCCGTGGACAAGTTGTGCACTTTGGAACATCCGCTGGAGTTCTTCACGCGCAGTCACTTTGCGTTTGTCACTGCCGCTCTTGACCCAGATTGCCCCGCTATTGTCAACGTAGGGCTTGCTTAAGCCATCAGGGATGGTCACGACCAGGACGATGCCATTTCCAACCGGTACATTCTCCGTTTGCGGGTTGATTGCAGGACGAACCACGCTGGATGCCGCATTACTGATCAATTGATTCAGCCTCGCAACATTAGCAGCATCCAGCTCATGAACAGTTCCGTCATCGGCCACACCGATGAAAATCTGTCCGCCACCAGAGTTGGCGAACGCCGCGATCTCGGCACCAAGCGAGGCGGCGTTTGTCACATCTTCCTTGAACTGACGACGGCTGTCTTCGCCCCGACCAATCGCTTCTAGGAGTTCTGTTGTTTCCATACTTGATAGATCCTCTTCCGTTCCTTGAAGGCTTCTTCTCCACCTTCCATGATCTTCACGATGGCATCCTGCAAAGCCGGACAGTCGATACTACCGACCTCCGTGTGGATGTGATCGTCGCTGTACGTGCAAGCAAGCACTTGCTCGGCATCGCCCAACACCGGGATATTCGGATTGTGAGTCGCAAAGATAAACTGCGTCTCAGGCTTGAGCTTCCGAACAAGCTTGATCACATCTTCATAGATGGTCTGATTATCCAGATCGTCCTCGGGTTGATCGATGACGACTACATCATTGTCGCGCTGGCTCAGCACGAACAGGATGAGGGCCGATGCTCGTTGCCCCAACGAATGATGTTTGAGCTGCTTGCCGTGGTACTTGATGGTGAACCTATTCGGAACCTGCCACGTCAGCAGGGTGGCCAGGTTTTCTCGATAATATTGTTCAAATGCCTCGGAAGAATTTCCAACTGTTTTCTTCGCTTTCTCCATCTCCCGGTACATCGCTGCTGCATCGGCAAATTCCGTTGTCAGCGAGTCTAGCGTCGTTTCACGCAGCTTGCTGCCTCGGAAGATGTCCTTGAGATACTTCAGGAAGGCGGTCTTGTCGCCTTTATATTCGATCTCGATCTGGAGGGCTGTCTCCTGTTGATTGATCAATTCCAGCCGATCCTTGATCAGCCGGAACTCTTCGTGCCACTTGTCATTCAGGGCCGTCAATTCTGCAAGAAGCTGCGTTTGTAGAGCTGTCTGCTGATCTTTTTCTTTGCCAAGCGCCGCCAGCATTTGCTTGGCGTTGTCGATGGTCTTCCGCAGTTTCAGGAATTCATCCGGTTCAATCGCCGTGGCTCCGCTCGATTTCAGTTCTTCCGAGAGCTTCCTCGCAACCTCAGCGAATTCTTCTTTCAAAGCCCCTTTCATTCCTTCAAAGGCTTGCCCCTTTGTTTTCAGGTCTGTCGATGCCGTGCGTGCGTCTTCAATGATTTTTTTGATTTGTGCGAAACCATTGGCCACTCGCTCAAAGACCGACATGACCTCCTTGAAGAACTCTGCGTTCTGCTTCGATTCATACTTGCCCCGGGAGCGGAAATCGTCCTCGTATTGCGACACAAGCTCCACCAGGCTGTTGATGTACCCGTCCACGAACTCCGTCAGCCCCTTGAGTGTGCGGCTGTCTTGATCGAAATCGACTTGCTTTTGCAGTTTCTCTTCCACTCCATGCTGCTTGAACACCTTCAGCCGGTGCTCGGCGTCAGCCTGCTTGTTCTGATATTCCTTCTGCTTCTCGGCCACATCGGATAGCTTTTGCAATCGTCGCACGGTTTCCACAACCGCTTGCTTACGAACGGCAATTTCGTGCCGCATCTCGATGAGAGTGTCTCCCACAAGCTTCTCGACAAGCTCGTTCTCAAATCCCTGCCCTGTGCTCGACAAGTCCTTCTGACCAAAGTAAATCGGTTTGTGCAGGACCGTTTCACGGATATTGATGCCAGGCCGGTGCGTTCCATTGACATACACGTCCGGTTGCTCTCCCAGGATGCGCCGGATCTCGTACTCCTGGCCGTGCCGGTCAATAGCCTTGAGTGTAATCTTCCCACCGCTCCCCAAAGCATGCTTGACCGATCCTTGCTTATAGCCGTCACGGTCAGCGTTCTCAGGAAGTTCGATTCCCAGAGCGTACCGAATTGACTCGATGATCGAAGACTTCCCGCTGCCACGGATACCGATGAATGTGTTGAGTTCCGGCGAGAAGCAGAGGTTGGTTCCTTCGAGCTTTGCCCCCTCAAAATTTACCTCACGAATGAAGGAATGCTCTCGCTTCGGCGGTTCCGTGGCCACGCGATTGGTATGATCGAGCAAGGCGAACTTGACTGCCTCGAACGTGAAGGCACCGATTTTGAGATAGGTGCTCTGTCCCTTGCCAATCTGATCGATAGCCTTACAGTCGCATCCCTCGACCTCAGCCGGATAGCACCCGGACATCTGCTGTTTCACAGTCTCACGGAGGTCACGAGTCCGAACTTTCTGGAACCCAAGACATCGTTCGCGAAACGGTTCGTAGCGGGCAAGTTCGCTACGACGGCCGCCATCCAGTTCCTTCCAGAGCCCACTTCGGTCTTCCACATGAGCACAAACGAGAAAGTAATCTCGGTTGAACTTGTTGAGTTCTCGCACAGTCTCGTTTAAGTCGTGATTTGAACGTCCATTTTCATTCTCGTAGTTTGCTTTCCCAGAAAATGTCACGTCCAGGAAGCTCTGGATATAGTTCTTATTCTCCTGGTTTCTAATCCACTCCGGCGAGAAGACAATCAAAGTGTGAATACCATTGGAGCCATCCTTGATGGAAAGTTCGACTCCTGGCAACAGGAGTATCTCTTCCTTGCGAGCCAGTTTGCAGAGTGCCTTGAACTCATCACGGTCAAACTTGTTGTGATTCGTGATGACGCCCACTCGAATCTGCGCCTGCTTCAACGCTGCGACGTATGCTGCTGCGAACGCATTCTGTTCGCCACCATATACGAACTCTTTGTCCGCCCGCGTATGCATGTGAAAGTCGGCTCGCACCCAAGTCGATCCATGCGAGAAAATCACTGGTGTTTGCTGATGTTGCTCACTCATTCTTGAATGCCCTTCATGTCGACCATCAGTCGTCCGAACCCTTTTTCGTGGAGACCGCCTTCCCACGTTGGGTCGACACGGCGGAAGTTTTCAAGCTTGCCATCGCCGGTGGTGTGGATCAGATCATCCGTTGGCACAACATCCGTCGAAAGTGCGCTTTGCGAGGCGAAACCAGTGGTGTCGATTTGGTACGGATAGGGAGCGACTCGCAAATCAAAGCGCGACGCCAACAGCCAATCAACACCACCTGCTGAGCCTTCTCGGGGCTGTTTCCATGGGAAATGCTTGGCGTGGTAGGGGAACGTCATTCCGCCCTCCTTTCCATTTCCTCGGGGCGTTTGCTTTCTTCCAGCCAGCGATCGATGGACTCGCGGTTGAATCGCCAGTGCTTTCCCACCTTTTGCCCAGGAATCTTACCCTCCTGCGCAAGGCGATAAAGGGTGGTCTTTCCGACCTTCAAATACTTCGCAAGCTCATTGATGGTCAGAATTTTCGCTTGCTCGTCCACCCGTCACTCTCCGCTTTGAGTTCTGGTAGATGGTATCAGTTGCTGCTGTCTTGCGTCAACTGGTGGTAGTTCATAAGGCATGAAATCGTTGTCAGAACAAGCGGAGCAACCCTTCGGGAGTCCGAACAACAAAGCCTCTGGGGGGCTGGAGCTTGGAGTGGGCGGTGGGGGCAGAAACGGCACTCTTCTACAGGCCTCGTCATCCCTCATCGTGCGGAGCCAGCCAGGGTGAGCCCCGACGGATGATGGACGACGAAGCCTCTGGCGATAGCCAATAAGTCTGACCGCGATTGTTTCGATGGCTGAATTGGGCCCCGACACTACGAGCCGAGGGTGTCACCCCAAGCAACCTACTCGATCACCGACATGGTGCTGGAGTTGGACGGCGTCAGGATCGAACTCGACCGGATCGCTGAGTGGAGAATGGGAGCGTGATCCGCAAACCCAATCCGCCTTCTATCAGGGAGTCGAGTTGCGGAAGATTTGAGGAATACAAATCCGTACACGGAAAAGTTCAAATCCCGTCAACAGTCGCCCTTGCAGTTTGCTTTGCGTAACTCATTACAAAAGAATGAATTAAGACCCGGATGAAGGCGTTCAGCCTTACCCGGGTCAGTCGGGGCGACAAGACGGCTATTGAACTTTTTCTGGCCGGCATCCAGGGTTGGGAAGCCGGGTTGCGGCGGCGGCTGGATGACGGAAAGCCAAGCACGGGTTGACGTTGCTGCTTTTTGGTCGAATCCTGCTCGGTCATGTACCGTGCGGCTTTATGGCGAACACCCGCACGCTAGCGGCGTAATCGTTCACATTGTACCGGGTCAGCAGGTCGAGCAACCGGGCGTGCAGCGTGTCTTCGCTTCTTGGCGTTGAGCAGCACCCCGCTTCGACAACGGGGCGACTGGACGCCGCTGGGGAACAGCAGCCGGCCTGATTCTCCACCTTGGCGTAAGCGTTGAGGTCGGCTCCGGTGTCGATGACCTCGACCGCAGCAAAACCCGCCTCCCGGAGTTGGCGTCGATAGTCCTCGACGGGAATGGCCCCGGCGATGCATCCGACGTAGGCCATCAAGTCCTGGCCGATCTCAGCGGGCAGCGGTTTCTTCAGGGCGATGTCGCTGACGGCCAGCCGACCGCCCGGCTTTAGCACTCTGGCAATTTCCCGAAACACCGCAGGCTTGTCCGGTGCGAGATTGATGACGCAGTTGCTAATGACGCAATCGACCGAAGCATCTGGAAACGGCAGCTTGTCGATGCTCGCCTGATGGAATTCGACATTCGTGATCGGCTGGCCGTTCCTGCCTTTGGCTGCATTCTGGCGAGCAAGCTCCAGCATCTCAGTGGTCATGTCGATGCCGATGGCTTTGCCCGTCGGCCCGACTTTGGACGCCGCCAGGAACACGTCCAGGCCTCCGCCGCAGCCCAGGTCTACGACAATCTCGCCGGGCAGTAAGTTGGCGGTCGCCGTGGGATTGCCGCATGACAAGCCCATGTTGGCCTCGGATGGAATCGACGCCAGTTCTTCGGGTGAATACCCGAACGCCTCGGCTACGGCGCGGACGCCGGAATGCTCGGTGGAGAGGCCGCTCGCGGCAACGGCTCCGTACTTCGTCTTCACGGCCTGTTCGATGACTTGCGACATGTGTTTTCCTTCTAAAGCGATTGAATCAGTTCCTTGACTTTCGTTTCGATCAAATCCCGCACTTCCCGGAATTGCTCCGGCGTCATGTCCCTGGGATCGGGAATCTGCCAGTCCATCCGCTGCTTGGCAAAGACCAAAGGACATTCGTCTCCGCAACCCATCGTCACAGCAGCGTCGAAGTCCTTTCCGTTGAATTCATCCAGTCCCTTTGACGCATGCGTGGTCAGGTCATAACCGAGTTCCTTCATGGCCTCGACCGCCTTCGGATTCACCCGGCCCGACGGGCGGGAACCAGCGCTGAACGCCTCGACCTTGCCAGCTCCGTGGATGCGGGCGAATGCCTCGGCCATCTGGCTGCGGTTGGAGTTCTCGACGCAGACAAACACGACTTTCTTCATGAGCAAATCTCCGTGGTGGATTCAACGCTTTGGCAGAAGGCAGGGTCTTGGATGCATCGCCAAGCCAGTACCCCAGCCCAAGCTCCGAGGACCGGAGCCGCCAAGTAAATCCACAAACTGTCCAGCCGCAGCGATACAAGCGCTGGAGCCAGGGATCGGGCGGGATTCATCGACGCTCCTGAAATCGGGCCAGCGAAAAGTGCTTCCAGGGCAATCACCGCTCCGACAGCTACCCCGGCCAACATGCCTTTTTCCTTCGAGCCAGTGGATACGCTGAGAATGACGAACATGAGTATCAGGGTCAGGATAAACTCTAATACGAAAGACTGGAGCGCACCTCCCGCAGGTAGAGTCGCGCCAAGCGTAGCGTTCAAAGGGAACATCAGGCGTAGGGTAATACTGGCCAGGACGGCACCGACGCACTGGCTGACGATAAACGGCACGACCCAGCGACCCTCGAAACGGCGTGCGGCGAAGAAGCCGAGAGTCACGGCAGGATTCAGGTGGCAACCCGACACGTCGCCCAGCGAGTAGATCATCGCCAGCACAATCAGGCCGAATGTGAAGGCGATGCCGACGTGAGATACCGCACCGCCGCTCATTTCGTTGATAATGATGGCCCCGGTCCCTGCGAAGACCAGTGCGAATGTTCCAAAAGCCTCGGCAGCCAGCTTACGCCTTCCTTGACTCAACATGAGGGGCGCGTCCTTGGCTCAACTGGGCTCCGGTCGCTGACCTCTTCCATCAGGCAAAGCCCCTGATCCAGAAGGGAGCGCACGCACAGGTCCACGAGACGGTAGTGAATGTTATTGCCATCGCGACGAGCAGCTAGGATGCCCAAGTCGGACAGGCGTTGTAGCTGATTCGACACGGCCTGGGGTTTCATCCCGACCGAGGCAGCGAGATCGGTAACGCAGAGTTCGTCGGCCCGCACCAAGGCGTGCAGCAACCGAAGTCGGGTGTCGTTCGCAAGCACCTTGAACACCGCCGCCAATCCGCCCGCCTGGATAGCCGTCAGGAGTGGTCGATCCTTCAAGGGGGGTTTGGTACAGCGATCGGCGTTGGTCACTTCACTCTTCATTCATGGATGCTCCAGTTACACTGATACACTACATTGTGTAACGAATTGCGTCAAGGTCCGGCCAGGGGAATCAGAAATCCGCCGCACAGCTTCTTCGCACATCCCTGGCCGCCTCGTCATCGTTTCTTCTTCTCCCTTGACTCCGTACTATGGTACTGGGTTAATAATGGACTTGAACAATAACGAGGAGTCCCATGTCGTCCCTTCGTACCGCGCAAGTTGCTCGCCTCGCGGGCGTGAATGTCGAAACCCTTCGCTTCTATGAACGTCAGGGCATCCTTCCGGAGCCGCCCCGGCGGGCTTCGGGCTACCGGGAGTACCCGCCGGAGACCGTCAGCCGCGTCCGGTTTATCAAGCGCGCCCAGGAACTGGGCTTCTCCCTCAAGGAGATCAAGGAACTGCTCGACCTGACCGCGGTTCCCCGTGCGAAGTCGGGGCGCGTGCGCCAGATGGCCGAGGCCAAGCTGGCCGAGATCGACCATAAAATCCACGACCTGGAAGCGATGAAACAGACGCTGATGGACTTGGTATGCGGCTGCGACGGTCGTCGGCCCCTGGCTGCCTGTCCCATCATTGAGTCATTAAGCGGCTGCCCTCGGTGTGGCGAGGCGCAAACCGGAACATCGTAACCCAGGCTTGAGCGGAAGGACCACCTACATGCTGGCGGTGGACGCCCCGGATCGAAACGTGGAGGATGGCCGTCGCGAGCGCCTGCTCTGGGTATTGTCGGCGACCACATTCCTCATCTTCTTTCAAGCCTATATGGTGGCCCCGCTCATTCCGCGGCTTGCAGAGACCTTTGAGGTTCCGGCGCAGGGCATCGGTCTAATCGTACCCGCCTACATGATCCCTTACGGAATCTCGACGCTCTTCTATGGCCTGCTGTCTGACCGCCTGGGCCGCCGCCGCATCCTGATGGCCTCGCTCCTGGCCTTCGCTGTTCTGCCGGTCCTTACGGCGACAGCCCAGTCTGCCTCCCAATTGATCGCCTGGCGGCTCTTGACCGGGGTGGGGGCCAGCGGCGTCGTGCCGATGGCGCTGGCGCTCATGGGCGACTTGTTCCCCTACGAGCGGCGAGGCCGGCCGCTCGGCTGGCTCTTCGGCGCGATGGCAGGGGGCATGGCCTTCGGCGCAGTCCTTGGGGCACTCCTGGAACCGCTCATCGGCTGGCGGGGCATTTTCCTCGGGGTCGGTGGCCTGGGCGCAATCGTGTTCATCCTGCTCCTGCCGTACCGGCGTCTCCTCGGCGACGTACCACAGGCAGCGCCCCAGAAGTTCCGTGACGTGCTGGCCGGCTACGGGGCTTTGCTCGGCTCAGGGCGGGGCCGTCGGACCTACGCCTATGTGTTCCTTAATGGAGTTTTCCACTCCGGCGTCTTCAGTTGGCTCGGCCTGTACTTCGCCCGGCGTTATGGGCTGGGGGAAGTTGGCATTGGCCTGGCTCTGCTTGGGTATGGCATTCCCGGCTTCTTGTTCGGGCCGATCATCGGTCGGGCGGCGGATCGCTGGGGACGACGTTGGTTGATCCCCTTGGGTCTCGGGACCGCCGTTGTGTGCAGTGCCCTATTCATCCTGCATTTGCCGTTGGGCATCACAACCTTGGCCGTTGCGTTACTGTCGCTTGGCTATGACCTGACGCAGCCCTTGTTGGCTGGCATCGTCACCGACCTCGGCGGCAGGCGTGGGGGGCAGGCGATGGGCCTCAACGTCTTCGCTCTGTTTACCGGGTTCGGGTTCGGCAGCCTCCTCTTCGGCGAGGCGCTGCGGCTGGGCTTTGAGCCTGCGTTTGCGATCTTCAGCGCCGTCCAACTCCTCGCTGCCTTGCTCGCAATCCCGCTATTTCGCTCCGAAACGTCTTCCCACCCCCGCCCCTCTGTGCCGGTGGACCAGACGGGACGCCGGGATGACTCCGGCCTTTTGTCTTGACTCCGTACCGTAGTCCGGAGTCGATAATCAGACAGGGGACGGCGTTTTTCCAGTCGGAAGTTAGCTTGCTCGCCTGGAATGCAGTCGCAGATCTCAGGCGGGTGGATGAGCCAATTTAGAAAGAAGCGGGGTGATGGGAAAATTGTTCCTAAGTGGCTCATTTGTGCTTGCGGGGCTGGCTCTTGCCAAGTTCGTACTTCTTGTGCCCCGCGAAGTGAGCGTTGCGGCTGTCGTCACTCAGGATGTCATCGCCGAGGTTCAGGGAACGGGGATCGTGGCCACCGAACGGCAGCCGCGGATGGGATCAAAAATCAACGGGCGCATCGAGCGCGTGCTGGCCGATGAGAGAGACTTTGTGAAAGAGGGCCAGCTCCTCGCTGTGCTAGAAGACGCCGACCTGCACCACCAGGTGGCCTTGGCCCGCGCGCAGTTGCAGGCCGCCCACGCCTCAGCACATCGTACCAAACTGAGTTGGGAACGAATGAGGAAACTACTTGCTCGGAGGGTCGTTTCCGACGAGGAGTACGATACCGCCGAGGAAGATCACCGTGTGGCGGAGAGCGCTGTTGGTGTGGCAGAGGCGGAACTCCGCTACCGCGAGTTCAAGCTCTCGGAGACAAAAGTCGTCAGCCCCGTAAGCGGTCTCGTTACGAAGCGCTGGGTTGATCCCGGTGATGCGGTGGTCGCCGGTCAGCCGCTCCTTACAGTTGCCGAGACGGCCACGATCTGGGTTGCGGCCGACGTAGACCAGCGCTTCGCTGACAAGGTTCTCAAAGGACAGCCGGCTACGGTTATCCTGCGCGGTCGTCCAGACAAGCCCATCCGTGGTGAGGTGTATCGAGTGAACCCGCAAGCCGACCCCATTACGGAGGAAATGCGCGTCGAGGTGACGTTTCCACTTCCGCCGGACGAACTCCAGGTTGGGCAGTGGGCGGAGGTCTACATCGAGGTGGGGAACGTCACGAATGTCCTCACGGTTCCGAAAGCTGCCGTCCTGCCCTTCGGAAATGACAAGTTCGTGTTCGTGGCCGAACCGGACGGAAAGGTGCGACGGGTCAAGGTGGAGCCGGGGCCGACCAGTCCGCGCTTTCCCGTCATCGCCGTGACGGGAGAGTTGCAAGTCGGGGAGCGGGTGGTCCTCAAGCCCATCGGTCTCAAGGGGGGCGAAACGGTGCGTGTGACGCAGGCATCCACCGACTCCTCTCAAGGTCGTGAGCGGGAGGGCCGGCCGTGAACCTCGCACTGAAGGATATCAGCTACCACCGTTTCAAGTTCTTTAGCTCGGTGTTCGGCGTCAGCCTGCTCTTGATGGTCGTCCTGGCCATCGGCGGGATCATCCGGGGTGTGATCTTCGACTCGGCCATTATCATCACGGAAACGGGCGCGGACCTCTGGGTTGTCGAGAAAGGCACTCTCGGCCCCTTTGCGGAAATGTCCCGGATGCCGGAAGACTACTACCACGCCATTGACGTGATCCCCGGCGTAGCCGAAGCCAGCCCGCTGGTGATGGCGTGGGAGCACGTCATCCGACCGCCCCGGCCCACGCCGCTGATGAAATTCATGTATCGTAATGCGGTCCTCGGCACGAAGACGATGGTCGAGCCGGGCTGGATGGACGTGCCGATGGAGCAGCGCTTCGTCGTCATCGGTTCCAAGCCGGGACGGATCGGCGGCCCTCCGCGGATCGTCGCTGGACGCGGCATCGAGGCCGACAACTACGAGATCGTGGCCGACGTGAAGGCCGGCTTCCAACTCGGCGAGCGCGTGCGCCTCGGCTACCACGACTATACGGTCGTCGGTCTCACGAACAACATGGTTGGCCTCACCGCCGATCCTGTCATCTACACCACCTTGAAGGAGGCGCAGCAAATCCTCTTCCGGCCCGACCCGGACCTGCTCCGTGATCGCCGCCGCCGGTTCCAGCAACAGTTCGCCCAGGCAGCGACGATTGCTCCCCGGTTGGCTGATGGACTGGCTTACCAGGCCTCCGCCGTGGCGGAAGACACACACTTCGTCAACGCCATCGCGGTCAAGCTGGAGCCGGGAGCGTCACCCGAAGCCCTGGCCCAGGAAATCGCACGCTGGAAGCGGCTGGAGGTCTATACCGCTCCGCGGCAGGTCAATCTTCAGCTCATGGGATCGAACCGATTGATCCTTTTGCAGTTGTCTCTTTTCCGGGTGGTCTTGGTGCTGATTGCGGGGATCATCATCGGTCTGATCATTTACACATTCACCTTGGACAAGGTGAAGGAAATTGCCGTGCTCAAGCTCCTGGGAACGCCGGGGCGGCGGATCTACGGCATGATCTTCCAGCAAGCCATCCTCATGGGCGTGCTGGGGACCGTTCTTGGCGGCGCGCTCGAATTGGCCATCGAACCCTTCTTCCCGCGGCGGGTTGAGGCCACCTACGGCGACATTGGCCAGATGCTTGTCGCCATGACTCTGGTCGCAGTGCTGGCCAGCGTGCTGGCGGTGCGGCGGGCGATGAAGGTGGACGCGCGGAGCGTGCTGGGAACCTGATGCGAAAGGCACAGATGGAGTACGTCATCCAGGCCGAGGGGCTGGTCAAGACCTACGGGGAGGGGGCCACCCGCGTTGAGGCGCTCAAAGGGACGGACCTCGCGGTCCGTCCCGGTGAGCTATTCGCTATCATGGGGCCGAGCGGCTCGGGGAAGACCACGCTGCTCAATATCCTCGGGCTGGTCATCGAACCGACCACAGGACGGTTGCATCTTGACGGCGAGGACATTTTCAACGGCAAGCGGCGCGATTTTCAGCGGCTCCGCCGCGAAAGGATCGGCTTCATTTTTCAGTTCGCCAATCTGATTCCGTTCCTGACGGCCCGGGAGAACGTCCTGCTGCCGCTGGAGCTGATTGGCGTGCGCGGACGGCGGGCCGTCCAGAAGGCGATGGAGCTTCTGGAGTATCTTGAGGTGGCCGACCGCGCCAACCATCTTCCCCAGCAGCTCTCAGGCGGCGAGCGACAGCGCGTCGCCATTGCGCGGGCGCTGGCGAACGAGCCGAAAGTCATCCTGGCCGATGAGCCGACCGCGAGCCTGGATTCCGAGCGCGGCCTGAGCGTGATGCGGCTGCTGCGCAAGCTCTCCAGCGAACGTGGAACGGCGATCCTGGTGGTGACGCACGATACACGGATGATCGGCGAGGTGGATCGGGTGATCCGGCTCATTGACGGGCAGGTTGTCGATGAGGTGGCAGAGTCCACGGCTCCGTCAGAGCAGCCTGTAATCCAGCACTGATCGCAGGCAACTCACGTTTTTTCGCGGAGGGGTCGATTTCTTCGATTCCCCTCTTGACTCCGTACATGTATACGGAGTGGATAATGTGGTAGTCCTGGTAACTTCAGGATTCCAAGGCAAGCTCAGGAGGTGGTCGATGATGGGAAAAAACAGCAGCGGTTCCGGCAAAAGCGTTGCAAAGCAGTGGCTTGCGATCGGCGTGGTTCTTGTCGCCATCGGCGCGGGAGCGTATTTCGTCATGTCTGGCCAAGGAGGCTCGAATACCGCGCCGCCGGCGGCTGCCACGCAAGCGATCCCTAACACCGCGACCGCGGATGGCCTCACGAATGTGATCCTTCCGGTCGAGGGTATGTCCTGCGGGGCGTGTGCCGCCCGCGTCAAGGGAACGCTTAAAGGCATGGACGGCGTGGCCGATGTCGAGGTCAGCTTGGCTGAGCGTAGTGTCCGCGTGCGCTATGCGGATGAGAAAGTTACTCCCGAGCGTCTGGCCGAAGCGATCAATGAGCTTGGTTACAAAGCGAGCGTTCCCGCCGCACGCAAGACGGGAACGGGAGCGTCGCAGGTTGAAACCGCTGCGAGCGCGGATGCCGAACCATTGCAGGTAAAGACCGTCACGATCCCCGTCGATGGGATGGCCTGCGAATACTGTGCGCAATCGGTCAAGGAGAGGCTCGCCGGTATCGACGGCGTGAAAGATGTCGGAATCCGCCTCAAGGAGAAAGAGGCACGGGTGCAGTACGTCAAGGGGAAGGTCACACCGCAGCGCCTCGTCGAGGAAATCGCTGCCCAAGGCTTCAAAGCCGGAACGCCAACTGTCAAGGAGGAGTAATGACGCTCGACGAGTTTCTGCGGAACTTCGGCTCTACCCTCTCCGAGGGATCGCTGCTGGCCCTCGGGGTCGCTCTCATCGCGGGTGTTCTCGCCAGCGCCGTCTGTCCCTGCACTCTACCGGTGGGAATCGGCATGGCGGGTGTCGTCGGCACCACCGAGAACCAGTCTCGCCGGACGGGCTTCCTCATTGCCTTGGCGTTTTTTCTCGGCATCGTTGTCAACCTCACGCTGCTAGGGGCTGTCGCCGGTCGGCTCGGAGCGATTCTTACCGAGTCGTTTGGCCGCTATTGGGCACTGATGATGGCCGCAATCTCCTTTGCCGCGGCCATTCTCGCCTTCCGGGGGCCAATGCTAAACGTGGATCGTCTGGCCGCACTGCGGAAGCCGGGATTCATCGGGTCGTTCGGATACGGGTTCATTTTTAGCCTGGGAACGTCGGCTGCCCCGCTGCTCTTGCTGCTGACAGTCGCGGCGACGCAGGCAGAGCCGGCGTATGGAGCCCTGCTGGCCTTTATCTTCGGCTTGGGGCGGGGACTTCCCTTCCTGCTTGTCGGACTCTTTGCCGGGGCACTCATTCGCTTGACGCGGATCGGAGTCTGGCGACGGGCGATACAGGCGGTGAGCGGGTTCGCCTTGCTCTTCGTCGGTGCTTATTACACTAGGGCGTTTATCGCCCTGCTTTGATAGTTGGAGGAAATTATGGCTACTGAAGCCGTTCAAATGAAAGTCTCGGGCCTCATGTGCTCGTTCTGCACAATGAGTGTCGAGAAGGCGCTCAAGCGCTACCCGGCCGTCAAGAGCGTGATGGTCAACCTGGTGCATGGCATTGTGTTGGTCGAGGCGGATACCTCGAAGATGAGCCGGGCCGAGTTGGCAGATGCCGTCGAGAAACTCGGCTACAGCGTCTCGACAACAGAGGTCCAGCAGTACGCAACCGATGAGGCGCTCTTCGGCCTCATCAAGCAGCGCGGCATGATCGGGATGGGCCTGTCCATCGTCGATCTCATTGTCGATCCGCTGAATCTCTTTGGACTGCCCGCCTATCCCAGGGCACTGTTCAGCCTGGCGGTCGCCGCCTTCGTTCTCTTCTGGGTCGGCTACCCGATTCTGAGAAAAACCTTGATGGCCCTCCGTCAGCGGGTCATCAACGCCAACGTACTCCTCTCGGCAGGCGCGTGGGGATCGTTCATCGTGGGTGCCCTCTCGCTCTACGATCCCCGCTGGCCAAACTTTTTGCCGGTAGCCGCTTGGTTGATGTCGCTGCATCTCTTCTTCGGCTATTTCAAGCTCGACACGCGGAGGAAGGCATCTGAAGCGGTTCGCAAGCTCCTTTCGCTCCAGCCCCCTCGCGCCAGAGTGCTTCGCGGAGATCAGCCGGTGGAGGTGCTCACGAAGGATATCGCAGTCGGCGAACTGGTCGTCGTCCGACCCGGCGAGCGGATTCCGCTGGACGGTGAAGTGCTTGAGGGAACGGCGAGCGTCGATGAGTCGAGCTTCACCGGCGAATCGGTGCCTGCTACCAGAGGAGTTGGTTCCAAGGTCATTGGCGGGACTCTCAACCTGGACGGTGCGCTGCAAGTTAAGGTGACCAAGGTTGGTGAGGACAGTTTCTTAAATCAGATCGTCCGGCTCATGACCCAGATCGCCGAGCGCAAGCCATCGATTGAACTGATGGCTGACTGGCTGATGAATTATTACGGCCCCGTCGTCTTCATCGCGGCCTTTCTGGCCTTCGCAGGGTGGATGCTCGCAACGGGCGATCCCCTCCAAGCCACGGTAGTGCTGCTCACGACCATCATCATGGGCTACCCGTGCGCCCTGGGGATCACCACTCCGATGCTCGCAGCAATTGCCGGCGGGAAGGGGATTGCCATTGGGCTACTGGTGAAGGCGAGTGAAGTCTTTCACGGGCTCTCGCTGGTGAACACACTCGTTTTCGACAAAACGGGGACGCTCACCTATGGTCGGCCTACGGTGACTGATGTCGTGGCCTTCGGCCTCGAACGCGGCAAGGTGTTATCGCTGGCCGGGTCTGTGGAGGCGCAATCCGAGCATCCCCTCGGGCAGGCCATTGGTTTCTATGCGGAGCGCGAAGGAGCAAGGAAGGTCGCCGTTCAAAACTTTCGCGCCATACCCGGCAAGGGCCTGTCTGCGACTCTTGATGGAGCGGAGATCGTCGCCGGAAAGCCCTTGTTCATCGAAGAGCGGGGAATTTCGCTGTCCGGGGAGGCGGGTGCGAGAGTCGCGGCACTGAGCGCCGAAGGAAAAACGGTCGTGCTTGTTGCTCGCGGTGGCGAGGTCGTCGGTGCCATCGCGCTCCAGGATACGCCGCGGCGCGGGGCTGAAAGGGTGATTGCCCGGCTACGGGAGCGGGGCGTGAAGACGGTCATGCTCACCGGCGATGCCCGGCCGGTGGCCGAAGCAATCGGTAAGCAGCTTGGTATCGATCAGGTCCAGGCGGAACTCTTACCTGCCGACAAGGTGGCGGCAATTGAAGCGCTTCAGAAAGAGGGGCGAAATGTTGCGATGGTGGGCGACGGTATCAACGATGCCCCGGCTCTCGCCCAGGCGGATGTCGGCATCGCCATCGGTGCTGGCACCGATGTGGCAATCGAATCGGCCGGTGTCATCCTCATCGGCGACCGGCTTGACGACGTGGTGAGCGCTCTCACCCTGGGAAAGGCGAGCTACCGCACGCTTACCGGGAATGTGATTGTCGCCGTGCTCTTCAATCTGGTGGGGATGGGGCTTGCGGCATTTGGTCTTATCACGCCGCTCCTTGCTATCGCCTTCATGATCGTCAGCATCTTCGCGATTTTGCTCAACACGCTCCGCATCCGAGGCATCAACCTCGAACGGGAGGAAGTCGAAGACACCGGGCCGCTTGCGGAAGTGGAACTCCTAATTCCGAACATGGTCTGCGAAGGCTGCGCGAGCAAGATCAGCACGGCGCTCACGGCACTGCCAGGCGTGCGCGAGGTCAAGCCGAAGGTCGCCCAGAAGCACGTCTCCGTGCGATACGAGCCTGCGAAGGTGCAGGAGCAGGGCCTCAAGAAGGCAGTTGAGAACGCCGGATTTACAGCGGTAGAGGTCTAATTAGGCAGTGGGAGTGACTGCCACGCGACGCTGGCCGCGATTCGGAAACGGAGTATGCGGGCTGTTGTGCAACGCCGTGGCGAAGGGAGGTGATTGATTAATGAGCTGAATCGGAGCGCGCCATCAGGAGGAAAGTGACTTTTGTCATTAATCCGTATGGAGATTTTATCTGATCTGAAGTAATCAGTCCAAACCACGAGAAAAGGAATACGATCATGGCCAACGACAAACGACAACAATGCATCGACGAGTGTGTGGCGTGCGCCCAAGAGTGTGAGGTTTGCGTCACGCAGTGCTGTGCAAAGATGGGGCCGGGGATGGCAGACTGCCTGCGGGCGTGCCTCGATTGTGCCTTGATCTGCTGGCAGTGTGCGGCGGTGTGCAGCCGACAGTCAAAGTTCGCGCCAGAGTTTGCCCGGCTCTGCGCCAGTATCTGCAACGCCTGTGCGGACGAGTGCGCAAAGCATGACGAGGAAGAGTGCAAGCGCTGTGCTGAGGCCTGTCGGCGCTGCGCCCAGATGTGCCAGACGATGGCCGCCTAGCCTAATCACAATCTGGCCCTGACTCCTCGATTTCGGGGAGTCAGGTTCTTGGCGTTCGCAGCCGCTGTTTATTGAGAAAGCCACTCGTCATCCGACGAGAGGCTCAAAGAAACCGTGCAGAAGTCGGGGGTGATGATTCCTGACCAGAACTGCTCCTTCGAGAGGCGACCTACCGGAGGCTGAATGAAAGACACCGCTACTCCTCAAGAGGTGCTGAACAGGCACCTGGAACTTTCTCGGTCTCGGTCTGAACAAGACTTCTTGGAGTGCTACCGCGAGGACTCCTTCCTCATCATGCGCAGTGGTGTGCGCCGCGGGATCGAGGGCATTCGCGCCTGCTACCGGCAACTGAACCAGGAATTGCCGAACGCCTGCTACAGCTACGATCTAATCATCGTAGAGCAGGACGTTGCTTTTCTTGAATGGTCAGCGGACTCCGATACTCACACGGTCATAGATGGCATCGACTCTTATGTCATCCGAGACGGGTACATTCGCGCGCAGACTATTCACTACACCCTTGTGCCCAAAAACAAAGGTTGAACATGCGACGCACGACGGAACCCTCTGGAGCTTACAAAGACGGGCGCTTTGCGGGAGGGATCACGCGCGGTCCAGAGGTGGAGATCATGGTTGACGGACAGGCGATTCGGGCTTTCGAGGGCGAGAGCGTTGCGGTGGCGCTCCTTGCCGCTGGAAGGCGGACTCTCCGCATCACGGCGCGCCACGGCGAGCCGCGGGGCCTCTACTGCGGCATCGGAGTCTGTTTTGACTGTGTGATGACCATCGATGGGCAACCGAATGTCCGGACGTGCCAAACCGCGGTACGGGCTGGGATGCGAATTGAATCGCAGCAGGGAGATGGGAGATGGAGACTCGAATCATGAGTGCCCCTCGTCCCCTGGTCATCATCGGCGGCGGGCCGGCGGGCATGACCGCTGCCATTGAAGCGGTCCGCGCTGGATTGAATCCTACGCTCATTGACGAATCGCCCGCGCTGGGTGGGCAAGTTTATCGGCAACTCCCCGAAGCGTTCAAAGTTCAGGATGCCCAATCGCTGGGACACGACTTCGCGCGTGGCAATCGGCTCCGTCAAGAGTTCTCCGATGTTGCGGGTCGGGTGGAGGTGCTCTCGAATACCGCTGTCCTCGGCGTGTGGCCGAACCACGAAATCCTCTGGACCAGGAGCGAGTGTTCGGGGGTACTCAAGGCCGAGCGGCTGATTATCGCGAGCGGCGCTTATGATCGCCCGATGCCGTTTCCAGGATGGACGCTCCCCGGCGTAATGACGGCGGGCGGAGTGCAGACGCTCCTCAAGACGATGCGCGTTCGCCCTGGCCAGCGGGCGCTTGTTGCCGGCACGGGGCCGCTCATTCTTTCACTTGCAGCTCGCCTTCATCAGGCGGGGGTTGAAATCGCCTCCGTTCTTGAGGCCGGTGATCCGCCCTGGAGGGACGGAGTATTCCCGAAAGCATGGACCCACAGGGAGTTGATCGACGATCTACGGGAGCACTTGGAGTATTTGCGAAAAGCGAATATCGCGGTTCGTGCAAACCATACAGTCTTTGAAGCGCACGGGCTGGGTGAAGTGCAGGGAGCCTCCATCGGTCCTGTCGATCCAGAGACCTGGCGGCCTTTGAAGGACAGTTTTGAGAGGATCGATGTTGATCTTATCGTCATCGGCTTTGGATTCGTACCGAACACGGAACTTACAGAACTTGCCGGTTGTCGGCATCACTACGCTCCCGAACTCGGAGGGTGGGTTCCCGCGCGGACGCCTTTCATGGAAACGTCCATTCCCGGCATCTTCGCCGCCGGCGACGGGGCGGGTATCGGTGGCGTGTTTGTAGCGATGGAGGAAGGGCGGCTTGCTGGCATCACGGCCGCTGAACAGGCCGGGGCTATCGCTCCTGAGGAAGCAGAGCGTCGCCGCAGAGGGCCGTTGGAACGGCTCGGGGAGTTTGCCGAAATGCGGGCGGTGCTCGCAGACGTATCGCGAATCTGGCCCGGACTCCTCGATCTGGCCACCGCCGGCACTCTAGTTTGTCGCTGTGAGGAAGTCGTCTTAAGCGACGTGCAGACCGCTTTGGATCAGGGAGCGCGCGACCTTCAGGCCGTCAAGCTTCTTACCCGCCTCGGAATGGGGCCATGCCAAGGGCGCAACTGCGCTCCGCATGTCGGCATGCACGTATGCCGCGCAACGGGGCGGACCGCCGAAGAGGTTGGACGGATCAATCCGCGTCCACCGCTGAAGCCGGTCACGTTCGGCGCCCTCGCAGCAATGGAAGGAGTTTCAGAGACAGGCGCGGTCGATCCACTCGACGCCGTTGGTGGAGGTGCTTCATGACGCGCACGCCTGATGTAGTTGTCGTGGGAGGAGGTGTGATCGGCTGCTCTGTCGCCTATT
>VFQN01002053.1_pt1 | contig 32147 bp, 33 predicted proteins | sample 3512371 | NCBI WGS metagenome assembly VFQN01 (sample SAMN10412370, study PRJNA504923) | tailings metagenome | isolation source: Replicate 2 from Balatoc abandoned mine | place: Philippines: Itogon, Benguet | collected 2017-08-28 | reverse complement strand
TGGGGTGGGGTGGGGTGGGGTGGGGTGGGGTGGGGTGGGGTGGGGTGGGGTGGGGTCGCAAACTGCCAGCATGTACCATGCACAGCTGGTGCGAAAGCCCTCATGTACGGACCCGTGTAGAAGGTATGATGACCGAGTGTATACGTACTGAGTGTCGCTCTGCTGCCGCCTCGTGCCATCTGCCACGTGTCACGCGCAGGGCGGGCACCCCTGCATGCGGGTCGCGCCGGCGGCGCAGCAACGCGCGGAGGAGCTGGCGGCCCGGCTGGCGGAGTTGCAGGTGGGGTAGGCGGGTGCGCCATCGCGCCCGTATCTTGATCTGGAGCCTGACAGGCGAGCTGCATGGGGGGACCTTGTGTGATGCGTAGGTGCAGCAGAAGCACCGGCGCACACCAATCAGCGCACGCCAACGTGCCAGGGCAGCAGGCCCGGGGTCCCGGCAGGCCTCCTACCCAGTCATTCCTGGATAAGCCTGAGCTCACACGAGCGAAGCGCCCCGTGCACGCCTCGCATCCCAACCACCCGAGTCAACTTGCTCTTGCTCACTACCCCACCGCACTCCTATCATCTGCCTGTATGTTCGTCATTTCCTGCAGCATTCAGCCGTCCTAGTGCTCATTGTGGCACCTACATGCTGTTGCCGCTATGTTGCCCCCCTAGGGCGGCGAGGTGGCTGCGCTGGTGGCGGACGAGGGCGCCAAGAAGCAGCGGCGCGACATCGAGAAGAAGATGACGGTGCACGTGCAGCAGATCTGCGGAACGCAGCAGCAGGTCCGTGCGCACCGCAGACTGCTCGTTTGTGCACCTGTGCGGCCCAACCACGTCGCTGATGTTCATTTCCTAGCCATCGTTTACGGTACAGCTGTCATGGACCTTGGAGGATCCGCCGCGACAGCTGCCAGGCCCACTTTCGCAACCGCTGGTGGTGCAGTGGTGTATAGTAGCTCACAGGGCGGCTAACCTTTATCTTGGCTGGCGCACTGCATGTCAGTCACTGCACGCGTGAACGCCCCTCCGTCTCTCTTACCCTCCTGGCCCCCGGTGCCACGCGCCGGCCCCTGCTGGCCTCAGCTCATAGGGCAGCTACCTTCGCTTGGCATTGCCGTAGATCAAGCGCATGGACGCCCCACTGACTCTCGCTACCCCTCTCGCTACCCCCTGCCGCCCCCTGCCCCCGCAGGTCCAGGTCAAGTGCCAGGACGTGTACGGCATGCTCATGGGGCTGCAGGGCGCGTGGCGCACCTTCGCGCTGCTCACCTTCGCAAAGAAGGTCATCAAGCAGAGCGACCTGGTGCAGGTGGGGGCTGGGCGCTGGCGGGCCGGAGGGGGACGTGTGGGTTGGTCATGGGTCGCTGTGTCCGGGCTTTTCTCCCGAGGTGTGCGCGCTGCATGCACGCGGAAAGCAATTGTTTGCTAACAAGGGCCGACACGATGGGGTTGTGGTCTAGCCGTTTAGGGTTCTGGAGCGTGTTGGCTTCCTGGAGGGCGGGTGCATGCCCCGCCCTGTCCTAACCCACATGTCTGTTCCCACTGCTCCCTCCCTCGCCCCCTGCACATAGCTCAACAACAAGGCGGCCTTCCCGCTGGCCATGGTGGTGGTGCGGCTGGCGCACTACGTGCCCGAGCTGCTGGACGCACTGCTGGCCATGCTGCAGCAGGTGGGCTATGTGGGGGTGTGGGTTAGCAGCGGCTGGCAATCATGTGTATTACGGCGGTTTGGGTGTGCTTTGCACGAGCTGCTAGACAGACTGCGTGCCGTGCTGCAGCAGGTGGGTTGCGGTGCGTGAGTCAGCAGCGGCTGGTACATCGCGTCGTTGACAGGGGGGCCTGCGCCATGTGGGCGTGCGGTGTTTGATGCCAGCGTGGGTTAACTCCAGGTGGAAGCGGAGTAGCACAGGGAGCACGGTTGCACGCATGACCACGTCATGCTTCTTAAACGCTGTTAAGCATGACTGCGCCTACCTCCGCCAGTGAAAGCCGTCCTGCCTTGCCTGCTCCTTGCCTGGCCCGCCCCCCGCAGTCCTGCCCGCTGTCCATCCCCCGCTCCTACGTGCACGACACGGCGCGCATCACCAACAACCAGTACCACAGGTGGGGCAGCCCGGAGGGAAGCGGGGGCGGAGACCGAAGGCAGGGCAAGGCGGGGCGCGGCACGCAACTGACTGCTGACCGTGTTCGTGCAGCGCCGCTAGTTCTGTGGAAAGGGCAATGCACCTATCGCGGTGGTTGGGACATGTTCGCGGACATACAGTTCTTCCCTGGGTGCCATCCTCACTCGCATGCCCGGGACGGTACCTTGCTTTGGGCTATGTCTGGCGTCGTAGTCACTTGTGTTACAAGGATCCCCCCCTGCTGGGTGCTGCGTGCAGGGGCATGGGCTTCGAGGAGCAGGAGGACCCCTCCGCGCCCAGCGGCAAGGTGTTTGAGAGCGCCGAGTCGTACACCAACCGCCTGGAGGGCCTCATGCTGCTGTACGGCGCAATCATGCAGGTACGGCAACGGTCAACTACAGTATGCCGCACCGTAGCAGCAGCGGGCATGTGTCCTACCGAGACGCTTGCTGCAGCGCGAGCAGTGCGCTGTTGTAAACAGCCATGAGCGTTACAGCCGCCCATGCACGTTAGGTCTCGTTGTTTCATGCACGATAGTCCTCGTTATTCGGTTGGCTCGGGTGCTGGGTACTGCATGCAAGCCTCTCCTTGTGACACGCACTGCTCCCCCCTGCAGGTTGACGACCCCAACCCGCACGGCATCTCCCACGCCTGGACCTACCTGGCGCGCTGCCTCAACACCCTGCCCGCCGACCGCTACACCGCCAAGGCGCTCATCGCCGTGCTGCGGGTGGCGGGGTACTCGCTGTTCGTCAGGTGGGGTGCGCGCCCACGACTTTCCAAACCTGTGTGGGTTCGAGGGCTGTCGTCGTTGGCTGCTCGCACTTGCAGCACCAATGCGTGGGGGGGTACTCGCTGGACAGGTGGACACATTGACCCTGGAGCGCCTAGCTCGGGCAAGGGCCTGAACAAGCTGGGCCCTGCATTCAACCGTGTAAGGGCCGAACTAGCGCACAAAACGTTTTCCATGGCGGGGGCGCAGTCAGGACGTTGGGAGTCTTGTGCTGCGTGATGGGCTATGTGCGCACCAATGCGTGGTGAGGCCGCACCCACCTACCTACCCACCGAGTTTTTCTCACGCTTCACCCCTGTCTTCCCGGCCCTTGTCCTGACTCCTCACCCCAACCCGCCCCCCCTTACACGGTTTTTTACGTTTTACGCGTACCCCCAGGTACCGCGGCCAGTTCGCCAAGCTGCTGTCCAGCCTGCAGCGCGACTTCGTGCCGGAGCTGCGGCGCGCTGCTGGCGATGACGTGTCGGCGCTGGCCACCCTGCTGGACAGCTACGTGGCGGACGGGCTGTGCCGCAAGCCGCCGGAGGGACGCAACATGCCGCAGGTGGACATATCGCAGATGCGGGAGAACCGCGCGTGAGGGCCGCGTTGGGAGGAAGGGATGTGCGCGAGCGAGCGGCTGTGGCTATTGGGTGGATGTTGGGGTGTTGGCCAGGTTGGAGAGGTGGGGTTAGTGGCTTAACGAAGACAGTGCGTGCAGGAGCCATGTGGTGTACGGTGACAACGCATGGACGCAAGCGGTGATACGGGCTCGTTGTTGCATAGCCTCTACACCACTAGATTTCTTTGGGGAGCGCGTTGCGTTGCAGTCGCGGCCCCGAGCTCCTTGGCCTGCATCTCGACGCCGTACAGTGAGGCAGGCGCTTATTGGATCTCCTCGCACCTTGGGTACCTTTACGATAAGCATACCCGGCCCAGCAGCCCTATGTGCCACTTGCCAATTTGCCAGCTCTACATGTTGACGGACGCCACAGGTGCATGTGGACCACAGTAGGCAGTACCCCAGTGACGAGCCATGCTGCCAGATGTCAAGGGCTAAGCAGGGCAAGCTGACTGGTATTGCAAAATCAGTGCCGACACAATGCAGACACACAGATGCGGCGATGCTGGCCTGCCGCCCACCCTTTCCATGGATTCTCTGCAAGTCACGAGCTGTTGTGTGGGCTTCAGTTCATGGAAGCCTGCGCGCACTGAAGACGCTTTCCTTTTGCTTTTCACGTTACAGTAGCAAGCACTGACTACGGTACAAGCTACCCACATCCACCTTTCCCTCACTAAGCATCCAGTCACGTTCACCACGGCTCAGTGTACACCCCATCCGTGTCTTAGACCACAAGTTTCGGGCGCCAAGCAAGGGACACCGCAACACGTATAAACCCGGAGAGGGATCCGCCCTGCTGCACGGCAAAATCGCAGGCCAAACCTCCACCCAGGGCTGTGTACTCGAGATGTTTCCTCCTGCCGTGCCACACACCCCTACTGCTGCCGCCACGGCAAGCACCGGCCGCACGCAAGCTTGATTGATGCAAGCTGCACGGAAACCCAACCTTCGGGACGTTACCCCTTGGAATTACAACAGAATGCTACCACCGGGCCCTCACGCACGGTGCCCAGGGGATCAACATCTTGCAATCCCGCCATTCGCGTGGCCCTGCAGCACCCTGAGCAGAGCCCACTGCTGCATTACCCTTTCCACTCAACCGCCACTACCGCTACGTCTGCCGCAGTTGCTCCTGCTGCGGCGGCAACTGGTGTATCAGGTGCTGATGCAGGAGCATACGGCTGAGCGGCTCCATCTTCAGAGCGTCCCGTTCCTCCGCCAGTCCGCAAGGCGCTTACGGGGTCACGGGGGCGGCCACCTGGGCCACGGCCAGGGTGCCCTCGGCGCGGCGCGAGGTGTACTGCGCCTTTCGCCGCTCCTTGCGGGACTGCTGGCCCTCGGCGGGCTTCTTGGTGTGCGAGGCGGTGGCAGCGGCAACCGCCTTGGGGTGGTCCAGGGGGTACACGTGCACCTGGGGAGTGCAGGGGTGGAGCAGCATTGTGATCCACAGAGTCGTGCACGATTCGAATGATGCATTCCGAAGCACAGTTTCACGACAGAGCAGATGTCTGGACAGGGCATTGTGCCAGGCGCAAGGCAGCCACGGCCACGAGCCCAGTCCCCGTTCCTCACCTCAGGCTTCACGCGCTTCTTGTCGAACACGACAACCCCCTCCACGGTGCTGAACACAGTGTAGTCCTTGCCCAGCATGCAGTTGTCACCGGCGTACCACTGTTCGGGCAAGTGGAAACGTCGGCAGCAAGCATTTGCGATACAGGACCTGGACAACCAGCCTGGCCACCAAATTGATCAATTCATTTACATATGACACATTGAGAGTCTAGTCCATAGTCAGCTGGGAGCTTCGTCCTCTAATTTGCAAGGCGACCACGGATGCCTCAATTTTACCAAACGCTGGTATACGCCCTCCACCACCAGTCCCGCGCGCCCCGAGCGCCTAGAACCTTACCGAGGTGCCGCACTGGCGAACGATAATACCACCGGCCTTCACAGCCTGGCCGCCGTAGACCTTAACACCGCGGCGCTTGGCGTTCGAGTCACGCCCGTTCTTGGTAGAGCCGGAACCCTTCTTGTGGGCATTCTGGATGACCAGAGCACGGCGGGGAGCCGCGGCAACGCGAACGCGGGAGGCAAAAGCCTGGCCGGCGAAAGTGGAGGCCAGCATTTTGTTGACGCTTATCCCTCTAAGTATTGATTAATTTAATTAGCGACTGGCTCAAGATGACCAGCGCAAGAGCGAACACTGCGACGAGGCACGTCGCGTGACCACAACTCGCATCGTACGGAGGGAGGAGAGCGGAGAGGACAAAGCCCCCCGACACTCCAATGCAGTATCTAGTACGCGTTGACAACTGTATGTGCGTCTGCGACATGTATAGTGACGTTCCCTTACCACCTTGGTCCCTAACGCTTCTGAGGACACCGCATGCTTATTTTCAGTTAAGTTGCATCTCCAGTACATAAGGGTTCCGCTTGAGCGCTACAGCACGCGATACCACAGCCTCTGGCGAGGCCTGCATCTGTGCACCTCCGGCCTGAGAGGCAGCATGGGTAGGCGGCAAAGCCTTTTGGGCGCTGGTTCCCCGGGCTTTGTACCTGCCCAGGGGCGGAGGACGGTGTGTGGTCGACTGGGGAGCCGCAGGTGCCTGCCCACGTGCTTGAAACGCCACAGCTGGATGGGGTGAAGGCTGGGTGAAGGGTCCCCTTCCAGACTGGGGTGAGGTCCCCTGGCTGGGTCCTGGTCTGCAGCGTCCGCGCTGCCAGTGGTCAAGCAGAAACTCATACACGGCAGAGCTCTAGCACTGCAAGAGCATGTTGCTGTGGGCCAGACAGCAGCACGAGGGCCCCGGTTTTCAGGCACCGTCATCCGTGCAACTGTGAGCGGCTGAGCGCCCTCGTGGCTGCATTGCCGGCCACCTGCTAGGTCTCCCCTCCTCCACTAGGCTAGGGCTGTGTGTTTAACCTCATTGCTCTTTCAGAGGTGATGCATATGTGATGTACTACATGTTCCGCAAATCACTTGCATCTGCGTTCATACATAGACAGGGGAGCCCCCGTAGGAAACGTACCGGTACCCTGTCGTCTGTGCTTGCTCCTGGGGGCCAGGCAGGGGCCAGGCCTGCGACCCCACGCAGGGCCCTGGCGTTACCTTGCCAAGCGTAGATGTCTGCCCGCTGCTGTTTTCTTGTCATGGCAGGGTCGGGGTGTGTGGAGAGGCTGCTGGCTTAGACTCTCAGCAGTCAGGTGTAGCGAGTGGGCTGGCCAGGCTGCCGCAAAGCTGCGCGTTACGTACACATACAAGCCACAACGAACGTACGGCACGCCCAACACGGAGAGCCGAGCAAACGGGGGTCCGTGGACAGCCATACTGTGACAACGGGGGCGTCCAGGGATGGAGGGTAAGGCCACAACTTGCCTTCCAAACGCCACCTGGCCCTACCTCAGGCGTTGCCCCGTTCGTGTAATGGATAATTGGTGGGCATGCGAAGGAGGTGGACTAGGGCTGGCCATAAAGGTCTTTTGGCACAGTTCCAGTCCCTTTCCAGAAGCCCAACTCCAGGGCAGGTACTCTGCCTCGTCCCGTGGCGCTGTCCACGGGGAACGAACGGACAGTTTCACCTATTGGTAAGTGACCACGCAACACGGGGTCTTCGAAGTTCACTTGAGGGGGGCTCCCTTGCCTGACTTTGCAAAGCCAGGTGCTCCGGCTGCAAAAGTGTTCGGCCAGGTACAGCTCGATACCGTTGCACTGGTTGCACATGCTCAGCCCTACCTCAGCCCGAGCCCACCCGGGCCTACTTGCGCCCACCGCACACTGCGTAACAAATAAAATACGTGCCTCAACTGCCTGCAACAGGGGAGGCCCTGGCCTACATTTGCCTTCACTCAACACAGCCCCACTGCCATGGGCCCCCGGATCCTGGCTCAGAGCCTATGAGCAGAGGTTTGCAAGGGCCAGCGGAAAGCGCTGGACAGCGCCTGTAGCCCGTCATTACTCGGGCTATACATAGTGTCTGAGCTGCAGTGCCAAGGCCTCGCTAGGTTCACCGCCAAAGCGCATGTCTGTCCCACGAAGGCTGAGGTAGGCCCTAGACCGGAAGTGAGGCAGCGCAGCTTGCGGCAACTGTCACCAACACGCTCAATTATGCCTTTAATTTGCAAGCACAGCGGCCGTACTCGGGGTGTTGCGGTGCCTCCCGTTCCCTTTCCGAGTAGTCCTAGGGGTACTCTGCTGCCCTCTGATGGCAAGCTTCTCCACATCCAGTGCAACCCATGAGATGAGCTCTACTGCCTACGTCACGGGCTCTGGTTTGCTAAAATAGGAACGCATTGGAGCTCTTGGAACCTCTCATAGCAGAAAGGGTTTACACTGATGGGTCACCGGCATCCAGCAGCTCACACTGAACAGAAGTCTGACGCCTTGCAGTGTATAGCATCACCCATCAAATGCTCTTGGGCCTCGCAATGATTGGGTTGTAGTCCTTTGAGCGCCGGGTCCTTTGCGTACGAGGGTCCCGTGGTCCCTTGCTAAGGACCGTTAAAAATTGCCCCTTGTCGCACTATACTCACTTCAGCCACATCAATACATTCATTCTCGCAATACCTTGTCAGTTCGGTCTTGTTGTGTTAAGTAGCTACATAACTGCTCTTGGCGTATTACTTCACACAACCGGGTCGAGCGAGAACCCCAGACACAAAGCAAACACGATCCATTTGCCCTGCTGTAGGAGTCATTGCCATAAACATGTCCTCATGTCCGTTCGCAGCGATGCTGCGATCGTCGACGGCGGGCAATTCAGAAAGCAGCAACGACGCGCACTTGACCACACGCCCCTCAACACCGTTAGCTATCAATGAATTACATGATCGCTATATGACAAGAGCTATCAGCGCGCCTCATCTGCAAGAGGCAGCGGAGACCTCGGCGCTAAGTCGCGAAGGGGCACGCACTGCTGGCGATGCACGGGACAGTTCCAGTCTCAGCGCCACCCAACCTCATGAGCTTACACCGCCAGCACAGAGCCCCGAACTTTCAGCGGCTAGGAAAATGACAAGGCGTGAACTGCGGCGTCTGGAACGGAAATGGACGTTGGCCGAGGTGGGTCTCCGCCTCTGGGTACCGGTGCTGTCGCTGGCCACCTGTAGGACTGCCACGTGCCGGCACCGTCACGCTCGCAAGCGCCACCCGACCACCACTTCCTGTACGCAACTTTGATGACTTACTTCCTTAATGCTCGCTGTACCGTCGTCACCCTGCAGGTGCGCCAGCATGCCCGCAAGGACGACGCCTGGATTGCAGTGGACGGCAAGGTGTACGACATCACGGAGCACCTGGTCAACCACCACGGCTGGCACGACAACGCCGCCATCTCCACCGTGCTGTCCATCCTGGCGCACGCCGGCACGGACTGCTCGGAGGAGTTCCGCGAGATCCACCGGCCGTACCCTGTGGCCTGGCGGCAGCTTAAGGCCTACTACATTGGCGACCTGGCCACGGGGGAGGAGGACGCCGTGGGCTGGCAAGGGGCGGCGCCGGCAAGGGGCGGCGCCGGCACGGTGACGGCGTAGCGGGGTCGGTTTTGAAGGGGAGGGGTGCTGCAGGGTGAGAGTACAGTGTGAGGAGTAGTCCGTTTGCGGCCAATGCCTGCAGCGGGAACCGGGGAGTTGTTGGTTGTTGCTGGGCCACGAGGTGCCGCACAGCGGGAAGCGTGTAGACATAGAAGGGCGCCGCACCCGGGAGTGTTATGGATGATAAGCTCCACGATGCATTGTAAACCAACGAGAGCATCCAGTGTAGCTGCAGGAGAGGGGACACAGGCCGTGGCAATACTGCTATCGGACAGGGGACGCTTATGGGGTTGGTGCCTTGGGCGGTGCATGAAAATAGTGTACCGTATGTTGACTTGCCGCATTGGTCAGTATTCTGCTCCTGTGACCAGTGTACCGCTCTTCCAGTGCATTTGCATGGCATGAGCTGCTGAGAGTGGAGGCCCGTGCTGGGTGCTGGGGTGCACCCTTCATTAGGGCGTGCATGCACGTGCCCATCGTGATACAATAAAGCATTCGAGAGGACAATTGCTTCTTTCTCCAAACCGTCTGCATGCCGCTATTGTTATTATGTTGTTGCTGCTGCTGTACATCTATATGTGAGTTTGTATACCGGTGGGCTTGGCACCGCATGCAGTGTTGAGCCGCGTCAGTCAAGGGGGCGCTCGAATGTTGGGACGTGGAATGCAGTTGCCACGTCGCAACTATTTGGCCGTTTCGTGCCGTGATGCCGATGGCTTTGATTGGCATCTGATTCTGTAGTGTCATAGGGATGGTGCCACGGGCCAGGCAAGGGCGGACCAGGCAAAGCTGGGCCAGGCGTGCTGCATGGTGCACAGCGTATCCGTGCGGACTCACGCTTCCGGACAAGTGTAATGTCTTCCAGCTTGCGGATGTGCGATGGTGGATGGTGCCATCTGCAGTGCGGTAGTGCAGTTGCGCATCATGACATGCAGGGACATCCTACTCCCGTTGCCAGGGCTGGCAGCCAGGACGATTTTTTACTACATTTTCCAATTTCCAGCCATGGAGCGCAATATTCCTGATTAGAACTGTTGTCGAACACAAGTTTGGCGCAAACACGTGGTTACGGTAAACAGTCTCCAGCTTCCAAAAATTACCCGAGGCCAAGGCAGCACTCAATGCACTGGGGTCCAGATGGGCCCGTCCTGGCCCGTCCCTTTGGTGCTGCCCCCGACCCGTGGCCTGCTGCGGTCAATCTACTTTCCTATGTAGAGATCAGCCGTACAGAAGGCACAGTCCCGGTTTTCTGATGCCATACTGCACAGCTGGATGGCAAATTAGAAAAGCATGCACAGGGGTGATGAGCCAAGGACAACGGAACTAAGATGGAGTACCTTTGCATGCACGCAACGAACATCACCGCAGGTACAGGCAGGAGAGGTCCCAGGATGTCCGCACGGCCCAGGTGGGTAAACTAACGTACAGGGGTCTACTGATCTGCCGTAGTGCCCTTGCCGTCCTGCCCAACCTAGCCCAACGGACCAGAACGGACCCGATATGCACCATTGATGCCACCCTGGACTCCAGGACATCCGCACACCCTGCCTGCCGTACCCGGCACGCACGGGGGTGCGCGCGCTCATGGCACGTGCGCCCGTATGGCGCTGGTTGAAGTTTGTGTGTAACCTACACTAACGGTAGCATGGTGACCAGTACTGTAGCAGTGTGGCAGAACTTTACTGGTAGCCCATAGGGCAGCGCAATGGCGGGGTCTGTAAAGCAAGCAATTAGGATCCATCATTGCTGTGCAGTACACGCGAGTACCGTGCACCAGCAAAATTAAGACATGGTCTCCGACTATCCGTGCTCAGCATTGCCAAACGTCAGACCTGCCTACCCCTCGACATGCCAAGTGCTGCCGACTGCGTGCTTGGGCTCGTCCCATGGAATGCGTGTGCACCTGGGCATGACGTTGCTACAGGACCTACCGGGCATCAGTTGTGTAACCCAGTACCCACACCCACATCACTGCCGCTGCCCACGCACGCTCTAATGCCATCGTCATGCATCTGGCGAAGGACCCGCATGTCGATGTCGTTCTACAAGCCAATCTGGCCAAGATGCGTCTAGAACGTTTTGCACATACAAGGAGGTGCATCCTGCTCACAGGGACTACCGTCAGAAAGCTGGCTACGAAATGCATACCAAGCCGCAGCGACGCGGCTCCCCGGCCAAGTTGCCCCACGAAGCTACTGCAGATCACTGCCGCCGGAAGTTTGCCCCGCAGCCCAGGATGTCTAACATGCCTGAAACGCCGCGGCTGCCAGCCCCGCCGGCGGCGCCGCCTCCCCTGCCGGCCCCGCCCAGCCCCGCCCCCGCCCCTCCGAACGCCACCTTGATTTGCCAGTTGAGCTCCTTGAGCTGCTGCTGCGCCTCCGCCAACTGCGGGGGCGGCACGGAGTGACAGCGTTCAGGTTCAGGAAAGGTCCCGCAGAGCACGCAACGCCGCGACTCAGCTCACTCGCTTGCTCAGCGGAGCGTTTTGCGCCAGCAACACAGCTGAGGCACACTGCGGCGGGCACTTGGATTGCCTACGCCAGCGGCCCTAGGGCAACCAGAGTTGTGTCATGTATACAATGAAAGGACTGCGGCATTCACTTGTGAACGTGCGGCCGAAGTTGCATTCAGTTGCATTCAGCTGCTTGGACACACCCGCACGGCCCGCTGCCCGCGGCCCACCTGGTCCTTGAGCGCCGCCACCTCCGCCTCCGCCGACGCCGCCCGTCGCGTCTGCACCGCCGCCGCCAGCTCCGCCTCCTCCACCCGCCGCTGCAGCTCGTCGATCAGCTCCGCCTGCCGCTGCTGCTGCAGCGCCGCCAGGTGTGACGGCTGGTGCGAGTGCGAGTGCGAGTGCGCCGAGGAGGAAGTGGGCAGCGGGTCGCCCCCGCTGCTGCCGTCGCCGCCGGCGCTCTCCCTGTGACCGCTGGCTACTGCGTCACCGGGACAGACAGCACACACAGCGAACGAGAATTAGATCAAAGGCCGCATCCCAACGGCAAGGTCAGCCGCCCCGGTAACGCCCCTACGCCTGTAAAGCACCCGTCATCGCATGGGGCCGCCAGGGCCGCCAAGTCATACCAACCGTTGCAGGGGCCGTGACTACACTATTATACACCTTGCTATCTAAAACCCGCTGCCGTGCTACCCCCAGCAGGCTCCCTGGCCGCATCAGAGTTGCCGTCCCTCACCACTGGCGCTGCGGAGGATGGCCCCGTGGCCCAGCGTGGACACGCTGGGCGCCAGCAGCCCGTGGCCCGGACCCGCGCCCGTGGCGGCGGCGGCGGCGGCACGTGCCTCGGCGTCGTCGGCGCGGGCCAGGGCCAATGTCAGCTCGATCTTGGCCGCCTCCGCCGCCTCGGCACGCGCCTCGGCCAGCCGCGCCTCAGCCAGCGCCTGGGGTACACGGATGCCAGGGAGGAGGTTTGAGCCATAGTCATAAGCGAATAGCACGTGGTTGCAGAGCTGCACTGTAGGGATTTACAGTGAGCTTGTGACGGCGTTCAGCAGCACCGGAACCACGCAAGGGTTTCATTGCGTGAGCGCTCCGAAGGCGCATGGGAGGCTGAAGGGCCTGGTGCGCATGTGCTGGTACGGTGTGGCACTTTGGAGTGCCACAGCCAAGCGCCACGCACGTGCTGCTCGCATGTCTGGATAACACGTGCTTGGAAAACACGATATGAAGCCTGGTCAACTGCGTGCCACGCACCTGCTGCTCGCGTGCTACAGCCTCTGCTATGCGGCGGTCCGCCTCGTCCTCACGCACCGCGACGGCTGCGTGGATGGAGAAGGCAGGAGAGGATGGCGGCATGGGGAAGTGGGCAGATCCACAGGGCATACGAACTTAGCGCGTAAGAGTCACGTCCGCACGCGTCGACTGTGCCGTACGGACAGCGTAGCCCATCCGGAATGTCACAAGCGGTGGCTCGGCTTGCTTTCATCGGATAAGGGCCCATGGCCCGGAAGGCCGCAAGCTCAATAAGGCGTTAAGGAGCAGCTACCGGTCGTTGCTCGTTTCCTGTTTCCGGCCATGTATCCCAGAGCTCATCTCCTGTTGCCGGCCATGTATCCCAGAGCTCATCTCCTGGTGGCGCAGCCACGGAACGTCAAGCCCACGGGAGGCACCCCACCCACCTGCCGCCACCATGCGCTCGAAGTCCTGCCGCAGCGCCTCGTCGTCGCCCTTGGTGGCGGCCCGCGCCGCACGCTCCTCTGCCAGCGCCGCCTCCGCCGCCGCCAGCCCCGCCGCCGCCTCGGCCGCCGCCGCCACCTGCGCCGCCAGCGAGGCCTCGAGGCGCGTCGCCATGTCACGCGCCGCGTCCAGCTGCTGCTGCAGCGCCTCGCACTGCGCTTCGGCAGCCTGCAAGGAGCAAGAAGGGACATAGAATGCACAGAGTTGGCCAAATGCCATCTTGCATGCCGCCGGCGGCGTCACGCCCGAACGTCACACCTGTACAAGCTGTGCTGTACAGAACTGCCTCCAGCCTAAGGAACAGCGCCCGATGGCTCAAGCACGACAGCCCGTGCTGCCCTCCTCACCTGCAACCGCGCCGTCGCCTCCGCCGCGCCCGCCTCTGCCGCCTGTGCTGCCGCCGCGTGCGCTCCGATCTGCGCCTGTACCACCTCCAGCTGCTGCCGCGCGCCGTCCGCCTCTGCGCGGAAGCGCTGCTGCAGCAGCGTGAACTTCTTGGAGCGCTCGGCGGCCTCCGCCTCAAGGGCCCTGCGCAGCGGGGGGACAGCAGCAGCATGCAAGCGTCATTGCTGCAAGGGAATGGCCAGGAGAACTGAGCGCCTCAAGGGCCCTGCCCAGCGCGAAATCAGCACTGCCAGAATACTTCAACAGGAAGGAAAAGGCTGTAAAACCATTGCCCTGAAGATTGCATTGCGACAGTGGTGACAGGGTAAGTACGGCGGCATGGCTCCAAGGCTGAACGACTGGTGACGGGACTGTTTGCGCGTGCTAGTCGTGGGGACACGTGGCCAACAGAGCTCATAGGCAAAAGCACTGCACGCATGGACAGCTTAAGATCGGGTCAACAGCTACGGGTGCGACAAGGAACGAGCACATGCCGGCAACCCTGGACCCACTTGGCTCGCTGCTCCATCTGCTCCCGGGCCGCTGAGGCGTCTGCGGCTGCCTGCCTGGCAGCAGCAGCCTCCGCCCCCAGGCGGCCAACCAGCGGCTCATACTCGGCCACCTGCGCAACGCGGCAGCAGCCGAGTGAGTATGTGAAAGACGACGAGCGGCAGACACTGCAAGGCAGGTACGGGTAGTACAAGCCAAGGTACGGGTAGTACAAGCCAAGATGGGAACGCCTCCAGATGAGGACATGATAAGGGCGGCCTACTGTTTTGCAGCTAATAGATTGCATGCGAAACTTGTGGCGCGGTGCTGCGCGGCGCTGCGCCGCACCTTCTTCAGGAGCTCCTCGCGGTCCTGGCTACTTTCCCGCAGCCCGGACAGCTGCCCCTCCAGCTCCTCCACGCGCTTCTGGGCCTCGGACAGCTCGGTCCTCGCGGCCTGCGAAGATGAGTGCAGCAGCTGAGCCATCGACCATCCATCCATTGCGTGGACAAAGGCTTGCGACGTGCGTACATCACTTATGAGCCACAGGCATGCCAATACATCGTCCCAGGCGCAGGCGTTCTTTTCCAGACGCAAGGGTGCCTTTCACTTGAAGGGGGCAAAGGGCAACCAGATTGACGCCCTGATCAAGCAGTCACGCACCTCTAGTGCAGCCGCATGCCGTACAGCCTCTTCTTCTATCCGGGCCTGCCACTCCCGCGATGCCGCAACGCCCGCGGCAGCAACCTCCGCACTCGCCCTGCCCTCAATCTCCGACCGCAGGCGCTCCAGCTCCGCCGCGGCTGCATCCCTCTCGGCAGCCAAGCTATCCTCCAGTAGCCTTGCCTGCTGCTCCAGCTGCCTGCAGCTTCCCTTGGCTGCCTCCAGCTCCTTCTCCGTGTCCGACAGGCGGGCCTCCAAGGCTGATACAGCCTCCTCGCGCGCCGCGGCGGCGGCGGCGGCCAGCGCCGCCTCCAGCTCCGAAACCCGGGCGGTGGCGCCGGTGAGGCGCTGCGCCGCCACCGCCACCTCTGCCTGGGAGCCGGAGCGAACGGCGTCCAGAGCCGCCGTCTTCTCCGAAAGCTGTGGCAAAATTGTGAAGGCACGGGCCAGACGCGTATCGGACAACGGCTAATGGTCGATTGGGTATAATGAATCACAAGCCTCAACACCTGCCAGAAGCACCGCTGACATCCTGTGCACGCCTGAACGCTTTCCGGGCGCCTGCAGCCTCACTCTGGTCAACATGGGGAACGCCGAAGGCATTAGCTTAGGCCAAATTTTAAAGTTGGGGCCTCCCTCACCTCCTTGTTCACGGACTCCAGGCGGGTGCGCACAGCCTCCAGCTCTGCCCGCGCTGTGTCCAGGTCCTCGCGGCCGGCGGCCAGCGCCTGCTCCGAGGCCAGCAGCGCCGAGCACCTGGGGGGCACGCGTGAAACACGAGGAAACCGTGAGAGGCGTCAGGGCGTCAGAGCACCTGGGGGGCGCGGCGACGCAGGGAACGCCAGAAACCGCGGACAGTCGGAATGAGGTCACAAGGTTTGAGGTGCGGAAGGGAAAAGCCATATTTAGGCCATGGAAAGAATACACAGCGCTTGCGTGGCAAGGAAACATGGCAATGGGTGCCGTGGATATGGGGGAACGCTTCGCACGAAGCGTGCACGTCAGGTTGGGCAGGGCAGCGGCGTGAAGCAGGCACGGTTACTGTGCTGCAGGTGGAACACGAAGACGAAGGTTCAGACCTATGAGGCGAATCAGCCAGAACCACATGCTTGACCGGGCGCCGTAGGCTTGGGCAACAATACACCCCAATATTTCTGCAGTGCGCCACTCGACTCACTTGCTGGCAAGTGCCTGCTCTGCCTCGTTCAACCGTCCTTGTAGCGCAGCCTCAGAGCTACTTGCGGCCGCCAGCGCGGCCGCCATGCTCTCCGCATGCTGTTTGACAGTTTCCAGCTGCTCCCTCGCCTCCTCAACGCTGGCCTCAAGCTCCTTTGCCCGTGCCCCAGCCGCCCGCAGTTCCTCCTCCAGCTGCTCCTTGGCTTCTCGCAAGGAGTGCGCCAGCGTGTCCCCCTCCTTGACCCTCGCCTCCAGCCGTGCCTTCTCCTCCAGCAGCTGAGTAACCCGGCTGTCCACCTCACTCCCTGCTGCCTGTGCCGCCTCCCTCAACGCCTCAACCTGCCCCCGCACAGCCGCCAGTTGCGCCTCCGCCTCCTCAAGCCGCGCTCCCAAATTCCCAGCCCGCTCCTCCGCCCCTTGGCACCTCTGCTCCTGCACCGCCACCGCCCGTTCCGCCTCCTCCCGTGCCTCTGCAAATCGCCGCTCGGCCTCCGCAAGCACCCCCTCGGCCGCCTCGGCCCTCCCCTTCAACCCCTCCGCCTCCGCCTTCGCATCATCCAAGAGCCGCTCCAAGTCCGTCACCCTGGCCTGCAGCTGCTCCTCCCGCTCCTGCCCCTCAGCCAGCTGCTCCCGCAGCCGCCTTGCCTCTTCCTCCCCATCCCTGGCGCTGCCGTCCAGCGCCTCCTGGGCCTCCCGCAGCTGCCCCTGCAGCCGCCTCAGCCGCTCCTCCGCCGCCCCCCGCTCCTGCTCCGCCCGCGTCACCCTCTGCCGGGCCTCATACAGCTCCTCGTCGCGCGACGCCAGCTGCTGACGCAGCTGCGACGCCGCCTCTGCGCCCACCCGCGCCTGCGCCAGCTCGCCACGCAGCCTGGCCACCTCCTCCACCACACCCGCGGCCGCCGCCTCTGCACCACCGCTGCTGCTCGCACGCTTGCCCACCAACATCCCGTTGCTGTGCTCAGCATGCCCTGTCCCAATCGCACGCCCGGCTGCTGGACCAACACCATCGGACTCCATCGCCAGCAGGGCCGCCAGCTGCGCCTCCAGCTCGTCCAGCCCCTTTCTAGCCCGTGACCCTGGGGCATCCAGCGCTCCCTCCACCGCCTCCCCTCCGCAGCACGTCTGCTCAAACACGGCCGCGGCTGCCGCCAGCTGCCCCGCGCACACCTCCAGGCGGTGCACCCTGCCCGCCGCCTCCGCCGCCGCCGCGCGCTGCTCCCTTAGCTGCCCCTCCAGCACCTCCACCGTCTCCTGCAGCTCCGCCACCTCCCGCTTGCGCCTTCCCTCCTCCGCCCCCAGCCGCTGCTGCAGCTGCCGCAGCGCCTCATCCGCCTCTCGCGCCCTCGCCTCCGCCTTGCCCTCACCCGCCGCCCGCGCCTGCAACTCCGCCCGCGCCTGCTGCACGGCCTGCACCTGCTGCTCCCGGTCCCGCTGCGCCTCCTGCAGCCGCCTACTCGCCTCCTCCAGCTCGGAATGCAGCCGCTTGGCGTCCGCGGAGAGGCTGTTGGCCTGCTGTTGTGCGGCCTCCAGCTGTGACTGCAGCTCGTCACAGCGCTGCTGGGAGGCCGAAGCAGCAGCAGCTGCGCTCGCTGTTGCGGAGGACGCTGACGCCTCGTTCTTCTGCTGCAGCTTTTGCAGTTGCTCGCGCAGATTGGCCGCCTCCGACCGTGCGGCCTGCTCGTGCGCCTCCGCCTGCAACCACCACCAGCACACACGTTCTCGGAACTAGACGTTTTGTGCTATCTAAATTGGACCGGTTGCTACTGCTGGAGGGAGCTGCCCGTGACCACACCCTACGCGCGTTGATGCATACGCAAGCACGGAGTTGTGGTGCAAATGCGCCCACCCTACCAAACACGAGCAGCGGCCTCCAAACCAACAAGGAGCCCTTCACAGCAGCAACGCAGCATGGTGGCCCTGACTTTTGGTGTAATACCCTTTGTATTGCCGCATGCGAACCCACCTCATGCAGTCTGGACAAAGCGTGGTCCAACTGCTGCCTCAGCTGCTCGCCTGTCTCCTGGGATTCCGCTAGGCGGCTCTCCATCTCGTCAATTGCCGCGTGCACGTCACGCACGGCATCTAGGGCCGCATCCGCACCAGCCACAGCATGCTCGGGCGCCGCGGCCTGAGCTACCGCAGGCTCAGCCGCCGCCACGGCCGCGGCAGCTTCCTGCAGCTGCTGCCCAAGCTCCTGCGCAGCCCGGTCACGCTCGTCCAGCTGAGAACGCAGCTGCTCCAACTGCTGCTGCAAGCTGGCCACCAGCTGGTCCTGCTCCCTTATCCTCGCATCCTTTGCCGCTGCCTCAGGATTGCGCTCTGCAAGGGCCATGAGCGACCGTCAGTCGCGCGCCACGGGACACACTTGCGGCTACCAGCAACTTGGTACAGCATACACTCCCGTCATCAAGCCAGTAGCAGGCCTTGCAATGGCCCAAGCTCACCTCCGCCACCCGCCTGCTGCGCCTGCTGCAGCTCCACCTCCTTGACCTCCAGCGCAAGCTGCAGCGCCTCCTCGCTGTCCCGCAGCTGCGCCGCCTCCCGCTCCAGCTCCGCCGCGCGGCCCTCCAGCGCGCCGTGCTGCTCCTGCAGCGCCGTGTGCCGCGCCTCCAGCTCCGTGAGCTGCTGCTTGGTGCCCATCAGCAGCGTGTACTGCTTGCGCCCCTTGGTCTCCATGGCCTTGGCGTGCGCCTGGCTGGCCTCCAGTGCATCCTACACACGACACCGCCCCACGAGTGCGGCAGTTGGGTACCAGTACGCAAGCGATGCAGCAGTGTAGGTGAAAATTCTATATTCTTATGCCCTGTCATGCCCGACCCCGAAAGCGCAACACGTCCTGGCTATTGTGCATATCGGTGCCCGGACTCGCCATACCATGCTTGTGTTACAAGACATGGTATTACAGTATGTCATTGACCGGCCTGCACCTTGAGCTTCTGGATCTCCGCAGCGTCGGCCCCAGCGGCGGCAGATCCCCTGGCGGCAGCCTCGCCCCTCAGCCGGTCGGCCTCCCGCTCCAGGTCCCCCAGCTGCTCCTGCGCCGCCGCAAGCCGCTGCTCTGCTGCAGCCCGTGCCGTGCGCTCCCGGCCCAGCTCCTCCTTGGCATCCTCCAACTCCCCCAGAGCCTCGCTGGCAGCCTGCACGTGTGCAATTTCCACGTGCAGCACAAGATCTGGCGAGAAAGCCTGTGCGCCGCCAGCAGCAGCTCCAGTACGTCCCAAGTCATCTGCATCATGCTGTGCCCCCTGCACGGCGTCTCTGGTGCCCTGGGAAAGGCCCCACACACGCGGTGGCTCCGGAGACCCACCACCCCCGGCGCACCTCTTTGAGCGCTTGCAGCCTGCTTTGCAATGCCGCATTGTCCTCTTTCAGCTGCTCCACAACAAGTGTGGCGGCGTCCTGCACCCCAAACGCCACGGCTCAGTGATCCCGACTCAGGACCTTGCCGTAATGCGCCTTCAGGCAAGGGCTTTGCAGCTTGGGGTCAAGCTGGAAGCATGGGGGCCCTTCGGCTGCAGTACTCACCACCCCAGGGATGTCATTTAGTGCCGACCGATCGCTTGTGTCCTTCGTATGCACAGCGGGCGGTTCTGACTGCAAAGCGTGGGTAATGCGGTTTGGGATAAGACACTTGGGTGCATGGTTGGGCGCGTAGCCTTATGGAGCGGGCCTTGCTGCAACGGATACCTACCCCACCAGCCTTGGTGGACGGCTCGATCACTAGCACGCTAGAGGCTAACTTGTCGAGCTGCCCTGTGAGCTGTTGCTTGGCTGTGTTCTGCAAGAACAGACAAGCGTTTGGAGTCGACGATCGGAGCTGCCTGTCGCCGAATGCTATAACGACCGACGCCAAGGATGGCATACCAATGTATCTTCTAGTCCAGCTTGTTTTAGAGCGCTGCCTGCTCCCTCGGCGACGAACTGGGTTATATTCGCAAGGTTTAGGTTTGACCACATGGCAGCAACTGTTGTATTTTATTCTAGAACGGGGTAACACATTATTGTGCAGCAAAGGAGCGGGCCAATTGGAGACGATACTGTAACAGCCCCGAGGTTGCAGCTGTTTCCTCGCTTGCCCACAGCAGATCGTAGCTTATGACATTTGCTACAGTGGCTGGCCTTTGATCATGTCAAACATAAGCAGTTGGTCCTCGGCGGTCTTCCGGCCGATGACGACGTCGGCACTGTTGCAATCCCAACTGATTGCACGCTCCACTGCTGTTGCACTTGCAAGCTATCGATTGGCTGCATCACTACCGCTGCATATCACTGTGGTACTCTCTCTGTCGTAATATCGCTCAGCATTGTCTCCTGCAGCTTGCTCTCCTGCAGCCGCGGGAACTCTCAAAGGGCTCGTGTGCTCAATTCTTTCATCTTAGTCGAATGCTTATACAGTCGGGAATAGAATGACGGAGTCGTCCTATGGAGGGGGAAGTTGGCCCGGTGAGGACTGATCCAGACACAGCCCAGCCCGAAAACAGAGCCAGGGGAGGGTGTCAGGACTCGCGGCTTACTAAGAAAATTATCTGCAGCTGATTGCTTGATACCCATTCCGGCAATTCCGGGCCGTGTTGACGACAGGTTTACTGACTGCTGACCAGGCCTGCACCGTTTAACACGACGATGCACAATGCTGAGCAAACGTGCACTCAATCGAATGCCCTCATGGCATGGTCGCTGGTGGCCAGCTGCGAAAGCCAGAAGCTCTAGCTTGTGTGTACCCTGACGACGACTGCTCCGTATACCGGGCCCCAACACCTCCCACAGCAGGAAGGCCCAGAGCACGTGTCCGCGAAGTCTGGACACGGTTCTCAAGGCTCTGCATGGCAGCAGCCTGATGACACGCTCCACAACTACGATGCCCTCTATCAGGCGGCTACCCAGCTGCCTGAGCTTGTCGTTGACATTCAGGGGCACAGGGCTCGCGTCCTCGGGGGGCATCGTGCAAGCTGTGCCTCGGTCTTCGTGGTTCCGGTTCCGAATGGCTTCGTGCCACAGAACCAGCCGCTTCTGCTGCAACCCAACTATGTCACGGACACCCAGCAGCCTGGGGAGCCAACAAAGCAGCTGTCAGTCCACAGGCCCGCGAATGGGCATCCTGCATTAAGCCTGTTGGAGTTCTGGTGGGTAATAATAATAATGAGGGGGGGCGGTATCTGATGGTCACGGACAAGTTCTGGTGGGTGTTTGGATGCAGTCGTACTGTGGAAGCAGGTGGTGCAGCACGCCAAGCGCATGGTTTTCCACACGCAGTCCCGGACCATGATGGCAAATGGCATATGAATACAATGCACTACACGTTGTTTAGCCTGACCACTAACTGAGAGTGTAGGGGTAAATTGTTTTGGCGTCGTGCAGTGTGCTTGCGAGTCACCGCAACGTGCCATGTGTGCAAGCCTGTGCCAAGGTTGTTAGGGGTCAGGAGCAGGCCTCGCAGCTACCTTACCCGCATACAGAGCCACGCACATGGGGGCTTGCCATCCTTTGCTGGTCACTTTAGTCAAGGAATTTTCCCTTGCCATGCATTGCAGGCTTGGGCACGGCGCCCACCGGGAGGACGATGTGAAGGACGCCGAGGTCGACCGCAGGTGCAGGGAGGCGCTGTGGGTGGTGCAGCCAGGTGGCGAGGTGCGTGGTGCTGGCTGCCGTACGGGCATGCCTGGAAACCTGGAACCCAGGAGCATGGCGGTCAGGGTGGTCCAACCCAAGCAAATCGAGTAATAGCAGCTGATGGGATCGGCGGGTATGACATTAAGCTGTCTACGCTGAGGATCCGCTGTGGTGCACATGCGTACAGTAATGAAACGGTCGCATGCGTATGGCGCTGTGCGATTTCCATAGGGCCAAAGCCTACGCCGTGGGAAGTTCACCGAACGTCGTGCTGGCTGTGCCACCTCGCGTGCACCCACCGCCTGCTGCAGGTCGACATGAAGCTCACGGACTTCCTTCGACAGGCGGGGGACCTGCTTGGAGGCACCCGCCTCATAGGGCGCCAGCTGCGCATACTGTGGTAAGCCTCTCCTCTCCGCAGACGCGACAGCCGCATGGCTTTCGTGCCCTTAGTACTGACAAACTTGGTTTCTAAACGTGCATCAGTATTCTGGCCTCGAGTGGTATGTGGCAAGTTGCAGCTCGCGCAGGGGAGAGTGCGTACTATACGAAGTGCAGTGCGCCATGCTAGTCATGTCGAGGTCCCCAGCCCATGCATCGGGTGGTCTCGACTCGTGCAGGTTATTGACTGCGTCTGTTTCATCCCAGGGCGCCAGGCATACCTAGTTCGTGCCTGGGCTACTGTAGGTGGGATGAGGCCAACGAGGCCAACGAACACGCGCCACGGTGGTTTTTGGCCGAGATCACCAAGTACGACACCAAGACGGGGAGGCACACCGTAAGCCGCTGGTTGCTTTGCTCTAAACTGAACTGCTGGAGCTTGATCCCGTTTGAAAACGTTTGAATGAATGGGCTGGCGGTTGTTGTGCGTGCAACGCCGTTGGTTGCCTTTCAAATGGGCCCTACATTCAACCCAGTGCGGAGCTCCTGACGTGATGTCCGTTGGTTGTGTGTGTGTTCAGATCCGGTACAAGAGCACCGATCTGGAGGTCCGCAACGATCCTATCTACCTACCTCTCACGCTTCACCACATGGGCAGGTAGGTGTGCTGTCGCCTGGCTTTTCGCCTCTGCCCAGCTGGCGACGGTGCGTACTGAGCGCATGTATTGTACGGCCAGGCGGGAAACACCCATCATAGCTGCATCTGGTTTGTTTTCTTGCAACGCGTCCCGGACACTGTCTGTTGCTCTAACCCACAGGTTCCCGCCGCAACGGCTGGACCAGGCCCAACCGTGCCGCCCACCTGCCGACGGCGCGAGGGAGGACTCCCCTGTCGGCACCGGCGCGGTGAGTCACTTGCTTACCGTGCCACTGGCAGTTCGCAGCTACCGACACCGGCCCACACGATGACACCAACGGTGACACGTGCTGCTTGTGTTGCATCCAGGCCGCGGACGGCCAGCCTGGTGGTGCGGCAGGCGGGCTAGGGCCTCGGACGGCAGCAGCAGCAGCACAGCCTGCAGCAGGGGTGCCCGGGCCGGGGCCCGACTGCGGACCTGGGCGAGGCGTCGGGGCTGAGGAGCAAGGCGCGGTGCCCGGCGCTGCCGCTGCAGCTGCAGCTGATATTGCTACTGGGCCTTCCCCCGTGGCCGTTGCGGGTCAGCACGGTGGCCATGCGGGCGGCTTGCTCAGCGGAAGCGGACGTGAGTACTCCTCTGCACCGGAGGGCCAGGGCCTGGGCGGGCCGGACGCGGCTGGGCGGGAGGGCGAGGATGGCACATTTGGCCCGGAGCGGGACCAAGATGAGGCGGAGGGGGAAGGGGAAGGGGCGGAGGAAGAGGAGGAGGAGGGGAACGAGGATAAAGAGGAGGAGGGGGAGGAGGGCGAACAGGCGGGGAAAGAAGAAGGTTCAGAGGAGGCGAGCAGCGATGACTCCGATGTTCAAGTCCGTGGAGAGTACATCCCCGGGCGTCTGCATGGCAGGTCCAGGGGGCGGGGGCGCGGAAGGGGTCGGGGGCGTAGCAGAGGGCGGGGCAGGGCAGCTGGGACGCGCGGCCGTGGGACGGGCCGGGGGGCCAGCCGAGGACGCGGGAGTAGCAGAGGCCGTGGCGGCAGCAGGGGGCGCGGTAGTAGTGGAGGCAGCGGACGAGGCAGGGGCAGGGGGCGAGGTGGGGCCCAAGGGCTTCCCGATGGCTCCGGAGCTGCTGGCTTGGTCAGCGCGGAGGGCAGCAGTGGGACGTCCGATTTAGATGGGGAGGAGCAGGAGCCAGGGACTTCGCCAGGGACGTCGGAGGAGGTGCAAGATGAGGGCCAGCAGCCGCTGGGCGGTGGGCGTGGCCGGGGCCGCGGCAGGGGCCGTGGGAGGGGGAGAGGCCGGGGGCGAGGGAGAGGCCGCGGCCGCGGGCGCGTGGTTGTCGGGGGCGTGGACGCGATGTCTGTGGGCACCATTGGGGACACGCCGGAGGACAGCGGCTCATCCGGAGAGGAGGACAGCCCGGACGTGGATGCTGACGACAGGCAGTCGGACGAGGCGGACGCAAACCAGCTGGTGCGAGAGGGTGAGCCTGGGCCTGGCCATGCGGGCCCGGGTGGGGACGCGCACAGCGATGCCGCTGCTGCCATGCTGAGCGGCAGCCGGGGCCGTGGAGGAGGCCGTGGAAGGGGCCGAGGGAGGGGCAGGGGTAGAGGTGGAGGCAGGGGGCGCGGCGTGGTGGTGGCAGGTGCGGCGGGGCGGCTCCCGGTCCTGGGGCGGGGGCGCGGTAGGGGAAGGGGCAGGGGCAGGGGCAGGGGTAGGGGCAGGGGCAGCGCGAGCGCTGCCCCAGGTCGGGCGGCGGCGCAGCCTGGCGCTCGCCCTGTGGACAGCGGCGGCAAGGAAAGGTCCCCCGCCCCTGGACCTGCGTCTAGAGCGGCGGCTTCGGCCTCTGCCTCTGGCGCAGACGGAGCTGGGGCTGCACCGGGCGGCACTCGCGGCGCAGCGAAGGAGGACGGCGGTGTGGATGCTGGGGCGGGGGCGGGGCCCTCCGGACACGTGCATGAGCCGGCGGCGCGAAAGCCCGCTGCCGCAGACGGCCCTCCCGTGTCACAGCGCAAAGCGAAGGGCTCACGCGAGCTGAACAACCTGCTCAAGGCTGCGGCCACGTACAGGGACGTGCAGCGCGCCCCAGCCGACGCGCATGCGCCTGGCGGCTGGGCGCCACGCGGCAGGCAGGCAAGCCCGGCCGCAAACGACCCAAAGCAGTCGGAGTCTGAGGCCGGGGCCGGAGGCGTCCAGGGGCCCTCCTTTAGCTGGAATGCGCCGGTGGTGGAGGCGAGCGGCAGCGAGCAGGGCGCGGCAGCGGCGCAGCCCCGGCCTACGCCGCATGACGAGCTGCTGCAGCCGGACCGGGTTCCGCCCAGCCGCCAGTTCCGGCTGCTTTCAGAGCTGGCTGACGAGCTGCCGGTAGTGGAGGGGCCGTGGGTTCCCGTGCGGGCCGGCTTGAGGTGCCGGGAGCGGGCCGCGGCGGGCGGTGAGCAGGCGGGGCCGCCGGGTGCGAAGCGGAGACGTGGCCTCGGGGAGCCTGGCCAGGAGGGCAGTGTGGGCCTCACAGGGGGTACAAGCGTGTCCGCCACGCCGGCCGGGAGCCAGCACAACACGCCGCTGAGGCAGCTTGTGCCGCGGCCGCCGCCGCCCCCAACCGAGCAGCAGCAGCAGCGCGAGCAGCAGCAAGGGGTTGGGGACCTGCAGGACGCTACGGGGTGCGCGAGCAGGGTCACGGATGCGGCAGACGTAATCCACAAGGAGCAGCGTGCCGGGGTGCCGGGGCGCGGCTTTGACGGTGGTGCGGATGGCGGTAGCGGCAGTGGCGATGGCGGTGGTGGTGCAATCGGCGGGGGCCCACAGCAGCAGGCGGCATGTGCGGGGCCAGGGGACATGGAGGTGGTCGAGGGGCAGGCCTCTGGCGGGAGAGTGCAGCCGACGGCGGCGGACGCCGTGGCGGAGCGAGCGTCAGGCGTCGAGCAAGGAGCGCGAGACTCGGGGCAGGGCGCAGATGGCATGCAGCGCCCGCCGGAGGCCCGCGCTCAGCTGCCTCCTGCTGCGCTAGTGCCGCAGGTGGACCAGCAGCGGCCGGACGGCTCAGCCAGCGCACCTGGTACAGGGGGCAGTACTGGACGGGCCGAGGGCGCAGGCCCGCCAGGCGACAGCGCTGCGGTCAGTGGGGCCTCGGCGGGTGTAGGGGTCAGCGTAGATAGGGAGGCTGGCAGCACCAGGCCTGCAGGAGGCGATGGCGATGAGGCGGTCCCGCCGCCGAAGCGGCAGAGGCGTGAACCGGAGCTGCCACCCAGGACCGCAGAGGCGGGGCTCGGCGATGCTGAGGCAGCACGGCCAGGGGTGGGCGGCTGTGCGGGTGGGGGTATGTCCGATGGGGCGCGCATGGACCTGGAGGCTGTTACTGGGACTGCAGGGAGCAGCCTGGCGGAGTTGCAGGAGGAGGCGGCGGTGGGGGTGCAGGTGGCCGCAGCACTAGCGCAAGCAGCAAATGCAGGGGAGAGCCAGGCTCTTGCCCCCAAACCAGGCCCTGCTGCGAGTGGGCAACACTCGCAGCAGCCACCCGAGCCTCCCCCGGTGCCGCAGCTCCCGATGGCAGCAGCTCCAGCAGCCATAGCAGTAGCAGCGGCGGCCGACCAAGCAGCAGGACATCCCCAAGCCGAAGCAGACCAAGCGCCACTCGCGGCGGCTGGCATCGCCGCTGGACCTGTCGCTGCCGCCACCGCCGCCAGGGCAGCAGCAGCCGGGCTGCCGGCCGATGCGGAGCAGCAGCCGCAACAACAGCAGGAGGCGGCGGCCCCCGGCGGCTCCGCCAAGCGGGTCAAGGGCAAGCGCGAGCTGGTCAACCTGTTGTCCTCGCACCCCTTCAGGGAGCTCAAGATCCCCAAAGCTGGTGCGGCCGGCACGACTGGGGGTGCCGCTGCCGCCGCCGCCGCCGCAGCAGCAGCAGCAGCAGCAGCGGGACTCCGGAGCGATGGCGCGCGGGCCGTCAGGGCGGTCGCGGCAGTGGAGGGCCAGCGGCGTGGCAGGGGCAGGGGACGAGGCAGGGGAAGAGGAAGGGGAAGGGGAAGGGGTCGGGGAGGGGCAGCTACGGGTGAGGAAGGGCCAAATGCCATGGAACCGGATGGGAACGGTGCGTCCGATGCTGCCGGCGAAGCGATGGAGGTGGATGCAGGTGGGGAGACGGCCGCGACCCGCGGTCGAGGACGCGGCAGGGGCAGGGGGAGAGGAAGGGGGAGAGGCAGGGGAAGGGGCAGAGGAAGGGGCAGGGGCGTTTATGTGGGCAGTCGCGGTCGGGGCAGAGGGAGGGGAAGGGGGAGGGGGAGAGGGGGAGGCAGGGCAGGGAGGGCGGCAGGGGCGGAGGAGCCGGATGCCGGTGGCGAGGTGGAGGAGGAGGAAGCTGGCATGCCGGACCTCGGTGCGGAGGAGCAGGCTGGCGGCATGCAGGACAATGCGATGGCCGCTGCCAACACGGCCGCGGAGGGGGGTGAGGAGGAGGGGGGAGACGAAGATGGGGAGCAGGAACGCGGGGAGAGGCCGGAGGGTTCCGGTCAGGTGGCCGAACCGCAAGGGGCGGAAACGTCAGCAGGGCGAGGGCGCGGGCGTGGTCGGGGCCGTGGCAGGGGTAGGGGTAGGGGTAGGGGCAGGGCCGTTCGCGTGGCTGGCCTCGGCGCTGGAAGGGTGGCGGTGGGCCGAGGCAGAGGGAGAGGCCTGGGGAGGGGCAGAGGGGGAGACAGGGGCGGGGGCGCGTTTCCTGCTGAAGCTGCAGCTGGCGCTGATGCTCAAGGCGATGTGGATATGGAGGAGGCGGTGGGAGCTGGGGTGGAAGGGGCCGCTGAGCAGCCCGCTGGTAGCGACGGCACGCGAGGCAGAGGGAGGAGCAGAGGGAGGGGCAGAGGAAGGGGCAGGGGCCGTGGCAGGACCTCTGCGGCCGTTGCCTCTACGTCTGTCGCTGTGACGCGGCAGGGGGAGGCGGGATCAGCCGGTGGGCGATCCGCCAGTGGTGGCAGCGGGCGGGGCCGGTGGAGAGGGCGAGGCAAGGGGAGAGGACGGGGGCGGGGCCGTGGGGGAGAAGAGGCGCATGGCGCTGCCGGGTCAGGGGAGATTGGGCCTGGTGCGAACCAGGACGGTGGTCTAAATCAGGGGAACCGGCCAGCAGGTTCGGGTCCTGCCGTGGCAGGCGAGGCGAGGGAGGTGCGGCCGGGTCCAATCACGGCGCGGGTTGTTGGCGATGAGGCAGCTGACAGCAGCGGCGGTGCGACAGGAGCTGGCGGGGCGGCAGCAGCGCCGCAGCACGTCGCAAGGGACGGTGCCGCCCCTGCGGCGACTGACGGTAAGCTCGTATACCGCAGCAACGCATGCGTTGATCGTGAAGCCTAGCATAGATCTGCATGTTGATACGCTTGTTTTCACCAGAGTGTCAATTAGCGCAGAGCAATCGTCCCCTGTACGTATGAGCGACACCAAGATCCTTAAGCACCTGTGTACGTGCGGGTCCTGGATTCTGTCCGACGGGCTTCCCAATATGCACTCAAGCAACCGACGTCCAGTCCCCTATGTCTGACTTCCGAAACATGCGCTTTTTGCTCCATCCTTGCCCCGTCCTGCAAACTACAGCGGCTCTTGCGGCGGGCTTACCGATTGCCGACCCACACAACGCGCCTACTGGCGCGGGCTCACCGACGGAACGCCAGTCCGGGCCATCACTGGCTGGGACGACGCCTGCCGTCCAACAGGCAGCTGCAGCTGTCCTCCAGCGACCGGGGGCCGGAAGCGCAGACACCGCAAGCGCGTCTGCTGCCGCTGCATCTGCCCCTGGAGATGTTGCGCAGCCAGGTCCGCAGGCAGCAGGCGCCGGCGGCCAGCTCCAAGCAACAGGCGACGCTCCGTTTGCCATGCTGCTCGCTCCCACCCCTCGGGCAGCTGTGCCGGTCCAAGCGCCAGCGCCAACCGACACGGGCGGCTCCACAACTGAAACCGTCAGTGTCGTACGTGTTGTACTTGCGGTCGCGGACCGGCCTCCTGCAGTGGCGAGCGCTGAGCAAGGGGTCCAGACGGACCACCTTGCGTTGCACACAGCAGCACCGCCGGCTCAGCCCGTCGCCGACGCAGCAACGTCCACGGAACCGGTGCGCATGGCTCTCGCCAACACTGCCGACGCCGCGACGTGCGCGGAGCTTATGCGCACCGACCAAGAGGTCCAGACCGACGGCCATCCACCCTCCACCCCACCTGCCCACACCCCCGCCCAGGCCCAGGGCCACGTTCCCCCAACCACCCTGCCGGCCGCACTCCACCAGCTCTCAAGTGCGGCGCAAGCCCTCCAAGCAACCGCCAGCTGCGAGGTAGCGGCAGCCGCAGGCGGCGCAGGCAGCTCGGAGCCTTCGGCGGTGGCGGCTAGGGCGGCGGAGGCTGTGCCCCAGCAGCCAGACGGCCAACTGGTGTCGGCGTGCGAAAAGCACCTGCTGCGGCTGCTGGCGCGCGGGCCGGCGGCGGGGCGCATGTCGAGGCTGGCCTCCCTGGCGGCTGGCCTGGTGCGCGTGGCGAAGGCGCTGGGGGCGGCGGCGGGTGGTCAGGAGCCGGCGGCGGCGGCCGCGACGGGACAGGGGGCGGGCGAGGCGGGGGCAGCGGCGCACGTAGGCACCGTCATGGCGTGGCTGAGGGGCGACGCGGTCGGGGCGGAGGCGCTGCCGGCTCTGCAGCTGCAGACGCCCGTTGCGCCGGAGCAGAGCGTGCAGGAAGCTCCTGTGGGCTGTGCGGGCACGCCCGGACCCGGGGGCGTGCCGGTTGCAGCGCGTGGGGAGCGAGGGGAGCCGTCCGACCAACACGTGCAGAGCCAGGGCGTTGGGGCGGCCTGGACTGTGCCTGCGACTAGGGGTGGTGCAGAGCAGTCCAACGGGAACGTGTCGGGGCACCGTAGGTCATCGGCACGAGCCTCGCTGGCAGAAGCCCTGGATGCTGCGGGGGCGGCAGGCGGCCTGGCGGAGCGGCGGCCCCGCCGGGCGCGGGATGAGCCCGCGGAGGAGCCGCCGTCGGCCGACAAGCGGCGGCGGCGCAGCAGTGGCGGCAGTGGCGGCGTCGGTGAGGGCGAGGGCAGTGCACTGCAAGTGAACGGGGCAGCTGCGGGTGCTGTTGGGACGGAATATGGCGGGGGGCTGCTGCTGCCTGGCGGCCAGGCTGCGCATGGGCGGGCCATGGGGGAAGCAGCAGAGGCGCAGAGGCCCGCTCAGAGTGCGGGGCTTTCAGGGTGCGGCCCAACGCTTGCCGGCGACGGCGGGCGAGTGGATGCCCCAATGTCCAGCCCTCTGGACTGCCTAGCCACTGCCGCGGCAAGCCTCAGCATCATGCACGGTGCTGCCAATGCGGCCGCTGCTGAGCCTCCTTCTCGACACCCAGTGGAACGCAGCCCTAGCGCCAGGGCACAGACAGCGGCGGCGCCTCCAACCGCTGCAGCAGCAGCTGCTAGCGGCACCCCAGGGAGGGGGCGGGCCGTGGCCGACAGCCCGGGGCAGCCTGGTAGGGATCGACCATACATGCCGCCGGCGCCACTGCACCAGCAGCAGCACCAGCAGCAGCAAGGGCGACCGCAGCTGCAGCGGCATCAGCAACGGCTGCAGGAGCATCGGCAACAGCAGGGGCAGAATCAGCAGCGGCAGCAAGAAGAACCGCGGTTGCAGGAGCAGCGGCAGCAGGAGCCACCGTCAAACGGAGAGGTGGTGGACGAGCAGGGCCGGGTGTGGCAGCTACAGGACCTGCAGCGGGTGCTGGAGGCGTCGCTCCATGAGCGCAGGCAGCAGGAGCAGCTGCAGCAGCAGGAGCGAGACCACCGCTCGGGGCTGTTGCAGCACGAACAGCTGCACTCGGGTCAAGCGCTCCATGACGCGGAGCTGGAGCTGGAGGCCCGCATCCGGCAGCAGCTGCTGCAGCCGGCTCAGGGCCGCCGCCCCAGCGGTGGGCTGGGCAGCCACGGGCTTGGCGGCACGGGCAGGTATAGCCCGTCGCTAGAGCAGCAGCTGACCGCCCTGCAGAACCTGCACCAGCCTCAGCCCCAACCGCAGGTGCGGCAACACGAGGACCTCAGCGCCCCGCTGGACTTGAGCTCCGTGGCCTACGTCTCGCAGCAGGTGCCCTCCCTAATGCTGCGGCCCCTGGCCACCCACACCAGCGCCCCCGCCGGGCCTGCCCGTGTGCCCCTCGTGCCCCAGCAACAGCTTTTGCAGCACGAGTCACACCCTGGGGCCGGCTCCAGTCGCCTGCAGCACCACCACCACCTGCAGAGCGACCTACTGCAGCAGCAGCAGCTGCTGCTTTGCAATGGCCTCGCGTTGCAACAGCACGGCCAGGATTACGGCTTGGCAGGGTACGGAGTGCTGGACCTGCAGTACCACGACCATGACCACGACGAGCTCCTCGGCACAGCAGCTTTTACACATGCTGACCCGCTGTCGCACGTCCTCCCGGTCGGCATGCAGCCTGGGGCGGCTGGCGGCGGCCAACACTACCTGCAGGAGGGCCTGCAACCCGCTGCTTGGCACCTGCAGCCAGGCCAGCAGGCGTCGTCCATGAGCATGGGTCCAGGCCTGCACGGCTCTCCGCGGCAGCGGCAGCCTCAGGAGGCGCTTTTAAGGGAGGGCCGGGGCCTCGTCGCAGAGTGCCTGGCAGCAAGGGAGGGGTTGTCATGGGGGCGTAGATAGCAGGCGGGGCGGGGCAGGGCGGGGGGGATGATGGGTGGCATGGCGCCGCTTGGTGGGTGGGAGCAGCTGTGCAGGGGACATTGGTTGGTGGGCAGGATTACTGGCATGGGAGCCCAGTAACCGGCCGCGAAATGTGAGCGGCGTGCGTTGTACTTACTACACCCACGAATTAGCGTGTCGGGTTTTCTAGTTAGCTGGCCTCATGTATTATAGTGCAGTGCTGGCAACGGCTGCAGGCATGGTGCACGGGGTGTACAGGAGGATAGTAGGGCTTCAGGGGATCCGTTACTAGGATTCCGCGTGATGGCACCCGGTTTTATGCCTCATTATGCGATACGCACTTGCAATGCTCCTTACCCGTCTACGGCGTGCGCCTTCCACCCCGGGTTATGGCAGCTGGCAGGCCAAAGGCCAGCTTCTGGGAGCAAGTCCGGGTTTACCGGCCCGGTCTGCAGTGCCTGTATGTGCCTACCTGTGCACTGACTGAAAGGGGTAGCTGTGAGTGACTGAAGTGGTTCCTGGCAAGATTAACCTGATTTGACCCATGACAGCTGGTGGGATACCACTTGGACTACGGCTAATGGACTAGGTTGACGCAAGACTGAAGTGAATAAAACGTGCAAGTCATGGACGCGCTCCCATGGTGAATCCTAAATCGGCAATGGCTCGTCTTTTGCACCTTTTGCCCGGGTATCGGAGCTGGTGCCCGCGATGCCGACTAGGGATTGTAACTGTAACTGTGTTGCTTTCCGACTGTGCTAGGTTTTCCCCTTTCTCCTTCCGAGAAGTGTCAAAACTGTCAATAAACGCAGGGCAAGGACTTGGGGTGTGTCGGTCAGGACCCAGCCCACAGCCCACACAGAGGGTGCCAAGTTGCCCTGCATCTACGCATCTGGCAAAGGGGGGTCGGGCGGGAATCTGGTTTTTGAATACCGGCTA
>VFQN01002052.1_pt1 | contig 32148 bp, 31 predicted proteins | sample 3512371 | NCBI WGS metagenome assembly VFQN01 (sample SAMN10412370, study PRJNA504923) | tailings metagenome | isolation source: Replicate 2 from Balatoc abandoned mine | place: Philippines: Itogon, Benguet | collected 2017-08-28 | reverse complement strand
CCGGCTACAACACGCCGGAAGCGGCGATGACCATGTATCGCCGCGCCATCGATCTCGCCGCGACGGGCGTCTAGCTCAACACCATCTCGCGATAGTTCGCCGCCGCGACCTCGTCGCAGCGGGCACGATAGGCCGGCGCGCTGCCGCTGTAGCGTGCAATGCGCCGCGTCTGCTTGCCGTCGACATTGGTGTTGATGCCGGTGAACCACGAGTTCACCTCGTTGGAGAGCAGTCCGACCGACGCCTCGTGCACCGTCTTCATCCAGGCCTCGACGCCTTCCGGCGTGGCGTCGATGCGCGTCAGCCCGTGCTCGCGCATGAAACGCAGCAGGTCGGTCACCCATTCGACGTTGTATTCGATGCTGCGCGGGATATTGCCTAGCGCGGTATGCGGCCCCAGCAGCATCAGCAGGTTGGGGAAGCCCTCGACCGACATGCCGACGAAGGTCTCCGCACCCCCGGCCCATTTCTCTTTCAGCCGCTGGCCGCCGACGCCGCGAAAGTCGATGCGGTCGAAGGCGCCGGTCAAGGCATCGAAGCCGGTCGCATAGACGATCATGTCGAACTCGAAATCTCGGGCGCTGGTCGCGATGCCGGTGGGCGTGATGCGCTGGATCGGCGTCTCGGTGATGTCGATCAGCTCGACATTGGGCTGGTTGTAGACCTCGTAGTAGCGCGTTTCGAGCGGCACGCGGCGGGTGCCGAAGCCGTGGTTCCTGGGGATCAGCTTTTCCGCCACCGCCGGATCCTTGACGCGGCTCCTGATCTTGCGTGCCACGAAGTCGGAGATCAGCGCGTTGGCCTTGGGGTCGGTCAGGATGTCGTTGAAGTTGCCCACCCAGATGCCGAAGCCGCGTTCACCGTAGAGCTTCTCGAAAAATGCTTCGCGTTCCTCGGGCGTCACGTCGAAGGTGCTGCGCGGGTCGGCCGTGTGCAGGAAGCAGGCGAAGGTCTCCTGGCAGCGCCGGAAGATGTCGGGATAGCTCGCGCGGATCGCCGCCATCTCCGCCTTGTCGATCTTGCCGTTGTGCAGGGGCGCACACCAGTTGGGCGTGCGCTGGAACACCGTCAGGCTCTTGGCCGTCTTGGCGACTTCCTGAATCGTCTGCACGCCGGTGGCGCCGGTACCGATGACGGCGATACGCTTGCCCTCGAAGCTCACCGGCTCGTGCGGCCAACGTGCCGTGTGACAGGATTGGCCCTTGAAGCTCTCGACACCCTCGATGCGCGGCATCGTGGGGGCGGAGAGGGGGCCGATCGCCGTAATCAGAAAGCGCGCGGTTGCCGTGCTGTCATCCTCCAGCGTGATGCGCCAGCTTCGCGTCTCCTCGTGCCAATGGGCCGCGGCGACGCGGCTCCTGAATTGGATGTCGCGGCGCAGGTCGAACTTGTCGGCGACGTGGTTCAGGTAGCGCAGCGTCTCGGGCTGGGGCGCGAAATGCTCGGTCCAGTCCCATTCCTCCAAAAGCTCCTTCGAGAAGGAATAGCCGTAGGAATAGCTTTCCGAATCGAAGCGCGCGCCGGGATAGCGGTTCCAGTACCAGGTGCCGCCGACGCCGGTGCCGGCCTCGAAGACGCGCACCTTCATGCCCAACCCGCGCAGGCGGTGGAGCTGGAAGAGGCCCGACATGCCCGCGCCGATGATGATGGCGTCGAAGTCGGGCGCCGCTGTGCCGTGCTGGGCAGCCATGACCTGTCCCTCCTAGCGGCCGACGGTCCAGCCGGCCTTGGCCGCGAAGTCGGCGAAGAACTCGGGCTCGTAGGCCTTTTCCGGTGTCTTGCGCACCAGCTCGTCGATCAGCTCGGCATCGCGGCCGACCAGGATGCGCCAGCGCTCGTTGCGCACGCCGTCCAGGATGATGGTCGCGGCCTGGGCGGCGGTGGTCGGCGCGTTTTCGAGGAAGTGCCGCGCCCGTTCGAGGATCATCTTGCGGATCTCCTCGTCGGACACCTTGTCGATATCTGCATTGCGCGCGGCGAGGCGCTTGCGGGCCAGCTCGATCTCGCGGGCGGTAATCTCCTCGCCCTGGTTGCCGGTCTGCACCTTGAGCGAGTTGGAGGCGATCGACGTGCCGATATGTCCCGGCATCACCACCGAGCATTTGATGTGAGGCGCATTGAGGCGCAGGTCGGTGATCAGCGCCTCGGTGAAGCCCTTCACCGCGAACTTGGCGGCGGCATAGGCGGTCTGCGGGATGTCGGGCGCGATGAAGGCCCAGAAGCCGTTGACGCTCGACGTGTTCACGATGTGGCCGGCGTCGGCGCGGCGCATCATCGGCAGGAAGGCGCGCGTGCAGCGATAGACGCCGCCCCAGCAGATGTCGAAGGTACGCTCCCATTCGTCGCGGCCGTTGACCAGGAAGCTGCCGCCGCCGCCGATGCCGGCATTGTTGAACAGCAGGTGGATGCGGTCGGACTCCTGGTCCCGTTCGACCTCGTCGCGAAAGCGCACGACGTCGGCTTCCTTCGAGACGTCGGCGATATGCGTGGTGATCCGCTGGCCCTGGCTCATGCCGCCGGCTTCGCAAAGCCGCTTCGTCTCGGCCATGGCGCCGCCGGAGACATCGCACATGGCGATGTTGCAGCCTTCGGCGGCCAGCTGACGGGCCAGTTCGCGGCCCATGCCCGTGCCGCCCCCGGTGATGACGGCAATCCTCCCTGCGAAATCTTTCATCGGTCCCTCCGGTCGAAGCAAGCACCGGATCGCGGCGCGAGTCTAGGCGGGTCGAAAGCGCCGGATCAGGAGGACACCCAGGGCGACGAAGCCCAGGAGCACGATGCCCTGCGTCACGGCGAAGGGCGGTTCCGAGCCCGTCGGCGCCAGCGCATGCAGGAAGCCGATCTTGCCGAAGGCCTGCACGACCGCCACGAAGACGTTCAAGTAGAAAGCGAACACGGCGCTGCAGATGTAGATCCAGCGCCACTTGCCGGCGAGACGGCCGCCATAGAGCGCCACCAGTGCAATGGCGAGAGCGACCGAGGAGACGATGCCGGTGCCGATGGCCGGCGTGAAACCGTTGAAGGGAAAGAGAAAGCCGGTGACGCTGGTGAGGATCGTCGTCCACAGGAACACGGTGTTCCAGCCGTCGAGCCGTCGGCCTTTCCACATGCGCGCGCAGGCGACGGCGCCCGTGGCAATCGCGATCAGACTGATGACGACGTGGACGATCGTGAAGGTCGCCACCGACATGCCCAGAACCATGACCCGCTCTCCCCCGAAAGACTAAGTCCTGACCGGCGCCTTCTCGGCGGCGGCTTTACGCAGGCGCGCGATCTCCTCGACGATGCCGGCCTGCGACGTCTGCCGCGCCAGCTCTTCCGCCCGCTTGAGTTGCGGTGTCGCGGCTGCGGTATCCCCCTGCAACAGGCTGCTGCGGCCGGCGCGCAGGTAGAAGACCGCCGCCTCCGACGGCTTCCCGAGCTTCAGCGACGCCTCGCCGGCAAGAGCCAGTGCACGCGCCATGCCACGATAGTCGATGGCCTGCTGGCGGTTCGCGGCCGCCTGCTCGAAGGCGGCGAGGGCGGCACCTGCATTGCCGTCGAGCAGGGCGGCACGGCCTGTCAGCTCCTGCCGGTCGGCCTGGATATCGGCCTGCTTGCCGGGGGCAATGGCGGCGATGGCCTGCGCCAGGGTGGCGCCGTCGCCGCGCTCCGCCGCGACCAGGCCGCGGATGAACCAGGCACGTGGCGCTGTGTCCGCATCGCGCGCCTTGAGTTCCAGCGCCTGCTGCGCCGCGGCTGTGGCGGTGGCGCTATCGCCCGCACGATAGGCGGCGGCGGCCTGGACCAGCATCAGCTCGGCCGGCACGGCGACCTGCCGCCGCTGCAGTTCGGCCTGCGTCGTGCGCGTCGTCTGCAGGGCGGCCTTGGGATCGCCGGCGCGGATCTCAGCCAGCGCCAGATTGTAGGCGGTATCGGCAATGGCCTCAGCATCGTCGCGTTCGTAGGCGCGGGCGAGGGCGAGCCTGTACTGGCGTACCGCCTGCGCCGGCATGCCGAGCGACAGGGCCTGCGCACCGGCGCGGTTGGCGGTGTCGAGCTTGGTGTCGGGCGGGGGGCCAGGATCGGCCGGCGTGCCACCGCCGCACGCGCCCAGCGTCAGAACCGCCGCGAGGGGCGCAATGATCCGCAACCGCCTCACGGCCGCACCTCGATCGCCGGAGCGCGGCGTGCGGGCGCGGGCGTTGCGTTGCTGCTGCCGCCGCCGAACAGCCAATGATGGCGCAGCTGGCCGAGCAGGAGTTCGAGTTCGCGGGCGGCAAGCTGGGCCTGCAGCAGAGTCGTCGGAAGCGCGTCGGTCGTGTCGGTGACGTTGCGGGTGATCTGTGGGGTCGTTGCCGCGAGGTTGCGGGTCGTGGTCTGCAGCGAGGCCAGCACCGAATCGGTCTTCTGCACGATCTGGCCGATGCGCGGATCCTTGGAGGTGCGTTCGAGCTGGCTGGCAAGCTCGCGCACGCTCACCAGGGTGGTTTCGAGATCGGCCGCCATCTTGTCGTTGGCGACCAGCCGGCCGACGACGCCTTCGCCGCTTTCGACGCGCCGCGCGATGCCGGCCGCCGAGGACAGCGTCTGCTCCAGCGGCCCGGCCGGATCGCCGGCGCGCTGGGCGACGGCCGTGATGGCGGTCACGGCCTTCTGCACGTCGTCCAGGATGGGCAGGACCTTGGCGCGCACCTCGTCGATCATCTGGCCCAGCGTATCGGTTGCCGCACGTTCGCTCTGGGCCGTGATGACGGCATAGGACCAGTCGAGTTCGGGTCCACTGCCGCGCGAGATGTCGATATAGGCCGCGCCCGCGACGCCGAACTGGCGGCGGATCGAGACCTGCGAGTCGCGGCGGATGAACGGCCGCATCTGGTCCTCGACGCGGGCCACGGCATGCATGCGCTGGCTGGGGTCGATCACGATGCGGCGGATCTCGCCGGCACGGGTGCCCAGCACCTGAACCTCCGCCCCCGGCGCCAGGCCGGAGACGCCCTGGTCGGGCAGCAGGATGCGCAGGGTGAAGGAGGGCTGGAACCAGTCCTTCAGCAGGCCGGCATTGATCAGTACGGCAACGAACACGCCGACGCAGGCCAGCACCACGGCGCCGACGAGCTCGTCGAACTGATAGACGCCGAAGATCGAGCGCTTCATCGCCTCCTCACCTGCATCAGACCGTGGTCGCCGAGCCGGAACACCTGATCGGCAGCCACGAAGCGCGCCGCTTCCGCCGCCAGGCTCTCCACGATCCACAGCACCGTCGCGCCGCGATCCAGGGCCTCGGCGATCGCCTGCGCCATCGGCACGGCAAGGTCGGCCGTGGCTTCGAGCGCCTGATCCTGCACCACTATGAGATCGGGCGCACCGAGAAAGCCGCGCACGCAGGCGGCGCGAACGAGGGCACGGTGCGGTGTCGTCTCGCGCCGGCCGACCGGCAGGCCGGGCAGGCCGAACAGGCGGGCCAGCGCCGTCGCCTCGGCGATCACCTCGTCGCGCGGCCGGTCGGAGTGATAGAGGCGCGCCACCAGCACGGCGTCCAGGATGCTCATATGCGCCGGCCAGACATGGGTCTGCACCACCGTGCCGATGCGGCGCCGGCGCATCAGCCGCTCGCGCGCGCCGCGCGCCTGCCAGTCGACGCCGAGGAAGCGCACATGCCCGTCGGTCGGCATGGCGAGGCCGATGCAGAGATCGACCAGCGCCACCGCATCGATCTCGTCGTCGACCTGCACCAGCGTGGCGCCGCCGCGCGGCAGTTCGAGATCGATGCGCGTGGTCGTGGTGGAAAGCTGGCGTTCGCCCAGCGTCGCCGCCTGCAGGGAGAGGATCGATCGCGCGGCCTGCGCCATCTCAGCCCACCAGATCGAAGACGCCGTTGATCACCAGGATCGCCAGCGCCGAACGCACGAAGCCGCGCGGCACAATGCGCTGCAGCTCGTCGCCTTTGTCGCGGCGGCCGAGTCCGGTCGCGCAGCAGACGAGCGCCACGAAGAAGCCGATGAAGATGCATTTCAGCGGCGGCACGATGAAGTCGCGCACCGTCATGGCGCGCTGCACCATGTCGGAGAAGTCCCAGATCGAATAGGCGATCAGACCGAGCCCGTGCGCGATCAGGTAGCCGGTGAGCAGGGTCGACAGCAACAGCACCGTCGCCATGCAGAAGGCGCCCAGCGCGAAGGCCAGCGCCCGCGGCACGACCAGCAGGATCATCGGGTCGAGGCCCTGGATCTCGAACTGTCGCAGCCAGCCGCCGGTATGCGCCTCGCCCAGCTCGATCAGGGTGGCCGTGCCGTTGCGGCCGAAGATCAGCAGCCCGACCAGGATCGGCGTGAGCTCGCGGATCAGCAGGATCACGATCACCTGGCCGACCAGCCCGGTCTGGCCGGTCGCGGCCAGCCAGTAGACGGCCTGCGACACCAGGGCGATGCCGATCAGCAGGCCGGTCGCGACGGTGGTCAACAGCGACCGCACGGCGACGGCGTTCAGCATGCGCATGAACTCGGCCCAGACCGGCCCGCGCCACGTCGAGCGACGGCTGGCCACGACGAGCACCGTCGCACTGAGCGAAACGAAGAGCAGCAGGTTGCCGGTGCCCTGGCGCACGGTCGCCCCCAGCCCGCCCAGCGCACGACGGAACCGGCCCCGATCGAAGCTGAAGGTCGTCGAGGCCATCAGGTGCGACCGACCATCACGAAGGTCCGCATCGTGCCGGTCTCGGGCAGGAAATAGCTGCCGCGCGGCCGGAAGAGGAAGTCGCCCGAGAGCACTTCGTAGGCCGTCTCGGAGGCGGCGACGCTGCGCCGTCCCGCTGTCGCGGCCAGCACCTTGGCAACGCCCAGGGCGCCGCCCCACAGGCTGCGGGTCGGCGGCTCGGTGCCGACGGTCGAGATCATCACCGTGCCGATATCGATGGCGAGGCGGAAGTCCAGGCTGACACCCCACTGGTCCTCGAACTCGATCAGCCGGTCGCGCAGCGCCAGCATCGCCGTCGCCACGCATCGGGCGTTCTCGCCGACGCTGTCGGCTTCCGGCGAAAAGGCGGCCACGACAATCTGGTCGTCGAGCATCGCGGCATAGGTGGCGCCGCTCTGCTCGATCGACAGGCGCAGTTCGTGGACGATCTCGTCCATCGCCGTGCGCTGGCCGCCATTGGACGGCCGCTGCGTCACGCTCGTCCAGGTCGGCAGCTTGATCACGCCGACGGCGGCGCGGTCGACCGACGCCTCGCGCACATCCTCGAGCGCGGCGCCCTGCTGCAGCAAGGTGCGTTCGAGTCGCGCCTGACGCTGCAGGAAACTGTCCGGCGGCCTTTCCTCGGCAGGCGGGGCCATCGCGGCCGCGGCGAGCGCCGGCGCGGCTGCCGGCGCGCCCGGGGTCGCGGCGGTAAAACGCAGCGCCAGCAGGATCGACAGCGCATCGCAGAAGGCCGCCAGTCCGGCAGCCCGATCGCCCTGCCGCGGATCTTCGACGCTCAGCAGGCCGATCGGCTGTCCGGCCGCCACGATGGGGGCGAGGTAGGCCCGCGAGATGCCCAGCGGTTTCAGGTAGCTCGCGAACAGCTCGGACGTCCGCCGGTCGCGGCTGGCATCGCTCGCGTTGATCGGCATGCCCTTGTCGAGCGCGGCGAAGAGATGAGGCATCTCATCGCGGTGGAGTTCGAGGCCGGCGGTATGGTCCTCGACCGTTCGGTCGAAACAGTCCTCGCAGGTGAGCGTGCGCCGGTCGGCCGTGAGCCGCCAGATCGCCACCCGCTTGGCGTCGCATGCCGTGGCGGCGCTTTCGGTCGCGCTTTGCAGATTCCCGCCGGCAAGACCATCGGCCGTCGCCGCGCCCTGGGCGAGATCGACGAAGGCCTGTGTGCGTAGCTCCAGGGCCTGCTGGCGCGTCGCGGCGGCGCTGGCGCGCCGGTCGGCCAGCATGCTGCGCCAGGCCATCAGGCCGGTCAGTCCCGCCACGAGCAGCACCACGACCAGCGACATGAGAAGGGCAGCCCAGCCGCTGTCGACGACGAAACCCACGAAGTCGGTCTCGGGCACGACGATCAACACTACCCAGTCGTGACCGCTCAGCATCCGGACGGGTTCCGACGAAACGATGATGCGGCGCTCGTCGATGTCGAGGACCTGGCGGCCATATCCTTCGACCCGCAGACGGTTGTAGACGCGCGTCAGCACCGGATCGCCGAGCTCGTCGAGTATGGGGGACGTCACGTCGGGGCGGTCGGCGGGCAGCCAGTCGTCGCTGGGATAGGCCACGACGCGGCCCTGCTTGTCGATGATCAGCGCCTTGCCGCTGACGCCGATGTCGAGCTGTTTCAGGAAAGTGCAGAGCGTGGCGAGCTCGATATCGACGCCGAGCACGTTCGCGAGCTTGCCGTCGGCGTCGTAGCTTGGAACGGCAAGCGAGATGCCCGGCTTCTTGACGGTGAAGAACAGGTAGGTCGGCGTCCAGAAGGGCTTCTTGCTCTGCTCCGCGCCCTGGTACCAGGGCCGCGTCCGGGGATCGAACGTGTCGGTCGGATCGGTTTCGGTCGCCGTCACCTTGCCGGCGGCATCGCGGCGAACCCAGGTAACCCGGCGGGCGCCGTTGCGGACGTCGATCGTCTTGGTGTCGTAGCCGCCCTGCTCGTTGCGGACGATGAACTGAAAATTCCCTTCGGGATCGGCATAGCTGAAGCCGGTGACCGGCCCGACTGTAGGCAGGGCACTCAGGGCAAACCGCTCGGCCTCGGGGCCGCCCGCGGCGACATCGCGACCCTGTGCCGCCGCCCCTGCCAGCTCGAGGAACTGCTGCGCCGGCGAGAGATAGGCGTGCATCTGGACTTCGACGCGCCGGTCGATGGCGGTGATCAGGTCGTTGGACAGGACGACCGCGCCGCGGCGGTTGCTTTCATAGACATAGAAGGCAATGAGCGAGATCAGCAGGACGACGGCTACGACTCCCATCACCGGCAGACTGCGGCGCAGCCATGTCCACCAGGAGGCCTCGTTGCGGCCCGACCGGCCGGTGCCCGTGAGGACGGCCATGACGTTGGTCATGGTGCGTGCGGCAGGTTTGGGCGGGCGTGCCATGCAGCGCCAACCTTACCATCGATCTGCCGGCGCAGGCATAGCGCGTGGGCCCGCATGCCCATCCCGCGCCATATTCGCAGCCCAGGAGTCTTCCTCCCCCTCGATCGAAGGAGAAGACATGGCCGTACAGCCGACCCGCCGCGCCGTTCTCGCAGCTCCGCTCCTGACCGTTCCCCTGCTTGCAAGACCCGCCTTCGCCAACGATGCGACGCCCAGATTTGCCGACCTGGAGCGCCGCAATGGCGGCCGCTTGGGCGTCGCGGCCTTCGATTCGGCGAGCGGACGGCGCATCGGTCACCGCAGCGAAGAACGCTTCCCGATGTGCAGTACCTTCAAGTTCCTGGCGGCGGCTTTCGTGCTGGCGCGTGTCGATCGCGGCGAGGAACGGCTCGACCGACGCATCGTCTACTCGACCCAGGATCTCGTGACCTATTCGCCGGTCACCAAGGATCATGTCGGCCCGGTGGGCCTCTCGGTGGCGGAGCTGTGCGACGCCACGATGACGCTGAGCGACAACACGGCGGGCAACTTGCTGCTGGCGAGCTTCGGCGGACCGGCCGGACTCACGGCCTATGCACGCAGCCTGGGCGATCAGACGACCCGGCTCGACCGTATCGAGACCGCGCTCAACGAAGGCCTGCCCGGCGATCCGCGCGACACCACGTCCCCCGTCGCCATGCTGGGCACCATGCATCGGCTTCTTCTTGGCGACGCGCTGTCGGCTGCGTCGCGCGAGCGCCTCACCGGCTGGCTGGTTGCCAACAAGACCGGCGACAAGCGCCTGCGGGCCGGGATGCCGGGATGGAAAGTGGGCGACAAGACCGGCACGGGCGGCAATGGCAGCGCCAACGATATCGCGATCGTCTGGCCGACGGGCCGTGCGCCGCTGCTGGTGACGGTCTACTACACCGGCTCGACGATATCGGACGAGGCGCGCAACGAGGTGATCGCCGAGGCCGGCCGCATCGTGGCCGCCAGCCTCAAGTGATCGCTGCAGCTATCTGGTAAGGCTGGGCTGGCGCGGCAGGAACGCCGTGAGCAGGCCCAGCAGCAACAGGAACGGCGTCACCTTATAGACGGCCTCGATGCCGGCATGGTCCGCGATCTCGCCGAGGGCGGCCGCGCCGAGGCCGCCCAGGCCGAAGGAAACGCCGAAGAACATGCCGGCCACCAGACCGACGCGGCCGGGCAGCAGATCCTGCGCATAGACCAGGATGGCCGAGAAGGCCGAGGCCATGATGATGGCGACGGTGACGGCCAGCACGCCGGTCCAGAAGAGGTTGGCATGGGGCAGCATCAGCGCGAAGGGCAGGGCGCCCAGGATCGAGAACCACATGACCGGAATGCGGCCGACCTTGTCGCCGACCAGACCGCCCAGGATGGTGCCGACCACGATGCCGACCAGGAAGGCGAAGAGGTAGAGCTGCGCATCCTGCACATCCACGCCGAATTTGTGGATGAGGTAGAAGGTGAAGTAGGAGCCGAGGCTGGCGCTGTAGACGTTCTTGGAGAAGAGCAGCGCCACCAGGATCGCCACGGCAATGCCGACGCGGCGGCGCGACAGCGAAACGATACCGGCACCGGGGCCGGTGGCAGCCTTGCGCGCCACAGGCTTCGATACGGTGCGCCGCGCCTTGTACCAACTGCCGACCTGAAACAGCACGATCATGGCCACGAGAGCTGCCGCCGAGAACCAGACGATGCTCTGCTGGCCTTGCGGCACGACGATGAAGGCCGCCAGCAGCGGGCCCGCGGCCGAACCCATGTTGCCGCCGACCTGGAACAGCGACTGGGCGAGGCCATAGCGGCCGCCCGCTGCCATGCGCGCGACGCGCGAGGCTTCGGGGTGGAAGACCGAGGAGCCCATGCCGATCAGCGCGGCGGCCAGCAGGATCACCGGATAGGAGCTGGCCTGGGACATCAACAGAAGCCCGACCAGGGTGAAGCCCATGCCGAGCATCAGGGAATAGGGCTGGGGCTTCTTGTCGGTGTACATGCCGACGACCGGCTGCAGCATCGACGCGGTGCACTGGAAGGCCAGGGTGATGAACCCGATCTGGCCGAATGTCAGTGCGTATGAATCCTTGAGGATAGGGTACAGCGCCGGCACCAGCGACTGCATCATGTCGTTGAGCAGGTGGCAGAAGCTGAGCGACAGGATGACGGCGAAGGTGGTGGTGTCGGGGGAGGCCGCCGCCGTCGGGGATGGTTGCGCCGCCGCAGGCGCCGACCCTGCGGCCATCGTATTGTCGCTCATGGCGATACTCTAGGCGGCGCCCCGTCGTCTCACCAGCGCATCGCTGCAAACCAGCGATGCAGGGGGCGTGCTCACTTCGATGCCGAAGACTGCGACCAGTCCGACCCTCGGTTGGCCGGACTGGTCGCCGAACGACGTTGCTTAGCGCCAGAACAGAGCGAGCAGGATGATGACCGGAATGGGAACACCGAGCAGCCAGAGCAGGATGGAACGACCCATGATGACCTCCTTTGAAAAAAGCGATTGCCGTGTGATCAGGAACGCCCGTCGCGGGCGGCGCCGCCTTCGGCGGCGGTAAGGCCCGCTGCGACCGCCCCCATGAGGAGCGACGCAACGAGCCAGAACGACAGATGCGCGGCCGCTTGCCGAGCGGCGTCGAGCTTGGCCTTCATGTCGGCTTCGACGGCAGCGACTCTCTGCTCGGCGGCGCCCGGCTCGAGCCCGGTGCGCGCCGCCACCATCTGCGCGAGATACTGTCGATCCTCGCCCGCCAGCTCGGTGCGGCCGCGTTGATCGAAGGTGAGCAGCATGCGCCGAGCGACTTCGCGGTCGTTCGCAAGGTCCCGACCGCCGGCGAAGACGCCCGCGGCCCGCTGCCCGGTCCCACCGAGCAGCGCGCCATAGTCCGGCCGGAACAGCCGGTCGAGGACAGCGGCCGTGGGGTCCGCCGTCGCTTGACCCGCGCTCGGGTCCGCGCGGCTTGCGGCGCCTCCGCTCACGATGGTAGCGGCCGACGCCAGCAAGGCTGCGCCCATGACGGTCGCGAAGGCCCAGCACACCACGCCATGGGCGGTATCGCGGAAATGGACCTCGTCGAGAGGGGCCTGCGCCCAGCCGGTCCGCAGCCGGCCGGTAATGTAGCCGCCGACTGCCGAGGACATCACGGCCGTCACCGCCATGTAGACGCCGCCTACGGTCGCCGCGGCGGTCGTGCTGATGTCGGGCGGGCCCGACCATGGCGAAACGACGCTGAAGCCAAGGCCGGCGCCCAGAGCCAGAAGCATCAAGGTGAGGGCGGCGGCCACGACGCCCCCGGCGACGATCGCCGGCCACGACACTGTCGATCTCGTGGGGACGGGATGAGTTTCGACCACGACCGCGTCCACCATCTGCATCTCCTCATCTCGCCGTCGGCTTGGGCCTTTCCAACGGGCGCCCGCTGCCGGAGTTCCGCCGGTTGTGGCGAAGACGAGGCGGCCGGCCCTTTCCCTGCTTTCTTCCTTGCAGCGGCAACCAACTTGCGATTCGCTCGTTGCTCGTCTGGGAGAAATTCGTCGGAGGCCGGCGTGGTGAACAAATCTGGTAACTATGGCGGCACCTCGTCTCGAGGAGGCGAACGCACCAACGCCTTTTCCTACGATCGAGCTGGAAGGCCCGCGAGGGCCTATGTGCGCCCGGATAGCTCCATCCGAGAGGACGTTTGCGAATGCATGGCGGGCGATCCGCTGCTGGATTCCTCCGCGATCGACGTCCAGGTTGAGGACGGCGACGTCACTTTGACGGGGACCGTCGCGGAACAGTCGGAACTACATCGCGCCGGGAGCGTGACGGAACAAGTCCATGGCGTGAAGAGCGTCCGCAACCAGCTCGAGATCAAGACGCGCGAAATGTAGCCTCGAAGGCAAGGTTCCCGGCATATCTACAAATATTGAACTATTCAGCCGCTGATGCGTTGCACCCCGGTGCAAACCGACGTTCCCGCTCGCCTCGATCGCCTTCCCTGGAGCCGTTTTCACCGTCTGGTGGTGGTCGCGCTCGGCATTACCTGGATCCTCGATGGGCTTGAGGTCACCTTGGCCGGCTCGGTCGCGGCGGCGCTGCAGACCAGCCCGCGGCTTCAGCTCACCGCCGAGCAGATCGGACTGACCGGCAGTGCCTATCTCGCAGGCGCCGTGCTGGGGGCGCTGTTCTTCGGGCATCTTACGGACCGGCTGGGGCGGAAGAGGCTGTTCAACGTCACTTTGGGCGTCTATCTCGTCGCGACGGCGGCGACGGCCTTCTCCTGGGATTTCGCGAGCTTCATGCTGTTCCGCTTCCTCACCGGCGCCGGCATCGGCGGTGAGTATGCCGCCATCAACTCGGCGATCCAGGAACTGATCCCCGCCCGTCTGCGCGGCCGCATCGATCTCGCCATCAACGGCAGCTTCTGGCTCGGCGCCGCGATGGGCGCGTTGCTCTCGGTGTGGCTGCTCGATCCCGAAGTGCTGAGTCCCGACATGGGCTGGCGGGTCGCCTTCGGCAGCGGCGCCGTGCTGGGGCTGGTCATTCTCTATTTGCGGCGCTTCCTGCCCGAAAGTCCGCGCTGGCTGATGCTGCACGGCCGCCCGCGCGAAGCGGAGAAAGTGATCGAAGAGATCGAGGCGAGGATCGTCGCCGACGGCAAGGTCGTCCTCGAGCCGGTGAAGGCGACGTTGCTGCTGGGAGAGACCCACAAGACGACGATGCTCTCCGTCGCCCGGACGCTGCTGCGCGCCTATCCCGGCCGGACGACCCTCGGCATCGTGCTGATGGCGGCGCAGGCCTTCGTCTACAACGCGATCTTCTTCACCTATGCGCTGATCCTGTCGCGCTTCTACGGCGTGCCGGCTGACAAGGTCGGGCTCTACATCCTGCCCTTTGCGGTCGGCAACTTCCTGGGCCCTCTGTTGCTCGGGCCGCTCTTCGACAGTTGGGGCCGGCGGCAGATGATCGTGACGACCTATGCGCTGTCCGGCATCCTGCTGGGACTGACCGGCTGGATGTTCCATGCCGGCCATCTCGATGCCACGACGCAGACGGCGATGTGGAGCGTGGTGTTCTTCTTCGCCTCGGCTGCGGCGAGTTCGGCTTACCTCACGGTCGGCGAGTGCTTTCCCCTCGAGATGCGCGCCCTCACCATCGCGCTCTTCTATGCCTTCGGCACGCTGATCGGCGGCGTCGGCGGGCCGTGGCTGTTCGGCGTGCTGATCGAAGGCGGCAGCTCGGGCGAGATCCTGTGGGGCTATCTCCTGGGCGCGGCGCTGATGATCGCCGCCGCGCTGGTCACCTTGAAGCTCGGCGTCGCGGCGGAGCGCAAATCCCTGGAAGAGATCGCGCCGCCGCTTTCCAGTCGCTAGCGCGTGCGCCTGCACGCAGGTTGCGCGGAGAATCGGGCTGTCGGCAGCCGGGAGGAAGGAGTAGCGTTCTGCGATGATCATGACGGCTATCGACACCTTCCGAAGCAGCCTGTCGGCAGCGGCGCCGCCATCCGATGCCGGGCCGGCCGTGCAAGCGCTCTGGTGGCTGGCTCGTGGCAATTGGGAGCGGGCGCACGAGTGCGTGCAAAGCCACGAGGGCGAGCCGGACTGCGATCGGGTGCACGCGCATCTGCATCGCCAGGAAGGCGACCTGAGCAATGCAGGCTGGTGGTATCGCCGTGTCGGCCGGTCCGTTCCCGATCAGACGCTGGAGGAGGAGTGGACGGCCCTGGCGACGGAACTGCTGGCCCGTCGATAGGCGGGAGGCGAGAATTCCCGGAGCTGCAACAAAGTTCAGCTAGGGTAGGGCATGGTTTTCCGCATCGCCCAGATCTCTGACACGCACCTCAGCGAACAGAAGCCGTTCTTCGTCGAGAACTTCCGCCGGATCGGCGCGGCTCTGCGCGCGGACCGGCCGGATCTCGTGCTCAACTCGGGCGACATCTCGCTCGATGGTGCGGCTGGCGAGGCCGACCTTGCCGCTGCGCGCGCTCTGCACGACGCGCTCGACCTGCCGCTTCGTTACGTGCCGGGCAATCACGATCTCGGCGACTGCCAGGACGCGCCCGCCCATGGCGAGGGTGCGATCGATGCGGTGCGCCGCGATCGCTATCTCCGGCATTTCGGTGCGGACTTCTGGTCGTTCGACGTTCCCGGTTGGCGGGTGCTGGGGATCAATGCCCAGCTTCTCGGCAGCGATCTCGACGCCGCCGCCGAGCAGGAGAGCGTGATCGCCGAAGCGGCCGCGACGGTGGGCGAGCGCGCGCTGGCGCTGTTCCTGCACAAGCCGTTGTTCGATCGCGACCGCGACGAGACGGCGATCACGGGGCGGTTCGTCAATCCCGCGCCGCGGCACCGTCTGCTGGCGCTGCTGGCAGAGACGCCGCCGGCGCTCGTGGCCTGCGGCCATGTTCACCAGTATCGCGAGACGCGAGCCGATGGCGCGTCACACGTCTGGGGCGCGTCGACGGCGTTCGTTCTTCCCGACGCACGCCAGCCGCGTTACGGGCTCAAGGAAGTGGGCTATGTCGAGCACCGCCTCCATCCGGACGGAAGCGCCGAGAGCCGGCTCGTCCAGGTGCCCGGTGTGCCGACCCTGAACATCGCCGACTTCCCCGGCGCCTACGGCCCGCTTTAGCGGACTTCCTAGGCCGGGACCGGCCGGGCGCGCTGATTATAGAGCAGCTTGCGGATGCGGGCCTGTTCCTCAGGCGGCAGCTTGGTGTTGTCGACCGAGAGATCGGCGCCGACGGCCATGCCTTTCTGGACGGCGGGCCGCGCGCCCAGCTCGTCGAACCAGCGCTTGAAGTGCTTGAACTCCTCGATGTCCTGGCCCTGGAATTTCCAGTTGATGGTCCACGGGTAACAGATCATGTCGGCGATCGTGTACTGGTCGCCCGCCAGGTACTTGTGCTTGTAGAGGCGGTTGTTCAGCACGCCGTAGAGCCGGTTCACCTCGTCGGTGAAGCGGGTGATGGCATAGGTCTGGTCGCCTTCCTTGGCCTGATCGACCCTGCGGAAATGACCGCACTCGCCGCTCTTCGGTCCCTGGTTGGCCATCTGCCAGATCAGCCACTGGTTGACCTCGTAGCGCGTCCGCAGATCCTGCGGATAGAACTTCCCGGCCTTCTCGGCGATGTACATCATGATCGCACCGGACTCGAAGATGGTGATCGGCGCGCCGCCATCCTTGGGCGCATGGTCGACCATCACCGGCATGCGATGATTGGGGTTCATCTCCAGGAAGGTGTCGGTGAACTGGTCACCGCGTCCGATGTTCACTGGCACGATCTTGTAGGGCAGCCCGCACTCTTCCAGCAGGATGGTCACCTTCTTGCCGTTGGGTGTGGGCCAGTAGTGCAGATCGATCATGACTTGCTCCGAAAGACAGGGTTGCGCCGGGTGGCGGGAGCGTCCGCCCGTCGCCGCGCTCCGTCAATGGTGTATGCTCGCGGCAACGACAGGTCCGGGAGGGCCGCGCCATGGATGGAAAGTGGGTTCGCAACGCCTGGTACGTCGCCGGCTGGTCGCACGATCTCGCGCCCGGCCGCATCGAGGCGCGGACGATCATCGAGCAGCCGCTGGCGCTCTATCGCAAGCGCGATGGCAGCGTGGTCGTGCTGGAGGATCGCTGCTGCCACCGCTTCGCGCCGCTGTCGATGGGCCGGCTGGAGCACGACGATCTGCGCTGCATGTATCATGGCCTGAAGTTCGCGCCCGATGGACGCTGCATCGAAATTCCCGGCCAGAAGCTGATCCCGCAATCGGCCTGCGTGCGGCGCTATCCTGCGGCGGAGCGCGGCGGCTGGATCTGGGTCTGGATGGGCGAGGCCGCGGCGGCCGATCCGGCGTCGATCCCCGACTCGGTGCGGCTCGACGATCCGGCCTACTGCATGCGCAGCGGACAGATGGACTATGCCGCGCACTATCTCCTGATCGACGATAATCTGCTCGACCTCTCGCATCTCACCTACGCGCACGAGAAGACGCTGGGCCTCGACATGCCGCAGTGGGCCGACGAGCGGCCGCGCATCCAGCCGCTGGAGCGTGGTCTGCGCGTGCAGCGCTGGCTGCGCAACCAGCCGTCGCGCGGCTTCATGCGCCGCTGGGGCGAGGTGCTCGACCTCTGGAACAGCTACGATTTCCTGTTCCCGGGGATCTTCCTGTTGCGCACCGCCTTCTATCCGATCGGCACCGCCGACCGCTTGAATCGCAAGGAACCGGACGAGGCGCCGCTCTTCCTGCGCTACGACGACCAGGCAGTGACGCCGGTCGGCGACCGCACGGCGCGATACTTCTATGCTGCCGGTGCACGCAGCGCCGATATCGACGCCGAACGGGTGGGACGTCTGTTCGCCATCGTCGAGGCGGCGTTCGGCGAGGACAAGGCGATCATCGAGGCACAGCAGAAGCTGATCGACCTCGATCCGTCGCGCCGTATGCTGCCGACCAGCCTCGATGCCGGGCCGACGCAATTCCGCAAACTCGTACAGGTCCTGCTCGACCGAGACGGACAACCGGGCCCGATGGCCGACAGACAGGTGAAAGCTTCCTGAGATGCCAGACACGAATATGGATGTGCGGTCGATCCGCCGCCTCGAAGATGCGCGCTTCCTGCTGGGCCGCGGGCGTTACCTTGAGGACATTGCCGTGCCGACGGCGCTGGCTGGCCACGTGCTGCGCTCGCCGCATGCCCATGCCCTGATCCACCGGATGGACACTGTTCGGGCGGCCGCGTTGCCCGGTGTGCACTTGATTGCAACGGCGGCAGATCTTGCGGCCGACGGCCTCGGGCACCTGCCCTGCATGGCGGCCGTGAAGCCCCTGATCGTGCCGCCGCGGCCGGCGCTGGCCGAGGGACGCGTGCGCCATGTCGGCGATCCGGTGGCCTTTGTCGTTGCAGACAATGTAGACATCGCCCGCGAAGCCGCGGAGCTGATCGAGGTCGACTACGAACCGTTGCCCTCCGTCGTCGATGGCAGCGCGGCTCTCGCGGCCGACGCGCCCGCACTGTGGGAGGAGGCGCCGGGCAACCTCGCCTATCATGTGCAGCGCGGCGACCACGACGCCGTGCAGAGCGCCCTCAAGAAGGCCGCGCATGTCGTCGAAGTCGAGGTGATGAACAACCGCGTCGTGGTGGTGCCGCTGGAGCCGCGTGCCGGCATTGCCCGCTACCAAGCCGCCAGCGACGTCATGGACCTCGAACTCACGGGGCAGGGGGTGCATGGCATCCGCCGTCAGCTCGCCGAATTCGTGTTCAAGGTGCCGCTGGATCGTATTCACCTCCACGCGCCGGACGTCGGCGGCGGCTTCGGGATGAAGAACTTCCTCTATCCCGAGTGGGTGTTGCTGCTCTGGGCGGCGCGTCGGCTGGGCTGGCCGGTGCGCTGGGTGGCCGACCGTGCCGAGGAGTTCGTGACGGGCGCGCAAGGCCGCGACATCGCAGCTCGCGCGAAGCTCGCGCTGGACGCAGCCGGCCGCTTCCTCGCGCTGGACGTGGCGATGGTGGCCAATCTCGGCGCCTATCTCTCGGGTAACGGGCCCGGCGCCTCCGTCGTCGCAGCCTCGACGGCGCAGGGCGGCGTCTACGATATCCCGGCCATCGCCGTCGACATCCGCGGCGCGCTCACCAACACCGTGCCGGTCGACGCCTATCGCGGCGCCGGCAAGCCCGAAGCCAACTACATCGTCGAGCGCGCCATCGAGGCGGCGGCGCGTGCACTCGGACGCGATCCTGCCGACCTGCGACGGCAGAACCTGATCGCCGCCTTCCCGCATCGCACGGCCATGGGCATGGCCATCGATTCCGGAGGCTTTGCCGACAATCTCGACGCCGCCATGCGGCGCGCGGATGCGGCAGGCTTCGAGGCGCGGCGAAAGGCATCGAAGGAGAAAGGTCTCCTGCGCGGCATTGGGGTCGCCTGCTTCCTCGAAACATCGCGCGGCGCGCCCAACGAGGGTGCGGAGGTGCGCTTTGCAAGCGATGGCACGGTGACGATCGCAGTCGGCACCGAATCGAACGGACAGGGGCACGAGACGGCCTTCGCCCAGATCGCCGCCCGGCATCTCGGCCTGCCGATCTCGGCGTTCCGCTACGTGCAGGCCGATACGCGGGCGGTGCGCAGCGGCGCCGGGCATGGCGGCGCGCGGTCGATGCACATGGGCGGCGCGGCGCTGGTCAAGGCGATGGAAGCGGCCCTCGCGAAAGCCCGCCAGCTCGCCGCGCATCTATTGCAGGCGACGACCGGCGAGCTCGACTACAAGGAGGGACGCTTCACCGTCCGCGGCAGCGACCGCGCGATCGATCTCGCCGCACTGGCGCAGAGTGCCGGCGATCCGGCCAACCTGCCGGACGGGATGGTTCCGGGAAGCGGCCTCGGCGAGCATGTGCTGAACATCACTGACGTCTTCACCTTTCCCAGCGGTTGCCACGTCGCGGAGGTCGAAGTCGATCCCGAGACCGGCACCATCCGGCTGGTCGACTATACGGCGATCGACGATTATGGCCGGCTTATCAATCCGATGCTGACCGAAGGCCAGGTGCAGGGCGGGGCGGCGCAGGGCATCGGCCAGGCCCTGCTGGAACACACGGTCTACGACCCGCAGTCCGGCCAGCTGCTGAGCGGCTCGTTGATGGATTATGCTCTGCCGCGCGCCGACGACCTGCCGTCGTTCGACATTGCCCTGATCGAGCGGCCGACGGCCGCCAATCCGCTGGGCGTGAAGGGATCGGGCCAGGCGGGGTGCATCGGCGCGCCGCAGACCGTAATGGCGGCCGTCCTCGATGCGCTGCGTCCGGCCGGCGTGCAGAGCCTCGACATGCCGGCGACGCCGGCACGCGTCTGGGAAGCGTTGCAGGCGGTGAAGGCTGGCGCCCGGTCGTCGATGTAGCCGTCGATACGGCTACTGAGCCGCGGCAAGGTAGCGTGCCAGCGAGCCTGCCTTGTCGGCGGGCAGCTTGGCCGGCGCCTCGTTGAGCTTGATGCCAAGATCGCACGCCTCCTCGTTGGAGAGGCGTTGCAGCGTGCGCAGCTTCTCGAAGTCGGCCGGCGTCAGTCCGGCCTCGCCGAGCACGGCGGTGACATCGGCATCGCCGAGGGCCGGCGGCGGGGTAGTGCTCGCCTTGAGTGCGGCACGGCCGGCACGATAGGCCTTCTCCATGGCCGTGAGCATGTCGCGCATCAGCTTCTGCGCGGTGGCGTCGAGCTTCTCGCCGCGCTGGATGCCGATCAGGACAAGTTCTCGGCAGGTGGCCGGGTCGACGCTCTTGAGGTGGCGCATCAGCGCCAGCCGCGCCGTGAGGACGGCCTGGGCATCGGCGGCATCGGTGGCCTTGAGCGCGGGAACGATCTGGGTGGCGCGCAGTTCGGTCATCAAGGCTAGCGGCCGCGGTGGCCCCTGGGTCGTCGGGCTGCGCAGCTCCTCGCTCAACGACTTGCGCAGCCGGGCCTCGGCACCCGGCACGTCGTCCAGCACCAGTCCGACCAGCGGCAGGGCGCGGGCCTCGCTGACTGCCTGGTCGACCAGCTCGGTATCGCTGCCGGTCAGGTACTCCAGACCATAGACGGTTACACTGCCGGCGATGGCCGCTGCGATGGCCGCAATCGTGGTGCGCTTGAGTTGTTGCGCTGCCGGCCGGGCGCGACCGAACAAATGGATGATGAGGGCCACCGCGAGGGTGATGACGACGACGATGGCGACCTTTTCCACTAACAATCTCCAGGTTCACGCGGTCCGACGGCGACCAATCCTTGCGCAGGGCTGCGGTAGAATGTAGGCCGGCGAACGAACGCCCCTATGCCTATCCACATCGATTTCTTCCACCCCGCCCGCCTGGCTATCATTGTGGTCCGTGGCGAGGTTACCGGCGAGGATATCTCCGAGGCGATAGGCCAGATGTTGACGAGCGGTGCAATGCACTACCGCAAGCTCATCGACATTTCCTCACCGTCGTCGCCGATGAGTGACGAAGATGTCGAAAGAACCGCCATTTTCATGCGATCCCAGCCCAACGCGGCATCGCGAGGTCCGGTTGCCTTCTTGGTCGGCCCCGGGAGAGCGGCCGACAACGCCGTGAAGTTCGCCGCGCTGACGGAAGGCGAGCGGCCCGTGAAGGTATTCCACAGCCTGCACGAGGCGCGGAAGTGGCTGGAGCAGCAATCGGTGGGAGCTCTCTAGGGCGACCTAATTGCGCCGGTACTGCAACGGTAAGTCGTCGCACGATCCAGCAGCGCCGATGTAGCGTAGGGATCGAGATCCTTCGCTGGCATCAAGTTGCGGGTCATGCCGTTCAAGCTCGACATATTTGCGCCCGATCGGATCGTCGTGGGGGTCGCACGCGGCGATATCTCCGCCACCGACCTCGTGGGCTTCGTGCAGGAGATGATTTCTGCCGGTGTCCTGCATTACCGCAAGATCATCGACATCACCTCGGCGACGTCAAGCATCGGGAAGGACGAGTTGTCGGCGATTGCCGAACGGCTTCGCACGACGCCGGTCCTGAGGCCGCGCGGGCCGCTCGCCATTGTCGCCGATCACAAGCGCGGCGAGCTGGCGCGACTCTTCATGTCGATGACCTCCGACGAACGGCCGGTCGAGGTCTTCCGCAGCATCCACGAGGCCCGCAGGTGGTTGCTGGAATCGAAGTTGCCGCTCTAGCGAACAGGCGTCAGTCGAAGCAGCGACCGCTGCGAATGGTGCAGGAATCGGCGACCACGCGGGCGTTGCATTCGTTCCAGGCGGACTGCTCCGCCGCTTCCTTGGTCGGTCCGGCCCCGTAGCCCGAGGCCTGGCCGTTGCCGCTGTGGGCGTACGACACGCAGCGGGCAGGCGCGGCGAGACGGATGGCGCAGGTCGGACCGCCGCCGCATTCGGCACGGGCCGAGATCTCGGCGGCCTCGCGTGTCGCCATGCCGACCGCGACGCCGAAATTTCTCTGGCCGTCGCTGGCGACGGCGCCCCACACTTCCTGAGCCTCGGCGGCCGCGCTCATCGCGAGCAGGGACGCCACGAGGACCGCTACCTTCCTGATCATGGCGTGTTCCTCTCCAGGAAGGCGCGAACCCGATGGATCGACTCCTGCAGATAGGTCGGCCCGCGCCAGTCCTTCTGCACCTCGATGTTGGGAGCCAGTGCGGCGATCTCGTCGCTGGTCTTGGCCGGATGCGGCTTGTCGGTGCCGGGTTGAAGCAGGAGGGGCGTCTTGCAGTTCTTCACGAAGTCGCGCGTGACGGAGAAGACGAAGTCGCCGCCGAACATGTTGTGGCCGAAGGAGTCGAGGGTGGCCTGGGAAATGCCGGGATCGCGCGCCCGCACCGTCTCGCCATAGCCCTTCACGGCGGCGTCCCAGGTGTCGCGGTTCTCGTGCAGGCCGATGGGATTCTGCAACACGGCCGCCGCCACGCGATCGGGCGCCTGCTCGATCGCCTCGAAGCAGTAGCTGCCGCCGATGCAGCCGCCCATGACATGGAACTTCCCGAAACCGAGATGGTCCATCAGCGCAATATGGTCGGCGGCGAAGGTGTGCCAGCCATGGTCGGCTTTCACGTCGGCCACGGACTTTCCGGCATTGCGCTGGTCCATGCCGATCACGGTGAAGCGGTCGGAGAGCGCCTGCATGGGATTCATCCAGGCAGCCGGCTGGCCGGGATTTGCCGGGCTCTCCTTCCAGAGGCCGAGCTGAGACTTCAGCCCGCCCGGAGCGTAGAGCAGCAGCGGGAAGCCCGTGCCGTGGACCTCGTAATAGATCTCGGCATCGGGCCTCTTCAGTATCGGCATCCAACTCTCCCCTTGGGGGTCAACCCTGTGGCTTGTAGCCGATCGAGTCGACGGTCCTCTTCCAGTCGCCGAGGTCCTTCACCAGGCGCGCGGTGAATTCTGCCGGAGTTGCCGGTTCCACGTCGAGGCCCAGTTCGACGAGCTTCTTCTGTACTTCGGGCTGGGCCAGCACTGCGTTCAGCTCCTTGCCCCAGGCATCGAGCAACGGCTTGGGCGTCTTGGCGGGAGCAAAGAAAACGTACCAGCCGAGCGATGCGAGCTGCGGATAGCCGAGCTGGCTGATGGTGGGGATGTCCGGCGCCGACGTCGTGGGCTTCACGCCTGAAGTGAAGATCACCTTCACCTTGCCGGCACGGTGATGCTCCAGGAAGTCGGTGATGCCGCCGCAGCCGGCCGCGATATGGCCACCCTGCAGATCGGCAACCAGCGGCGCCGCGCCGCGATAGGGCACCGGCTCGAGCGGGATGCCGATTTCCCTGCCCGCCATTACGCCGAAGAAATGCGTCGAAGAACCCAGTGCCGTCGTGCCGAAACTGTGCCGGTCGGGGTTCTTCTTCAGCCAGGCGATATACTCCTTGAGATTGTTTGCGCCGATGGTCGGCGAGACACAGAACGCCGTCTGCACCGTGCCGGCCTGGGCGACCGGCGCGAGGTCGGTCACGGGATCCCAGGTAACGCCCGGCATGGTGATCTTCTGGATGATCGTGGCGCTCGGCACATAGGCGATCGTCGTGCCGTCGGGTGGAGAGTTCTTCAGAGTCTCGATGGCGATCGTGCCGGAAGCTCCCGCCTTGTTTTCGATCAGGACATTGCGGCCGGTACGCTGCTTCAGGGGCTCGGCCAGGAAGCGCGCCATCACGTCGGTGCCGCCGCCGGCCGGAAAGCCGACCAGGATCTTGAGCGGCTTGTCGGGCAGGCCGGTTTGCTGTGCACGCACCGAGGCGAGCGGGGCTGCTGCGGCGGCGCCGGCCAGCCACAGCGAAGTGCGGCGGGTAACTAGTCTCTTGGTCATGTGCGTTTACTCCTAGGACACGAGGCTCCAGGCGAGTTCGGCACGCTCGCGTGCCGCCTTGCCCATCTTGATCGATTCGGGATTTGCGGCATTGCCGCCCAGCCCGCGGCGGTAGACGCCCTGGGCAATCGCTGCGAGCCGAAACAGCGAGAAGGCGAGGTAGTAGTTCCAGTGCGGGATCGAGGCGCGGCCCGTGCGCCGGCAATAGGCGGCGACGTACTCTTCTTCCGTCGGCAGGCCGAGCTTGGCGAAATCAACCGTGGCGTAGCCGTGCGGCGGCTCCTTCAGGTGATAGCCGAGACAGTTGTAGGCGATGTCGCAAAGCGGGTGGCCGAGCGTCGACAGCTCCCAGTCGAGCACGGCGACGATGCGCGGCTCGGCGGGATGGACGATGAGATTGCCCAGCCGATAGTCGCCATGGACGATGCCGGTGGGGTCACCGTCGTCGGGAATGTTCTCGGGCAACCAGGCCGAGAGCTTGTCCATCGCCGGGATATCCTCGGTCTTGAGCTCGGCGTACTGCTTGCTCCAGCGTCCGACCTGGCGGGCGATGTACTGGCCGCTGCGACCATAATCGCCGAGACCGACCTTCACCGGATCGACCTTGTGCAGGCGGGCGAGCACGTCGTTCATCGAGTCAAAGATGGCTGCGCGGTCGGAGGGAGTTTGGCCGGGCATCGAGGGATCGATGAGGATGCGGCCTTCGACGGCGTCCATGACGTAGAACATCTGACCGATGACCGAGTCGTCGGTGCAGAGCAGCCGGGCGCGCGCCACCGGGACGTCGGTATCGGCAAGCGCCGAGATCACGCGATATTCGCGATCGACCTGGTGCGCCGAGGCTACGAGCTTGCCCGGCGGTTTCTTGCGCAGCACGAAGTCCTGCCGCTTGCCCGTCGACATCTCGGCCGAGACGAAGAAGGTCGGATTGGAATGGCCTGAGTCGAACTGCCGTACATCCAGACCGCCGCGATAGCCGTCGAGATGAGCTGTGAAATAGCGATCGAGCGAAGCGATATCGAAGCGATGGCGCTCCATGACGGGAACGGTATTGGCGTAGGTCGACATGCGCCGAACCTAGGGGCGGCGACGCGGTTTCGGCAAACGTCCGGTCCCGCAGGGAGGAATGGATTTTCGGAAAGGACGTGTTCCGCTGGGATGCGTGTCGATTGGCGGAGTTTCAACGACGCAGGCTGATGAAACCGGCAGCGGCCGCCACGCCCCAAACGCCGCCGACGATGGCCAGCGCGCTCGCGGCATCGAGATGGCGTTCGAGCACGACGTAGGCCGCGAACGTGAAGCAGGCGCTACTCACCGCCAGCGCCGCGCCGATGCCCAGCGCCAGCAGCACGCGGTTGATCGCCTGGTCGGCAGCCGCACGCAGAGAGCGGGCCGCAGAGAAAGTGGCCGCGGCCCGCAGAAGAGCGTTGATCATGAAAGGTTGCGCGGAGGGTTGTCCCTTACTTCCGGCCGCCTTCCTAGGAGCGACGACAAAGATAACCTGCCAGGAAGCCGATGCCGATGATCGCTGCGACGGTCGTCAGCGGACGGGTTTCGGTCTGCTCGATCAGGGTGTCGGTGGCCTTGTTCTTCAGATTGATCGTGTCCTGGGCGACGGATTTCGCCGTGTCGCCGTATTTGGCGATCAGGGCGCGCGCCGACTTGAGGGTTTCCTCGATCGCTTCCTCGCCGCGCGCCGCGATCGACTGGCCGGTACCGCTCATCGATTCCGTCAGCTCTTCGAGCTGCGACTTCAGAAGGGCGATTTCCTTGGCGAGGTCCTTGCCGTTGTGGCTGGCTGTACGCATGTCAGGTCCTCCGAGTTGCAGGTTGGGCATCTCGGTGACAGAACGCTCTGCCGGGACGGAGGTTGCAGCCGCGGGGCGGGCTGTTCAACCGTCCCAGACGTTGGCCGGCATTGGCAGACGGGCGAAATCGGCATCGCCGAGCGGTCGCTGGAACGACACGCCCTCGCGTTCCAGCAGCATCATCCATTGCCGAACGTGCTGGCCCGAGTGCCAGGTCGTCCGCTCGAGCAATTCATGCAGGCTTTGCGCGCCATAGTAGGTGGCAAGCGATCGGGACGGATCGGTGTCGCCATCCGCACGCCAGGCGCGGAAGCGATCTCGTATGGACGCGCCGTAGTCGACGAGCGCCCCGTGCCCGGCATCGGGTGCCGGCTCCTCCCGGAACATCGCCTGGACCAGTGTGATGCCTTGCTCGGCGTCGAGGAAGGCGTCGACCACCTTGAACAGATGGAAGGCCAGCGCGCGGTAGCTGCGCGGCCGGCCGGGCACATGGATGTGCAGGCGCTCCGCCGGCATCAGCGGCAACAGGGCGAGGGCCGCGCTCATGAACTTGTCGAGGCGCCGGCTGAGTTCGTCCGCCGAGAGGGCGGGGCCTGCCTTCTCGGCAAGCCCGAGGAAGGCCACGATCTGCGGCAGGCTCTGGCCGAACACGAAGTCCTTGCCGCGCGACAGCACCGGCACGGATCGCACGCCGAGCGCCTGCAGCTCAGCCAGGCCGGCCGGATCCTCGAGTACATTTATCGAAACGAAGTCGATCCCACGGACCGATAGAAACTCCTTGAGTCTCAGACAGCTCGTTCAACCGGGCTGCCAGAAGACCTTCAGTGGCTCCGTCATGCTTGCTCTCCTGCTCAGGGTTTCTTGTGGCAGACGACGCAGATCTTGTTGCCGTCGAGGTCGCGCACATAGGCGCCATAGTAGTCGGGATGATAGTGCGGCCGCAGACCCGGCGCGCCTTCGTCTTTCGCCCCGGCGTTCATGGCGGCCTTGTAGGCCGCGTCTACGCTGCCACGGTTGTCGGCTTCAAGACCGATGGTGACGCCATTGCCGACCGTGGCCGCCTTCTCGTCGAGCGGGTTCAGCACCCAGAGCTGCGGCCGGCCACCGGGACGGCCATACCCGACCGCCGTCGGGAACTCGAGATGACGCACCAGGCCGAGCGGCTTCAGCAGCTCGTCGTAGAAAGATTTCGCCTTCGCGAGATCGTTGCTGCCGATGGTGACGTGGCTGAACATCCCTGATTCCCCTTCCGGCATCTATGCGCCTACAGCGTCGGCCTCAGACCGAGCCCCTGCAAGGTCGCCTGCCACTTCTTCATATGGGCGGCGAGCCGCTCGCCGCAGGCGGCCGGCGTGGAGGTCTCCACCTCGAGGCCCAACTGGGAGAGCCGCTCGATGACTTCCTTGTCCTTCAGCACGGCGGTGAGGGCCTGATTCCAGGCATCGACCAGAGGCGGCGGCGTGTTGGCGGCGGCGAAGAAGCCATACCACTCCTCCATCGTCAGACCCGGATAGCCGGCCTCCGCCGCGGTTGGCAGGTCGGGCGCCACCGAAACTCTCTTGGAACCGGAGGTGGCAAGGATGCGCAGGCGGTTGCCGCGATGCGCGACGAGGAAGGAGGTGAGTCCGGCGACACCTGCCGGCACCTTGCCGGCCTCCATGTCGGCTACCAGCGGCGCGGTTCCGCGAAAGGCCTGGCCTTCCATCGGCACGCCGAACTCGCGGCTGAGCAGGCGCGTGTAGTACTGCAACATGGCATCGGTTGCCGTGGTGCCGACCTTGTTGCGTCCCGGCTCGCCGGCCTTCAGCCATTCGACATATTCCGCCACCGTCGAAACGTCGACCTTGGGCGAGACGGCAAAGGCTTCGACGAAAGTGCCGGCGATCGTGATCGGCGCCAGGTCGGTTAGCGGATCGATTGGATAAGTCGGCACGAAGAGCTTCGCGATCAGCGAAGGGCTCGGCATGAAGGCGACCATGCTGCCGTCGGTACCGCCAATCTTCAGCGCTTCGCCGGCAGCAGCCCCCGTACCTCCCGGACGATTCTCGACGGTGATCCTGCGTCCGACGCGCCGCTCGAGTGCGGCGGCGATGAGACGGGCCATGACGTCTGAGCCACCGCCTGCCGCGAAGCCGATGATGATGCGCAGCGCTCGATCGGGCAGGCCCGTCTGCGCGTGAACGAGTGCCGGAGCCACAAGTGCCGCGCCAAGTATCGATCGGCGGCGAAGAGATTTCGTCGATGTCACCACGATCCGAGGATGCCGCAGGTCATGTGTCCGCGGCAAGACATAGACGCTTCAACGACATGTGCCGGGGCGCGGCAAACCGAAATGATCGCGTAACGTCTTGCCTTCATAGGCGCTGCGGAAAAGTCCGCGCTTCTGTAGAAGCGGCACGACTTCGGTGACGAAGACGTCCAGCATCGAGGGCAGCAATGGCGGCATCAGATTGAAGCCGTCGGCAGCGCCGTCGTTGAACCAGTCCTCGATCAGGTCGGCGATCTGCTCGGGTGTGCCCGCCGTGGTGAAGTGGCCGCGCGCGCCGGCGAGATAAGCGAGAAGCTGGCGTAGCGTATATTTCTCGCGACGGACCAGACCCACGATCACTTCGGTTCGGCTGCGCGCCGCCTGCACGGCGCTGGGATCGGGAAAGTCCTCGGCCGTCAGCGGCCGGTCGAGCGGAAGGTGCGAGAAATCATGGCCGCCGAAGCGGCCGCTCAGCCGCTTGCGTCCGACCTCGGGGTCGGTGAGTTCGTTGAGATCGCGTGCCAGGCGCTGGGCTTCGGCCTCGGTCGAGGCGATGACAGGGCTGAGACCCGGCAGGATCAACACGTGCTCGGGCTTGCGTCCCTCGGCAGCGGCAAGCGCCTTCAGGTCGGCGTAGAAATCCTGCGCCGTCTTCTTCTCCATCTGCGCCGTGAAGACGGCCTCGGCATGGCGGGCCGCGAAGCGGCGCCCGGTATCGGAGGAACCCGCCTGCACGAACACCGGACGGCCCTGCGGGCCGCGGGGCATGTTGAGTGGCCCGGCGACGCGATAGTATTTGCCCTCATGATTGATCGGCCGGATGCGATCGGCATGGGCATACTGACCGCTCGCCCGATCGTCGAGCACGGCATCGTCGGCCCAGCTGTCCCACAGCGCCTTCACGACCTGGACGAATTCCTCGCCGCGCTCGTAGCGTTCGTCGTGGCTGACGAGGCTCTCGCCGCCATAGTTGCGCGCCGCGGCGGCCAGCCAGGACGTCACGATGTTCCAGCCGACCCGACCGCCGCTGATATGGTCGAGCGAGCCGAACTGGCGGGCGAGGTTGAAAGGCTCTGAATAGGTCGTCGACGCCGTCGCGATCAGGCCGATATGGCTGGTCGAGCCGGCGATGGCGCCGAGCGTCGTGATCGGTTCAAGCCAGGTGCTGGCGGCGTGCGCCACCGTGTCCATCAACGCCAGGGTGTCGGCGAGGAAGATCGAGTCGAACAGACCGGCTTCGGCGCGACGCGCGAGATCGCGAAAATACTCGACGTCGGTCAACGCCAGCGGCGAAGAGTCGGGATGACGCCACGAGGCTTCGTGATGGCCGCGGCACTGGATGAACAGATTGAGGTGGAGCTGTCGCTTCATCCCCTCACTGTGCCGCGGGCGCGTAGACGGCGGCAAGCTGGCGGGACACCAGGCGAGCGTAGAGTCCGCCACGCGAGAGAAGCGAAGCGTGTGTTCCGCTTTCCGCTACGCGGCCCTCGTCCAGCACCACGATCAGATCGGCGTCGCGCACGGTCGAAAGGCGGTGGGCGATCACGATGGTGGTGCGATCGGCCTTGAGCACGTCGAGGGCGTGCCGCACGGCCTGTTCGTTCACCGCATCGAGATGCGACGTCGCCTCGTCGAGGATGAGGATCGGCGCGTCCTTGAGGAAGGCGCGGGCGATGGCGACCCTCTGGCGCTGGCCGCCGCTGAGACTGGTGCCGCGCTCGCCGACCGGCGAGTCGAGACCTTCGGGCAGGGCGGCGACGAGTTCGCCGAGCGAGGCATGTTCGATGGCGGCCTGCAGCTCGGAATCCGTGGCCTCGGGCCGGGCGATCAGGATGTTGGCGCGCAACGTGTCGTTGAACAGGTAGGTATCCTGCGCGACGAGGGCCACGAGGGCGCGCAGGGCGTCGAGCTTGTAGTCCTTGAGATCGGCGCCGTTCAGCAGGATGCGGCCGGAGTCGGGATCCCAGAAGCGCATCAGCAGTTGCGCCGTCGTCGTCTTGCCGGCGCCGGACGTGCCGACCAGGGCCACGGTCTTGCCGGCGGGAATGTCGAAGCTGACATCGCTCAGCGCGCGGCGCGTCTGGCCCGGATAGGTGAAGGTCACTTTCTCGAGCGAAAGCGCGGCGGCTCCGCGCGCGACGGGCACGCCCGGGCCGTCGCGCACCGGGATCGGCTCGTTGGCCAACGCATAGACGCGGCGTGTCGCACCCAGCGTGTCGGCAAGCTGGCGGCCGATCTGCGCGATCTCGGACACCGGCAGGAAGGCCGCCATCGCCAGGATGGTCATCAGCGGCAGCAGGCCAGGATCGAGCGCACCCTGCGCCGACAGGACAGCACCGACCACGACGACCGCCAGGCCGCCAAGGCCGGTCAGCACTTCGAGGATCGCGTGCTGGAGCGTGAGTTCGCTGAAGAAGGGCAGGCGCAGCGAGATATGGCGCTGCGAAAGCTGGTCGAGCTTGTCGCCACGCGGCTTCTCCTGCTGGAAGGCCACGATCTCGCCCAGACCTTGCACCGAGTCCACGGCAAAGGCGCCCAGTTCGCCGGCAGCCTCGCGCGCCTCGCTGCCGAGCCTGTCGACACGCTTGCGCATCAGGAAGGGGCTGAGGCCGACCGCCAGCAGGAACGGCACCAGGGCGACCGCCAGCCAGCCATTGGCCGTGGCAAGGGCTGCGACCACGACGGCCGGCACCAGGATCGCGACGAAGGCCGGCGCCACGGTGTGGGCGAAGAAGTATTCGACCAGCTCGATATCGTGGGTGGCCAGCGCCATCAGGTCGCCGGTGCGGCGGCGCGTGAGATAGGCCGGCGCCAGCGCATCGAGCTTGCGGAAGGCGTCGATGCGCATCTCGGCCAGCAGGCGGAAGGCCATGTCGTGCGCCAGCCAGGATTCCAGCCAGTGCAGCAGGCCGGAGAGCGGCGCCAGGATTGCGAGTGCAATGGCGAGCCCGCCATAGGGCTCGTGGTTCTTGAGCGCGAGCACGATCAGCGCCGACAGTACGCCGATGCCGATGAAGGCCACGACCCTCAGCACGCCCAGGATGAAGGTGGCGGTGAGCTTGCCCTTCCACGGCATGATCACCTTCATCAGCGCGACCACGACCTGGTACCAGGTGAGGCCCTCGGCCTTGATGATGCCTTCGGTGACGGGCTTGACCGCGCCACCCGAGGTGCTGGCGATCGTCTCCGCGCGCTGCGGGCCCGCCAGCGTGTCGAGCGTGACGCCGGCCTGCTGTTCGCGCGCCTGCTCGGCCATGAGTTGTGCATAGACCCCGCCCTGGCTCATCAGCTTGGCATGCTTGCCTTCCTCGGCGACATGGCCGCGGTCGAGGACGAGGATGCGGTCGCAGTCGATGACGCTGGACAGGCGATGCGCGAGGATGAGCGTCGTGCGGCCCTGCATCAGCCGGTCGAGCGCCTCCTGGATCACCGCCTCGTTCTCGGCGTCGACGGCGGACAGCGCCTCGTCGAGCACCAGGATCGGCGTGTCGCGCAGCAGCGCGCGGGCGATGGCCACCCGCTGGCGCTGGCCGCCGGAGAGCTTGATGCCCTTCTCGCCGATGATGGTCGCATAGCCCTGCGGCAGGCTCTCGATGAAGTCGTGGATGTTGGCGGCTCGCGCCGCCTCCTCCATCTCTTCGCGCGAGGCGGCCGGCCGGCCGAGGCGGATATTCTCTTCGACCGTGCCGTGGAACAGGAACGTGTCCTGGTTCACGACCGAGATCAGCGACCGGATCTGCGCGAACGAGAGCGTGCGCAGGTCGTGGCCGCCCAGCAGGATGCGGCCCTGATCGGGATCGTAGAAGCGCAGCAGCAGTCGCACGATCGACGACTTGCCGCCGCCCGAAGAGCCCACGAGGCCGAGCCGCTCGCCGGCGGCGGCCTTGAAGTTCAGCCGTTCGTGCACGGTGCGGCGCGTCCCCGGATAGGAGAAGCGCACATCCTCGAAGGCGATCGTGGGCGCCGGAAGCCCGTCGAGCTGCGCCGGCGACGGATCTTTCACCGACGGCTCATCGTCGAGGATGCGGTAGATGCCCTGTGCCGCCGAGAGGCCGACCATGCCCTGGTGCAGCACCGAGCGCAGCTCGCGCATCGGCCGGAAGATCTCGATGCCCAGCATCAGGATCACGAGCAGCGCGGTGAGCGTCATGGCACCGGCCTCGACCCGCGAGGCGCCGTAGATCAGCGCCGCCGCGGCGCCGCCCGCGATCGAGGTATCGGTGATGCCGCGCGCCAGCGAGTTGGTGCCCAGCACCCACATGGTGCGGCGGAAGAGAT
>VFQN01002051.1_pt1 | contig 32149 bp, 29 predicted proteins | sample 3512371 | NCBI WGS metagenome assembly VFQN01 (sample SAMN10412370, study PRJNA504923) | tailings metagenome | isolation source: Replicate 2 from Balatoc abandoned mine | place: Philippines: Itogon, Benguet | collected 2017-08-28 | reverse complement strand
TTCTTGCTATTTCAAATCGTCTATACATTTCTGCATAGTGCTTGTTTTCTTGAGATAGCACACTGCCAAAAATCTTTCGTAAGCTTCTGTCTTTTCGTCTGCTATACCACTTATAAGTGATTTCAAGTTCTCCATGCGTTCGACGTTTGTCAAGAAAGACAAACCTATGAAAGCAGCAAATCATCACCCTCGCCTGAACAATTCTGTTAGTGAGCATTTCTTGTCCCTTTCCAAATAGCAGGGTATCTATGCCGTTTGGCGTCCGATGTAGCCAAGCGTCGGCAAATTCTTCAAAAAGGCCCATTACCTGCCCTTGTGTTACTTCAAAGGTTTGGCAAACAGCGTCTTGAACTATTGCGTAATAGTCAATACCCGATTCTATCTCTGCAAGTTTTAGGCTTTGCCTTTCGACCGTAAAGGCAAGTTGGAAATTTTCCTCACTCAGCGTCAACACTCTTTTTTTAAGAGTATCAACATCTCTTTTTAAAATGGCAATCTGCTCCTCTACTGTTTGTTTCATAAAAACACAATAACATAGTTTTGTGGTTTTAAAATTATTTCAAATTTGTCTTAAAAACAAGACAAACGTAAATCAAAATGGAAAAGGAGATTAGCGACTTCAATAAGATGATTGGCTTTGACGACGAAAGTCCTTCGTCTAGCTTAAACGATCCAGGTGCAATCAATCCAGAAGTTATTAGTCAGCTTGAGGGGATAGCTGGGAGTGCCAATCCCGAGCCTCCAAAAATTAAAAGTGACAACAGTAACGAAAGTGATGACCTAAAAAATCTTGAAGCTGACCTCGCATTACCTTATGCGAAAGAAGACAATACAGATTACGGTAATCTTTTCAAGTCAACCTTTGGCGAAGAGAACCCAGCAATAAAAACACGTAGTGATTACGAAATTGAAGCTTCAAAAATCTACTACAGAGATGAATTCATCAAGCAGTACGATTTGACCATGGTCAATGAAGCTATTGAGGGTAAGATCGCAAAAGATGAGATTATTAAGCAGGTTACAGAAAACAATCTGCGATCTCAAAAACTGTTCACGCAGCGGCTCTATGATGAACAAATGGCTCAATATATCAACGAGGGTACGCTCACCGCAGACGGAGAAAAAAGGTACAATGAGATTGTAGAAGAGCTAAAAAAATACAAATCTCAAATAGAAAAAGGTGCCGAAGAATTTGCGGATTCGAAGGTAAAAGAGATTTCCAATCAAAACACAACTCGTATAGAAGCCGCCAAAGCCTTCAATCCCTTTGGCCTTCCAATGTCAGAAGAATGGAAATCGCACATTGCGGACGTGGTAACGGGCGGCGACCTCTATCGCTACATCAACGAGCCTAAAGACGAGAAAGAGGCGGTAGACCGGGAGATGTGGCTTGCAATAATGGCCTCGCCAAAAGCGAGGGCAGATCTTTTCAAAGCCATATACGAAAGAGGAGTTAAACACGGAGTGGCAAAAAAAGCCAAATCTGTATTCTCCTAAAAACACAATAGCATATTATCGTAATATTCAATAAATAAGATGGCAAAACTTAGAGAGGTTAAAAGGATGAATCGTCGTCGCCTAATTGACGACATGCCTCGACGTAATGACTTGCTTATAAGCAATCCTGAAATCATCACAGGGATTATGCGCAAGGTGCGTCCTTCGTCACCCGCAATTTTCTTTCCCTCGTTTTTGGGGAATAATGTTGGGGCAGATGAGTCAATGTGGGAAGCGGCTCCTCAGGGCCTTGGCGTTGGCTTTATACGTCTAAAAGAATACAAGGACGTATATGAGCCAGTAAGGGTGTTAAGAAACTCTCTGGTTCCAGCGGTCATTGTACCTCATCAACCCTTCGAAGTGTCAGTTGATTATGCACTTGAGCGTGATGAAAACTTCTTGACTCGCGACGAAAAATCTTACTTCCGAGTTGTCTCATCTCGTCCAACTGGAGATGGGGCAGATTTAACAGTTGTCTACGAGGCCATGCCAGGAATGACAACTTCGGGCGATCAGTTTAGAGTCAACGACCCTGTCAACCATAATTATGGTAACTCAAAAGGAGAGGGGTCTGTAGATTCAAACACCTACCTAGGCAACGCAATGCAGTATAATCTTTTCTTCAACCCCATGAAGATCACGCGTCGTACTTTTCAAGAGACAGGCTCGGCAATGGCGGATGAAACAGAGTACTTTGCATTCACCTTGGAAGATGAGCAAGGCATTGCGCATGATTATTATACTGATATTCCTATCAGCTTCTTTGAGGAGTACGTTGCAGAGCAGTCGAGGCAAATCCTCTATTCAACCGCCAACTTTGACCCTGCCACCCGACGCATCCTTGGAACCTCAGCTCAGGGCAAGTATCACGAACGCCCCTCTTATGCTGGTATCTACCAGCAGCTGGATGAGGTGAAAATGATTCACTATCACCAATTGCGTTCTCAAAACTTCAACCAGTTACTGGCCACAATTGACGAGATGTTGAGAAATCTATATTATCTCAATAACCGCCAAAAAACTGCCATCATAGCCTTTGGAAAGGGGTCTGGTATTCAGGTTCTCAGAGACGCGTTTCGCTGGGCTATCAATGGCAAGTTTGGAATGTCCATTCATATTCAGACCGCAGGTGCTGGTGAAAAAATTGACGTTGGTTTTGAAACTGGCAACTACATCACTGATCACGGACAGGTTATTCTCTACGACATGGGAATGGGCTTGGATAAAGATGGGGAGTTCGACAAGATCACCTATCAAAACTTATCAGGAAATCCACGCGACTGGGAGGTATACTTTATGCCCGCCATGTCAGTCGGCAAAAATGCCCGCAAGAAAAAACAAGTCAATCTCTATTACAGAAAATCCTCCAAAAACGGAAAGGATGTAAGCCGGGGCCTTGTTTTTGGGAAAGTAAAAGGTATTACAGGCCAAAACAACCGACTTAGTATTGAGCAGATACAGAGCATGCAAGAGGATTCTATCCGGCAAATGCTTAACAACGACTCGTTTGAGGTTGGATCAACTTTCGACGGCAACGAGTATCACGTGCTTACTGAGTCGGTACCATACATTGATATCGACAAAATCCAAAAGCTTCAATTTCTTCCATATTAACCATTCTTAGGTGGGAGGGGTAACTCTTCCACCTATAAAACAAACATAATAAATGGAAAGTACACCAAGAATTGTAACGATAGGCGTTGGATCACAATCCTCCTTGCGCCAAACAAACGTAAAAGAAGTAGTTCAGGTTGTATTCCCAAAAAGTTTTGCAATTTCCACTGGATTGGGAACCAAAGAGTTTTCTTTTTTTGACAGAGCTGGCGAACCCAAACCTCTTATTATTAGAGGGCAAGAACGGTTTGATCTTAATGACCAAACCGACAGCCATAATTATAAGACTGCAAAGATTTTTTGCAGTGCCTTTTCGGCACTTTTGGGCAAAAAAATAACTTTTCACGACCCTTACGAGCAAGCTGAAAAGGATGCCAAACGCGCTGACCAAACATTGCTTATTCTTACTAAGCTTCAAGAGAAACGCAGTGACACGAAGTTTCTTACGCAGATATTCCGCCGGGTTACTGGGTTGGCTACGGCTGGTATAACTCCCGAAATGGCCTTTACTCGCCTCTTTAATCTTGCCACCTCTGACCCTTCACTCTTTTTTGTGAAAGATGTGCCAGTATATGAGGACCAAGACTGGGAGATGAAAGCTTTGGTAGACCAAGCTCTTGAAAAAGGAAAGCTTATCCGCGATGGAAAATTGATTAAACAAATTGACGGAAAGGTGCTTGCGGCTGATTACGACGAAGCCGTGTTCTTTATCCGCCAAGATCCTAAGCTGAAAGAGTTTTTGATGCGCTCGCTTCAAGAAGTCGAAGTACTCATTCCGGTACCTGCCATGGACAAACCTACGCTCTCAGACGAGTTGCTTCAATTGGCCGATCAAGTAGGCGTATCATTGCCAGCCCCAAAAACTTCAGAAGACGGATCTCTTGTCAAAGACAAGGAAGATGAAGATGCTGACATTACAAACACAATTAAAAAATTGGCCGAGCAAGGTATTATCATCAAAAACGGTGTCAGCGGACTGGGTCAAAAATTCAGACTTCAGGAAATGGAGTCCGACAAATGGCTTAGCGTGAAAGAGCTTATAGGGTACTTCAAAGTTAACTCTCGCGAGTATCAGCGATACAAGGCATTGCTATGAAATTAACCAATAAAGAATTGTATGAGTATGGTCGCAAGCAACACTCTGACCCCAATAGTGATTATTGGAAGCCAGCAGAGTTTGTGCGCAACTATGAACATGCAAGACTTGAATGGCTAAAAGATTTAGCACCGAAGATAGAGACCGACGAATTGGCTAGAAGATCAGCCGAACCGTTCATCACCGAGCCGCACAACTTTGGAACAACCAACCGGGTTTCACTTGCCGCCTTAATTAACACCTTGGTTGCTGTCTACATGGTGCATGGCGAATGGAAGTTTGAGTGCAATGGAAGGGTGACAACTAGAACATTGGCTGTACCCCCAAGACAGATAGAAAAGGCAATACCTGGACTGGTAGACTTTACTGAACAGCCAGTTGATAGCGACCCAGTGTATATTGAAGAGAAAGAGGGGGAGTTTATGTACATAAGGGTTTTGGCTCAAACTGTACCAGAGAACTTGACTGTCCACTATTTAAAGCAGCCTAAGCCGTTTGATTTGATAACCAACCCAAATGGTACAACTGACGAAGGTTATACACAACAACTTGAAATACTTAATCGAGCATTAGAGATAAGGGAAACAACGTCCGAAAACTGGGCAAAACTCCAAGCTCTAACCGCCCAAAGAAATAATTAACTTTTTTAATTTATAGACAATGGAGACAAGCGTATATCCCGTAATCGGGGGCAAGGTACCAAATCCTTGTGATGAGAAACTTGATTTGGTGGCATATTTTTCTGGCGCAACTAACGCGGTTCCTGTCATAGAGCTAGGCAACCTTGTTTTTCGCGGCGCAACTGTCCCCTATAGTGCATTAGGTATTGGGGCGGATGGAAGGTCAACAAACAGCGAGTTTCGCATTCCATTTAATTCGATTTTAACCGGCGGGGCGGGCGTAAAAAAACGTACTTGTACAACTCCGGGTAAGAAAAGGATGCGAATGAGAGTATTAGACAGCGACGCCTGCTCTATCAACTCAGGGCTTATCGCATTGCGCATTGAACCGGTATCGACCTGCCTTCGTCCGCATTTGCACGACCACATCCTGCCAGTAGTTCTTGCGATTGACAACTGCGTAGGCACGGCCGAAAAGAAAGCAAAGGCAGCGGTTGCGGCATTAAACAGAGTGCCTTACAATCCTACAGTAGCAACTGCGGTTCAGATTGGTGCTGGTTGGTATATTGAAATTGAGGCAGTTGACGAACAAACCAATTTTAGAATTTGCTCTTACGAAAACGTAGAAGATCCTACAATCGTGGTTCCTTATACCAAAGGTGGATTTTTTGCAAAATACGTCACCTCGGCATTCCCAGCCGGTATCGTTGGCGATTGTGACGCAGACAAGTGTTTACCTGGCCTTCAAATCTTCTTCTATCAGAAGATAGCGACAGATGACAACGCCGCCACCTCAAATCCAGGGCAGTCAACAGAATCTTACAAAGAGCAACTACGTAGCATTACATGCCTGTATGACTCAGCAGTAACAAACGCGACAAACGCTTACACCGCTTTAGAGAACTTACTCAACAATAGTGATCCACTTCTTGATCGCATGGCTAACACCAACAGTGAAGACCTTGTTGAATACGCTTTCACAATTGTTCGGGTAGATGCCGGAGACGCTGGAGCACTATCAACTGCCAATGGTGTGTACGCTGTATCTGGCAAGACAACTTTTGACCGGGTTGCCTACATCAACGGAAAGTCGGTGTACATTTTGAAAAAGACCAACACCACAGCAATCACTCCTGATGCCAACGGATCCAATCCAGATGATACGACCTACTTTGGGTATGTCAAACCGGTGGATGTGGCCGCATAATAAAAATAAGGGGTTAGGATAAATCTTAACCCCTTATTACTTCAAGCAAACATAAAATGAATCTTAAGGAAATCATAGCAAGACTTCGCAAACAGCCTAAAGATGCGCTCTATTTTATTCAAGGGTCGCTTCGCTATCTGCTTTTTACTAGGGCTAAGTTTTTACTTAGAAAGCACATTGTCGAACAGTACCATTACCGAACAGGCAAAGCAAAGGTTTGCACCCAAAAAGGTTACTGTGTGTGCTGCACCTGCAAAACTCCAGAGCTGTATTTTGCAAATAAGGCCTGTTCACTCTCCAATCCAAAATATAAATCGTGCACAGACCCAAGATTTAGACAGCCCGACATGCCCTTTGAGGAATTGGGTCTTCAAAAGTGGCCTTGCTATCCAAAAATGATGTCAAAGCGAGAATGGAAAACTTTCAAAGCTACAAAAAAAATCTGGGTGTCGTCAACCGGGGCAGTACATACGATATTGTCTTCACCAAAACGCCAGATGCAAAAAAAATAAGCGGCATAGAAACCGGCTGCGGATGTACTACTGCTAACTACGAAGGAGAGGATGTACATCTGATATGGACTGTTTCTGACACAGAAGCCTCAGAGGTCAGTAGAATTGTTTTTGTGAATTATACAGACGGAACACAAGATGCACTCACCATAAAAGCAACCGTGGCATGAAAAAGCTAATTGTAGAAATAAAGGTTCCAGATGATTTTGACAAAGATCAAGTTACGTTATTGATCCAAGAAGAAGAGGAACCAGAAATATTCGAACTTGAACTAGGAGAAATCTCAATATCCGATGCCGACAACTCTTAATATACCCATTACTTCTTTGTCTGGCGCGGTTCCAATGCCAGACGCAAGTGGCTACAGGTTTGTGGTTCAGTTTCTTAATGCGGATACCAACGAGCCTATTGTGGATGCGAGATTGACACAGAATCAAACATTTATTCGTACCAGTATATCCACACCATTTATTTTGCCATGCGCCATTGCACAAGGTAACTACACCATAAACAATGTAAAAGTACGCGTGCACTCGGATTCAACTGGAAGTGGGAAATACAAAGATGCAACTACCAACATTGCGGTCAATTGCGGCTACACGATGAGCATTGGATCAATTTCGCATTCAATTGCTTATGCTAATCCGGTGGTTCCCGCTCCTGATTGTTTTTTCGCTATTAACTTACTAGAGCCAAATTCTTTTCGAGGAGTAAAGGATTTTACGCTCAAGATTTTCAAGAATGGTGTTCTTCAAAATGGACCATCTGGATATCTTACAACCGGACTTGATACATCAGCCTATCCAGCGATTATCTTTGACCCAAAAAATCCCGTGTGGGGTTTTACGGGCCCAGGAGATTACGTCTTACAAGTTTCAACTATCTATGGTGGATCTACATACCAAGATAGTGAGACTATTACCTTGCTTCAAAACGACTTCGATTGCAATACAGGAGGAGGTGGTGGTGGATCCAACGACGGTTTTGTGATTACCGGGATAGGTCAAGTAGTAACAGGAGCGAACCCTCAGCAGTCTTGGCATACAGTAGAATCGCCCGCAAGAGTAATCAATATTACCGCTACGCCACCTGGCACATATGATGGTAGTGTAACAATCAATGGGCATACGGAAGTTTTTGAAAATCTAAATGTAAGCTCGGCTGGCTATCCAGCAGTGTACTTTAACCCCGCAAATCAAATTTGGGGCATCAGCACACCAGGCACTTACAGTATACAAATTACACTTAATATTGGGGGATCCAATTACACCCAAAATACCACAACAGTGGTAACAAATGCAGATCTTGGACTTGACGAGAGCGGGGACGGTTTTGTGATTACGGGTATAGGTCAAGTAGTAACAGGGGCAAGTCCGCAACAATCATGGCATACAGTAGAATCGCCCGCAAGAGTAATCAACATTACCGCTACGCCACCAGGCACTTACAGTGCGGCGGTAACAATCAATGGGCATACAGAAGTGATAGAAGGAACAAACTTTTCTCCTTCGGGCTATCCAGCTGTTTATTTTGACCCAACGAATTCTGTCTGGGGAATTGTATCGGCAGGTGTATATACCATTCAAGTAGTGCTCAATATTGGAGGCACGAATTACACAAAGACCACTACTACCACAATTACTAACACTGACTTAGGTATCACCGGCGGCGGCGGCGGCGGAGAAGGTACCGCTGATGCTGAAGTTGTTGGCTATGTAGAGCCAGCCAATCCAAACGAAAACGTGGAAATGGTTGTTACGCCATTCCAAATCATTGGCAGGTTTAAGATTGCAGGCGGTACAGGCAATTATAATATAACCGCAAAAAAGGACGGTGTTACTGTGGGAACTGGCTCAATGAGACCTTACAGTACCTACACTGAACTTACTATTAACCGTTTTTACAACCAAGAAGATCTTGCAGGAAAAACTCTTGTTTGGGAATGTGAAAAGTCCGGCACCACAACTTCATTTACATTCTTTACGCCTGAGTGCGTGACGCGTGAGTACCAGCCAAAAATAACTTTCTCAGGCCAAAATGCCGAGTATCCAGACTTGGTTGATAGAATATTGATGCTTCGATACACGAAACCATTCGACTCAGGAAGAATTAAGGTTGAAGACGTAGGAGAGAATTTAGGCATGAATCCATTCTACTGGAAGAACGGATCAATCTACCGTTCTGGAGGCGTGTACAATTCGTCGATTCTTAGTCCACGTCTTGTACCTGCAATGAGGTACATACAAATACTAAAGTATCTGGTAGATCCACGCTTTGAAAATATCAATGGAGGTATGGGTATATCTCTATTTTCCCAAAACACTTTTTTCGGCAAGGAGGGGGCGCGACTCGAGTGCTGGTTCCGCACTGCCGCCAATCAAAACATATAAAACATGGCAGACACTAACATACCATTAGCAAACGAATGTCTTTGGAAAAATAAGGCGGCTGTCGGAAAAATAGCAGCCTTTGATTTGCTTCAAACGGCTGCACTTACAACGAAAGTTTATAATAACCCATACGCGCCAGCTCAACGAAACAACTCTGAGCTTTCGCGCATTGGATATAATACCGACCCAGCAAAAGACCTAACATGGCTTTATGAAGCAGAGGTAAACCACCTAATTCTTGTAACTTTAGGCAAAACATCTCCAAATGGATTGGCGACACTTAATAACTCTGAACTAGACCAAATTGCTAGTGCTGTTGCAGCAATATCAGGAGAGATTATTATTACAGACCACGAAGGTTCAGACGCGTGGATTTGGCCTTCATTCGAACAGCCCCAAAAAATAAGCTACATATCGCAAAAAGTTAAAGAACTAACGCAGTCAGGCAGTTTTTACAAAAAATATCTTGACTGGTTTCAGCGTCAAAATTTCACATTTAATGGGAAAACCCTAGGAATGATGACAAATAATGGCGTTTGGGAAAATGGAGGGGTGTCGCTCAACGACTATCTTGACTTTTACGCTAATCCGTCTGGCGCAAGCAATTTCGACGATAATTCTACTATAGGAAAATGTGGATGGGGGTACACTTCCATTACTTATAAACCAGAAAATTTTGGCGGAAATGTCCTTCCTGCAAATGTCAACTTTGGAGCCATTTCCTCTTACCTGTTTTCCTTGTGCGGACTTAACAGAAAAATGGCTAGAGATTCTAGTCAAAAAATACTGTATATTATTTGGGCTAGAGAAGACCAAGAACGTTTAAACTATCAACAGGTTCGGTATCAACCAAAAGCTTTAAACGGTAGCACCAACCCGACCGGATGGTTAAGAATGGTAGACAATCGACTCTCTTACCCTTCTAACCTTGTGGCAGACAACGCATTTTGGGCAGCTTGTCATCCCAATGTCGTCTATATTCACTCTTGGGTTAAACCTAATAGTGAGGATCCACAGGATATTCTGAGGTATGCAAAAAGAAACTGGGCGGATGCCTGCCAATCAAATGTTTTAGGTTTTACGACGGCTAATTACGAAGGTTCCGACAATCCACCTTGTCCAAGTTCCGGACTAGACTATTACGGAGATGAGGCATTGGGCTTTAACGCTACAATGAGAGGGCTCAACCGCTTTGCCCTTCACCAAGATATTTTGGATGGAACTCAGACTGGGAGCTGTCCAGCATTTGAATTTAAACGAGACGGAGATGCCGACTGGACATCAGTAGGAGCCGTTACGGATGGTTCGGAATTTGCCAGGGCTGGAAAATTTAAGCGCCCAGTTCTGAAGGTCTGGACAAAGCCTTCCAACTCAAAAAAATTTGTAATGTTTCAAGATTGTTTTGCCGAAGCGTTTGAGCCGGTACAATACCGAGCAACAATCGGCGGAACGCTGTACACAAAAACTGCCGAGGGTAATAATACCCATGCTTTTAGAATTGATTAAGATAATTGTTCCTTTTTTATGTTTGTTAAGTTTTAAACGCTGGGTAATTTATCCAGCGTTTTTCCTGTAACGGTCTGGCACGCCGAGCTCAATAAATCCATCGTCTTGACTCTGCCAGCTACTTAGCACCATAAACGTAGTTTTGTATTTTGAGTCATCTACGTTTAAGAGCACAGGGGTTTCCTTCATCAAATCTTCTAATTTTAGGACCAAGTGCCACGCCGAACCAATATCCGTATTTTCCGGACCACCCCATTTCTTAAGAGCATTTAATAGCTCTGGACTATCAATGTTTTGATAGCGCCCTGCCGCCATAAACTGGTTTCCTAGCAATGTTACCTCTTTCATTATTCCACCCGCTCCGGTTACTGTCACACCTGGCTGGTCATCAACGTAAAATAGGCGATGCTGGGCTTTTTTGTCTTTCAAATAGTATGATACAAATGCTTCATGGTTATATTCGTAGAGACTTTTTTCAATGTCCCAGAACATCATTCCCTTGTAGAACTCATAAAAAGTCGCATCAAGGTCTAAGGAAGGAGATAGGTAAATTGCAATGGGTCGATCAGAAGGAAAGTCGTAATTATGCTTGCGTATTTTAATGACCATTGCCGATTTTGATGAGTTTGACTGAATACGCTCCTTTTTTTGAGATTTATACTTATCGTCAATCCCGGCGACATACAGATTCTTAAAGCGTTTGTCTGGAAGTCCATATTTTGAATGTACCAGCCATTCACCTTCTTGACTTTGCTGAAACTTATACCCAATCTCTTGTCCATTCAAATCGTACTCTGGAACAATCTTACCTCTTACCCAGTATTTATCGTACTCATTGTGAAGAACCTCCTGAATTTGAGTCTGCAACAGTTTGGTATCGTAGGCATACTGCGACTTTGGAACAAACATCTCTTCTTCATTCAAAGGGTTTTCAACAACATAGGTGTGATAGGCAGTATGATCGTTTTTAATTGCTTCACGGGCAGCTATCTCATACTGCAAAGCCGCCGCTTCGTCGGTTCGTCCAGTATTGACATCAAAAAAACTGGCATGAACCTTGATGGCCGACGTCATATGACGCGAATAAGGGTAGGTTTTTCGGTCAAAATAGATGAGTTTGTAATCAGTATCAATCCCTTCAATTTCGTCGGAGGTTCCCCCAATGGAATAAGATCCGACATAGTCTTCGCCAAATCTTAGACAGTCATTGTTCTGTGCTAAGAACTTTTTCAGCAATCCCTTTTGCTTCCACTTCCCCGCCTCTACCACATTAATGCGCCGGTAGGTGAATCCCTTGAAAACCCCTGGGTTTACCGAATCAACAATTTTTTGCCACCATGTATTATGAACTTTACTTGTCTTGGTTTTTGGGTCTTTATATCCAACCGAAAACTCACCATTAACTTTGTTATCAGCTACGATATTTAGAGTGCAACCCTTCCAGCGGTGAAAAATTGGCGGAAGTTTAAGCCAAGCTTGGCGAAACATTTCTTTTTCAGGAGTGATGTTTTCGTCATCAATATAAGCTGAACCAATAGGCCATTCAGGGTAGAAAACGAATATATATAGATTGACAGCTAATAGGTCAATATAAGTCCATCCCTTTCGCCGTGCTTTGATTTCTATGTGGCTTACAGCATTTTTATATTTGCCATTAGCAAGAAGCCTAGGCAAATCATCCCAAAATTCGTCTGTGATGTCATTGTCATTGTCTCGCCAAAGGGGACGACTCTCTTTTTTTTCTTTAAGCGTAGGATGGTAATACTCTGTGGTTACGAAGTTATTGTAGAAGTATTGAATGCCATTGATAAATTTGCCATCTTCTGCGACATAACCAAACATGCACCTTCTGATTTGCTCCTTCCAAAACTTGTACTCACTTGTCTTGGCATCCTTAGTTGGAAGGTCTGGCCATTCTATCTCTGCTACTGGTCGGTAAAGTATCTGAACCGATATTTGTGGAGCTCCCATAAAAACAGTTTTGCGTAGTTAAGCGGGGGGTGTATTCTAGTATTTTTGAATACATGCTAGTGCCCGACTTCGACATATCGCCGCAAATCAACTGTTCAACTCTGTACCTCCAAGACACAACTTGCGACCACTCAACTTCGTGTCTTGGAGGTTATGGTGGAACAAATATAGCCAAAAGCCAGATAAAACGAGCCAAGGTAACCTTGGTTTTTGGACAGTCTGGGGTTTACGAAGTGGCCTATCCCTTTGACCCATCTGACCCATTTGTAATCACCGGTGATGACATAAGCCAAGTTGTTCAAAGCGACAGCTGTGGATGCAAGAATGATGTGGTTACCCATGGAGCAATGCTTCCTTCTGGCTGCGTAACTATCACTTATGAGCCGCAATACCAAGACCAAGAAGACAAATGGGTTTCGGCAGGAAAGCGAACTAAGCGGTTTATTTTGAAGTGCATAGAGGTTAAAAGGGCCGCGCAAATAGCCAAAAGAATCCTTGAAAGAAAGATGGATTGTCAATACGACTTTCGTCACACCTCGCAAGATTTATTAGAGGCAATGGCAGAAATCTACTATATCCAATCTGATTTGGATATGCTCGTAGGTGAAAAGCTAAGTTGTGAATGCGTAACAAGAGACTTACAACAAATCAATGCGCGTCTTAATCAACTCGAAAAGTCATGGTAGTGTACACTTGGCAATATGTTCTTTCTAGAGTAGAGAGCAAATACGCTTCTTTACTTTGCGACAGAACAGCCATTTACAAAAAAGGGAGGTTAGCAACGAAAGAAGAGGAGAAGGTCATTGAGTTGGCATTCGTAAAGAAGTTTGCAAAACACTGGGATGTTGAGTTTTTAAAAAAGGTTGACTGTTACGTAAATGGGAGTAATTGAAGTAGAATATATCAACAGTTGTGGTAAACGCATTTGGCTTCCAACCGAACAGGCTTGTGAAGGCAATTGCACACCCGCGCCTACAACTCCCACTATTTCAGCTAGTGCTCTATCTATATGCGGTTCAGAGCAAACAACTATTTCTTCCGTAGGAGGCAATGGTACAATAACATGGTATCGCAATAACGCCCCTACTGGACAAACTGGCAGTTCAATAAACGTAAGTGAAACAGGGGGCACCTATAAGGCTAAATCGGTCACAACCTGCGGAGAGAGTTCGTTTAGCAACGAAATTGTAATTTCTTATCAGGCCAACTGCGGATGCACACCCGCGCCTACAACTCCCACCATTTCAAGTGGCAGTACTACAGTATGTGGTTCTAACACAGTGACACTTTCGGCTTCCAACTCTAACGGTATTGTAAGATGGTTTAGAGGAGGAGTTTTCGTCGGGCAAGGTTCAACCTACGAAGCAAACGTAAGTGGAGTCTATACCGCAACAACCTTAACGGGCTGCGGTGAAAGCGCCCCTTCTAATACTATCACAATCGCCAATACCGGAGCTTGTCCTAGCAATTTCAATATGACCATCGGAACTATTAATACAACCTGTTAAATGTGCAACAATTGTAATCAATCACAGCCACCTTGCAACGATTGTGGTCAGCCAATATCTCCATGCGACGGATGTTCTTCGTTCGAAGAGCTTCCTTGTGTTGAGTATCCGGCTACGGTTGTGCCTGTGGACCCTTGTTACAATGGCTGCGCTGAAATAGTGGATATTATTCGGCAGCTCGAGGAAAATAGCAAGCCCTGTAATTTGACGATTAACGAAGTTGTCGTTGAGGGTAATCAGGTCTTTGTGAATGTTAGTGGCGGAAATGGTAGTGTAGAATACTCAGATAATGGCGTTTTATTTCAAGCCAGTCCTATTTTTGAAAAGCCATCCCAAGATACTATTGTTGTATATTACGTAAGAGAAGTTCTTCGTATCAGTTGTTTTGCTACCAAAACGGTTACTTTTGAGGGTGGTAGTGGAGGTGAGTGTCAACCCCAATGGCGTGACGTTACACCTATTTTTTCTATTTGCATTGACCAGATTCGCCACAAAAAACAAATAGACGGATGTGGAGGTGAACGCTTTGTGGTGATTGAAAATGATTGGACTCCTACGGGTCGTACTAGATGCTCCGAAACTTGTTCTCCAGAGCCAGTATCACCAACTATCCAAGCTGATGAAACATCTGTTTGCCTAAATGACACGGTTACACTAACAGCAGTGGGCGGATCTGGAACGATACGTTGGTACTCAAAACAAAACCTAGGCGCTTCAATTGGAGAAGGGTCCACTATTAACGTGGGCCCAGGTAGTTATGTTGCCAGAGCAGAAAATACCTGCGGTGCTTCAGTGTTTTCAAACGAAATACAAATTACACCAATCACCGTAACGCCGCCTACAGTTTCAACTAGCACTACCCAGTTATGTGGAAGTCAAACAGCAACCTTGACAGCTAGCGGCGGATCGGCTGGTACAAGAAAATGGTACCGTAATGGACAACTAACCTCTGTTACGGGCAATACCTATGCGGCAGCGGTTGGCGGCAGCTACTATGTGACAATCGAAAGCGATTGCGGAACGTCTAGCCCTTCTAATACCATTGGAATTAATTATACTACCGACTGCGGATGCACACCTACACCTATAACGCCAAGTATTTCAGCTGACAGAATAAGTATTTGTGGGACTCAGGTTGCTACTATTACAGCTAGCGGTGGCAATGGAACTAGAAAATGGTACAAAGATGGGCAGCCTTTGGCAGGCAATACTAATAACGTATTAGCTGTCACCGAATCTGGGGTTTACAGCGCCAGTTCGGTGACAGCCTGCGGAGAAAGTCTCATCTCAAATATAATTACCGTCACTAATACTGGCCAATGCGTTTGCTCTCCTCAGCCCACCCCTCCAACTATCTCAGCTGACGACCTTACTATATGCGCCAATCAAACTGCGATACTTACTGCTATTGGGGGTGCGGGTGACACTATTAAGTGGTATCGAAATGGAGCTTATACGAATCAAAACGGTTCAGTATTTCAGGCTACTTCCCAAGGTAGCTATACAGCACGCTACAGCAATACTTGTGGGGAGAGTGGAGATTCAAATGTGTTGACCGTTACATATGAATCTATCTGCGAAGGTGACGTTCTTCCTTCTGCTACCGTAGCCAATGTCATTGCGCCTCAATGTGTGAACGGAGAGCTTGGTTTTGCTGTAATAGGGCTCTCAAACATCCAAAATGTACATCACGTTTCTTGGTGCGAAGGTGCCAATTACAATTGTCGCACTAACTGCCTAAGCAACGAAAATATCGTGGGATCGGGAATAACATCCCTGAATATTTTTGTTTCACCACCCGCTGGTGGTACAGCCAAAGTGTACACTTTGCGCTTATACCGGGACAGCAACTGTTCTGTATACAAAGACCTGTTTGTGACCATCACTTCGCCAGTTTGTGGCAGTCCAGACGGAACGGCGGTAATTGTGTCACAACCACAATGTGTCAACGGAGCACTATCTTCGGCTATCGTTAGACTGACCGGACTCCAGAATGTTGATCGGTACCGTTATTGCTATCAGCCTACATTCAACTGTAACAACACCTGTCAAAATCCAGATGCTTATATTCCTTCTGGACAAAGCAGTTACGATATCACCTTTTCGCCGCCGCCCGCAGGATCTACCAACTCTGTTACAATACGCCTATATCGAGATGAAAATTGCTCTATATATAAGGACGTAACAGTTCAGCTGACTAGTCCCAATTGCCAGTGTCAACCTCAGCCCACAACGCCAAGCATTGTAAGGCTATATGATGACTTAACAACAACCTCGGAGCCTAGTGCTGTCTGTGGTAGTGAACTAGCGAGAATCAAAGCCAATGGGTGCACTGGTACCAATGTCAGATGGTATAATGCGTCCAATCTTTCAGTTGTTATCGGCACTGCGGATGTTATTTCTGTACCAGCTGGTAACTATGTAGCAAGGTGTATTACAACCTGCGGTGAGAGTGCACTGTCTAATACTATTGTTATCACCAATAGTGGGCCTTGTGGGCAAGGTTGTAATCCAGCTGTTCCGACAGTATATGGAGCTGGCACTTATTGTGCTGGACAGACCATTACATTACAAGCAATTGCGGTATGCTCTGGTACCATAAGATGGAGAAAAGACAATGTTACGCTGCCTCAAACTGGCCCAACTCTTACCCTTCCCAACGCAACGAATACCAATGCGGGCCAGTATAAGGCTGTGTGCGACCTTGGCAATGGATGTATATCTGCCGACTCTAACACGGTTACTATTGTAATTCAACCAGCTGCACCCTCATCACCAACTATTCAAGTGGATGATACTACTATATGCGGCGAGGCTTCCGCACTTCTGACTGCCAATGGTGTAATTGGAACGGTCGTGTGGTACCGCAACGGCGTAGCAACTGGACAAACTGGCAATTCTATCACAACTCAAATATCTGGAGTCTATACGGCAAAAAATAGCAACTCTTGCGGAGAAAGTGCGGCATCAAATGCTATTACCATTTCTTATCAGGCCAACTGCGGATGTGAACCAGCGCCTGCAACCCCTAGTGTAACCCCTAGCATAGCTTCTATTTGTGGTACTCAGACCGCAACCTTAACAGCTAGCGGCGGCAATGGTACCTATAGATGGTATAAAGACGGAATCTTTACAGGAATCACTGGAACTACTTTTGTGGCCAGTCAAGGAGGCAGCTATACGGCTACTAGTACTACTACCTGCGGCGAAAGTGCACTGTCTTCGGCAGCAACTGTTTCTTATCAGCCTAGTTGTGGAGGTGGCAATACAAATACACCAAGTGCTACTTTAGGCACAATTATCCCACCAACATGTTCAGGCGCACAGCTACTTGGAAATTTCAGCATTACACTCAACAATGTGCAAAATGCTGACAGGTATCGGTATTGTTATCAACCTACCTTTAGCTGCAACAACACTTGCGAAACCCCAGACGGAAATCTGGTGGTTGGCACAAATATAATCTCACTTCCAGCCCCACAACAGGGCCAAAGTGTTAATATCACTATTCGTATCTACAATGGCACAAATTGTAATTCTTACTTAGATATTCCAGTAACACTAAGCAGTCCTAACTGTCAATCACTTTGCTCTCTCAACCTAAGCAATAGCGGCGGAGTAGGGGTGTATGATAATGCATTTGTTGCTACCCAAACAGGTACTTTCTACTGGAAGTTCGATGATGCATCTGTAGCAGACAACTTGAAAATTTATAGAAATGGAACCTTGGTTACTGATGCAGGTAATATTTCAGGCATACGTGTTGGACAGCTTGCCATTACAGCAGGGGATTCGGTGCGCTTTGTAATCAACGCGACCATTTCTACGGTTTCAGGTGGCAGTCCTAATACTAGCACTGTTTGGACTTTTGTTGGCAACTGTAGTACTGCCTATGCCGCTCCAAACTGCGCAACTGTTGGATATAGCGCCGGACTTAATCCATGTCACATAACTTTGGCAGAAACTAATGTTACTTGCAATGGCTCGACAGCAAGCCTAAGAGTAAGAGCTAGACTTAATTTTTCTTCCGATGTGGCTCCGGGCGTTTATTACCATGATACCCTACGATTCTCTATAATAGGACTGCCCGGCGGCCCCGGCATTCCAGCACTTGAGCCAGATTTAGTGAGCGGCAACACCGCTAGCGATTACGCGCAAATAACTTTTACAGGCCTTGCGCCAGGATCTTACACAGTGTATGTAAGTTATCCTCCTCGAATTGGCTTGTATCGATCGTTCGCGCAAATCAATGTTACTAATTGTGGCTCTTCTTAAAGTTGTGAAATTCTAACAAACCATGGGAAAAAGTATAAAGGAAATTATTGAGAACGCAGAAGGGCTAGTAGTGCTACTTGTATTTGCTTGCATTGTAGCGGTTATAAAAATATTAGTTGCCCTTCGCTTGGCGACCGAAAAAGACAACAAAATGCTCATTTTGGAATTCTTCATTTCGGTTTCATTGGGCGTTATCGCCGGAACAGTAACCCATATTTTCACAGACAGTGATAAGTGGGCTATTTCGGCTGCTTGCGTGTTTACTTGGCTCGGCAGTAAGTTCGATAAGTATTATTATGAACTATTGGATACCGGAGTTGGGGCTGCGAAAAAAAGAATAGGAGATGTAGGAGACACTGAAAACGATGGAAACAACACTAATTCTGTGGATTGAACGCATGGTATTTTTTGCGAGCCTAATTTGGTCAATTAGGCAGTTTATGCTTTGCAATACGAAGCATTCGACTTTGCTTGCTACCGAAATGCTGCTTATTGTTTTGCAGATTTTTCTTGTGCTATACCCACCACATTGGTCGATAACCGCCCTATTTGTCGCTTTAATTGTGTATTTCGACAAGATGGCAAAAAAAATTAAAAGGAACGTTTATGATACTGACACTAGAAGACCTGCTAGGGATATTCCCAAGGTTTAAAAAGGCAAAGCAGCACCTGCCTCATATTAATAATACCATCCAAAAGTACAAAATAGACACTGTGCTGGAGGTAGCTTCCTTTTTGGCGCAAACCAGTCACGAAAGCTACGACTGGAAGACCAGAGAAGAATACGGAGCCCTTATTGAGTTTTCGGACGGCAAAGCCTACGAATTTGCGAAGAGGCTAGGAAATACCAAAAAGGGTGATGGTAAAAAATACATTGGCAGAGGGCCGATGGGCATTACAGGGCGCTACAACTACACAGAGTATGGCAAGTATGCTAAAATAGACTGTGTCAACCGTCCAGAGCTATTAGAAAATCCTGCGATTGGTTGGGATTCGGCTGGCTGGTACTGGCACTCGAGAGGCTTGAATACTCTGGCAAACAAAGGCGACTTTAAGGGCATCACCAAAGTAATCAATGGTGGTTACAATGGCCTCGAAGATAGAGAAAATAGATTTTTAAAAGCACTTACTTACTTAAGAGATAAAGAGTTAAAACAGCAAGAAAATGGAATGGATTAAGAAAAATACTTGGCAGGTTACTTTTTTGATTCTGCTTTTAGGATGGCCGTATCTGCTTTCTCTTTTTAACAATACTTCAGAGCGGGACAAACCCAAACATGAGGTTGAGGTAATACAAGAACCAATTGATCTAGCTTTCATTGTTGAAAAGCAAGAGGAGAAGATTAAAGAGCTGGAAGCGGCCAACCTTCAATTGGAAAGGGCTATTGTTGCGGCGGTAACAAAATCGCCAACTATAAAGAAAAAGCCAACGCTAACCGACACAATCATATGGCAACTACAAAAAAAATATTCGCGATAACCTTACTGATTTTGCTGACCTCTTCTTGCAACAAAAGGATATTGACGGCAATTGCAGAAGTCAATAGACAGGTCGGTGACTTATCAAAAAAGGTATCAAAAATGGACTCTACTTACAATGCGCAACAACTTATTTTTTACCAGTATGGCTTCGAAAAAATTGACTCGTCTTATAATAACATTGATGATGATGCTCTTTTGGAGCGCATCAGAAAGATTACTGGCTCAAAAAATAAGCCTTGATCGTGCAGAGGTAGTTGAATTGACAAAACTTGCTGAAAAGTCCAGCTTTCTTATTGGAGAAAACAGAAGCTTAAAAGTTCAGCTTGCTAATGCAAAAGATACCGTCATAGCTAGAGACAAAACTATTTCTGGCCTATTGTCTACGATAACAAGTTTGAAACAAAAAAACCAAAGCCTCTCAAACGAACTTGATGAAAAGTCTGCCATATTAAAAAAAATATACTGGGCAGCTGGGATAATTGCTTTGGGATTTTTGGGCTTGAAAATCTATAATTTTTTTAGCTGATGTATCCTCAATTTTCAGACAAAGAAATAAGCGTTCTAAAACGCATGATGTCTCAGTATTATGAGAATCAATGTAGTTTTGGAACTTCTAGTGGCGTCCCTACATGGGGAACTATCACTGGCAGCATTGAATCCCAAACTGACCTTGCGACTGCTTTCGGCACCATTGATAGCAGCCTTACTACTATCAATGGTAATATTACAACCATAAATGGCACGCTTGGCAGCCTAAGTACAGACGTGAGCGGGAAAATCCCTTTGACTGGTAGTTCCTCGCTATCTGGTAGCTTCTTGCCGTCTACGCCCAACGTTAGCGATTTTGGCGATGGTACCTACCGTTTTAGAGGCGGATACTTTCAAAACCTATACGCCTCTGGAAAAGCTTTTGTAGGGCCAATCACCTCAAGCGCCTATACTGGTCTAACCGTAGACGTGGGGCTTACGAGCTTTTTGGGTGGCACAACGACGCTGAATGGGGCGCTGTTGCCTAATGTGTCTGGGCTTAATATTGGTGGAACTAGTACTGGACAGCATTGGGATATTGCTTATGTAAACAATATAGACACCCGCACGGGGATTTTCAATATAAAATCAGGCAATCAAAATAGGCTAATAATAGGTAATACGTCAATCACGGGCGCGGTTCAGGTAGATTATAGCACGGGGGTTGCAAATAGAAGCGTTTTTGGGGTTACAGGCACTTTTAGTGCAAACTCTGGAACCCAAAGAGGTGTTGTCTTTGCTAATACTTTCAATCAATCCTCTTCTGCTACAGGCATACAGCTTCTTGTAACTCCTTACTTACAAGCACTAGGAAGTGGAGGGATAAAGTTAGCATCTATTGGATACAATAGTGCTGCTGATGCTGGAGGTACTCACACAGAGGTTTTTGGTGTAGACAATTCTGGAGACACATACACTGCGGGAAACGCCCTTTTTGGAACAACTACGAAGGCAGGATACAGGATTGACGTAAATGGCACTTCTCGTTTTCAGGGTGTTTCTACATTTTCTTCTACAGTTGGCATAGGTACAATCGCTACTACACATGCACTTACTTTTCCCGCAAGCTCGACTGGAATTGCTCTGCATAATCAATCCGACCAGACTACAAACTGGGAAGCAGGTAGATTGTATTGGAGCGCAAACAATTTTAACATTTCTACAGAATCTGGAGGTACTGGAGCTGGTAGAAATATAACTCTCTCAGCTGGTTCTGGACTCTATTTTCGTGCAAATGGAGTAGAAAGGATGAACATTACTATAGCTAAGGCTACAGGAATGGTAAATCTCCCACAAGGTGCTAGTAATTCAGGCGTATCTATATTGGGTATAAGTGGGTTAATGGGAGCTGCGAGTGGAATGCAATATCAGTACGCCAATCTTGCAACAATCAATCAATCCAGTACCGCAGGATATGTTGGTTATTACGCTTCTATTTACGAACAAACACTTGGTTCAGGCCCAAAGCTCCTAATGGATTTGGGCATAAACAGCGCGGCAAACGGTGGAGGTACACATACGAGTAGGGCTACTATAGATAACACAGGTGTTGGCTTTCTTGCTTCCAGACTTGTCGTTGGAAATAGCGTTTCCGCCTCTAGCATTCCTAATACTATTCATGCTTCTACCAGTAGCAGTTCTAATTCTGTATATATAAGTACAGGAGAGAACGAACTGGAAAGAATAAAGCTAGGATGGGGAGGCGCCTCGGCTACTGCTCCTGTTAATAATGTCACTTCTGCACAAATAGTGGCGCTAGATACAAGACTTGCAATTGCGAGTAGAAGTAACACCGCCAGTAGTATAGGATTGTATACTACAGATGCAGATAATATAGCAACACTAAGAATGCTTATTGATAGATATGGTGTAACTACTGTGTCAAATGATATAGTAATCAATAATAATGCTAAAGGACTTATTTTATACTCCCCCAACAATACCGCCTACCGAATTAATGTAACTAATGCTGGAGTAGTTCAAGCAACACCAGTTTAAAACTCTCAAAATAAAAAAAAATGGACAAAAGACTAATTTCCGCTAGATGGGCAGTAATCCCACTGGCGCAAAATCCAGAAAGTACTCTCTCTCCCCAGCCAAACTTCATGGTAATTGATTCTATGCACTCCAATCGCTTGGCAGAACTTCCAGTTATTGGGGCTACTCGTTGTATGCTTGGAGAGTATAAGATTGTTTACCGAGAAATACTACCAGCTAACGAGCAGCTTGGAAGACAGGAAGAGATGAGAGAAATAGTTTACGAGCATGGCAATCAGGATGTGCCTATTCAGATTGTGCCAGCGCTTTCTGATCCAGTTTTCTTGAAAGCTAATCTCGAAGAAGACGACCCGAACGTGATGAAGGTGAATGACATGTTGGCATTGTTTCAATTCAGGGGCGTTTTGGCAGGACATACGTTGTCAGTAGATGCTTCTGTATTAGAAGAAATGCTTCAACCAGAACCTCAACCAGAGTAATGGGTTTTGCGCTTGCTTTAATAGCTTTTACTTTGGGATGGTGTCTAATGCCAATTGGACTACCATTCTTTTTTATCTCCATATGTAAGCGTAGGTTTAAGGGATTTAGTAGTATGGGCATCAATATTGCAATTTGCATTGATGTTCTATGCGGAATCCTTTATGCAGATTTTCTTAATTGGGCTTTTGTGAAAAAAGGTTCTAGTCACTTGTACGGCCAATCTCCCTACCGAACCATATCAGAAGATACGGGCGTCATTTTTTACCTTGGAATGCTCAACGACTGGGGTGAAAGACTTGTTCGTCTCTTAGACTACCTTGACCCTTATCACATCCAAAAGGCATTAGGAATGAGTGTCCCGGAAGTAATAGTTCCCTTGCCTAGACGTATTTTGCGATTTGCTGTTGTACTATTATGCTTTGCCTTTGCGATGCTAAACATTGCAGCGGTGATGTATTTTTTGTTTATATTTGTTTTGAGTTTAAAAACATAAAAATATGGTATTATGCTTTCAAAAGAAAAAAGAGAAGCACTTGGTCTCATCGACAATGTTCTAGCCGAGGTAAACACAAACCGTCGCACCCATTTTGCGATTATCAATGCCATTGATACGCTTTCAAAACCAGATGAGCCTTGCGAGGCAGAACAAACTCCTCAAGAAAAAAATGAAGAGAAAGTTGAAGAAAAAAGCGGCAAGCCAGAGGAATTGAAAAAGTAGCAAAAGAAATAGGGGCCGTAAGGCTCCTTTTTTATATTAACTCAATAACCGAAATTTTTATGTTTTTCAACATCAAAGAAATCAGAACACTCAAAGAAATGATTGTTCGATGGTGTCTAAATGGTAGCAATTTTGGGGGCGACCCAGGCCCCAAAGGCGATCCGGGAGAGGACGGACCTCAAGGTCTTCAAGGCCCTATTGGCGACCCAGGCCCCAAAGGCGATCCTGGGGACAAAGTCCTATTAAGGAAAACCTTAACGCACCTTCAACAAAAGTACCAATCGGAAACGAACTGGGCCAACCTAGTTTCATTTCAAGAGATTTCGCAGATAGTAACGCCTGAGATGTTTGGCGCTATTGGAGATGGGTCTACTGACGATACAGAAGCTTTGCAGGCTTGGGTCAATGCTCACAACACAATACGCAGAGGAACAAATGGCAAGATCTACAAAATCACAAACCATATTAACCTACCCAACTACGCCAAAATTGACTTAGCTGGATGCACAGTAAGGCAAACAACCAAAGACAAAAACGCCTTTCTTGCCAATGGGAAAAACGATATTGAAATAATTGGATCAGGTATTGTTGAGGCGGGGCATACTATTGCCGCAAACACCGCTTTTGATTTTGAAAACAATAATGGATTCTTTATCCAAAATTGTACCAGATTTAACATGAATCGTGTCTGGATTCGCAAATGGGGGGCTTGTGGTATTTACAAGTCTGGTGGATCATCAATAAATATTACCTACAATCTTTTTTCAGAAAACTACACAGTCAATATCGCCTCCCCTCACGCCGATATTTTCATGGGCACGAACATTTTAAATACGACAGGAGGAAAAAACACCATACTGAACAATTACTGCTTGTCAAAAGACAGTAGACTTGGTATAGCTCTCAACACTCAGGGTGGGGAGATAGAAAATATATGCCAAAACAATATTCTCATTCCTTGTGACGCAAGCCTGAATCCAGTAACCAACGTGAACCAAATAACCAGATGGCATGGTATTGAGCTAGGATATACACCCGCTCCTGGTTCCTTATATAACGTATCAAATAACGTAATAGGATTTTGTTCAAAATCCTGCATTTATGCCGCAAATGGAGAAACTTTATCTGGGGAATACCTAACAGGAGGAGTGGCGCACATATACTCAAATACATGCTATTCTTCAGGATGGTTAGCCACAGAGGAATACGGAGGCGCTATATATCTCGTTGGGCCTTACAAGAGCGTTAAAATATACAACAATATTATTGACGACTACAGAGGTGCCTCTGGTGCTCCAATCAATTGCGACACACGATGTCGTAATGAAGGAACAAGAACAAAGCCACACCAAGCCGAAATTGTCAATAATACAATTTCCGATTCTCGCTTTAGGGCCATTAGAGCTACTGGAAAAAACGTTAAGATTGAGGGTAATACTATTAATCTTAATAAATCTGTGTTCAATTATGGAAACGGCGATATTATTCCAGATGGCGACATTATTTTGGTTGACAATTTTGGTATTGGCTATAAGCCAGAAGGTATAGCGATTAAAAACAATACGATTATAATCAATCACGCTTCTGACTGGAACACAAATGCTATTCGTATCGAATTTAGCTCTGGACAGACAGCTATTCCAATTATTCAAAATAATATAATAAGGAATACGGGTACCAGCAAAGATAACTTTGCTGGTATTTGGCTGGGAAATGCCATAGACGCTTTGGTACATAGCAACATGTTTGAAAACACTGCTTTGGGTGTATACTACCATGCACTGCCAAGCTCTTTTGTAAAGCGAAACCCGTCTCTAAAAAGAAATACTTTTATAGGTTGTAGTGATTTAGTAGCTTGGTCTGGAGCTGGATTTGGCGCAGGATCTATGATGATTTTTGATTCAAGCAACACCTATACTGGACAAACCAGAAAATTCCTTTCCTATACAAACGAAAGCAACGAATTCTTTCTGGAGGCAGATCTGATTTGCGGAGCACTTCATTTTCGAGGCAGCGCCAATCCAACTATTGGAACCTTTTCGGTGGGCGACCAGTACAAGACCAGTCCAACTTCTTCAGGGCAAAGCCTAGGAAGCATCTGCACAGTAGCAGGCGTAGCAGGGGCGGCTACTTGGGCAAGTGTAGGCAATTTACCATAAGAGAGGGAGCTATTTCCCTCTTTTTTCTTTTGCAGCCTGTTTCATCTGATATATTGTTTCCTGAAGCTTTTGATAAGGAAGCTCAGACCCTTCTTTGTCTTTTGTTATACGCTGATAGTCTTCATACAGTACCCGCGAACCTCTTGCAAGTGAGAGAAGAAATTCAGCCAGCTCTTGCCCATCCTTTGAAAGGTGATACCATCTCATTCTCCCCATTATGTTTTGCGTCTCAAGCATTCCGCAGTTTTGCATAGCAGATAGAATCCTGCTGGATGTTGAGCTTTTCAAGTCGAAGATGTACATAACGTCTGCGTTTGTCACTTTCTTTAGGTGGTATATGGCGCTGATGATACGAAATTTTAATTCACTATCTGCACCTGTCAGCAGTGATGCGTATTTATTTATCACTGGATCATTGGTCAAGACCTCCTCTATGTAAGCCATGTTTTTATGTTTTTGGTGATGCAAATTATTAATTAGAGGTACAACAAAAATCAGTTTTTGATTTATTTTTTTTATTTGTTGTACCTATGTTGAATTATGAAAACTTTTTAATTTGTAATATATTGATAATCAGTGCATTATAAAATTAAGAGCAAAAGCCCGTAATTAGCTCCAATAGGGATAAGTTGTCCATTTATACTTACCTCGTAGCGGTCAAACCGTTCTATTTTGTCTTTGGCTACAATATACGAGCGATGAATCCTCACAAACCGCTCCGGCGCAAGCATCGCTTCTGCTTCGCTCATGGTCATGCGAGAAGCTATTTTTTGCTGTTTTGTTACAAACAATACATAATTTCCGCCTGCTTCCAAATACAAAATATCCTCTAGCATTACCCTGACTTGTTCGTATCCATTTTTAACAAAAATACTCTCAAAGGCAGGCGTGAAAGCGGACGTGGTTAATTCTTTCACCTTAAAAGTTTCATGCGCTTTGGTGCAGGCTTTTAAGAATCGGCTTATGGCAAAAGGCTTGAGTAAATAATCGACCGCATCGAAATCATAACTCTGCACGGCATGCTCAGCATAGGCTGTTGTAAAAATCACTAAGGGAGGATTAGGAAGCGCCCTCAAAAATTCCAAACCAGAAATATCGGGCATTTTGATGTCCAAAAACAGAAGATCAACGGGTTCTTTTTGAAGAAAATCCAGTGCCTCAAAAGCATCTTGAAAGGTAGCTTTCAAATCAAGGAAAGGAACTTTTTCGGCAAAAACCCGCACAATATCCAACGCTTTTGGCTCGTCATCAATAGCAATAGCAATCATACATTTTTCTTTCAATAGTATAAAAACAGAGGAACAAAGTACGCCTTAAAACGAATAAATTTACTTAAATATAAAAATAAACACGCTCTCAGAAAAGCGTGATTATCCATACTATCAAGTCATTTCATTATACTTAACTAACACTGGGTCCAGTTTTTTTCGCTTTCTTTTTCCTCGAAAATCAATCACCAAATGCACCGAAAACTCTTTTTCGGTCTGATGAATCAAAAGCTGATGGGTATGAGGATAAAGCAGCTCTAATCTTTTTTTGACATTGACTAGCCCAATCCCCGATGAATGCTTCTCAGGGTCTTGGTCGTGGCGAGGGTGCAGGCTATTATGAACCTTGAAGTGTAAGCTCTCACTATCACAATTCAGCTTTATAAAAATCCAAGATTGGTTGCGTAAACTTATGCCATGTTTGAAAGCATTTTCGACAAACGGAATCAGCATCATAGGTGCTACTGACTTCAAGCAAAGCGAATCATCTAAATCAATTTTGAGTTCAAATTTATCGGACTCCGAAATTCTAAGCCTCTGCAAATCAATGTAGTTGCGCAGGTATTGTACTTCTTGTCTAATGTCGATTTGGTCTTGGTTGTTTTCGTGCATCATAAACCGCATCATATCGGCCAATTGCTGAATCCCCAACGACGTTTTTTCGGCTTTTTCTTCAATAGCCGTCGCATACAGTGTGTTCATGGCGTTGAACAAAAAATGAGGATTAATCTGCGCCCTTAGCGCCGAGAGTTCAGCCTGATTGCGACTCAAGTTTATTTCTAGGGGTTTTATCAGCAACTGCCGAATAATCGTCACCACCACAGCCCCTGCCAACGATATAGACCAAAACCCAAACAAATCATCGGCTCCTACCGAATACATGAAATAATAAATTCGACGGTAGCCATTCAAAATATTGAAGAATCGAGAAAAAATAAGCGCGCCGAAACTACTCATTAAGCTAACTACCAAAATAAAAATTTGCTTAGGTCTGAGATCTGTGCGCTTGGTGCGAAACGGCCATTGTATCAATTGATGATGAAACAAATAAGCATGAATAAAAGCCCCTTGAATCCAAAGCAATAGTACTGCCTGTCCGCTGTTATTTCGTAAAAACCCAAAGGCCAACGCTACCCAAAAGCCTAAAATTGCTAACCAACTTCCCTCTTCCATAACTTTGGTTTGTTGGCTTTTTTGGTCATTCGATAGTTGTAAAGTCCACTGATACATTTGTGATAAAATGGTATATGCGGATAGTATCGCAAAAAACGCCACGGCCTTCACAACCACGTGCAACAATCTATAATTAGATACTACTTTTGCACCGATAATTTCGTAATTACTATCTTGCCGCAATGCCAGTTCTTTGCTAAAGTACAAGTAATTCCAGATGCCAGTCATCAAAAAAACACCTATCAACCCCCAAAAAGCCAATAAATGAAATGGTTTTTGGGGCCAAAAACGAGGAAAAATGACATTGTTTAGCACATACCAACAGCCATAGGTAGTAAGAAAAACGCTTATTAAGGGCCCGCAGCCATTTTGCCACCAATTGTACCGCAAAAAGATACGTTCTTCTTCCAAACCGTCGATACGTACCAATATTTGAGCATAATGACTGTAGTTGTCGGCAATCAGAATAATCAAAAATAAAACGGCGAGTGAGGTAATAAACCAAAACTCAATTTGACGGAAGCGGGGGAGTGTAATCATAGTACAAAAAAGGCTATCTTTAGGTTAGACAATCCAAAAATACCCGAAAGCCCAAGCGATGTGGAAAATCTGTGACGAATCCCTCAAAAAATGGGATGATTTACAACGAAATATTTCTATAAAGCGTCTTATAAAACGAATTCTCTCGTATAGCCACAAAAACGCGTCATGATATGAAAACAATTTTTTACTTTTTGATTTTTGTAGTGACCCTTAGTTGTAAAGAAACTTACATTCCAGCCCCTATTTTGAAGCCCTTGGTAGGGAAGTGGCGCCTGGTAGCCAATGAGTACCTCGAAAACGGACAAAAAATATGGCGCAATGCTGGTAAGCAATCCTACGTTATTTCTTTCCGTTTTGACGGAGTCATTTTACAAGAAGACGACCTACCTGTTTGCTGTGGCCCTATTTCTCTTAATATCAACGGAGAAAACTACAAAATCACTCCACAGGCAAACCTCCCTGTGAATCCCACCTGTTTTTTAGTAGATTGTATCGGGTGTGATGTATGGGATATTGCCCTCACCGATGATTCTTTCATCTTGGATGTTTGTAAAATCGGCGCAAGGAGCAAATTTGAGCGTGTGCCCTAAAAAATCAAGCAAGTGGGATTTGGGTTTCTTTGGCCACTTTCATCACATACCCTCGTGCTTCGTCGTACTCTTCGGGAGTACGTAGGTGTTCAAGCATCAATGGTACCTGGCGCGGGAGGGCAGTTACGTTACGCAGGTACGCCACATAGTCCATTCCACCGCGACCAGGCATGGTTTCTGCAAAATGCACATCTTTGCCTACCACGTCTTTGGCATGACAAGACACAATCCACTTCCCGAGTTTTTTGAAAGTATCGTTGATAAGGGCCGTATTGTTGTAAAAACGCTCGGGAGAATTGATAATATTGGCAATATCCACGTGGGCCGCAAAAGCAGACCGGTCAATGGCTTTGATAAATCGCAAGCACGAATCGGCATCGTTGGGTAAACTCCAGCCCATCATTTCTAAAGAAAACTTAGCACTTTTGGGTTTGACGGCATCTATCACCTTACGGCAGTTTTCGACCGTTGCCTCAAAAAATTCTTTGGTGAGATTGCGCGCATCGGGGCCATCCCAGCTTTTGGGATTGTACGAACCTGCAATATCGATACAAGTCAAAGCTCCTATTTCTTCGGCCAAAGCTAAGCGTTCGGTCACATAATCGAGATTTTTCTTTCTTTTTTGAGCATCGGCATCGAGCATATTTACCCACGCTCCTACTTCCGCAATCATTACGTTTTCGGCGGCAAAAGCCTTACGCAACGCGGCTATTCGGTCAGTATCTTTCAATTCCACTTTGGGTACATAGGCCGCACTGTATCCCAATCTCCGGTGTTCTTTGGCTAATTCGACAGGGTCTTCTGTTTTGAGAAAAATAGGCCCACCTAGCCGCAGTGCTTGCCCTGCGCCCTTCATAGAGGGCAATAAAGCAGCCCCTGCAATCATACTTGAAGATTGTAAAAAAACACGACGCGAAATTGATTTCATAAAGATACATTTGAGACCTATTGTAGAAGCCTACAAACATTGATTTATAACCAATTTCTTAGTATATAAGCAAAAAAAAATCCGGCTAAAGCTTTGACTTTTAGCCGGATTAGACAAAAAAAGTTTTTATTAATAAGCTCTTACAATGCCTCTACCTTCGTAGAAGTTGACGTAAGCTTTGTTTACTACTCGATTGCCACCAGGAGTGGGATAATTACCCGTAAAATACCAGTCTCCGCTGTGATTGGGACAAGCTTCGTGGAGGTTTTCCACTGTTTGGAAAATAATAGATAGCTCAGCCTTCAAATCTTTAGGGCGTACTATCTCCGCTACTTTTCGAGATACTTCGTCGGGCGTGAAACGGTCAAACAATGCCTTCACAAAATTTTGCTGAGTAGCATTGCCAGTCTCCAACGAAGCCACACATTGGGCATACACTTCGTCGCGAAGATTATCTAAACCTCTTTCTTTTAGGAGCTGTAAAGCCGCTCTAAACGCCACAAAATCTTTGACTTTAGACATATCGATACCGTAGCAATCGGGATAGCGAATTTGCGGAGCCGACGATACAATCACGATTTTTTTAGGTCCAAGTCGGTCGAGCAAGCGTAAGATACTTTTCTCTAGAGTAGTACCTCTTACGATAGAGTCATCTACTACCACAATCGTATCTACTCCTTTTCTGACTACTTCGTACGTCATATCATACACGTGCGATACCATTTCTTCGCGAGCGTCGTCGTTGGTGATAAACGTCCGCTGCTTTACATCTTTCGACACCAGTTTTTCGATACGGGGCCGGAAAGAAAGCACTTTCTCCAATTCTTCGGGGGAAAGGTCTCGGTTGAGGATTGCACTTTTACGCTGTTTTGCCAGATAGTCTTCCAAGCCTTCGATAAGTCCAAAAAATGCGGTTTCGGCGGTATTGGGGATATACGAAAAAACATTGTTTTCAAGATCGTAATCTACCTCCTCCAAAATTTGAGGAATCAATAATTTACCGAGCATTTTGCGCTCATGATAAATATCAGGGTCAGAAGCACGGGAGAAATAAATACGCTCAAAACTACACGAACGTTTTTCGAGTGGTTTCAATATCTGGTGTTGGTCATACTCACCATATTTGTCAATAATAAGGGCATGACCAGGATTAATCTCCTTAATATCAGCATAATTGGCATTAAACGCCGCCTTGATAGCGGGCTTTTCGGAAGCCACTACTACCACTTCATCATCGGCATAATAATAAGCCGGGCGAATACCCGAAGGGTCTCTTACCACAAAAGCCTGTCCTGAGCCTGTCATACCACACATCGCAAAGCCGCCATCAAAATCCCGGCAAGAGCGGTGAAGTACGCGTACCATATCCATATTGTCTTCAATGACATCCGACAAATCTGGATTTTCGTAGATTCCTTTGAAACGGTCAAAAACGCGTTGGTTTTCTTCGTCCAAGAAATGCCCGATTTTTTCCATCACCGTGACCGTATCTACGCGGTCTTTGGGATGTTGGCCCAATGAAACCAGTTTATCGAAAAGTGAATCAACATTGGTCATGTTGAAATTTCCGGCTACTACCAGATTGCGACTACGCCAGCTATTTTGGCGCAACATCGGATGGCAGTTTTCGATTTCGTTGGCACCGTGGGTTCCATAACGCAAATGTCCAAGCCAAACCTCGCCCGTAAAGGCAACGTTTTCTTGTAGCCACTTGGCGTCGTAGCGAAGATCTTTGTCATCGCCTTTGAGTTCTTTGAAGGCTTTTTTGAATTTCTTCTGAACCTTCTTAAAAATCTCTGCCACAGGTTGCTGATCAACCGACCGATACCGACTGATATAGCGGTGTCCGGGCGGGACTTCCAGCTTGATGTTGGCAACACCCGCGCCATCTTGGCCTCGGTTTACTTGCTTTTCCATCAAAGTGTGCAACTTATAAACTGCGTAGAGGGGTGTGCCGTATTTGTCAATATAATATTGAAACGGCTTGCGGAGTCGAATGAGGGCTATACCGCATTCGTGCTTTATGACGTCGCTCATCAGGGAGTATGAAGTGTGTGACGATTTGTTAACACAAAGTTAAGAAATC
>VFQN01002050.1_pt1 | contig 32163 bp, 53 predicted proteins | sample 3512371 | NCBI WGS metagenome assembly VFQN01 (sample SAMN10412370, study PRJNA504923) | tailings metagenome | isolation source: Replicate 2 from Balatoc abandoned mine | place: Philippines: Itogon, Benguet | collected 2017-08-28 | reverse complement strand
CCGCTACGACGGCTCCTTCCCCGCCTACGTGGGCGTGTTCGACAAGGCAGCCGCCCGCATCAAGGCCAACGAGAACGCCATCACCGGGGAAGCCAGCTCCAACACCTTCACCGCAGTATACTCGCACCTCCGGTGAGGGTGCAAGCTGTTGGTGTGCTGAACTGGTACACAGAGTACGCACACGCTTCCCGACCTCGCTGCGTAGCTGTCTGGGCTGCAGCTGACCGCTGGTGGTTAGAGGGCATAGCATTACAGACAACGCCAGCGGCGCCCGGAGAGCCGTGGGGAGCCGAAAGGTTTACCGCAGCAACAAGTAATACCTTACACTGTGCTGTAGGGCACATGGCACACTGACATGCTGCCTCCATGTTCCCCATGCCTTCCTCATGACGCCTTGCAGCGGCCGCACGCTCCCCAAGCGCATCAACGCCACGCTGGCCGAGTACCTGTGGGAGGCCACGCCCTTCGCGCGCTACATCGTCATGTTCAGGGACCCCGTCAGCAGGTACCGCTCAGCATACTTCTACTACAGGTGCGTGCGCCTGGGTGAGCGGCGGGGCAAGCAAGGGCCCCGGGGAAGTCGGGATGGTGCGAGGTGCTTGGTTCAGATGCGGGTTGTGCATTCGTCTGTGGTTAATGCGGGCCTGCGTGGGCCACGGCGGGAGAGGCCACAGACCGCGGGGCGCCTAGGGACTCACGCACCATGCACGCACAGGTGCCTTGGCACACGAATATGATGATGAAGGGCCATGGATTGCTACCTGCCGTGTGCCGCAGGCATGCATGCATCTGTTTGTAGCTTGGCGTCGTGCGGGATAAACGCTTTCGTTGTGATGCGCTCACGTTATGTGGTTCAGATGCCCTTGTCGGGTGGTTGGTGGCTGCAACGACATGCCTGGTTGTGTTGTACAGGAACAAGAACCTGCCGCCACCAACCGACGCCGACTTCCTGCTAACTGTCAAGGAGGACATCAGGATCTGGACAGACTGCGTGAAGGAGTATGGCCAGCTGCACTGCCTCAAGGTACGCGGTCTGAAGGGCAGGGGCGCACTGTGGAGAGACATCAGATGCTACCGGCACAGTGCTTGGCATGGCACCTGAACGCGTTGCTGCAAAGAAATGCCCACGAACCAACCAGAGCGTATGCACTGGCGTACGTGTGACGGGTAACGTGTAGGTAGACGGTCCGCTGCCTCGGCCATCTCCCTCATCACAATGGAAGACCACAGCCCGACGCTGTCTGCTCTTCTTTGCCCCTTCTCGCCCTTGCCCCTGCAGCTGTACACCCCGCAGCAGCTCGTCAAGGGCATGGTAAGTGGTAACCATCTTGCGTGCACGCCTTAATGCGCCCCTAGCCTTGTTTGCATTGCCATTTATCAGGACCTCTATGCTACCCTTCGCCTTGCCTCGCCCCACCTGTTTCGCATTGCAGCCTAGGGGAGCTTCCCTGTTGCAGCCTGTGCATGCACATCACCGGCACGGTGCAGTGGGCTCCTTGGCACTTGAAAGTCACCTGCCCGCTTGGGCGTTAGCACGTACACTGCAGGCTATACTCCTGCTGTAAGCGGCTGTAGAGCTTACAATATATGGTACCAGCGGATGGTGACCAATAGCTGAATACAGCTGATCCCTGACATCCTAGGAATGCTTCTTGTGCAATAACGCACAGCCTAATTCGCTGGCTTACACCTGCTCCTACACATTAAAGGCTGGACGGCGGTCCTGCCGCCACTCTCTCTGCCCACGGTTCCACGCGCTATCGCACCAGCCCACTGGCCGCTCCCTCACCACCCTGCCCTCTGCCCCCTCCTGTCCTCTCGCCCCCCTTGCTCTCCCCCCTCCCCCCGGCCCGCAGTACTCCGAGTTCCTTCCCGGCTGGCTGGCGGTGTGGCCCCGAGACCGCTTCCTCTTCCTGCGCAGCGAGGACTACAAGCAGGCGCCGGCGGCGCATGTGCGGGCAGCCGTGAAGTTCCTGGGTAGGTGCACGGGATAGGGAGCGGACCGGGAAAGGTTGTGGCCTCTCACAGGGAAGGGGTGTTGTGTGTGCGGTGCGGCTGAAGGCAGGCAGGAGGACTTGTAAGCCGAAAGGCCACTGGACTTGACCTTCCCCTCAACGCTTTTTCTCCACATCCACGCAGGCTTGAGTGATCTATCACCAGATATCATGTCTCGCATAGCCAAGCTGGCGGCGCGGAACACACAGGTACGGGCGAGGTCAGGGTTGGCAAGGGAGCGAATGCGTGGCACTTTTCATCGGGCATGCGGCAATGACCACTGGCTTTTCCTTGAATGCAGTCCAAGAAGTACGACGCCAGCGCGGAGAGCCCGCAGCTGACGGAGGCGTACAAGCTGCTGAGGGACTTCTACAGGTGGGTAGGAGGCGTGGGAGTACCGTAGGTAGGGTAGAATTCGACGTCGCACATGAGATGACAGATGTGTCCGGTTCCTGGACCGGAGCTGCAATCCTTGCTGGCAGACCTTCAGCTTGCAACACTGACGAGTGCGCGCTTGTGTGGATGCAGGCCCTGTAACCAGAAGCTCTCCAAGATGTTCGGAGATGACCCGCGCTGGCTCTGGGGGTACTGAAGAGGGCGCGGATAGCTCCACCGTTCATCGCTGCTGCATGTGCAGCGGTACCGTTGACCGCTGCCGCGTGACCAAGGCATGGCCGCAGTCAGACACGACTGCTTCACCGCGAGCTCGTGGTCGCCGCCCCTCCCAGACCCACGCAGGCAGGACGGGCTGCCAAAGTAGCTGAGGAAGCTGGTGACTGGTGCGCCTGTGGCTGCGGCACCCGCGACGCGTGGTGGTGGTGGCGCCGGAATGGCGTGGGCAGCAAGGCGGGCAGGCGGGCAATACGGCGGCGTGAAGTACAGCAGCAGATGCGGGCACGGGGTACGGCGACGGCAGCGGCGCGCTGCCAAGCTCCAACGCCATTGGGGCATGCAGGACGCCGACGGAGGGGCCTCTACTCGCAGGACAGCGGTCCCCTGCTGGTGGACGCCCCGCCTACCGTTCTTTCCGCCTTCAAGCAGCACGGCGCCGCAGCAGCCCCGGACCCCTACACCCCCGTGCACATCCCAGCGTGGCCCGCCGGCAGAACCCGTCTCCAGGGGCAATGCCACCTGTAACACGGCTAGCAGGCAGCGTGGGAGGCGCCTGACGCAGCACCCTGGCCAGCTCTGACGCCGGCAAGTGGCGCAACTCTTTCCCCGAAGAGCTTTCGCTCCCTCGCTCCGCTGCAGACGACGGGAACGGGGCTACCACAGGCCCAGGCTCTGCCTCGGGCCGCGGCACTATCGGGCTATCCTCCAAGCCCGTGTGACCTACCGCTCGGGGTTCGGGGACTCGGTGCTAGCCTGCAGCCAAGCCCACGCTCAGCACCAGGAGCAACATCAGCAGCATGCGACTTATCAGCGACATCAGTTGGAGAAGCGCAAGACAGCCGCCTGCGCGCACACGCCAGCGGGTGTGATGGGCGGCAGCGTCAGTGGCCTCAGCGGCCACCGCCTGGCCTGGCCCTCGGCTTCGGCGGCGGCATCTCCCTGTGCTCCCCCTCCCGCAGTGCCCCGCCTCCTCCACTCCGACCCAGGCCACGCCTCCTCTTTTCCACTCCTGTGCGCGTCCCCGAGGGGGCTGGGCCAGGGCCTCAGCCCGTCGCTGCTGTCCCGGATGCTTAGCAACGGCCGTCGCCGCTGGAGCGCCGTTGCCTTAAGCAGCAGGCTCGCGCGTCCGCCATGCAACAGCACCTGTGCAACCGCTTGCCCAACCGCTTCCAGCTGGGGCAGTTGGACCTGGTGGCGGGCGACGGGCGCGTCACGGCCAGCGGGGCTGGGGAGAGGAGTTACGGCATGTTTGTGAGTAGCAATGGGGCGGTATGGGCAGGGGCGGGGTGCAGCGGCAGCCTGGTAGGCGTGGAAGGTTGAGGATGCGCGCGCACCAGCGTGTAAGGACACTGAAGCATCATGTTGACGCACATGCGCTGTAACACCACATGGCAGTGACTAACGGTGTTTACGTCGGGGCTTTGCAATTGCGGTGTGCGTTCTGCATTTTTGGGTCGCGTGCACATGATTGCCGACAAAGGTTGGCGTACATCATGCCTAGACGCCGACATGAGGCGGACGGACGTCAACCCTGCGCAACTGATTGTGTAGAAGTCAGTAGGCGATTGTGCCTTCTGTATTTTGGAAAGGCGTGCGAAGAGATCAGGAGAGTGGTGCACTGGCATCCGTGTGTGCCGCAGGGTGCAGGGCAGGGTATGGCGGCGAGGGTGGAGTGCCGACATGGACGTTGATGCCAGGGGTGGTTGGCGTGCTCACCTGTTTGACTTGCTGAATAAGGGTGCTGGTGACTGTTAAGAATGGTGCCACAGGTTGCAAGGCTCTTTAATGCTTGCACCCGAGGTGTACAGATGCCGAGCACTTAGCTTCCAGCCAGCTACCGCTGCTTTGTTGACGCTGTAGAGCAATACGGTACTTCCACTGGACAATACCACACCTACTTTGGAGCGGCGCAACCCGCAAGCCACTTGGCATCAGCGGCCGCACCGGGGGAAGCAGCAGCAGCAGCCCCGGCCCCCCCCCCGCCGCCCAAGAACAGCAGCAGCAATAGCAGCAGCAGCAGCAAGGCCGGGGGCGACAGCCAGGACAGCCGGCGACGTGGGGGAGCCCTGGGCACGGACAGCATCTCGGGACAGGCAATTGCAGCCAGGCGCAGGCGGAGGCCATGGCTACATTGGCTGGCTATGCCATAGCGCACGGAGGTCGGAGGGCAGTCCGTGCCTGGTGGGGCTGGCACAGCCGTTCAGCGGATGGAGCATGGAGGTACCCCGTATGTCGCAACGCCCGCTGTATGTGCCTGCAAGGACCTTTCACACTCATCGACACAATTTGGCCATCGTACTTCGTTACAGGCTTTTGCACCCACAAGCTCACACAAGTCTTGCAACTAGTACCGCAACTAATGCCGCAACGGGCACATATACATGTAGCACGGTACCAATGGCCCCTAAAAGTTCTCACAGGCATGTGACGGCCTATGTCATACCAAGCAGCGCAACGTGCCCTGCCGTAGCCTATGAAGCGATAAGTGGAGCAATCCACCGCAGTAGCCCACTAAGCCATCCCACCACATGCCATGACATACCTGTGCACAGTTCGTATAAGTACGTCTGTGCTGGCTCTTCCAAGACACGTATAAATTCACGAGTCTAAGTGACACACTGGCGCACGTCCGTACGGCACAACTTGGCACACGTGCGCCTGTGCAGGCTGAGCGTGTCTGTGCGCCATCACCCAAAACACACTACGTGTAGCAACCCACAAAAACCTGGCTTGCCGCACAGCACTCAATCACGCGGCAGGATTAGACTGACCCTGAGTCTTCACTACTGCTACCCGGTATACACCCCTTCACACAAATCCCAGCTGCCCGTAAAACATGTATTCTTACACCTATGGTTATGGACCTCCGGCTAACGCCCACAGTGCAATACTGGTTCACTTACACATTCGCACAATACACGCACAGGGGGCCGCCCTCGCACCTGCGGACCCTTACAGGGCCTGCGTGCTGCGAGCCGGCTCGGCGGAAAAGCGTAGCACTACACACCCGTATCATACAATGCGCCGCACACATGCACCTCTCAAGCCAACTCCCTACTACCCAACACCATGGTGGTGTCCCACTGCTGTTCCTCTGTCTCGATCCTAACCTCGACCCCACATCTACCTTACCACCGCACCCTCATCCAAACCCCTGCCGCAGCGTGCCGCGTGCACTGCTACTGCTTGCGCGCCTCTCCGCTGCCATTCGGCGCGTTCGTCGTCACTACTCACGCGCCTCTCCGCTACCATTCGGCGTGCTCGCTGACGACGACTGGTCGCCGCGCCACTGCTGAGCTGCAGGCAGGCACCGATCGGCCTGTGGGCAGGGACGTGCAAGGATGTCACCATGTGACCGCGCGCCATGACAATTACTGTAATCACGAGGCGATGAAGATGAGGTAGGCAGCGCACCGATCATACGGCACACTAATGCCCAGCAGGATGGGGCGCCTCCCTCACCTTCACAACCCCCAGGTTGTGCGCAGCGACGATGTGCGCCTTGACGATGATGAAGCTGCGCCGCGGCCGCCGTGCCGGACGGGCTGCAGCCGGATCAGGTTGTTATGCGGCACGTGCGACCGCAGGCTGTGCTGCTGGCGCCAGCCGCCCAGTCCGCATGGCAGGCGCGGCGGCGGCACCGGCAGGAGGCCTGCGGGCGGCCTCCGACCGCTGTGCACGGCTGCTGGTGGGCTAGGCCTGCTGATGCCTGCTGCTGGCGAACCGGCTACCTGCTCCACGCACATGGCCGCCGAGCCTTGCTGGTTGTGTCCTGGTTTGACGTTGCCCGCGTTCTCGCCGCTGCCTCCCGAGGCTGCCGCAGCATCCGCAGCCTCCGCACCCGAGCCTGCACCAGCCGGCACCGGCAGAGGCGGCTCCCACCGCAGCAGCGCCTGCAGCTCCATCCGCTCTTGCTGGAGCAGCTGGGCCGGCTCCACACCCCACTCCTCGGCAGCCTCGTCCACCAGCTTGGCGAGCCCGAAGTCCAGCAGCATGACGCACGGCTGTGGCGCTCGCGGCTGCTGCTGTTGCTGCTGCTCCCCATCGCTGCTGCGGCTTGTCCCGCCCCCATACCCGCCACCTAAAGAGGTGAAAGAGGATTGCGTCGGATATGGGCCAGCGGCACCGCCGCCCCTTGCCGCCGCCGGCTGCGAGGCCAGGACGAAGTTGCGCAGTTCCACGTCGCCGTGCAGGACACCGCGCGCGTGCACCTGTGCGGCATGTGGCAAGTGGTTGCGAGCAGCACAGCGCGCGGCGAAGCACAGCGCTTGGGGAGAAGAGCCTCGCCAACGCCACACCGTCGTGCAGTACAGTACGTTAGGTGGGGAAGATAGAGTGCAAGCGTAGTGCGAGCAGCGCTGCACTTGATTGGCACCAGAGCAGCGGTGACGTGTGTATAGGGATGCAGTGACGTGTGTGTGCAAGCAGGCATGGACACCTACGTCAGCGTGCCGGCCGCTGCTCCCGGTGGCATAGCATGCGAGGCCAAGGCTCGCGCTGTAAGAAACCTTGCTGCTGTGGCCATTCAGCACCACCACAAGCATTCGGGCTGCACTCGCCACCCCTCCCTCCCCCACCCACCGCGTCCAGAGCAGCGAAGGCTGCCGCACAGGTGGCCTCCTTGCCCAAAGCCCAGCCCTCCTTGCGGTTCAGCGGCGCCCCCTCCAGGCTCGTGGCCTGCAATGGAGCGCCCCGTGAGGTTGGAGAGTGTGTTAAGCAGTATTCATGCGCCGCGTGAGCGCTGCCCGAGACTGCATCGTGCAATGCGCTGGCTCCCCTCCGAACGTCTTTGCTTCGTCCCTAAGAAACAGCCCGATGTGCCAGAAGCCGGCATCCCGGCCAACCCCTCAGGTTTCGTGAGTGTCCAAGCGGTCCTGGTCCAGGGAGCCCCAAGTCCCATTATCCACCCACGCACCACAAAATACTGCCACCCGTCGCAGAAGCCGTAGCCCAGCAGCCGCGGCACGTACAGCCCCTGCAGCTGCTGCAGCTGCTGGTACACGCGGACCTCGCACTGCAGGACAAGGGGCGATGCCGGCCACGGGGCCCGCAGAGATCATCACATACGATTCGGCCGTATGGCCAGAGGGAGGACTGGTGGGATTTGAAGGTACGAAAGGACTTATCAACAACATCCAAACCAAGGGCACAATGACACAGAGAACTCCACAGGGCTGCCAGCCACCCGGCCACACCCTGGACACCAATCGGAACACTCTGCAGTCCTGAGTAACATAACCCACCTGCAGCGCCTCTTTGGCCTCCTTGGCCTCTCGCCCCTGCCACAGATCCACCAGCTTCACAGCCGCGGGCCAGCCGCCCAGCGACCCCTGCATCACGACGCCCCAGCGCGAGTCCCCCAAGCACCGGGGCACAGTTTCCCCCGGCACCGGCGGGCCCAAGTTGCAGCCAGGAAACAGCTGGCTGGAGGTGAGCTGGCTCTCCGTGGCAGCAGGCGGGGGTGGTGTGGGGGACAATTGGGGGATTGGTCTCAGCTCGCCACCGCGTCTGCCGCCTTGGGGCTCCAGCGGCTGCGGCTGCGGCTGCTGCTGCTCCAGCTGCTGCGCCGCCCACCACAGCTTGGACATCATCATGATGCCGTACAGCGCTCCCACGGCGGTCAGCGAGGCATTCCCGCCGCGTCCGCCCTCCGCCTTGTCCTGCTGCTGTGCCGCCACTGGTGCTACTGGGATGCTGGGGCTGCACAGCAGTGTGCTGCCCTCACGCCGCACACAGAAGAGCTGCTGGTCCGTCAGCAGCACACCAAACGGCACCCTGCCGAGGTAACTATACAGCTGCTGCACGCATGTTAGAACGTTGCTGGTGGCGGTGTCCTTGCTGGCAGCGGCGTACGCAGCTGGCAAGCTGCTGCCGGGCGGCACAAACAGCACATCCGACGTCTTAACCTCCACCGTCACCAGAAGGTTCCTCATGTCGTGCGTGAGGAGCAGGAAATCCGGGTGTCCTGGAGCGAGGTGTAGGTGACAGCAGGGCAAACAAAAGTGGGTGTCAGTGCACAGCAACCAGGCATGGCGCCATCTGCTCCTCTGTCACGGCAACAACACAGCTTGGGAACGCATGGCGCAAGTTTGACCCCCGCCTGTCACATTACCTGCGTTAGCAGGCAGGCCCTCCACGCCGCGCCTCATGCGGTCGTACTGGAAGAAGGTGTCCAATGCTCTCTCCAGCGGAAGAATCAGGTCCCAAAGAAGCTCGTCCTGCAGCCTCTCCTCGCTGCCCACCTTGTCGCGATCCAGCATAGGCGGCACATAAACAGGGCCGCCCTCTGGCAGGGCGGCCAGCAGCGCCTGGCACTCTGGGGGATGAGGAAGGAATCAGTGGGTGAGCTCCTGGTTTGTAGCTCAAAGCGTGAGGGAGCGATAAGGACTGCTTCTTTAACGCAACACTCAGAGTGCAGTGTGCGCTCTGCGCCCCCGACATGCGCTTGTTGAGGGCTTCCCCTTTCCCTTGGCCTGTCTAGCCTGCCCCGCCCCCATCCCTGCACCTACGACTTCGCAGTTGTAGCCCCCGCTGGCACACATTCTCCATTTCAACACAAGCTTGCCCCGTTATGCATTCTTGGCCAAGTGGGCTCGGCTGTGTCGTGGCCTCTCGGGGCTCTGAATAGTCGAAGGAGCTTAGGGGTTGGGGCCGAGGCCGGTGACCCGGCCCACCAATCACAGCTCCCCATTACTCCCTTGGCGCCCCCCTCCTTCTGTACCGCTTACCCGTTACGAAGGTGCTCCATATCACCAGTTTCGGTGGCGGCTCGCTCTTCACATCGGATGCAAGCGGTGACTCAATCGGCAACAGCTCCCACGGTGACGGTGTGTATGTCAGCAAGAAGTCCAGGACGGACTGGAAAGTCCTCGTGCCAGAGTTGCGAAGCCGCTGCTTGAGCTGCTTTACGATCAGCTGCTCCTTCATCAGCTGCTCCTTGATCAGCTGCTGCTCTGCGGCAAAATGTACGGTGTGTTGGCACAGTTGTGGCACAACGCCAAGAGAGACCAGAGACAGGCAGCACGCAAGGGCAGCAGGCAGCCCAAACCAAGCAACTGGGCCTCCTGAGCGCCCGAGCCACACGCAGCAAGGCAGCACACCGCTCGCCAACCCACAACGGCGGACACACCCCACACCAATCCCTCTGGCCAGCGCAGGCAAGAGGGGCACGGTCTGACCAAAGCAAGCGAGTTCTAGCGGGCACTTGTGTTGGGATGTTGTGGTGAGCAGTTTAGGCCAAGATAGTGAAGCCCTAGACGTTCACAGGCACCAACCACCAGGTGATTCCGCCTTGATGCATTCCCCTATGCCGAGGGGGCACAGGCACTGGTCACCTTTCGCGAATATCTCAGGTAGCAGACGAAGCAGCTCCTCCAGCAGGTCCGGTGACTTGTTGTATGCCTCTTGCACTGCGTCGACGAGCTGCTCAAGCTGCCCCAAGCTCGTCGCAACGCTAAGCTCTTGCCTCAACTGGTCAACAACCTGACCTGACATGATTGATAGTCCAAATGGAAAGCCCTGTCCAAGTGCTATCCGGAAATGGTACTCGAGCAAGCAGAGGTATTGGCAACTCGCGCCACACCTATACGACTGTCTCAAGTTTTATAGACTGGACAACTCAACATCTAGACATCTAGGCCAAGGACATGGCAGGTGGCACGAGCTGCTGTACATGCTACCATGAGGTCTCCCCTGGGCCCACCTGGGGACAGTGGAGCGGTACAGCGGCAGCGTAGTAGGCGTGAAAGGTTGAAGATGCGCGCGTACACGGTGTGCGTGGACACTTACGACTGGACAGCGTCAGTACATTGTAGCGCCACGTGGCGATCACGCACGGTGCTTACTATGAGGCCATGTGCTTATTGGGGGCGCACGTATGTGACCTGTTAGCGAGGGTTTGGGGCGTGCCGAAGGCCAATGCCTAGTCGCCGGCTGAGGCGGACTGGCGTCAGTAGAGTTGACTGCCACGGTTGACCGCGTTGGTACCTCAGTTGTGTGGCCACTTTGCCTTGTAGGTTCGAGGCGGGCGCGTGAAGCTGCATGAGGTGTCAGAAGGACATACGGTACCGTCATCCGTGTGCCGCGGGGGAGGGCAGGGTACGGTGGCGAGAAGGAAGGGCCGATATGGACGTCGATGTGTTGCTATAGGTTGCTCAGGGGTGCTGTCGTTGCTGGTGGCCCTCAATAGTGGTGCCATGGTTTGCAAGGTTCTTTGATGCTTGTACCTAGCATGCACCTGGCTACCTGCATGCACAGATGCCGTGCACATAGAAGCATCTGGCTTTCTACCCGCATGCGGCTGTGTTGGTGACTTAGCGCGCCGCCCAACAAATTCGAAACGCCTACCGTGGGCCCGCGTGCTGCGCCGGCTGTTCGTGCCAAGTCAGTAACAACGGCTCTATGCCTGAATTTTGCATTCAGTATGAGACGAGTGAAAGAATGTTGTTGCCAGGGTGCGCCGGCCTGCCAGTAACAGTACATTCGGCCTGGCAGGGGGTCGAACATGGGGTGGCATCCTGGTGTAGGCGGAGATTGACGTGAGACGTGAGCGCGCTGTTGACATATGGCACACTTGCAGCTATCCACACCCATGCGACTGTCTTGGTCGTAGCCTGGACAGCACAACGGATGTAAGCCAAGCACGTGGCAGGTGGCACGAGCAGCTGCCTGCCGACGAGGTCTCCCCAGGGCTGGGTCTCCCCTCGTCACCCCGGCTGCAGTACAACATTCCTGCTTCAGCCCCTTCCTACTGGGCACATATGCTGCCTCCTTTCCCTCATGCCTTGTACAGTAGCGCATAGCATTGCTTAGCACAATGGGCGTTTCCCAAGTGGCTGTCGCCCTACTTTCGCTCATTTGCCTGACAGCGAGGCAAGCGTTAGGAGTCACACCTATAGATCCTGAAAAGTATTTATCATCTCAGGTGCGAGTAGTTGCAGCCAGCGGCAAGTGCTACTGCTCTTCTTGGTACACCCTTGAGGATTTGCTATAAGCTCCTTGTCATAGATACTGTGACATACGCAGCTAGTACCGCGATCTGCCAGCCTTTGGGGCAAACAGCGGATGCATGCTCGACCGATGGCCCCGCAGGTGAACGCCCCTAAGTACACCATCAATGAAGTATGGAAGGCACACAAGCATCTCCCAAATTTTGCGGAGGTAGACGGGGCAGCGAAAGACACGTTCGTAAACCTGCCCGACAAGTACCTGGACGACTTCAGGAACCCCTGCTGGTGCGTGTGGGTTCCCATATCGGGAGAGGACAGCGGGCAGGGCCACGATATACTCCTATCGATGGAAAGTGTGCATTTGTTGGTCAAGGGGGAAGGACGGGCGCCCTTCCAAAAGGAGAGGCAGTGGGCCTGTCCTCTGTAGTACCAGCAGTATCCTTGGCAGCAACACTTCTAGGAGCAGCTGCACGGGCAAAGCACCGGTGCCCCCACAGAAAAGCGCTCATGGCCTGCAAACCCGCGTGGTCGAAAGGAGCACAGTGCAGGCATCTGCTAGTCTGCAGGAGCGCTTGGGGATGGTTCGTTGGGTTGGCAGCGGCCAGGCGTGTGAGCTGCGGCAACCCCGAGGGCCCCCCTCCTTTGACGTTGGCATCAGGGCCTTGTCATCGTGGAGCATGTCATCATGTCAACTGAGGAGAGGGGTTTGCCAGCGGCGGCGGAAAGCCCAGGCGTCGGGCCTGCATGCTGATGAAGCAGCTGGGGTGCAGCTGCCATCCCCGTCGCAGCAGGAATGCAGGGCTGGCACCATGGGGCCTCCACGTAATTAAAAAAATATCAAGACGCTGTGGGCCAGGGAGGGTGCCTAGCGCGTGGGCTGTTTCTCAGATCTGCCCCATCAAGGCGTTCTGGGAAGCCGGGCTGCATGGCTCTGCAGCGAAGCAGCCAGCTCTCAAACCAGGCCTGAGGCCCTGGGGAGTGGGCCGATGGCCCTGAGCGGCGCCACGACCAGCAGGACCGGCTGCATAGCACTGGCCGCGGCGGCCCATGCAGGAGCGGCAGGGAACGATACATGCAGCAAGATGCCGTCAGGACACTGCTGCTCGAAGGCGCTGGCCGGTGCAGCGCTCGCCGTGCACGCCGTGGGCAGCACGGCACCCAAGTCTGACCACCGTCGCCGCCGGGATGCATGTCCCTTGCAGCAGCAGCGTGGGGTTGGGCCAGCACACATACGGGCCTGATACTCCGCGCCAGCCGAATGCGTGACTTGGTGTGCATCGCTTCTACATCTCGTATCGCCGTACTGCTCCCGGAAAGAACCATGCTTCCTGTGGCCTCTGCGCGCAGGGAAAAGGAGGGGCAGTTCAAGTGCCTTCCGTACTTCCAAATCCTGGGCGTGTCTAAATGCGGCACCACGGACCTATACAACCGGTTAACAGAGCACCCGGATATGGTGGACTGCGGGTGGAAGGTGGGTCAGCGCGCATGCGGCGTTGTGGTGCGGCAGTGGTGTGGGGGGTTTAGGGCCAGGTGGGTTGCCGAGTGTAGATGGGCAACAACGTGATGCAACGGTTGGGCTGGACATCACGCTGCAGTGTCGAGACGCACCCACGGCCTCTTCATGTCTCCTACTGTCCTACGGCCTTCGCTGGCCAACTCCTACAAGCTGCATGGCACCCACTCCCGTAACGTCTCTTTTGCCGGGCTCCACCTGCGTCACAATGGTTCACGCTTTGCGCTCGCCCCACACCAACGTTCGCGTTCTTTCCAAACCCGCACACAGGGTCCTCACTTCTGGGACGAGGCCGCCTACCCCGTGCGCGTCTCTAAGCCCGGCCGCTACGACGGCTCCTTCCCCGCCTACGTGGGCGTGTTCGACAAGGCAGCCGCCCGCATCAAGGCCAACGAGAACGCCATCACCGGGGAAGCCAGCTCCAACACCTTCACCGCAGTATACTCGCACCTCCGGTGAGGGTGCAAGCTGTTGGTGTGCTGAACTGGTACACAGAGTACGCACACGCTTCCCGACCTCGCTGCGTAGCTGTCTGGGCTGCAGCTGACCGCTGGTGGTTAGAGGGCATAGCATTACAGACAACGCCAGCGGCGCCCGGAGAGCCGTGGGGAGCCGAAAGGTTTACCGCAGCAACAAGTAATACCTTACACTGTGCTGTAGGGCACATGGCACACTGACATGCTGCCTCCATGTTCCCCATGCCTTCCTCATGACGCCTTGCAGCGGCCGCACGCTCCCCAAGCGCATCAACGCCACGCTGGCCGAGTACCTGTGGGAGGCCACGCCCTTCGCGCGCTACATCGTCATGTTCAGGGACCCCGTCAGCAGGTACCGCTCAGCATACTTCTACTACAGGTGCGTGTACGGCAAGGGAAGGAGCTGGGCAGGGGTCATGTCCACCATACAGGGTTTGTGGCGTGCGGCTACATGGCAGGTGCGGGTTGACCTTTATTAGGGAAGGGCGCACCAGCGGGAATGACCAGCAAAGCCATACTTTTGTCAGCGCCGCTCCAAGGAGCGGTGCTTGGCAGTGAAGCATCCCTGCCTGCCCTTTGACCTCCTGTACGGCGCGCGCCACTGGAAGCCTTCGTTCCATGCAAACTGGTCAACCCATTCAGGAACAAGAACCTACCAAAGCCCACGGACAAGGACTTCCTGCTCTCCGTGAAGGAGGACATCGCGCACTGGACCAACTGCGTGAAGGAAAACAGCCAATTGCACTGCCTCAAGGTGGGTTAGCACACCACGGTGGGACACGGGCTTCTGATCTTGTGGAGGAGGCATGGCCGTGTCGAAGCTCACTGCGCCGCGAAGAGGTTATCGGCGGCGTAGCGCTTCCCTGTACCTTTAGGGTTCCAGTGGTGCACCACCTGGCCTGTAAGGTCTCGGTCTGTGTAGGCATTTTGCTAGCCACAAACGACCCAAACCCAGAGCCCGCCTCGCCCTTCCTCCCTTTCCCCCCTGCCGTGCAGCTGTACACCCCGCAGCAGCTCGTCAAGGGCATGGTGAGTGACGTTGCGAACGCTAGGAGCTGCAGCAACCGTAAAGGGCGGCATGCAGCAATGCCAATAGCGGGACCTAAAAAGGCTGAGCTGGCATATCCCTGGAGGTGGACAGCTGCGCCCTGTCGCTGCCTGTTGACCGAAATTGCGCCAGTCAAGCACTGCTTTTGTTGCTCCATGCTGGTACGTAGCGCAGCTGGCTACGCTTGCAGCTGACTCCCTGTCTGCCGTTTCCGGCCCATCGCACTTGCTTCAGCCCGACTTCACCCCGTGCCTGTGCCCCCGCTCTCCCCCTCCCCCCGGCCCGCAGTACTCCGAGTTCCTGCCCGGCTGGCTGGCGGTGTGGCCCCGAGACCGCTTCCTGTTCCTGCGCAGCGAGGACTACAAGCAGGCGCCGGCGGCGCATTTGCACGCCACTATCAAGTTCCTGGGTGAGTGGAAGCAGAGGGCGCACAGGACAGGGCTCGCCTGTCGCGGGACGGGGTCCTGCAGGAACCGGAAGGCTAGCAAACAGCTTGCAAACCAGTCGCCGGCAAAGATCAGTACCTGTGCAGCAAGACCTGGTACTGGTGCGTTTCCGAACTCATAAGTCCAGCTCCATGCCCGTGCCGTACTGTTACAACACGTGCTGACTGTGACATGAGATGCATGCCGCACCCCGGGACCCGCCGTGCTGGACGTCCACAGGCCTGCGTGACCTGACCGAGGCGGAGGTCGCGCACGTGACCAAGCTGGAGGCCAAGAACACGCAGGTGGGTGCTGCGGCGTGGTGCTGCGGGGAGGCCGTGGTAACGGCCTTGAGCAGCTCGAGAGCGGTGACAGCTTGGAACACGCACGGGCATCAGCCTGCATGTGCTGATAGAAGCTTGCAAGGCATCTATAAAACATGAGGTGGCCCTTTTCCGTGCGTGCAGTCCAAGAAGTACGACGCCAGCGCGGAGAGCCCACAGCTGACGGAGGCGTACAAGCTGCTGAGGGACTTCTACAGGTGGGCGGGAGGTGTGGGCGTGCAGGAGGCAGGCAGCTGGCGGGCGGGCGGCAGGGGTGTGCGCAAACGAGTTGTGGAGCTTGCTGTGATGGGGTGGCTGTATCACGACACGTCACGGCACAGACACCCTATGATGCGGTTCCATAACCCTGCCAACAGCGTAAAAATGTACGCCACCTTGGCTGAAAGCTGCCCTCCCGGCTCTGTATGATGTACGACCGGTATGCGCTGCAGGGGTACGTACCAACTGCATCTTTCTGTTTTAGTTGCCTATGACCTAACAGTCTACGCCCTCCTTGGAGATTGGAGCCTTACCGGCCCCGTGTACTGTGCCATGGTCGCAGGCCGTACAACCAGAAGCTGTCGAAGATGTTTGACAACGACCCACGCTGGTTGTGGGGGTACTGAGGTTGCACTCAAGGGGAGACGCCAGAAGTAGCGGCTTTGGAAAATTTTGGCAGACGGCCTGCAGACGGCAAGAAATCTTCGTGTTTGGCGGTGGTTGGGGCAAGGGTGCCCCTGGGCGTCCGCTGCGCCTGGCATCAGCACTGCATGCAGCGCGCTTGTGAGCGATGTGTTGGCTAACATGGCTGGTGCATTTCACTGTGATTTATATTGACGTGTAGACCCGGTTGTATCCAAGGAAGCTCTCCCGCAGGACCTACAATCCTATCCGTTCGGTGCATTTGAGGTTATGGACTGTGGTGGAGCTTGAGGGAGCTCCCCTGCTCCCAGCTGTTGATATCGGTGGCGCCCGGTGCCGCAAATGGACCCGCCTCGCGGCCTCGGTTAGCATGCAAGGAATGGCGGACACGTTCACTCTTGACTCGAACCTCCATGCAATCTAGGATACCGGTACCGGTACCGCTCTACAAGGCACCATATCCCAATGGTGTGCGGCAGGATATCCCGCCCTCCCATGCATTGCAGCAGGTAGCCGCCAGGTGCACTGTGACGCCACGTCCGTGCAGCACGAGCCCAAGCAACACCATGTGGCACCCACATCTCCCATGTCCCATCATAGCTCCCATCCGCGCATACGTGTAACACGCGCACGCGCGTGTATGGGACAGAGTCCTTGATCCATCTCAACCAACCACGACAGGCGTTCGCCGTGCTAGACCACTGACCCGCCGTCTCTCGATGCAGGAGCCACCTGCTCGCTCCAGCTGCCGTACAGCTACGCCTACACCATTTCGTCATATCCAGGAGTCTTTCCTCTTTGCACGCTTAACAGACATGATCACTCTAGAGTACAAGGTCCGATCCGCACTTCATGCGTCATCTTGGTACAAGTCACACGACGCCATACTTCCGCACAGAGCGCGCTGTCCGATTCCGTCCCCTTTCACCCTACCAAGGTAACGCCCCCTCCCCCTGCCACCACACGGCCACACTACCCTCCGCCGCTCATCTGCATGAACCGCGATATTGTGAAGGCGACGGCGGAGAAGGTACCCAGGATGGTGATGATCATCTTCATCTGCAGAGCAAACAGCGGCAAGCAACTGTGGTGATGCAGAGACCGGTGAACGTCGTGTGCGGGAGTCAGGGGCTGTGCACGGGGGCACAAACAGCGTAGCGGCACAGAACCACCAGGTGCCGACCGGCACCCAGTAGCGAGAAGGGGAGCAGAGTGCCATACTGCATTTTGTTGGTGTCAGTATGTAACTGATGCAGCTTACCCCGTCGTTCTTGGCCTTCTCCACAGCCGACCGTAGCTCGTTGATATCCTGTGGTGACCAGCACATTCACTTCAGCGTGTCAGCGGCCGGACATAGCACCTCAACCCGTCCGAGTCATGACTGGCTGTCCGTTCAACTCAATGGCTTTTGCGTCACAGCTGAGCAGCCAGCGACACCACACGCCTTGCCAACATGCATTGGCATATGTAAAGACACCGCGCGCTGGCGCACGCATACCCGACAAAGTGCAACTCCAAGCTGTGGCCAACACCAGCCACCCACCCTGTCCACCCACGCCACTCCTGCGTCCACCCGTCCAGTCACGCCAGCAACCGTAAGCAGGCCACCATCCCACCACCATCAAGGCCGCGTCCGCCCACCCACCCTGTCCACGTTGATCTGCAGGTCCGTGGTCTTGTCCCGAATGGCCTGCAGGTCGTCCCGCATTCGCCTGCGCAGGAGCAGGGCGGGGAGCACGAGGAGCGCGTCGTGAGCACGGCAGTGGCAATCAGGGGCATAGCCGCCGCGCGAGGCCACCATGGCACCAGTCGTACGGCGCACAAGCTACCATGCCACGGGTGTGCCATCAACTGCCAGCTGAGCCACGCCATCCGCATGCAGGCAAGCATGTGTTGCACTCATGGCTTTGGGAAACCAGCCAGCTCTCATTTTTCCGCCTTGCAGCTGCCGATGCCACATGGTAAGCGCGACCCGCTTTCCAAAACTGCGTCTGCCGCTCTCACCCTTTCTCAAGGTTCATGTCCAATCGCTGGCTGGCGCTCAGCTTGTCGATCTCGTGCCTGCCGAGGAGGGGAGTGGGAGGCAGTAACGGATTTGCTGCCTGGGAAACGTTGAAGCTCGAAGCTAGCAGAGGGCCTCCCTCTCCGTGGCATACCCGTACGGCATGCATGCATTCCTACGGACAGCTGACTCGCTTAGGTGTTTCCACGGCAAGCTGCCTTGCACACGTGTTCGTAAGCAACGCCCTCCTATAGTACACCGGCAGCCCGCCGTACCGTGCCATCACATACAGGAAGCGCTTGGCCCAGGCCAGTGCACCTTCCCGATCAGACCCCAAAAGCACGCCCGTGCCGTGCTGCTACACAACATGATAGCGTGCCGTCTGGCCGAGGCCGGATCAGTGGATGGCGCTTGCACCCGGCCGCAATGCGCGCGAGGGCTCACCTGACCTCCGCCTTCATCTTGTCCAGGTAGCTCTGCTGGCGCTCTATGTCCTTGTTCACCGTGGCCACGTGCATGTCCTGGAGGGCGCGGGAACAGGGGGCATGTAACTTGTGGACTGTGACGCAACATACAGCGTTCCTCTACAGAAAGGCCGGTTGCTTACGTCAGAGAGACTGGACTTGTTACAGTGCTTCCCCGTCATGCCATTGCGCTGCGTGCTCAAGTACCAAGCTTGTGCCTAGCTTTCTGACGGCTGCTGCGTCCGGGCCCTGCGTGCTGAACCACCAGGCTGCCAGTAAGGTGCCAGGGAACATCGTATCGCACACCCAGTAACGGATTGCCAGATGGCTGTGAACCTGCCTGTGTCTTTGACAACTCGTTCTTGAAGCTCATGATCTTGGCCTCCTGCTCCAGGATCGTCTGTTCGGCCAATTGCAGAGCAAGGCGGGGAGAGACCGTGTGTTAAGGCACGGCGGACGGGCGTAAGGGCGCTGCGTTTGACTTTGATACCGTATTCCACCTGTAGCACAGTAGCTTGACGGACAGTGGGCTGCGTCCCGGCAGCAGCCGCCTTGACCTCGGCGGCATACTGTAGCCCTCCTTCAGGCTCGATTGCTTGCCCTCGCGCAAGCACAGACCCCTCATGGCACCGTACCGCCTCGCACCTTCTCCAGCAGGACCTGCTTGACGAACGTCTCTTCCATCTTCATTTTGTTCATGACGATGAGCTCCGTGATGCGCTGCGCCAGCTGCTCGGCCATGGGGCGGGGCAGGCCGGAGCCCTCAAACGTGCGGGCCTGTTGCACAGGGAGAGGATGCCTGTTTTTTAGGCTTCGTACCGAGCTGCAGAGGCATACCGGTATGCATGTGGCATTGACCACATTCATAAATTGTCACAATTGGATCCGGAACGTAAAACTCGGCACTAAACGTGTTCCTTGTAGCCCAGGACCATTGGCGCCTTGGACACCAGTGGAGCTGCTCACGTGCGGCAGGACCCGCAGGCATCAACCTAGCCCAGCCTGGTGCTCCCAGACTGCCTCCAACCCATCCCAACTGCTGTCATTGTAATTCTATGCAGCCGGGGCCCTGCCCCTTGGCACTTACAAGGTCCAGGGTATCCACCAGCAAGTGGTTGCTGACCAGCTGCTTCTTCTGGTCGTCAAACCCGGACGACGACGAGGCGAAGCGCTGAGCGCTGTATGAAGCTATTGCTCCATAGCTGCATAGGGGTACGGCTCTCGTTGCTGTAAGAGCGAGGGGGGCCTCCGCCTGCTGCGCGCTGAGGGTAAGCTGCGATGGCAGGGTGCCTAGCCGTGAGGCGAGGCCCCGCAGCTTGGACATATCAGGTACTGGTTCAGAATGCAAAAGTGACTATCTATTTCGATTGGTGCGTGAGGTGACTACAGCTTTCAACTTGCTGACGAAGTTAAGAAGCTTCCCTATAGCAATGGCGCTTGTCGCTTATCTGTACCCCAATTAGTGTATAATAGTATCAACGCTCTGCTTGTGGACATGCGAAGGGCATTGAACAAAGAAGCCTTTTCCCGCATTCGCATGCCATTCGCAATTTCCAATCGCAAGGGAAGCGTATAACCTTAGCCCGCGTTCACATCACATGTTAGCTGTTTTACTTGTTATCCATATTTCGCAGAAGACCTCTCTGAGCCTAGGCTACCTGGGCCTACAGGGTTGACCCTCAGGAAAGGCACGCACCTGCCTCCCGCCGCTGCTGCCGAGACAGCGACCACAAACCAAGTTAGTAATACCCTAATTGAAGCTCCAGCAGTAACAATTGGGCGTTGGCTATCAGCAGGAGCGTCTTTCGAGCGGCGGGGGCAGGGGACTCCGTTGGGTTGCTCTCGTAAGGGTGGGCCTTTCACTGCTCACTGCTGACGCTTCTGACACCGCTGCAGCCAAACATGCAGACTAATGGTTAGAATCTGACAATCTTAGCACGCTTGGAGTGCAGGACTGCCACGAGGTGTGCCTAGGGCCAGCGTCCGCCGCCTGGGTGAGCAGCCTGGAGCTGCTGAGCCTTAACCCACATCAAAGGGGGCATGAGGGAGGTGCAGCTCATGCTCCATACTTCGGCATAGCTCGGCCCCTTCAGGGGCCTGGTCAGGCCCCGGGTAAAGGCATGCACTCCATCAAAATTGGCTGCCGCCAGTCCGCCACACTCTCGGGCGGCAGCTGGCCGGGGCCCAGGGCCCGCCACCGTCCCATCCTGCAGCAGCCACAGCACACACAGCACACACAGTGGCAGCAACATCCAGCTAAACTACCATGTCGCTATGGCAGCTTGGCTGCTGAGCATGCGCCACCTGTTTGCGGGCGTACCAACAGGGTGGCTCCACCAGCAGCAGCAGCAGCAGCAGCTGTTCCTGCGGCGGCAGCTGCAGGTGGCGGCGGGGCGGGCGGCTGGGTGGTGGTCCCGGAGCCGCTGCCCTCCGCTTCGGAGCTGCCCGATGAGCCGCCCACCAGATCGGAACTGATTGATCTGACCATTGCCATTGGGAGGGCGAAGACGTGGCAGGAGCTAAGGTGCGCAGTGGTTTCGTGACACGAAGGAGGGGAGCATGCATGTGTGGGCGCTGGGGTGTGGGCTCCGAGGGCAGGTAGGTACCATACACCAGCACATATCTGCGGCTCGCAATTAAAGGGCCTTCAGTTGCAAGCCTGGCGGCGTCTTTGCAGATATTCTGTGCAGCTTTGCAGGTTGCAGAGCCAGGCCTTGTCCCGTCACGCACGTGCTCCCTGCCTTCCACCCTCGCCCACCGCACCAAGCATTCAGCCAGAACCCACACCCGTGCCCCACAGCGCTGGCTCCCGACCCTAATGAAATGCACTTCAACGCCCCGCTACCCCCGCGCTGCCCTCACTCCACCTCAATGCAGGGTACTGTACTGGGCCAACCGCAGCCGCCAGGGGCCCCTTAACGTGGTGGCGGCCCTCAGCCGCCTGGCCAGCCTGTTGCCCCCGGGACAGCTGCCGCAGCTGCTGCAGCCGTCTGGCGAGGACGGAGAACTTGACGCTGACGACCAGCAGGAGGAGGAGGATGTGGAGGGTGTGGACCGTGACGCAGCGGGGGCCGGGCGGCGGTTGGGCGCAGGGCCGCGCAACCGGTGGCAGCAGGGAGGGAGGGGGCCTGCCGGCGGCCGGGGGCGGGGCGGCAGGGTGCAGGCGGAGGTGGAGGCACGGGAGCTGGTGCTGTGCGAGAGGGACCGGGCGGCGCTGCGGCAGCTGGTGGTGCGAATGGTGCACGATGTGGGCGGGTAGGTGGTTGGTTGGGTTGTTTGGCGGTTGTTGATGCATCGTACGGTACTCCAGCAGCCACACCGACGCTTCACGACCGTACGTACCCAGGCGGCGGCGCATGCATTGCTGTGGGTGTGCCGGTGAAGCTGACCTGCAGCTGTTGGTAAGTAGCTTCTTTGTGTGGTTGCTGGATTTGCAAGGCGACCGTAAATGGCATGTTAAATCTGCTGCTGCCTTGCAGCTTCACGCGTGAGCAGGTGGCGGCGGGCCGTCTGGACGAGCTGCGCGGCAGCGCCCCCGTCCCGTGGGTCACCGCGGACCTCATCGCGTGGGCGCAGGACTGCAGGCGGCAGCAGCTTCAGCAGCAGCAGCAGCAGCAACAGGGCCTGGGGCAGCAGCAGGCTCAGTGGCAGGGCCCGTCGTTCTTTCAGTGGCTTGAGGCACGTGAGCGGCGGCAGCAGCGAGAGGAGAGGCGCAGGCCCGGCTCTAAGAGCAAGGGCGGGCGGGCGGAGGAGGAGCGGGTGCAGGACGCCGGGCACCAGGGCGCACCGCCGTTGGTGGATCCGTACAAGCTGCACGTGACACGTGGGCTGGAGTACTGGAGGCAGCAGGGGGTGAGCGCCGGGCAGGCGGGTGGAGGTACGGGCGCTGGGGCCAGCAAGAAGCGGATGGTGGAGTGCCTGGGGCCGCAGGAGATTGCGACACTGGCGTGGGCGGCGGCGCGGCTGCAGCTACATCGGGCGGTTCCCGAGCACGCCGCGTGGCTGTTGCACGACCTGATCAACGCAAGCTACAGCCAGCTGCCGTACTTCGACGGACGGCAGTTGGCGCAGATGTCGTACAGCTTGGCGGCACTGGGAGTCGGGCGCGGGGCGGCGGGGGCAGTGGGAGCAGCGGCAGCGGCGGCGGCGGTGGAGGCCAGTGGAGGAGGTGACGGGGCGGGTCATGTGGGGTATGAGGAGGTGGCGGCGGCGGTGCTGGCGGCGGCGCCGGGGGCGGTGTTGGCGTCGGCTCTGCCGCCGCGGTGGAAGAGGCGGTTCCTGATGGAGTCACGGCGGAAGCTGCGCAAGTGCGACGCGCAGGTGAGCCTTACCCACAGCCATGCGTGCATAGGGGTGGCACCTGAGTTGAAGAACACGGGGGACCACCCGTCCTGCCCCATGCGGCGACCACCTCTCCATTCACCTGCAAGTACTTGCAGCAGGAATGCTTGCATACGTGGCACTCCGGTCTGCAAATGTGATGGCGCTGAGGCCCCCACTCACTTTCTATCACCCTCCCGCCATATCGTCCCACAGTCCCTGGCCAACCTGTCGTATTCCCTGGAGCCCTTGGGTCTGAGGCCTGGCCCCGGCTGGCTGGCAGACCTGCTGCGCGCGTCGGGAAAGCTAATGCTGCAGCAGCAGCAACAGCAGCAGCAGCAGCAGCAGCAGCAGTTGACCAGCCAGCGTCCGCAGTGGCAGGGGAGGGGCCAGGGGCAGTGGCAGGGCCGGGGGTGGGGAGGGACAGCCGGGGGTCGGGGGCGTGGCCTTGGCGACGGAGGCGGCGGCGGCGTCAGCTACTCTGAGCTGACGCAGTTGGCGTGGGGCGTCTTTTCCATGCGGCGGAGGTGAGTCCTCTGTCGGTTTTGCGGGACACAATCCGGCCTTATGCACTGTACGCGGGTGCATCGGCATTGTATGCCCATCGGGTCGCTCAAGGCTGCACTCCCTGCCTATCCGCAAGGACGCCGCTTAACGCCATGGTTTGCCTCATTGAACTGCCTGCCAAACGTCACCTGCCGCAGGCTATACACGCCCCGCCGATGGGCAGCAGAGGCGCTCGCCATTGCCCGGGCCGCCCACACCGCTGCCATCGCTTGGCCGGGCGGCCCGGACGCGGCCGCGACCGCCCTGGGCCTACCACGAGACACCCTAGCGGTATCCTCGCCAGGATCAGGAGCGGCAGCAGTCCTGCCCCCGCCTCCGGTGCTGTCGACAACAGCTGCAGCGGCAGCGGCGCAGGCAGGGGCAGGCGTGGCCATCAGCACCAAGGGAGCCCCCTCCACCGGGTCTGTGCCCACTAACAGCTCCGGAAGTAGCCAGGATACGGCCCTCATCTGCGATCGGGCAAGTGCCGTACAGCAACTCCTGTCGTACGTCCTGCGACGGGACCTGCCGTACGGCCCGCTCGCAGCGTGGCTGCTGTGCCAGCCGCCCCGCTTTGTGCTGCGGTTGAGGCGGCAATTGCAACAGCTCCCTGCCTCCATGCTGACGCCCCTGACCCGTGGGTCACAAGCCACGAGCAGCATGCCAAGGGAGACTCTTGTGCAACAGCCCCCGCAGACCCAGCCCCCAACCCGCACGCCTGCACCCCTGCCTCCTGTGTCCCCCGACCAGCTAGAAGCTTCCCTCGCTGCCTCGCTGCACACCTGCTGCTGGCCGGGGCCCGCCTGGCTGGATGCACTCGCATCCTGCGCAACAGACCAGCTGTACGACAGGGGTTTCGGGGCTCAGAACCTGGGCATGATCCTGTGGTCCCTGGCGGGCTTGGGCTACCGCCCGCGCCCCGGTTGGCTGGACCCGTGGATGGATCGCGTGGGGGAGCTGGCGCGTGACTTCCGGCCGGAGAACACGGTCAGCGTGCTGTGCGCGTTGAGCACGTGGCAGGAGCTGCCGTACAGCGGCAGTACGGCGGAGGCGGACCTGCGGGATGTGGTGGAGCGGACGGTGCCGGCGATGGGGTGCAGAGAACTGCAGCTGGCGGCGGCAGCGCTGGCGGTGCTGTGCGAGCTGCCGCCGCCGCCGATTGCGGCGGAGGAAGGGCCAGAGGGCGAGGGACGTAAGGGAGCGGTAGCCTGGGGCAGGGGGGCGGCTGGGGGCAGGAGAAGCGGGCGGCAGGCTGCCCCCGGCGGCAGGGGTAAGGGGAGAGGCAGGGATGGCTTGTTTGTGCCAGTGCCTAGTGGTGTTCCGGAGGCGGTCGCTGGCAGTGGGCGCGGCAGCAGGGCAGGTGGTGGTGCAGGTGGTGGTGGGGCAACTAGTGCTGCTGCTGCTTTCCAGGGCGCGGGTGGGGGGAGGCACCGGGGGCTGCACCCGGCGGTGGCACGGCTGTTGGTGCGGCGGGCGGTGGAGGTGGCGGGCGGGTACGGCCCCCGGCGCATGGGGCAGGTGCTGCGGCTGCTGGTGGTGCGGCTGGGGTGCCCCGTGGGTCGGCAGGAGCTGGGGGAGCTGCTGAGGAGCCACGCGGTGGGGCTGGAGGCCATGGCTAGGGGCAGAGGCAGGGAGGGCGGGGAAGGAGGAGGAATGGATGAGGAGGGGCGGGTCACAGGGGCGTTGAGGCGGCGGGCGCTGAGGGAGCTGCTCGAAGCTGTGATGGAGGTGGCGGGGGTGGTGGCGAGTGGGGGCGGGGCTGCGGGTAGTAGGGATGCGGGGGATGCTCCGCTTGGCAGAGCGGTCGTGGAAGGTGGTGAGAGAGTCGGAGGAGACGCAGGGGCGGGGGCGGGAGTGGGGGCTGGAGGGCTGGGGGAGGAGCAGTTGGTCCGGCTGGTTCCCCCACGGTGGTGGCGGGCGTACTTGGCGCTGGCGAGAGCGTAGAACGCAGCTACTACACCTTGCATAAAGAAGCTGTGGCGCTGTGTATGCCGGTAGGTGTGCACCGCACTTCTTTACGCTGGCGAGAGCGCGGCGCAGAGCCGTTGCACCTTGCACGAGTACGGTACGCATGGTTCGATGGGTGTGCCCGGCAGAGTGCTAATTGCTGTCCAGGCAGGCATGTCACACTGCCACGCCGGAACGACGTTGGTTCACTTGGGTGTGGACTTCCGTTTGTTAATCCGCTTGGCGTTGTCCTGTAAAGGCGGGCGCGATCGCTGGTGAGTGCTGGACAATAGGTGCACGTGTACGGCTACATGACAGCAGCCTGCGGTCGACTCGCATTGACGCTGGTCGATGTCTGCAGATAAGTGCATGGCATTTATAGAAAATTCAAGTACGTCCTCGCAGCAGGGCCATGTTACAGATGAGATGAGCGAGGCGACCTGACTCAATCAACCACAAGCTGCCACTGATCTACTCTCTGCACGGGGACTCGAGGTTTACCCCCTTGAGCAACCATGCGCAACCCCATATCTTGAACCTGCAAACACCCGCACAACGCCCTGCTACAGTCCTCGTATTCGATAACGCTAGGTAAACAATCGAAGGTGCAAAGTACTTGCACCCAACGGTTCAACGCTTTGATTAAGCCCATGAACACGCCCTAGAGCAACAAACAGCCCTCCGGCAACAAGCACGGCCAACACGCATCAGTCAGGACCAGGAGATTGCAGTCTACAAATGGCACGTGGTGCCGGCACCAAGTCCTGGATCCAACGCCCTACATCGCAACGTACAGGGTCCAGTGATGGACGCTGTTCGGTACGTGGTAACAAATGATATCATGCTTTGCATGCACTACAACTCGACAAAGTCGCACAACAGGCAACGCAGAACACGCCACACGATAAGTGGCCCAGTGCACTGGTGCCGTAACAGGCGTCCTCGGGCCGTCAAGGTTGGCGTAAACGTCATGTGTATGATACAGCAGCAAAACGCCCGGAACACTGCCGGGCACAGCAACAGCCCACACTGCTCCCCAACCGCTGTCAATCTTCGGCCGCACAACAAACTTTGGCTGTCATATGACACAACGCAATTACAGCAGTTGGGAGGTGGGCCCAACAGTGCAGCAAAACAACACACGCAGCACGCAAAGTCTGGGATTGCTGAGCGTGCTTTTTCTTCTGTACACCCGTGGCAATGCCAATGCATTAGTTCGTCCAACGCTGCAGACTCCACACCAACACACCGTTACGGTCGGGTCATACGACCGCTGCAGCAGGCCCCGTTGCGCCCAACTCATCCGTCCCCATTCCCAGTCAACGTTCTGAGCCGGCATGGTACACAGCCGCTTGCCCACCGACCCTCGCATGTAACCCCGCACCGTCTACACCCTAACGCCGCCTCTCAGTAGCCACACCGGCAGGCTCCACTACGAATGGCACAGGCACCCCAGGGAAGACAAGAGACGTCTTCTACGGGTGGCACGCCATCCCTGTCAGTCTCCCCCTCGCAGCAGCCGCACCAGCAGGCTCCGCGCCAGTACCCGCGCCAGTAACCCCAAAGCGGCGCGGCCCACAGTAGCCGCAGCACCCCTCGCTGCACACCCTTGAGCGCCCCGCCGCCTCAAGCCCTTTCACAGCAGCTGCATCGGCAGGCATCATGCCCGCGACACCCCTCCCCGTCTACCCCTTATAGCAGCCGCACCGGCAGGCTGCGCGCCGCTGCGCTGGTTGCCCCCCGCAGCGCGGCCCACGGCAGCCGCAGCGCCAGGCCCGCCACCTTGGCCAGGCCCCGCCCCGCCGCCAGAGAGCGGCACACGCTGGCGCCAGCAACACAGAGCGTGGCGTGCAGCGCGGAGATGTATCTGCAGGGTATGTGAGGTATGCGTATGTCCAGGTATGCGTATCAGCAGGAGCAGCGGGCCACCCACATCGTGGCGTACAGCGCGGAGATGTAGCTGGGGGCGGAAGCGGGAATGGGAAGGGCGCGTGCATGACGAACTCCCAACTACGCGTTTGGCTGAACATGTGGGCCGAGCACGTGGGTCATTCAGGAGCGGCCGGCGATACACTACGTTTCATGCAGCGTCGTGCACACCAGTAGCCTACCAGCACATCAGCACCTCATCACCAACAAGCCCCACCGGCCGTCGCCCCTCTCATATAACATGATCCCTTGGTACCGCTGTGTGCGTCCCACGCGCGTACCCACCCTTTGGCGAAGCCGAACACGCTGCCGACCAGCAGCCCCATGACGCTGGTGTACACCATCTCGGACACCAGCCCGAACGCCACGCACGCCACCGCCTGGCACCACAGCAGCTCCGCGTAGGGCGTGCCCATGACGTCCCCCATGGCGGCCAACAGGTGCAGCAGGATGCCGGTCTGCTCCTCAACCTGGGGTGGGGGGCAAGGCGAAACATGAGTCGCATAAGTGCAGTGCGATCAGGTAGATACCATGGGAGGACCCCAGTGGGCGTGCAACAGATGTGAGTGTGGACACCAAGTACATCATGCAGGGGGGAGGATGCCCGTCTCCTGTTCCTAAACCTGGAGGTTTGAACAAGGCGGAGCACATGCGCGCGTTTGGATTCAAAGTGAGCATGTGCCATGCATGGGATGGGTTTGTCCCTCGCGCGCCGCATCTCATGCACAACGACATGCTCCACATCCTTACACCTACGGCTCCCTCGATACCCCAACAGCCCTTGTGGCGTACCTGCACCCGCCATCCGTTGTTTGGCACGTGCCTGGGTCACCACCCTAGATGCCGAAGCGTCCCATGTTCCCGCCCCGATGCCACCCAGCGCCTTGCCCTTGCCCATGCTGGTGCTGGTGCCACCACAGCGGCCTGGCTCCAGGCGCACTAGAGCTCCCCCTGCACCCCCTGCGCCCCATACCGTTCCCCTGTAACTGTAAACGTGTGATGCCCCCTGAGGCACCCGCATTCCCACGCACCAGGGTCTTGCCCCATCCGAAGCCCGCCCGCAGGCCCGCCGCCCCCAGCTTGGCCGCGCCCACCACGCCGCTGCCCAGCACGTAGGCTTGCCACGCGCGGTACGCCAGCGGCAGCCACGAGCGGCAGTGTAACAGCTCCAGCAGCTGCTGGTTGGCGCGGGTGGCCTGGGGGAGGAAGGTGGCGGAAGGTGGGGGAGGGTAGTGGGTGGTGCCGTAAGTGACGGAGGGTAATGAGGATCGTGAGCGTACTGCGCGCAGTACGCACGCTTGAGGGCAAGGGTTTCATGTGCGCCTTTACGCGGAAGGTATACATGGGGCAGGGGATGACGCTGCCACGTCCTAGTGCTGGCGAAGCGTCTAGCATGCCACAATGCCAGGCTGTTTGGGATGGCCGACCTCTGGGGCTGCAGACCGCTGCTCACCAGGTCCTTGATAAGCTCCCATGCTTTACTCCCCCGTCCGCAGCCCGGCCGTGAGGATGGGATGCGGTACTGCTGCTTGCATATCTCGCAGTGTCGCGCTTTTCGGAACTGTCCTTGTGCTCTGAGGATCTGCGGGGACGGGGCGTGGTGTGCAGCGCACGGGGCACCATGGTGAGGGCAACACCCGAGCCCTGGTGACGCCGGCAGAACGATTCGATTGCTTTGCATCGACAAATTGGCAGGTGCATCCCTACACCAGCAAGATTTACCTCTTGCCAGTCTTGTAGGCAGCGTATGTGAATGTAGCACAGTGACCCGGCGCAGGCGCATGGAGTGACGAGTCGCCCTCCTTCGCACGTGTTATCCTCTTCACCCCAACATATGCGGCACTCCCTCCCGCTGCGTGCGTCCGCGGCCGGCTCCGAGAGGCAGTCGCTCGGAAGGGGCGAAGGCGAAATTGAGGGCATCGTTCTTAAAATACAGTCCTAGCAGGGTAGTTTCAGTGCATCGACAATGATACTGGTTGTAATTGTCGAGCAAACGAGGAGTAAGGTGACGCGGCTATTAGGATGGTGCTTTGGTCAAGAAACAATAGAACGTTGGCCTGTGCCGCCCTAACTACTCAGGTGCCGGTGCAAGGCCAGCAGTGCTACCTCTACACGGGAGCTGGTATGCGGGGAGCTGCTACAGGAGCGACAGTTGGTCGGCCACGTCACTCCGATCCGGCGGGCAACGGCGCCCTTTCAAAAGCAGGGCGTGGCGGGGCCTTGCAAGGGGGCACAGAGTACGTACACCTTCCGTAAACCTGGGCACTACGGAGGATCCAGCGTCTACCGGTTAGGCAGGCTTGGTGCGGTGCTTACCGTGGTCAATGCACGCTGTGGCATGCATGCCACGTGCCGTGCTGCTGTCCCCACCGCACTACGAGCCTTTTCGCAGTTGACTGAGATCTGCAGGTACTATGCACGTAGAGGGCCACCATAAGGGCCACCCGACCGGTATCTCCCTAACATGGCCACCCACCCAATGCACAGTAACAGGTATACGGGGAGGGTACCACATGCGGTACCTTGATGGCCTCGCCCCAGCAGGGCCCCCCGCCAGCAGCAGGCCCCTGCCCAGCATAACCCAACTGGAAACACAGCAGCTCCCTGCAACGTTGCAGCACGTTGCCGAAGACGCCATCTGCAGCCGACGCAATGTATGTGAGCGTCCCTGCGAGGCTGCGGGTGAGGCGAGAGGGGTACCAGAACGAGCACGGCGGTGGCGCATGGGGTGTACGACCTCAGTGCAGGTTGCCGATGGGCAGCAAACCGACCCCCGTCCAGAAATGCATGTGTGCATAGCAATTGATCCAGGATATGCAGTTCTCAAACCTCAACTAGGTGTGCCTGCGTGTAGAGCCCCACACTGACCCCACTGCCCTTACCTGTAAACCTTTCCACAGAAAAAAAAACTGCGCTCTCTGGTCAGCTCTAGCACTCCATGAGGTCCCAATCACGCATCGGGCCTCATTTTCACACAAACGTTTCGAGTGTTACCAACACATGCACTGCACCACACGTGTTCATGTGGCTTTAGAAAGTAAGCACACAGCGTCGCATGCACAAGGGTGCGTGCTCTCACCACAGGCCGACGTGGTGAGTTGCCTCTCAACTGGCCAACCGCCACCAAAACACGAGTCACACACTGCAGGCATGCTGACGTGCCGGAAACCCTAGCAACACCTGACTTCCCGGGACTCCCAGCCTAACGTTCTGCCCCACCACCAGCGCCACCATGCGCCTACCACTGGACTTCATCGTGGCTACTGGCCTACTGCAAATGATCTGCACCGCAGCTCGCAGGAAGGCCGATCCCCTTCGCGTGCAGGCACCAGTGTTTCCGCGATTCCTTGACACCTTATACGGTTTCTCGCGTTTTACATGTACCCCCACGGCAAGTCCATGCCGCCAGCTGGCTCTATCACATGGCCTCGGCCACTGTGACGGCAGCAGGCGAGGCCGGTGCCCCTTGCGGGCGCCGTTGCCACGCCGCTACTAGGCAGTGAACGACGCCGCCTACCACACCCTTGCCTAGCTGCAGCGGCCAGTCTGTGCTGGGGGGCTCGCCGCTTTCTAGCTAGTGGCCAATCGGCCCAGGAAGGCGGAGCAGGTGTTTGCCCGCACTGCGCAGACAACTCTGCCGCTTCCATTCGAGTCGCAGAAATCATAGCCGTGGCGCATGTCCGCGCCAAGGAGGTCAAGGCAGCAGAACACCGGCGCACCGAGGAGGTCAAGGTGGCAAAACACCGGCGTGCTGAGGAGCGCTGGGCGCTCTCCATTGACTTTAGGACCTGCACTATCCTTCTTGGTGAGGGGGGAAAGGGGCGGAGCAGGGAACTGGTGGAGCAGGGAAGGGGCGGAGCAGCAAATGGGCGGAGTGGGCTGCAATGTGTGCAACACGTTGCCCTGTCCTGCCAGGCCCCAAGAATGGTGACGCTCTGCACCGCAACTGCCGGGCCTTCCTGATACTCCATCCGTTCCCGTCCTGACAGGTATTTTCTCGTCGGCCACCCTCTGCGGGAGCTTTATAACAAGGGTTGTGCAGCACTGGACGCCGCCTCACGCAGGGTCGTGGACCCCATTCAGGCCTTCATCGTTGATCAGGCTCGCCGCTGGCCGCTTTCTGGCTAGTGGCCAATCGGGCGTGCCTGATCAACGATAAAGGCCTGAATGGGGTCCACAACCCTGCGTGAGGCGGCGTCCAGTGCTGCACAACACTTGTTATAAAGCTCCCGCAGAGGGTGGCCGACGAGAAAGATACATGTCCACCACCACGTCGCCTGCCTGCGCCTGCAGCTACCGCCGCCACAAGGGACGGCAGCAGCGCAGCACCACCAGCTGCGGCTGACCGCAACGGCAGCTCCTCCGCAGCCTCCACCGCCAGGCGTGGGTCATCAGGCGCCGGGGGGGCTGTGGCCGCTGCTGCCTTTGCTGCAAGCCGCTGAGACGCCCGCCCGCCCACACCAGCCCCAGCGGCAGGTACTGCAGCCGCTGCCCCTGACAGCAGGGGCGGCGCACCAGCCAGGGCCAGCTCAGGGGGCAGACTCCCCGCAGCGTCCACCACCGCCACGCGCGGGCCACCAGGCGCTGAGGGGCCCGCCGCTGCAGCTGCTCCCGCACCACCAAGTCGCCTGCCTGCGCCTGCAGCTACCACCGCCACAAGGGACGGCGGCAGCGCAGCACCACCAGCTGTGGCTGACCGCAACGGCAGCTCCTCCGCGGCGTCCTCCGTCATGTGAGGGTCATCAGGCGCCGGGGGGGCTGTGGCCGCTGCTGCCTTTGCTGCAAGCCGCTGAGACGCCCGCCCGCCCACACCAGCCCCAGCGGCAGGTACTGCAGCCGCTGCCCCTGACAGCAGGGGCGGCGCACCAGCCAGGGCCAGCTCAGGGGGCAGACTCCCCGCAGCGTCCACCACCGCCACGCGCGGGCCACCAGGCGCTGAGGGGCCCGCCGCTGCAGCTGCTCCCGCACCACCA
>VFQN01002049.1_pt1 | contig 32169 bp, 42 predicted proteins | sample 3512371 | NCBI WGS metagenome assembly VFQN01 (sample SAMN10412370, study PRJNA504923) | tailings metagenome | isolation source: Replicate 2 from Balatoc abandoned mine | place: Philippines: Itogon, Benguet | collected 2017-08-28 | reverse complement strand
GGTTGAGATACCTGATGCTTTTGCAGCTTGCCCGATATTAAATAGGCTCATCGCACTTACACCTCCAAAGCAATTGATACAAAGTCCTGCTGATTTAACTCAGCAGGCGAATAATTGTTACTCTCTGACGGGCGGAAAGCCAGCACCATTCAGGGCTGAAACGATCTCTGATTCTGAAGCTGTCGTTTCAACTTTGACTGACCTTGTTGGGGGATCGGTAGTAACGCTTGCATCTGGGTCAACATCCTGGATCGCCCTCGTTACACCTCTTGCACAACCACCACAGGTCATATTTTCAATGTGAAATTGCATCATGAACTCCTTAGTAACTAATTGGTAGTGAAGTCAGCTTAAAGCTTCCAACAATGGTAAGGTCAAGAGATATCTGTCATTTGAGTTTATCCAGATATTTATCAGTTCAGGTTGCTTGATCCTTCGGCTAAAGGCGGTTTGAATCCGCGTAGTCGTAAAGCATTCGCCAATACAAAAACGCTAGACAAAGCCATCGCACCTGCCGCAAATATTGGTGATAGTAATATTCCCCAAGCTGGGTAAAGTGCCCCAGCTGCGACAGGAATCAATGCCGTGTTATAGGCGAATGCCCAGAACAAGTTTTGATGAATATTACTTATCGTTGCCTTGGATAGTGCAACGGCATTCGGCACTCCCTGCAGGTTGCCAGACATCAATACTACGTCTGCTGACTCTACCGCTACATCTGTACCTGTGCCAATCGCCAAACCGACATCAGCTTCCGCGAGCGCAGGCGCATCATTAATACCATCGCCCACAAAAGCTATTTTCCCGTAAGTGGCTTTTAAGCGGCGAACAGCTTCAACCTTACCTTCAGGCAAAACTTCAGCAACAACCTCATCAATGCCCAGCAGTTGAGCGATCGCGTTTGCGGTTTTTGCATTGTCTCCGGTGATCATCGCTACTTTAATGCCCAATTGATGAAGGGCAGTAATTGCTGTTGGTGTAGTAGATTTGATGGGGTCTGCAACAGCAATAATGCCAGCCAGGCGACCATCGATTGCAGCATATAACGGTGACTTTCCTTCTGTGCCCAAACGTTCGGCAACTACTGAAAAGACACTGACATCTAACCCAAGTGCACGCATAAACCGATCTGCACCGATTTCCACGATCGAGCCCTCTACAGTCGCTTGTACACCCATACCGGTCACAGATTCAAAGTCCGTTAAAGACGGCAAAGCAAGTCCACTCTCAGTAGCGGCTAACACAATTGCGCGAGCTATTGGGTGTTCGGACTTAGACTCAACCGCTGCAGCCTTTGCCAGCACATTGTTGCGATCAAAGCCTTCAGCCACCTCAAAATCAGTCAGCACAGGCCTGCCTTCTGTCAAAGTACCTGTCTTATCTACGGCAACGACTTTGGCATCTTTCAATAATTGCAGTGCTTCACCTTTTCTGAATAACACGCCAAGTTCTGCACCTCGTCCAGTACCGACCATAATGGAGGTGGGTGTGGCCAAACCCATGGCACATGGACAGGCGATGATTAACACTGCTACAGCATTTACCAGCGCGAAAGTCAGTGCTGGGGATGGCCCATAAATCATCCAAGCCGAAAACGTTAGGAGAGCGGCAAGCATTACTGCAGGAACAAACCACATTGTCACTTTATCGACGACAGCTTGGATGGGGAGCTTAGATCCTTGCGCTTGCTCCACCATACGAATGATTTGCGCTAGCATCGTTTGCTCACCTACGGCTGTCGCCTGCATTGTGAAGGCACCTTTTTGATTAACGGTTCCCCCAACGACATTACTACCGACAGATTTTTCAACGGGAACAGGTTCGCCAGTAATCATGGATTCATCCACGAAGCTTTTACCGTTAGTCACTTTCCCGTCTACAGGTATGCGTTCACCTGGACGAACTTCCAGTTCATCATGTAGCTGCACTTCATTGATGGGAATATCCAAAGAATTGCCATTACGAATCACATGCGCAATCTTGACTTGCATCTTCGCCAGACGCTTAATTGCTTCGGATGTCCTGCCCTTGGCGCGAGCTTCAAGGAAGCGGCCAAGTAGTATCAGCACGACAATCACTGCCGCGGCTTCGTAGTAAACGTTAACGGTACCTTCAGGCAATAGATCAGAAGCAAACGTTGCCACGACAGAATATCCAAATGCTGCTGCCGTACCCACTGCCACTAATGAATTCATGTCAGGGGCTAACCGGAATAGTGCAGGAATTCCTTTTTGGAAGAATCTTCTACCCGGAATTGCTAGCGTGACTGCTGTCAGCACGAATTGTAAATACCAGCTATTTTGCATGCCTATGGTATTCATGATTAATTCATGTACTGAAGGGATCATGTGAGATCCCATTTCGATTAGAAATACAGGAAGCGCTAGTAACGTGGCTAATAGCAACTCTTTTCGGAGAAGCGCACGCTCAGCCTCTTTATTGCGAGTGGCAGCTTCTTCAGCTTGATCATCTACCCTGGCAGGCTTGGCATCATATCCAACCTTCTCTACGGCAGATATTAAGCTTTCTACATTTACCGAGCCTCGAACTGTAGCTTGCTCAGTTGCTAGATTGACTGTTGCCCCAACTACTCCAGGTACAGCCTTCAAGGCTTTTTCCACACGTCCCACACACGAGGCGCAGGTCATACCTTGAACATCTAAACTGATGGTGGAGTCACCATTTTCTGCAGCAAGTTTTGTGTATTGATTCATTTCGACAGCCTATAAAGTTATGTTCGAAATAAGACAGTTTAAACATTGCCATTATTGGAAGGTCAATACCCTAAGTTTAATTACTTAAACCATGTAGTGGGGATATTCAAATCATCGAACCTCTAACAACTCATTCCAATCACCAGTGTAATTGGGACTTTTGAAGTTGCGTTGCATGGTCCAATCATTAGTCTCTTTGGCTCCTTCAGATGCAAGCCAGATCGTACCTCTAGAGTATTTGTTATTGATCTTATCCATGACGCTCATTAGAGACTCTGACTTCTCATCTCGCTCAGTAAATCCAAACAAATCCGTTTGCTGACCACCGGCAGCAACGGTATCCAGTAGCATTACGCCGGCTTTTTGATAATAAACACCAGGCGTGAAAATCCTTTGAAGTATGTACTGAGCAGCCTTATTAATTTTCAAAGTCGAGTTCGTGGGTGCCGGGAAACCTATAGACCACTCATCCGGCTTACGCGCCTCTATGTCATGCACGCCGTTCATCATGAACACGTAGACTCCATTTGCGTATAACCCTTTGTTGCGCATTCGTTCAGCCGCTGTAGTGGCATGAAAGGTAATGGCTTCTTTCATGTCCTCAATGTTAGAAACTCGGTGTTTGAAAGACCGAGAGCTCATTACCTGCTTGGCTTCAGGCAGCATGTCCTCCATATCCAGCCAAACTTCGCCATTGAGCTCCATCACGATACGTTCTACTAAAACACCAAAATGATCACGGATGCGCTTAGGGTTGGCACGTTTCAATCTCAGTACGTCATGGATACCAACTGCATTAAGGCGCTTTTCCATACGTTGGGGATATTTAGAACTCGGCTCCTAAGAGCTGGAATGACTGCTCAATATCACTGGAATAAACAAGAGCAGAAAAAAGCGGGGGCATTCCCCGGCCGTTTAATCATCAACCTACATTATTCGATGAATTCTCGTATGGCCTATTTCTTTTAAGATGCGACCTTTAGCAATTCGCCTTTCTACGACCTGTACAGCTTGATGCGCCAGGTTATCTGATAACAGAGTATCAACAGCATATGGCCCAGCCGCTTCATTCATTGTTTTGCAGATCCAGGACAAAATGCGTTTGCATTTAGTTGCGCTTAGGCCTTCGCACTCAGCAATTCTCATACGTAATGGTCCGCAGACGATCTCATTTCCTTCGTGGCGCCACTTCCCCTTAATTATCGGGGTTTCCTTTGTTTCCTGATCGTTGGAATTTGGTCCTAGCATGGAACACCCTCTTTCATAATTGGGGTGACTGTGACCTGCGAAAGTCTTTCTACTTCGCTCATGAGCTTGAATTCGACAGACTGACCGTCATTCACCTCAAAACGCCTGCGTGTCGTAATCAGATAGTCAGCGGCCGCAGCTTTTTCGGCATCCATTTTGGACATTCCAGACTGCATGTGTTTTTGAACATCGTTATGGTATTGAGCCGATTGTGTATAGCGATTCACCAACTGGTCGAACACAGAAATTGTGGGTATCAGAAGCATTGAATTCTCCATATCTTCAAATTCAATCTAGCACCCTTTTTTCTGAATTCAATACCTCATGCTGATCGTACTAGACCCGCATTACCCCGTAGTTACATTTCCGTTAATTCGCTCCATTATTAAAAATTCTGCGCAGACCTTAAATAATACGTAAGTATGTTTTGAAATCCCTCACAGCTATAAAGCATGGCATTTTTCGGTCTTGAATAACTGACATTGGCTGATACGATGAATTTATTTAGGGATACTTTCATGAATCACCCCATTGTGTTTATGCCACGGCACGCCAATGCTGATTTGTTCAATACAGATAACTATGAGGTCTCAACAAATGACGAAGTTGATGCCATGTTGAAAGAAAACGCAGTCGTAGCAATCGGAGTGTCCGGCGGCAAGGATTCTCAAGCTGCCGCTATCCGATTAATTCAGTATCTGGATGAAATTGGGCATACCGGACCACGTGTAGCAATCCACGCAGATTTAGGCTCCGTTGAATGGGTTGAAAGTTTGCCAGTTTGTGAGGGTCTATGTAAAAGGCTGGGGATCGAGCTGATTGTTGTGAAGCGTGCTGCAGGTGGTTTGATGGAGCGTTGGGAGACACGGTGGAAGAATAATCTGGCACGTTACGAGAGTTTAGAATGCGTCAAATTAATCCTGCCCTGGAGTACGCCAGCGCTACGTTTTTGCACAAGTGAGACCAAGACTTCTACTATCTGTGCCGAATTAACTAAGCGTTACCCCGGCCAGAAAATTCTTTCTGTCACCGGAGTGCGGCATGCTGAAAGTTCTGCACGTGCACGTATGCCCATTTCGTCACCACAACCAAAGCTATCAGCCAGAAAGTGTTTTGGCCTCAATTGGAATCCGATAATTACCTGGTCTACGCCAGCTGTATATCGGTATCTTGAAATGGAGAATGAGCCGCTTCATGAGGCTTATACCACCTATGGCACCAGTAGGGTTTCCTGCACTTTCTGCATTATGGGTTCAATCGGTGACTTGATTGCATCCGCTAGCTGTCCTGACAATGCTTCAATTTACCGCAGAATGGTCGAATTGGAAATTAGATCAACCTTCGCGTTTCAGGGCAACCGGTGGCTTGGAGATGTAGCACCACACTTACTTACCCCTGAACAGGTACAGGGTCTTCAAGAAGCTAAGCGGCGTGCTGCTATCAGGCAAGAGGCCGAAGCTTTGTTGCCAGCGCATTTGATGTATAAAAAAGGATGGCCAGAAGCTATTCCGACAATCAGCGAGGCCATGCTGATCGCGTCAGTAAGGCACACAGTTTCTGAGACCGTTGGGATCCAAGCTGATTACCTGGAGCCAACAGCAATTATTCAACGATATATCCAACTAATGGATGCTAAAAAATCTTCTTAAATTGCATAGGTGCCTGTTTATTAAGGCATTCAACAACACTTTCATTTTGTTGATTTGCTAACATGACATTCACACTGTCTCTAATTGGCACCATGGAAGAAAAGCAAGAAGTCTCAAAACCCGCTGTGAGTCACTTTGATCGACTGAGGATCAAGGCGGGGATATACTTTTTCTTGTTTGTAGGACTTCCAGTTTTCACATATGAGCTGATTGACAACGATGTCTCATTCAGTCTCGGCAAAGGTGTCTCATGGCACCTTCATTCACTGGCAGCAATATTTGGCTATCTTGCCTACGTGTTTCTGATAATGATGATCGTCGTTATTGGAAATGCGGTGAGTAAGGAAACAACCAGGAGCGAGGATCAGGCAAACGAATCCAAAATAGTATTCTGCATCATTATGATTTTGATGTTTCTGTGCTTTGCCTATATAAATCAGGGTGACCCCGACATCAGAGATAGAAGAATGGGAAAAAGTATCAAGGTGACCGAGACGGTCAAAAATGGCATTGCAATAAAGAACACCTGAAAAATATAGACCGTATATACAGTATTAACCATATATACTCTGCAAGCCTTAATCTTCCTCAATCGGCGTTACCGTTACAGACCGCCAGCCGTCGATTAATCCAAGATTAGTCATTTCACTTATGATGGGTATCAACTCTGGCGCCAGCTGGTGAACTAAGCGTTTTTGCTCCCTTGCACGCTCCATTTCGCTCTCAGTCAGAGGCCGCGGAGTTTTTTTAACGTATTCAACTTCTGGCTGGTTTGGCTGGTCTGGAACCGCTGGCGGCAAGTAGATGTTTTCGTCACCCATTTTTTAACTCCGGGTAATGTAGCCCTTAGTGTCAACGTGCCAGGCGTTAATATCGCACTTCTCAAGAAGGTTTGACTTTTTAGCTCCCGGAATTTTTTTTGCTGATTTGCGGATAAATTCCTCAATACAATCACGGTTCTGACAATGAGTTGTATAGAAATCCAAAAATTTACGAAATAAAGTTTGGTTGAACCAGATATCAAGCGGATTTTCAGGACTCATCCTATCAAACACCTTTTGTGCGGCCTTCATGAGCTTTTGAAATTCGGCCTTTTTCTTCTGGTCCATAACGCTGACCATGTCTTGGTGTATTGTTTTCCCACCTGGGAAGCTAGCCACTTTATAGGCAATGGTTATTTGCAAGATGTCCGTTATTGGAATAAATATTCCGGGGGGTGGTGAAATTATGCAAGGTGCGAATGTGAAAACAAATCCTGATTTTTCAGATTCAGGATCATCACTTTCATCATGCTTGTAATTCACGTTGTTCTTAACCGCATCGTATGGAATCACTTTTGAGCAAATAGATTGCCACCTGATCCACTCATATAAATTCAAACCATAATCATTGTCAGGAGATACGCGTAGGGTTTCAACAATGGATACTATTTGATCGTATGACTTTGCCCCTTTAGCTTTATTAGCTTTTGCAGAAACTATTACCAGGTTGCCCACCGTGTAACCCGAGTCGTTATGAATTCGGTCGACCGACCAATCCGTTTCGGCGCCACTGCCATGAGTTAGTGCAACGTTTGTAATTGGGCAAATTGGCGTATCTATCTGTTTAAGGTAATCCGGAGTTATGTTCTCATCAAATGCCTTGCCCCTGGTGAATGCGTTAAACCGCAGCTGAAGGCATTTTCTTTCGTACCGGTCGCTCTTGCGTTGATGGGCGCGAGAAGCAGCCTCCTGATAGCCTTTTACGATGTCCTGATACTCATTTGCATGAGGCGGCAAGGTGGCCGAGTACACGTAATAGTCCCACCCGATGTGGAAGCCGATCTTCTGTATTGTTCCCTGATTCTCAATCATTTGTTTTCTCAATCTTCAATACCAATGTATCACCAGGTGGCCCTCAATCAAGAGGATTCATAGTGATAATTGTATTGGCTTAATCAAGTCGCATTCTTGTTGAATGCATCAGAAATCAACATCGTATCCAGAATAGGATAACGGTGGTCAATGTAATGATATTGATTTTTCAGGCTGCCCTGATATTCTGATTTTGAGAATTAGGGCATTAGTATGACAGAGCGTTTCGCAGGACCTTCACCGGTATGGACAAAGAACTGTCTGGAGAAGGCGCAGCAACGATTTCCGGGCAGGGACATTGAGTCGCTTTATTACATCGCAAAACTGGTTCCCCACAAAGGAAAAACCAGAAAGGCAATCAAGGCTAGATGTGCAAAAAAAGAATTATTCTGGATGAATCATGGCTATGCTGGGCGCTACTATAAGATTACACCTGACCGGATTGTATTTGTGCTGGCAGCTCCAGAAACAGTTTTAACTGTGTTTCGGCTTTAGTGGGTCAAGGGAATAGTTTCTTCGCTATAGCACTGCCGTTTTGAGTCAATGACCAGCCACCTTCGGTTTGTGTCAGCACGCCTTTTTTGATGAGCGATGTAATGGTGTCTATATTGCATATTTTTCGATTATCCACCACGACCGCCGAGCCCTTACCTCGGTTCGCTTCAAATCCGCCGGCAATCAATCGCAAAATCTTCATTTGGGCTTGGGTAAGCTTTATTTCTTCAGTCATTTAAATTCCACAAACTACAGTTCTAACAAGGATGTCATTTTCATAGTAATTAACCGTGACATCCCCCACACAGCCTTTTTTCGCAAGGCGATTGACCACCGTGCCGCGATCTACAGACCAGCCTTTCCTTAAAACCGTTACCGATTTCCCAGATTTGTCTTCGGCAAAGAATCCGACCTCCTGGCGCACATGCTTGGCCTTATATTCCATGGCTTTGTCGCGGCCATACCACCAGTCAATCAGGCGCTGGTTGTTTTTTGCTTCGGTGAAAAGGTGTTCAGATGGCTGCCGCCGAGATAGTTTTTTGCCGACCCTGACCATTCCCAGCAGTCCAGCTGACCATCCGGCGTGAATGTCGGTGTTATACCGGCCACAATGTTCCTTCACGACCTCAACCGAGTTATGTTCTTTCTTCATTTTTCCTCGGACTATCTAAAAATTTGCTCATTCAAGACTAAATCATCATTTCCGGCGAACCTTACGGCCGATCCCTGAATGTACTCCAACATACAATCAATGCCAATCCAGCGCCTACCCGAGATTTCTGCTTGTTTACCAACTGTTCCAGAGCCAAAAAAGTTATCCAATACCAGATCATTGACGTCTGTGAGGAACTTGATCAGCTTCAAAACTAACGCGCCTGGCATCATGGCCCCATGGGTTGGCCAGTTACGTTGGCGCAAAATATTGTTCAACGCACGATTTTCCTTATCAGTGTGCGAGAATTCCAATACATTTCTCGGGATGCGACCTTCCGTCATCGCTGAATAGCTACCTGGTTTAACAATGTAGGCGCCATCACTGTTTGACGCAAAATGTTTTGCGCCGCCCCCCTCAATATATTTCTTGTGTTTTTCTGTATGAGGCTCAAGAACACGTCTATTATTTGCTTTGCACTCCAAAGGATCGAGCGCGAACCAGTATATTGGCTCATAAGCTACATTCAGTTGCTGTCTGGTTTTGGACGCCCATTGCAACGGGCCCGGAGGCTTCGATTTATTCCACCAAATAAATTCGTCCATCTTGAAAAGACCCAGCCGCTCATTTAAGGCAATAACGAGCTTTTCCCTGTACAGGCTTCGTGATGGTAGGCCATCGTCAAATATATCATTAGAAATATTTAAACAAATTGACCCTTGCCTGTGCATATTTTTCACCACTGGTTCAAGCGATTTGCAAATGAAGTCAGTGTATTCGGCAACAGTCGGGTTGCCGTATGCCCTTGGCTTCCGTAGTGGATATGGTGGCGATGTGAGACAAAGCATGATTGGTTCATCAAGGTTTCTCAACGCTGTTTGATTGTTACCCCAAATAGCGATCCCTAGATTTGTTGAATAGGCAACCATGGCCACATTATTCCTGATCTTGGTAAGCTTACCCTTACCTTCTTCGGTTAGCTGCCATATGCCACGCTCACCTTCTACGCGCTCAATCAGCCCGAGTTTCTTCATCGTTTGCTGATGCCAACGTACCTGGCGCTTAATCAGGTTTTGCTCTTGCCCACTCTGTCCAATTTTAACTTTTACATCAAGATCAGCATGGCTGATACCTGCTCTTTTGGCGACTTGCTCATATAAATCATGAGTGGCCAACGGGAATTCCGGACGTTGCGCAAAGGCTTCGGCAACGTGGTCAAAGAGATGCATTTGCATGGTTTAGTCATCCGATAATTCAACTCGCCACATTCCAATTTTCTTCGGTTTGCGCTCTTTCACAACTGCTTCCGCACACATTCTGGCGGGTATGTTTCGTATGTTTGATATTTCACTTTCATCGCCTTGCCAGAACACGCCATTTCCAAGGACTTCGCTTTCATAGTGGACTATTATCTTTGTCATCACTTACACCCACCCTTAAGCCAATAACCGTATAGAAAGTTTGCGGTTGGGTACAACGATTCCACCAATATCGTTTTCACGGTTCATTTTGTTTTCTCCATTTCTGCGATTATGGATGCATTTGACTCAACACACTGCACATCCCATATTCTGCCTGGCACACCTTCAGATTCAAGCTCTCTAAGTGCACGTGAAAACATTTTTGTTGTTTCTTTCAGCTCATGAATCAGTCTTTTCTTATCGGCTTCCAGTTCAGCAATGCGTTTTTCTGCATCAGGCGGTAGTTGTTGGGCGGTGTACAGTTTGTCGCCTACTTTTACTTTACCGATTTCAATCCACTAAATTACGCCCTGAGTGATGAATCCTAAATTTGTCGAGTGAAGCAACATAGCCACTGCCTCGCCTTGTGCTGATGGCAGGCTGTTGAACCATTTTTCTACCCAAGTTCTTGCTTCGTAGAATCTAGGGCGACCAAGTTCGCTATCTCTGAACAGCGCTTCAATATCCTGCTCGCTGATTATTTTGGTCATGTGGTTTCCTTATATAGCTTTATTAGTTTATATCTTTAAGCTTAGCCTAAGATTTCGCTAAATCAATGGTTCTAAAAGGCAAGATGGCATTTAAATTCAACGATTTAGGATAAACAATCAATGGGCCATAATACGAGCTACGCCCAGACATTTTCTTGCTTGGCTATTGGTATTATTTTTTTCCCGCGATTGTCGTATGCATTATCATCCGTGCGTAATTCGTTGGCTTTGCTCATGAAATGCAGTGTCATTTCAGGACTGCGAATAACGTTGAAGTCTGCATCTACAACGCCATTTTTAACAGCCCATTGATTCCAGCTAAATGATCGGCCAAGGCCTACTGTCGTAGTGGTGCTCGGGAATCTGTCTCCCGACCGTACCATTTCCTCCCATTGCTTTCCGGTTGCCAGCTCATCAAACCGAGAATGCTTCCCTGTCAGGGCCACTCTCTCCATGATTAACGCACGCTCAAGTAGGTCAGGCTCGTTGGCTGCCAGCCAGTACAGTTCCCATTCTTTGGATGCCGGGCAGAAAAAACAGGCAGATTTTACTGGAACATAATCTTCACCCAAGACAGTGACGATTGCTTCAACACACTCAGCGCGAGTCCACCCCAATGTCTGGAGCGGGTAGTAAAAATCGAAGTGAGGGTCATCCTTAATGATTTTGCTAGAACGCTTCAGGTCGGCTTTACCGCAATCGTATCCTATCAATTTCGTGATTCGCTGGCCTGTTTCCTGGGCTTCTATCCATATTGGATGAGCAGGCTGTTTATTTGGGCCACGGCTCACACCTTTTAAGAAATTGTCTTGTGGGCTACCCTTCCACTTGCAGGAACAGCTCTTCATGCCAAACGCTAATGAAGGCAGGGTCTCATTTTGAAGGCAATCACCATAAAGATCATGATACCCCGTTGACTCCAAGGTTTCTTTCTTTACAACGCTGATTTCTGGCCAACCCCAATCTTTCATGACATCCTGCATGCGATCAAGATGGCGATAGGTTTCAGCCTTCTCGCCGCCTGTGTCCGCAAAAGTTACCAACTGTGGCGTGATGCCAGCCACTTTGAGTGCGACCATCATTGCAGTGGAATCGACTCCGGCGCCGAAACATAGATTGATAAGGCGGCCTGACAGGGTTTGACGCAGCACGGCTATAGCATTAGGCGGGAACAGTCGGTTATCGAGCATTGAATACCTCATGGCCATTGATGATCCATTGCGCTGCTGGCTTCAGCTTTGCCGCGAGCTGTCTCTTGTATTCAGTTTCTTGACGTTCGTTTTGGAAATAGAACATCAAAAGCATTTCAGTCTGGTGGCAAGTATCCATATCGATGCCAAACTCACTGGCCAAGTCAGAAGCTTGTTTATTCACATGGGCTGCCAGTCGACCATACCCACATCCAATCTCAGCATATGGTGCAGGGTATTCAACGGGATAGCTATCGGTTTCCAGAGCTCTGGCCTCTGCCAATTCAAAGGCTCTTCCAGAATCGTCGGCGTAGATTTCTTCGGCTAGTACAAATGTGATGATGGTTCTGTGCATTTTAGAGATTCCGATTTAGTTATTTCAAACTAACATGAGGATTCTCAAAGTAAATAGAGAACAAAAAAGGCCGGTCTCTTAAAAAGCCCCTGCCATTTTCATTAGAGCACTCTACCCAACTCTGAACGGAATTGTTCCGAGGACATTGAGGTGACTGGTTTATTTTCACTCTCATGGGCTATGCTTGATTGCTGACTTCCGCATATGCATGAGTAGTATTCACACCCGCATTCTTCGTGCCGTGGAATGATTATTTCACTACCTCCAATAGTCAGGCCTGCCCCATAGAAAAATAACGCGGCCAATGAAGTGCAGGTAATTGAAATTTCATCCTGTAACAGGAAGGCTTTTGGTAATACTCCGCTGTCCAGAAAAAACAAACAAATCGCAAGCCAGGCCAATGTTAGCCAACCTATCAATCGTAATGTCTTGCCAACCAGATATTGAATAGTCATGTGCATCTCCAAATGAAGTCCATGAATTCACCCTAGCATCTGAACTTCTGAATTCAAGTGGATAGGCAGTTTTTTATTCAAGTAAGAAGAAGTGGAAAAAGTATTTCGAGCCTATTGATTTCATAAAAACATCTGGTAATCTGTAATTAAGTGGTTACCCGAACCAGCTGTGCGCACCTGAAATCAGGCGTAGCGAATCAGGGTCAGTAATACTGAGTTCCTTTTTTTAGTAGAAGGCCTACTCGGAAACGCGCACACCCGAATTGTTTTGGCCGTATTTATTTTTTCTACTTTTAAAAGGAGTATCTATGTTTCATCCAAACTACACTGGCGCTGTTGCGCTTCTGAGCAAGTCCCTTGCATCACGTGACATTCTGATTCCACCAGGCAAGCCCTTATATGACGCTTTCCTAAATTATTTTGAAGATAATGACATGTACTTGGCCGCGTCCATTATGGGCACGGTAGATACCAAGCGTGATTGGCATTACATCGAAGTTGGTGAGAGCCGCGAGAATAAGGGGTCTTTAGAATTTATCAATCTCACTGACTCTTTTGCTTCTGCGATTGCGACAGTGGTAGATGAAATTGACTCGACACATATTTATCCTGACGCTATTCGTGTTGTTGGCAATTCGTTGCAGTTCCATAAAAATGACGAATTAATGTACAAGGTTGGCAAGGTCGAGTTTTCACCCTTTGATCAGGCTCTTTCAGAGCGTTGCCGTGCACACTTTAAGGGTATCCGCAGCTATGGCGACAAGTCCAGACTGGTCAATCGACTGCAATCCATTCCTAACTTAGAAAGACTTGTATGCGAAGAAGAGCCCCTGCTTGAGGATCAAGGAAATTCAATGGTGGCTATGGTTGAAAATTTCCCTATTTTTATGCGCTCTATGCTTTCAACTAGATTTAATATCGAAATTAAGCAGTCGGTAGCATTGGAGATCGTTGCAGAAACCTTTGGGGCTAAATCATGGAATGTTTTTAAGGCTGCAGCAGATAAATTGTCATTTGATTCAAAACCTGTATTTATCTACATGCCAAATACTCAGCCCAGCTCACAGTTATTTTACAAAAATATTTTTGATGGATTAGCTGGACTGTCAAAAGTTGTTTCCGGTTACCCAGGAATCGACAATTTGGTTATTGAGCTAACAGGATCAGCAACGCCTGATACTGTCTATGTGAATGCCTATAACCCGGCGAATGATAAGAAGTTTGATTTCTACACCCAGCATCAATCTGAATTTGAATTATTCGCTCCTGTAGAAGTGTCGTCGGATGATGAAAGTACAGAAAACTTCGCGTGGGTTAATGATGCGCCCTTCGGAGATGTAGCCTCTCAACTTAATGATATTCTTTTGGTGACATCGCCATTGAAGTCTCGATTGGCCGCTACTAGTGAGCGCAAGAATCAACGTGTTCTCTCAATAGGTAAATACCTATTCACGGTTTTCGATGCAGGACAGGGCCGCGACTACCTGAAAGTTGAGTTGTTGGTGTCAGGGGGTGGTGAAGTAAATTCGATGGTTAAGCCAGCTATTACGCCCATATACAAAGCTGAGATTGTTGTTCAAGGCGATGGCGTAATGATTCTTGGCGATTATGGTCATGACAAGATTGCGGCGTTAAATGACTTTACTGACCTTGATATTAAACGCCTGACTGATTTCACAGGAATAAAAGCTGCTCGAGGAACCGCTGTACAATAGATTGCAATTCTAAATCTGCTTTAGATGGGGATAGGTGCCAAAGTGCCTATCCCTTTTTTAATATCTAATTAAAATTGAACTAATCGTGCTTTTAAAAAATCATTTGATATATAATTAATCATCATTTGATTATTTTTAAACGGAGTTTTTATGGTGACAAAAGCACAAAAACTAACTTCTCCTAAACTGTCTATGCCAAACACAACTGTTAGAAAGTCTGGGAGTGTTCGTGTGAAGCGAACATCAGTGCCGGCTATGATAGCCTATCAGAATTGGAATGAGGCTTTTGTGAAGGCTAATCCTGGAGAGCGTATTGCTATCATCCGCGGTGGCGCCAAAGCTGAAATGCTGGCTGGCGGCAGTGAGTTCTTTAACATTTCAGCCAATAATTTTCAACGAATCATTGGTATACCCCCAGCCACCGCAAGCAGAAAAATCCGCACGAAAAGTTTACTTGGTCCCGCTGAGTCAGAGCGTCTGGCACGCGTTGCATTGATTGAGGCTGAGGCTGAAGAAGTGTTTGGATCTCAGGATGTGGCCAAAGATTGGCTTCTAACCAAGAATAATGCCCTGGGTGATATTCCACTAGAATTGTTGGATACGGAAATTGGGGCAATGGAGGTGAAAAAGGTTCTTTCTGCTATCGCTTACGGCGGCGCAGTATAATGCAGGCGTGGCGAATAGCAAAAGAGCGTTATGCGCTTGATAGGGCCGGTACTGGTTCTCAGCTCACTGGTGGTCGGTGGAACTCTCAAGGTGTAGCAGTCATCTATGCGGGGCTTACTCCCGGAGTGTGTGCGCTGGAAAAGCTAGTTCATACTAGTGACCATCTTATCGCTGATCTTGTTTTAGTATCCATTCAGCTGCCTGACGATGACTCTTTATACAAAAAGTATTTACCGTCAGATTTACCTAAAGGCTGGAGTGCTGTACCGAGTTCAACCGCCTCGATTGAGTTTGGAGATAGGTTTGTCGCTGAACAAAAATATCTTGGGATCATCTTGCCTTCAGCAGTGATGCCGGAGGAATTTAATTTGCTCATCAATCCTGGTCACCCTGCCTACCATCTGGTTTCATACAAGATTGAGCGACCTTTCACTTTTGATGAGCGTTTAAGAGGGTAATAAAATTATGGCATCCGTCTATCGGCGTCCAAACGATGGCAAATCTTTGCCCAGATGCATGGGTGTAGAAAAACACCTTGGGCACTGCTAAGTGGCGGCCTTTGTCTCAGCCTGGTAGTCGTAAAGATTTGAGTAACGGTGTAGGCGGCCAGTATCAGCGGCTCGTTTCTGCATCAACTGTGATTGCCCGTAAAACCTTCTTGATTCCACGTTTGGCGTTACCCTTGCCCAGCTTCATAATAAGCTCATGAAGCTCAGCAAGCTCTTTGGCGGCAGAATTTCCAAGCGCACCTGACGGATAGCCTGCGCTAGATGCTGCCTTGACACCTACACGGCTAGACTCGACTTCCCCGAATGCATTAATGGACTGGTCTCTTACACCAACAGGGGAGTGCAAGTCTTCAAGCGCTCCCAATGCAGCCAGCGCAAAAGGCTTGAGCGGGTCATCATCATTCCAATCCTGTACGTTAGCAGGTCGTATGTAATAGGTTGGCCACGGCTCAGTTTTAGAATAGTCTGCGTGCAATTTTTTGCGGAACTCTACAACACGGTTGGTTAACTCGTATGGGCGGCTTCCTTCTTCCCCGAGCGGATAAGCAAAATTTACAATCTGACGCCAGTTGTCAGCTTTAGGCATGTCGGTAAATGCCGCGCAGTATTCGGTATTGTAGATTTCTATCCACTCCTGCATCCAGTCTGGTAGGCCCTGTTTCTCTGCCCAATCCAGCATTCGTTGCTCCCATGCTGTACGATCACGACGCGCATAATCCTCGATCGCCGTTAGAGACTCACTTTTCACCAAGAAACCCATTGAAATTAACGATGTATTTCCTACGTAAGGTGTGATGGTCAACACCATGTCTTGGTGGGGTGTCGTGAGGTAGTAAGTGACAAGTTCCTTGTAATTATCCCAGCCACGCTCAGGATAGCCGAACCGACGAAAGCAATAGGCGAACAGTTTTCCGTATTCGATTTCATCGCCGCAAACGCGGCCAATGATGGGGCATCTTAATGCGTCATTCGGATCTTCAGAATCCATAAAAGATCCGAATGAAAGCCCCATCCAACGCCCCTCATGCAAGTCCGTCTGCATCGTGTGGAATCTACGTTTTGCTGTCATGTTCGCTCCTGAGTTCTCAACTGTGTATAACGGAAACACTCAGCATTAATGGTGGTCTTGAACGGAACTCGACGAATGGCTCTTGCAGTGCACCAATCCAGTTTATGTTGGGTTGTAACGGCACCAGTGCCGAAGTTTTTTACCAAAACATAATTCTCGTTGTTTTCACAATCCTCGCATGTAGTGTAAAAATCGGCTGTGAATTCTTCACGGCAGTTTTTGAAGCATAGTTCCAGCTCGACCATGTTGGGTATCAACCCACCCTTATTAACTGCCCAATCCAACCGCTGGTCATGCAACCGGTGGACTTCTCCAGGTAGCAAGACAATGTAATTGCCCTCCCCTTGAGCGTTGATGATGCCGCCCACGAAGACTTCACCCTCCTGCAACTCGACCTCGGCCGGCAGCTTCACCACGTTTATGCTGGCCAGCAATCGTGAAACCAGTCTCTGATTTACTGCTATCTGTACCTTGTGATCAAACGGATCGAGGGCCTGAGTGGATTGTCTCAGTGCACCAATTACATCCAGCAAGCTTACGGGTTCATATAGATTTTCCATGCTCTTAACCGCTTAAATTGATTGCTTTAAGGTTAGCATCCGGGCACGCAAAATCAATGGTGCAAAGAGCGTCAAACTAGGCCTATTCAACCATGCATTTAATGATTATTGTTTTAAATGGAAACTAAGCGGCTGGTATCATAGATAACTAATTTACTTTGATGATCGCAGCAATGAGCCTTGATGAACTGATAAATAGCCTTTTACAAGATTCCGGCTACCCACACCGGGTTACGAGGCAAAGCTTCGAAAATACCTATGTACTGGCTTACTCTGAGCCTATAACGGTCAAAGAGATCATTAAAAATAGGGTTTTCTCAGACCAAGTGAGGATGCTTGCTATACGCGCCAAGACTGAGGTATCAGCCGCCAGATACGGCCGATATCTCAAAATTGTGAAAAACAAAATCGGTTACCAGGTTGTACGAAGTATCAACGTTCTGGTTACGGACAATCTGTCCAATGTGGACCAGATTTTTTACGAAAACTTCTAATACGGGCCGCCGCACAGGTAACCGCTGGTCGTGGTCTCGCTCAACAACTGGCGAATTGTGATTGTCTGTCCAGTTGGTTGCTCATTTTCATCAATATCTTGATACTCTTTGTCGAGTTCAGGATCCGTTAACAGTCGCGGAAAGCCATCTTCTGGAGGCTCACCTACGGTTTCAGTATAGATGGCAACGGCCTCTTCGGTTGAATGTGCAGCATAGACTTCATATTCTTCACTAACCCAAAATGCTTGCATTGCTTTTCCTTTCGATTATTCCAGCTTCTTGAGCACATTGTCGACAATAAGGTTTGGCCCATTTATTCAAACTGCAAACTACAGCCACGCGGCCGCATTTAATCCATGATTGGCCACCGATGTACCGCCCGAGGTAATTTTTGGCTACAGGCCGCCGAATAGTGCATTTTTCCTGGCTAGACATTTAGCTTTATCCATTTGCTGCCTTCAAGATATCGTTCGCCTGATTCCAAAGCGTTTGATCACCCTCTACGAGCACTTGCAAGAGCATTTCCTTTTCAGCCAGGTAGACGCGTGCAAATGTAGGGTCATGCGCGAGAATGTTCTTAGAGTTGTCTATCAGGTCTGCCAGTTTGATTGTTTTGGCTTCAGGAGACGCGATTGCGGTGTGTTCCCTATCAATCCCCTTCCTGACCTTGCGATTGCCGTCCGTAGGCTTGCTAACATCGGTCAATTGTTCAACCAATGCTGCCACTTCCGGGCCAAACTCAGATTCCACTTCAGACAGAGTGACTGGCGTATCCTCAACGACATCATGTAACCATGCAGCGCACAGCATCGTCTCTGTATGAGGAACACTTCTTACGAGCTGCACTACCGCCGCCGGGTGAATGATGTACGGTTCCTCAGTGTATTTTCTGCGATGGTTGATGTTTCCGTGCGCCTCGGCTGCAAACTTTCTGGCTTTATCTTCTAATGAATTAATCATCTTGTGCCCCTGCCTCTGGAGACTTAATTCCTGGCCGCATTTCTAAGAATGCCCCGACTCTCGCTGCGTGCCAGTTCAATAGAACTGCTGCCGTAGTGATGATATGGTGCAATTGCTTTTCTGGGCCTGCATCCGGCCTGATTGCTTTACCAGCCAAATAACCTATAAGCCAGAACCAATCCGCATCACTCTTACCTTCGTCGTGCTTACTACCCCAGCGATCACGTTGATGCAGGGCCTCATTTTTGACGGCCTGCAAGAAATCCTCAATTTCAGGTGTGTTGATGGCATCAAATGCCGCAGCCTTACGCTTGAGTTCTTCTAGCTCAGAGTTTGCCACCGGTGCCGGATAACAGCTGAAGGCAAACTTTTGCGAAAACTCAGTGCTCTCGCGGACTAATAATTCTCCATCACGACTGTAAACAACCATTTGCTGCCCATCATGTGCGTTTGTACAATTCAATGCCCCACCGATCACTTGGTACAGGTTGCCTGTTTTCAGATTTTTAGCAGTAATTTCGACGCCGTTGTGGCGTGCGGCTTCAGCAGCTTCAAAATTTAATTCCATACTCAGTACCTTACCTTCGTTCCATGACGGTTACCGGAAACGCTCCCCGCGAGTGCGGTTCAGCCAGGACATAAACAACATTGTATTCACCTGACCTATCTGGCACAGTGCGCCACCACTGGTGGCTTGGTGCAGACCAGTCTCCCAGTTCATCGAAGCCATACTCACGCATAGAGTCCATGAACGACTTGAAATCCTGATGCCCCTTGCTCATGTAGCACTCTGTGTCGCCAAAGTACCAGCTCAGAATGTAGTCATGCTTGGATTTCCCTGTCTCTAGCACCTCTTTACTATCTCCGCCGCACAAGTGGGCAGCCAGTGCCAAATTTTCAGCGTTCGGGAATACCTCACGTTCCAGCCATTCCAAGGATGGGTATCTGGCTGTACCGGTGCGTTTTGGGGAGAACAGGATGCCAAACTCGACCATCGGGTAATCTTTGACCAGGGCCAGCATGTCTTGAATGCTAGTTTGATCGTCAGCACCGGTGAAGGTGATCCTGAACGGTTTAGTAGGCTTAGGTTCGATTGCCAAGAGTGGGTGCCCCATTATCATTCTCCCACCTTACTTGACTGAAGAAACAGGCTGCGCATAAGTCGGCATTCAACGTCCAGAATGTCAGCACCATCTTTCAGTTGTTGAGCTGCATGCCGCACCTCTGCAATCACTGAGCTCAACTGTTTTAAATCTTCAGCCGTTTGCTTGTCTGCAATCGGATTAATTGCTGTGGCCAGACGGTTAAAAGTCTGTTCCAGCTTGACGTAATCTTGACTCATTTATTGTCCTTTTCATTAGGATTTACTTGAGTTCAGATTAGCATCGAGACACCCAAAATCAAGGCCAGATAGAGCCTAAAACGGGGCTATATTGAAAATGATTTTTGGCGTCGTTTGTGGACTTTGTAGGCGCTGGACTTGCGCTATTATTGTTTAGCTATGCCGCTTGTTTTTCCTCGATAGAACCAAGCTTGCGTTTGCATGAGTTGCAAAAGACTGACATCTCATTCGCATTGTTTACGGGTAGATGCTGCCGGTTGATCTCGGGTGCCTGGTTGTAGACATCCCGGCTTGTGAACGTGATCTTCTGAAAGAACACCTCCCCACCACAATGAGGGCAACAATGCGGGGTGCCATCAGTTTTGAAATTCCACTTGATTCGAGAAAAAATATCGACCGCTACTTCTTGAGAGTTACCCGGAGCTATCATTTGAAGCTGTATGCCAGAAAATTTAAATTGGAGCAAAGATAAGCATCCGGCATCTCAAAATCAAGGTTGATTACAAAGGCAAAACAGAGGCTATTAAGAATACTAGCCTCATTTTATTAAACTGCGGCCGCCATTATTGGCACTTGGATGGTCAATTAAACGTCCCAAAGCGGCGCCCAGATTTGATAATGCCAATACCTGCCCACCCTCGACAGCGTTGGCTGCGGCAATAGCACTATCAGATAACTGGTTTGCCAATGCCCAGGCTGTTTCTTGAACCAAATTCAGAATGATGGCGCCGACTGCAATTGATGTACCATTAGTGGCTTCGATATGCCCGTTGATATTCCCACGCCAGCCACTTTTGATTGGAGACTTTATTGCTTCTTGTTCCATAAATATCCTTAATTTATTCAAACTATACAACCATACTTGCACTATTAATTAGACTATATGCCGGATAGCGAAACAACTGGCCTTCCTAACCCTAGAACAGGTTCCAGTTCCTCTACTTTTTGATTAAATCACTGACCTTCAAGATGGGCCTCCCTTGGGAATTGATTGTAAATCTTCCCATCAAGCACTCGACCAGTCTCCTTTTTTCCGTAACGGACAAGGAAAACACCCTTGCCGCCATGGTCACTGGCACTCCCGTGTGCAATTGTTCCATCTGGCCAGGCAACCTCTGGGGCGTCCTTAGCCTCACATGATTCAACATTTGGGAGTATTTTTTCCGTTACCAGGTCGTAAGCCAGTTTTGATGGAGCATACTCACCCCATTGCTTGAACAGAAATGGTACGCGAGCTGCGTGGCATTGATCCCGTAAGTCTTGCGCCCATTTCGGATGCATTGGTCGCGCATGAGGTCCACTTTCACCTCCAACGATTACCCAATTTACTTCAGGATAATGATTTGGTAGCCAATGTGGCTCATCAACTTTATCCCAACCACGCTTAATACCCAGCGGCTTTTGCAGGTCAATGGCGCCCAACAATGGCTCAATACTCAAAAAACGAACGATTGCATTGATTGCAGTCAGTTTAGGAATATCCCTATCGGCCTCTTCCTGATTGCAAATAGTTGCGCCAATCCATACGTTTGGCAGCACATCTGTGACAAAGTGGCGATTTGAACCGACTAAAGCCAATCTAGCATCAGCAATCATTTTCTCGGCATTGCCGATACGCTTAGTAAGCAGCAACCAATCAAGGTTCGGCGTTTGTTCTATGAGGTGAAATAAGTCAACGCGCCATTGCGGATCTACCTCGTTGTCAAAAACGTCTGCAAGGCTTGCGCAAAACACACGTCTACGTGTTTTCTCCATGAGTCTAAAGCAATCGCAAATACTTTCATCAGTCTGGTACAGTTCAGCTTCAGTACCGCGTCTACCACATCCCATGCACTGATAATATGGCTCTGCATTCCATTGCAGAGGCAGCTTCCAGTTTTTCGCACTGGTTCTCTTCCGTGGCTGACCTTTACCCCAATGGACTTTGTGCATACGATTGTCCATTAGATTCTCGGCGTAACAATGATCACAAGCCGGGGAAACCTTGGTACAACCAATCCAAGGATTGAAAGTTGAATCGGTCCATTCAATTTTGCTATTTTCACTCATATCAATATGCCTAAAGTTGTAGGTATTGAATTCAGCCTAGCATTCATATTCCTAAAATCAAGTTAACGGACTGGCCACTTAATCCTTCCGTCTCAATGCCAGGTTATGCGTTAAGCTCTCGGACAGGTTATTCTTCTGCAAGTAAGGCTCAGGTATTCAAGGCCTGATTATCTGAGGAAACTTGGAGCATTTGCGGCCAGGTCGTCTAGCCTTATGGCTTCAGCGACAATACTTGAAATCTCGTGAGACTCATACCTGTCCAAGGATGACATGACTGAACGAAGCTTTAAGAGGCGTTTATTCAATTGGTCCGCTTCATAGAATTTATTACGCGCTTGGCTGGCCCACTCCAAAGGATTGTCAATTCCATGCATTGCATTTACTGAATCAACAATCCTGGAAGCATCGTCTAAGGTCTGCGTTACCTGTTCCGAACCAGTTATAAATGATCCTTCTTGGCCGTCAACAGTGTTGGCTATGCAAAATCTTCCGTCTGGTGCCTTAATGACAAACCAAGGTGTCTCAGACCATGGGGACCGTGCTAACTGGATATCTGGCATGGCACCATCATCATCGGTCACATTTTCATTTCCATCTGCGCATTGACGCCCCTTTGCCAATGCCTCGGCATGAACGCGGAACTTTGTTGCAGTGCTCTCGTAGTGGTTTTGTAAACCGCGTAGAGCCTTCGCCAGCGTTGTACTATCATGCTCTGATAACCAAGCTGCATGAGTACCAAAGCCAGAGCTTTTGGCAGTATAGATCACGTCACCTTCGTATTCACGTCTTTCAACATACAGGGTAGACATGCGATTCATCCCACTGGACTGAATACCGGTTGCAGAAATAAACTCTTCCGGATCGCGAGACTTATGCACTGTCCAGTTATATCCTGGCATCAGTTTTTTTAGCTCTTCTCGGAAGGATGATATTTTCATTTTAATTCCCTTAGTTTGGTGATAGTTCCAAACTATCATTGGAATTTGGTAAATCAATATCTGCAGAAAATCTTGCGACTAGATTCGGCCACTTAATCCTTCCGTTTCTAAGCCAAGTTATTCTTCCGGCTAACGGTCAGGTTATGCTGCTGCCCGCAAAGCTACTAGGATGTCTCTTGCTTGTGGTGGACAAACGGCATTCCCAAGCATGAACATTGCGTCCTTATGAGTGCTAGGAAGCTTATACTCCGGTGTGAACCCCATAGCTAACTTGGCTTCAGGTATTTGTAGCATTCTCATGCGATCACCATCAACAACAGCCCATCTATCACGGGTGGTTATTGTCCCTATTGGACGGTGAATGCTGCGACCAGTTAAACCGCTACCGCTTGAATAGTAAGGTGCCACAAATCGATCACCGAATTCAGCTCGGCCTGCGGAGATACGCGACAAGGTATTTTTACTTCTGCCAGGCTTTTCAATTGGCTTCCATTTTTCTGATTCCCATTGAATTACCTCACCGATTGGGCGATGCTCACGTCTCTCCAGATTAAGTTCTAGCGGATGTTTTGACCGTGTGCAAATTAAGAATAGGCGCTCTCGGTGTTGTGGAACTCCGTGATCTGCTGAGTCCAGGATGTGTGGTGCAACTGCGTATCCAAGGCTGTGCATTGCATGCAGCCACGCTGGGTACAACTGCCACTCAGTAAATTGAGGCACATTCTCTACAACAATTGCCGGTGTGCGATGATATTCTGCGCAGGAAACGACTGCCCAAGCCGTTGATCGCAATGCGTCATGGTGAGGGCGCTCTTTCCCTCTGGCAGGACTGTGCCCTTGACATGCAGGGGATGCCAGAATGACATCATGTTTCGGCACTAACCTCCAGTCCGCTTGCTGAAGATCCTGGCAAGCATGCTCTGTCTCAGGATGATTCTCACTATGAATGTCTACAGCTTGGCGCCAATGATTGGCAGCCCATTTAACAATGATATTCGCTTGTCGAGCACCTTCACTGAATCCTCCAGCTCCAGCAAATAAATCAATTGCAATCATGTTAACGCACGTCCTTAAAAATCATATACGCACACATCGATACCCTGTCCAACCAGCGTTTCAATGATAATTGGTTCTATTTCTTCCCAACGCCCACCAGCCAGCCCGCACCCAATACGTGGCATGTGCACGGAAGCGTTTTCCTTCTTGGCAAATTCCGCTACCTCCTGAAGCCCCTTCCGGACGGCTGCATAACGAATCGGTGCCGGTGTTTTTGTATCGCTAGGCGAACGAATGCCTGACTGGCCAATGATATTGGCCACAACTAAATTTACGTCGACAGTAATAAATTGGACTTCGCCCAATCCAGGATTTTGGCGTGATGAAAACGCTGCTCGATATACAGCCTCCGGGGACTTCCAGCGCTTGCTAATAGCCAGAACAAAGCCTTTTCCCCATTTGCCGATATCGTTGCATATGTGAACGATTACACGTTGATCATTGCCCTTGGGGTTGGTTGCATCGCCCTTTAAGTAAGTGATGCAGTTTTGATTGTCTGTCATATCTACTCCAAATTAGCTATGAATTAAGAGTAGCATCCGTATTTGCAAAAGCAATGTCACAAAGCAAATGAAAAAAGGCTTAACAAGTAAGCCTTTAGTCAAACAAACTCTGTATTTGGGGACTTAGTGTTTAGTCAACTCTTCCATCCCAGTCTGGTCCATGAAACACTTAATTCCATAGTAATGCTCTTCAAACCCGATGTTTATGTTGTGCACAAACCGGATATTATCTGCTTTGCTTCTTAACTGAATGGTGACATTATTTTCACCAGTGATAGCGCAAACTCTTTCCACACTACCATTGCGCTGGGGTAGATCGACAAATAAATTGGAAGGCTCCATTTTCTTAGTATCTATGCCGCAACAATTGGCAATTAGCGTTCTACCATTGGTATTTGCTTTGGGCCAGGCAACTTTTTTTGGATGCTTAACTTGAATACTCGGGTGGAATATTGACATTTACTTTCTCCTGATGAAAATGAATTTACCTTATCAGTAAAACTGTCATTTTCAAGAGGCTAAATTCAGGCCTTCATTTGATGGCTTCAATAATTTCCTCGTAGGACATGGCTCGGTCAAATCCTGCTTTCTTCAACATTGCGTAGCCCAAATCGAGCTGAGCTGCATAAAATTTCTGCAGGTCCTTTTCTGAAAGTAGATGCCCTAACCCCTCTGCTTCAGCACCATAGACAATGTAACTACCATTGATTGCCAAAGCTAATCTTTTAAGTTGCTTTGATGTCACTTTCTATCCTAAACCTTTGCACGCTCGGCTTCTGTATGCTTTACGCCACCAAAATTCAATGTGTTGTATATCTCAATCAGCTTTGCCCTGCTGTTGCAATTCACTTGAATACTCGAAAAGTGACTGCTCTTAAACCGCCTTTGGCTGACTATCGGCAATTCACTCCAGAAGACCTTATTTCCATTGATATCTTGGGTGCTGAACTCATTATTGATGTAACGCTGAATCGCATGCATGCGCTGCTGGCCATCCAGCAACAACCCATCATACGGGTGAGGTTCATCGGTATCGTCCACGATGTTGATCATGAAACTTCCGATAGATGCCCGCCGCCAAATACTATTGATTAGCGCGATGCATTGTTCGTCGGTCCATACTAGGCCGCGCTGCCAGTCTGGTAATGGATAACCCATTACAAATCTCTCTGATATTCCACCGTAAACGCTGTCTCCATTGAGCCAGTTTTTGTAATTGTGCATAACGCTCTCAACCATACTGGCCACATCACGACCATATACAATCGATTTTGGCATAATGTCTACTGATACGGCTTGGTCGCTCATATGACTATCTCTGGAGTTTTCTTAATTACAGCCTATCACCTGACACTTTGAAATCAAGGACACAGCCAATAAAAAACGGGCCTAAGCCCGTTTGATCATTCATCGTTTGAAGTCTGGGTATGTTGGCGCTAAATTTGAGGACAATAATCAACCACGAATATTTGCTAAGGGCTTATCAGATAGTGAAATCAAAAGAATAATGTCTACACACCCACGGCGTGGGTTTTTCAGAAAACAACCATTCGGCCCAGGTCGGCAGGATAGGAAAATCGTTTACATTGCGCCTACGATTGTTAATCCAGGAGTAAAAATGGGGTTGGGAAAGATACTGTCAGTAGATAAAAAAAATGACGCGTAAAACTTCCCGCGTCATCTTCTTATGGAGAAAATCATCTAAACACTTGCTGTTTGATGATCTTCTCCCAGTCAAATTTAATAGTTTTTAGAAAATGATAGCTAAATATTTGGTGGACTAGATGCACTCTGCTTAATAGTGCCTCTTCTTTAGATATGATGGTGTTGGGAACGATGAGAAGTTGTTGAAAATCTGATGATCTTAGCCATTTACTGACTGGAGAGCTCAACGTCCTCCAACACTCCCACCCCTTGTCCTCAACCAGGCCGAAAATATTGTGCCCAAGGATCTCATGAATGTTATTAGACAACCCCGTTACATAGGCTTGCACCAATACTACGTGGTCCTCACCGTCTGGTTCAGAAAAGGACTTTTCTTTTGCAGTTGTGTACATTTCTACTGCCGATTTAAGACAGACATCAAAAAGCGGCACCCCTGATTCAGAGGGAAAAAATAACGTAAAGTAGGCAGCCAAATTTTGTGTAGGCTCAACTAAAAAAGGCCATTCGAAAAAAATTTGCTCGAGGTCATCTTTGATGCCTAATTTAGCTGCAGATCGTTCAACTGTTTTTTCTGGTGATTCGGCTATTACATCTTTAAAGTTTGATAATTTGAAGGCATAGGATAGGTCGTCAGGATCTATATACCATGTATTTGTAGTGGCAGTATCCATAATCGACTTTAGGTCGTAGGTTTTAGTGGTTCCAGGCAGCTTATTCATATAGTTATGCATTTTATTTGAGTAAAGGAAATTCACCCTTAACCACCCTACCCCCTACTGATGCAATGTAATGGAAGTTTGGCAGTTTCCCCAGAAGGTCTAGCGGAATTGCTTTCTCTAGTTTTGAAGTTTTTGTTTCGCTTATCTTACCTGCGTAGGCAGCCAGGTTTTCATCACTTGATGAGCCCGCGCCCTGCGAGAGAGTCTTGCTTGTTACATAATGCTCTTCAAATGTTTCGCGAATATACTCTTGTGTGTCCCCATCTCTCAGTCGTAATGTTATCAGATTGTTAAAGTTGCCAAGCATTTGTCTAGAAGCAGATACACTTCCAAGCTTCGCTTCGAAGTCTGATTTTGTCTGAGTGAACACATAGCACATAAAACCAGCACCTCTACCTTTGTTCAGAATTGTTACAAATGGTGGGTTAACTACTTCTGAAGCTTCGTCAACAAACAACGAAATTTTCTTTTGAGCACCATCTGCAAAGTTGTACAAAGCGCCTGCAACGGATGCTGCATCAGACAACAGAAGTGAACCTACAGCGCTTGATACTGTTGAATCTGAAAGAGAATCAAGGCCGAAATAAGCACAGCAATCGGACTGGATTATCTTCTCGAAATCCCATATATCCCGTGTGTCATTTTCGTCATCATAGTCTGGGGAAAGCATTTTTCCCAGTTCGCCGGATGTAAGCATTGACAATATTGGGTTAAGGTTTGCAACCATCTTCCCAAAGTGAGCAGCATCATGCTCGAAAATTGTTACTAAGCCATCAATAACGTCAAACGTAATCCCGTTTTGGACCAATTCACTGTTGTAATAGGCAAGATATCCTTTAACTCGTTCAGTGCTTGTTGGGGGGCGAGAAATATCTTTTTGCTGATTTGTCACATACCGCCTGGCCATAACCTCCCAATTAGGGTTCCCTTTTGAGAAACAAGAGATCATTACCTGTTCAAGCAAAGGCTCTACCCCGCCTTCTACGTATCGGCGAATCTTAGTAAGACTTGGCTTTTCCTGAATCTCCAGTAGACCAAGATTGATTGAGTTCAAGACGTTCCATGCGAAGGCAGTAAACGCATCACCGCCTGTTTCGGAAGGGATTAATGAAGAAATTCGGCTAGCAAATTCCGTGGGTCTGTTGAAATTTTTCAGAGTGTCAAAACGAACACTGTCTCGAGGGAACGCTAAGTGGAACTTGATGAACCTACGACCAGCACGTTCACACTCAATACGCATTCTGTTTTCCAGAGCTTTATCGCCTTTTGGATCTATTTGAATCACCACATTCCCACGATGAATATCTTGAGTTACAAGAAGCTCATTTAGACGTGTTTTACCTGCGCCGGTGGTGCCAAAGATTAGGGTATGCCCATAAAAGACTTCATAGGGAGCAAACACACCTTTAATGTTAGGCTCAATGCCCTGAATCCAAGGAACACCGATACTCACAGGCACAGATTGAATTGGAGTCCCTTCTAGCTTTTGAACAACAAGCCTAAATGCTTTAGGTGCGTAAAACATCTTCGGGTCGATTTTCTTTAAATCATATATGCGTTGCGTATGCTCCGGCAGCCAGTCGAATCCCATGCCAAGCCAACGCGAATCCATATTTTCCTTGGAGTGTTTGGCCAGAACTGCAGGATTAATTGAGCGAGGTGGTGTTCCCTCCAGAGACAATCGAATTTCCCAGATTTTCCATGCCTGTAAAAAACGTACTGATGCCATGGCCAAGACAATACAGGCGCAAATTACAATCGCTGAAAACGGGAGATTGTATGAGAAGCAAATAAAAATGTAGATCGGACAGAGAATAAACCACGCTACAGCTGCGTAGGTTTCATAAACTGGCCGCCAAGGCATTATATTGTTTGTCACTTTTTACCTCTCTCTATAAAACCCAAACCTTTGGCAATTGATGCGCTTAGTACAAAACACTCAATTTCTTGGCCACGATTTTTGATAGTGATTGTTTGTTTGGAAGATCCAGGTTTGGTAACTAGCCATCTCTTACCACTTGCACGGTTTCCGATTTCTTTCAAAACCGGAATCTCAGACTGACCTTTGCTCCTGAATTCATCAACGCTTATTGCAAAGCCATCTTCACAATAAAAAATTGGAAAATCGGAAGATCCTTCTAAATAGTCATCCAACAAAGCACCAATTAAAAGTTTTGAATCTTCGGACAATGTTTCAAATAATTCAGAGCGACCTATGCTTGGTGCCATAGGCGTGCCACTATCCTGAGCAGGTTCTTTTGGTGTCAGTTGTGGCTGTTTAGCGTTGATAATTTGCTTTTCTGGCGTGTGAGTTTCCTGTTTATTTGTGGTTACAGGCGTTGGGGTTTCTGTAACCGCCTCTGTTGTTGTTTCACCTGATGCGACAGGCAACACTTTATTTTCAGGTGTTACAGTTTCAGTGGGTGACTGTGATTGCTCTGTCTCAGTAGATCGTCCATCAAGAAGGGAATATTTGATGGGTTTGTCAGTTTCGGCCAACATCAATATCGAAACATCAGAAAATCTCACCGATGCCATTAACTTTCCTGTACCGGGTAGCACAATCTCCCATAATGGGCCACCGGACCGGTTTGGAAAGATAATCCCTGCATTCATGAGAATTTCTGCAAGCGTTTCCTGGCTTTCTGGTATGCCTGTAAGCTTTCTTTCTTTCATGAACTTTCTAATGTCTTTAGCTGCAGGCTCCCATATACAGAACAATCCATCATCGGAATACCAAAGTCTCGAACCTTTCTGATTCACCTTCCAATCACCTTGAGCATACAACGACCGCATAGCGTCAATGATGTGAGGTTCCATATGTGCGCCAAGCGTAAATTTACCGTACAACTCTGGATTCGACTTGATGTCATTGGTTACGCACTTTTCATACGACCGCATGACAATGTCATAGAGGTGATTACCTGTGTTTGGGCGCGCAGCTCCAGTAATCGTTGCAGTCATAGCCGTAATAACATGCCCACCCTCAGCATTCATATATTGTAGGCAGTGTTGTGGAATGATTTGATTTAAGAGGTAAGCAGCGTTTGATTGTCTTTGAACGGCGTCAATGCCATTTATGGACTCATTCCAGCGAACGTAATATCGATTTATTTGATTTGCATGAAGCCACTTGACCAATGGCGTTAACAATTGCGGCCATTCGTTACCCTCATCATCCACTACTACGAGCGAAGTAATTGGCCGATAAAGCTCGACACATAACCCGGCAACGAATGTGGCATAACACCATTTTGGTTGTAACACGCGTCTTTTGTCACTGTTCTCCCTACCAGAAAAAATAATTCCTGATGCAGATTGAAGAGATAGAAAAGCCACTTCTAATCCAAGCCTAAACAACCCACCGGCCCCTTTAAAGTGCTCCTTGCTTGTCGCCGGCAGCAAATGAACGTATTCAGCGTAGTTTCCAATCACTGGCAAAACAAGCTTGTCAAAGTCGCCATCTGAAAAGCCCATAGCAACTTTTATTTTGTCTATCAGGTAAGACTGTGACTGGATAATTTTGTCTACAGGATCAATTGGAAATCCTCTATCAAATGGAGGGTATCTGTTTACCTCAATTTCTTTTTCGATAGTGCGCACGTTTTTAGGCTGATAGTCATAGACATCAGGCTGACTTTTTCTAACAAAGAATCTAAGTAGGCTCATAGACATATAGTCTCTTTAATAAAGTTTATGAAGCAAGATTAAATAGACTCATAAATCCGTTGTTATGTAACTTTGCTTTTATAACTCCATGAATATATAGGAGTTTATGGAATAAGCAAATTTTGATTATCAGAATTCCGAGTATACTCAGAGGAAGGAATCGAACTACCTATGTATATTGCAGCGGTTAAGGGGCTGCAATGTCACAGGAAAGAAAAGCTGTGGGAAATGTTTTCCGCGCTTTAAGGAAAAAATCTGGTTTAACACAGGAGGCCGTTGCTTTTCGCAGTGGTTTTGACCGTACCTATGTCTCAATGATTGAGTTAGGCAAGAACTCCCCGACAATCGATACCGCATGCATTCTCTGTAAGACAATGCACACATCTTTTTCTGAATTTGCAGCCATGTTAGAAGTTGAGTTGGCGCAAATTAAAGATGAAGACAGTTCTGTTTAAGGTAGCACTCCACAAATACAAAAATACAGTTTCGATTCTCAAAAAGGGCTTTGAGCAGGAGCGTTACCGAATCGAGCAGTTATGTAGATCCGAACTAGGCAACAAGCCAACCCACAAAATCACAAGTGTCGATATTGCAGAGTATCGTGACTTGAGATTGTCAGAGATCAATCCCAGGACAAAGAAGCCGCTTTCACCTGCCTCTGTTCGCCTTGAATTATCTCTACTGAGCTCTGTCTTCGATATCTGTCGGATTGAGTGGGGGTATTGTGAAGGTAACCCTGTCACAAATGTAAGAAAGCCAAAACCATCACCAGGTAGAGAAAGGCGGCTTACTGCAAGAGAAGAAAAGTTAATCCTTCGTTATGCATATAGCCACAAGAACAAGGATTTGTACGCTATTGTGGTTTTTGCACTAGAAACGGCTATGCGCCAAGGCGAAATCCTGAATTTGAAATGGGAGAACTTGAATCTAAAGTCACGGATTGCGCACCTGCCTGAAACAAAGAACGGGTCGAAGCGTGATGTACCACTATCTATTGCCGCACGAGACGTAGTGATTAGTATGGGTGTCAAAAGTAAAGGCCGTGTTTTTGGCTATACAAAGTTCGGTATTAAATCCACCTGGAGGTTCATGCTGCAGAAGCTGGGTATCGAAGATCTGCACTTTCATGATTTGAGACATGAGGCTATTTCTCGGCTATTTGAGAAGGGGACTTTAGAAATGATGGAGATAGCAGCGATAAGTGGCCATAAATCATTATCAATGCTCAAGCGATATACCCACTTAAAAGCTCAAAAGTTAGTCAGCAAACTAGAAGGTAACAAAAATAAAGGTCGGCAGGTGATTATGAATCACATGATTCCATACCCGGCCAAGTTAGACAATCTAGAAAGCGGATTCAGATTGACCTTACTGGACTTTGACGATGTTTACGTCGAATCTGACCAACTTGAAAATGTCATTAAGAATGCTGAAGACACTCTGCTTCGGTTAATTTTTAGCCGGATAAAAGAATCGAAGTTGATACCACAACCAGATCAATACTTAGAAATAGTTGATGAAAAACAAGTTGTTATGATTGATCCAATGGCAAGTTTCACTCTTTGATACTTTTTTTTCAAGAAAGTATCAATTAAATACCCTTCAAAACGTCATTTTTGCTGGATATTACTGAGTAAACGACTAGTTTCATTAAATTGATCACCTAATTTCAAAACAAAGTGCTCGGTAGAAT
>VFQN01002048.1_pt1 | contig 32170 bp, 47 predicted proteins | sample 3512371 | NCBI WGS metagenome assembly VFQN01 (sample SAMN10412370, study PRJNA504923) | tailings metagenome | isolation source: Replicate 2 from Balatoc abandoned mine | place: Philippines: Itogon, Benguet | collected 2017-08-28 | reverse complement strand
CCCCCCCCCCCCCCCCCCCCCCCCCCCCCACTCACCCCCCCCCCCCCCCCATTTTACTTACACTCTGTCAAACCTTCCGTGCAGACCCATGGCGCCGACCTGTCCGGGCGCGGCCTGCTGGGCTCAGCCGCGCTGTTCGTCAAGTCCGGCCGGCGCATCGTGGCACGCAAGGGGCTGGCGGGGCTGTACGTGGGCGTCACCCCGCGGCTGCTGCAGCAGGTGCCCAGCGCCATGGTGTGCTGGTGGGCCATCGCCGCCTTCAAGCGCTACATGGAGCCGCACACGCTCCCCGACGACCAGGAGGGCCCCGTGGGCCACGCCTCCGCGGGAGTGCACGGGTAGCAGGGCTGGCTTAGTTGTGTGCACGGCCGCCGGGCTGTGTATTGGCAGTGTGCTTTTGAGGGGTTGCCTCTTCGGGGCGTGCACGGTTTTGTGCATGGCTCGTTCGCGGGCGTTATCTCGCGGTGAGGTTGCCAGCGATGTATCCGGTGTGTTGTTGCACCACGCGTGTGGGCAAGCCGCTGCGGCACGTGTTGACGAGGTGATGTGGGGGCATCGCAGGGTTGGGGGCACCACGAAGCCAATACCCAGTCAGGACGGTCAAGAGGGTTAGGCTTTTGATCCATGGGATGAATGCTCATGACACCGCCTAGTGTTGGCACATCCTTGGGTAGAGGAGTTTTCGGGAGGGAATGGTGGTGCGGGACGAATGTGTATGGGCGCACAGCGCGGGGCAGCCGGGTAAGGCAGGGTGGATCAGGGGGCAGTGTGTGGGGGTGACTTGACAGCAGCGAGGCAGCTGCCCTGTCAATGGTCTTACCGTACAGTGCTCCCGGGGCAATGTGGGCTGTGAGTTGCAGCTGAGTCGGGCTGGGGGAGGGCCGAGCTGTGCGGAGAAAGCCAAAGCCCTATCGAGCTGCCGCCAAGGGAAGCTTCGCTGGGGGCCTTTGACTGGCGGCCGCATGCGGCCTAGGACCTGCAGGGTGCACGTGGTGTTATGGTAGCGCAAGTGTGGACGTTTTGACCGGGAGGGCACGCCAGGGCACAGAGCAGATCCGGCTCGGTCAGCTGCCAATCAATGGTCGACTGCAGTTACGGGGCGTGACAGCTCTCTCGGCTGGATGCGTGGGGAGGCCCGCGCGGGCTGGAACAGGCTAACACTGTTGACAGCCTGACAGGAGACTGCGTGTTGTGTGTTGTGCCACCTGCAGGCGTGAGATTCCGGCCTCTTGCCGGTCGCTTCCTCGTAGCGGCGTGGGCGAATACAAGCCGTGTGTCGAAGTAGCTCACAGGTTCGCCGCCATGGCGCGAGCGTTATTGTGTATCATGCAATTGTCCGCAAAGGGCTGTATGGCTCCCTGTTGGTATTGGGGCGCCCCCATTTTGGCTGCTGCCGCCTTTGTGAGTCCCGTCCCGTGCTCGTACGCATCGTATTTGGTGTGCAGGCGCAGGGGGCTGTGGGATGCCAAGCAGGGCCCTGCCATTGTCCTCGCCGGGGGCTGTACATGTATGTTGGCTGTGGTTGCGTTCAGTGTGGGACTTGTAAGGAGGGCCTTGCGATGTGCGAGTGGACCAGAGTGGACCTGCAATCGGCTCGTGTGCGGCTGAAGGGTAAGCAGGCTTTCCCAAAGCTGCTTAGGTAGATTACCACGGACGAGCACGATAGCAGGATGCCTGCTGTGCAGCAGGCATTGCGTGTAAGCTTTGAGCGTCTGCTCACATCCCGCGGTGCTTGTAGGGGTTGCCTGTGGCAGCATACCGGTCTGGTGAGACGGGTGGGTCATACCGGTAACTGTCCTACATCGCCAAGCCAGCGGATGCCGTTTAGGGTCTTCCTCTGTCCATGAGACCAGGGGGCAGACAGCCAACCATGCCGACTGTGTGTACATAGGGACGACAGCTGAACCGCATCCGCGTACTACGCGTACGCAAGAGCTGCTAACATCACAGGCTTGCAAACTGCCAACGGCCCTAATGGCCACACAACGGCCAACACAGTAATGCCAGGGGAGATCCTCTGGCAGAACGATGCACATGCAACCTGCATACAGCTGGCACGGTACACTACCGCCAGTCCGGTCAACTGATGCGCAGCAAACGCCGCAAGACACTCGGCCCGCCAGGAGACATGTTCTACTTATTGCACGTGGACCCGGGCACCAGATACCGCCGACCCCCAGCAGCTAGGACGTCATACCCGATCAGGCCCTGGCCCTCCCGCAGACCAGTACCAGTGCGGCTCCCCGTCCTGCCTCTGCCCCTGCCATCCGCACAGTGTGTGCCGCAATCGCACCCGAATGCCCCGTAACAACACGGCAGGAATGCGTTCAGTGGATGTCGGGGAGTTCCCCTGGTTCAACACGCCACCCATACCGGTACGCCGTCGATACCGTTGTTACACCCGCACAAGCGTCCCCCGTCCCCGCGGCACAGAGTGAGAAGGGGCACGGTGCAGCACCCGGCGGGCGCCCAACCTCAACGCCTCTGCCTCCCCCGCCCTGCCTGCTTACTCCGCTGCATGCCGCTCCGCTGCCTGCTGCCCACGCCCCGTGCTCCGCCGCCGGATCGTGCTGTCCACCGAGCGCGAGGGCACGTTACGTACGGCGCCCCCGAGGTACGGCTGCACCCGGCAGGCGTCCTGCACCCAGGCGCGCTGCTGGCCCTCACTGCCACGGCGACCAGACCGTGGGTTGAAGACGTGTGGGAGGGCCGGAAGTTAACAGGGTACAGGATGGCCGACGCAAGCGCAGGCAACCCCCGGCGCGTTGGTGCACCCGGCAGGCATCCCACGCCTCGCTGTCACCCTTGCTCCTCACTGCCAGGGCGAAAAGGCGGTGGGGTGCAGGAAGGCCGAGGTGAAGTGCTGCACGCCCGGGGTGACGGCGGCGATGGTCTCGCGCCACGCGGGCACCAGCCGAGCCGCCTGGCGGGCCCTGCAGGGCACGGGAGAAGAGGTGGCAACGAAGGATCGCTTACTGTGACATTGTGGCAGTGGGAAAAAAGAGGGGTAAACCAGAGTGACACCACGGCGCGGGGATGTTGGAGAGGAGCCTCGTGGCTTGACCGTAAGGCGCAGCAGCAGCACATGCACTCATGGAGGTCACGGAACGGGACTAGTGGGACGTTTTGTGCTATTAAGGCTGTCTGACCGAGGCGGACACGACGCGAGACGTTTGGGCCACAGGCGTCACAGTATTCTTCTTCCTTCAGAGCCTGCACGGCGTGACGTTCAACCCTCAAGCGCTGAACCAGCTCTTGACGGTCGGTAACAGCGTGCATTGCACGCTGTACCGGATGTCCACAACTGGCACGACGATGTGTTCCCCTCAACCGCCTCGTCGTCAGGCAGCGCGCCGTTGCCGTGACATTGGCCCTGCCAACTCCGGCTCCCGTCCAAATCCTTGATGACTCACCGTATGCACGCCTGTGCCGAGGGGTAGCGCCACAGCTCCACCACGTTGTTCAGCATGCCCACGTCCTGCGGTGTTGCGTGACAGGAGTGGCCACTCACTATGCCTGCAAGCGAGCAGCAACTACAGTACCCTGCAGGTCAACAAGACTGGCCAGACGCACAGCGTGCAATTGCACCTGTGCGCACGAGCCCAGACGCAGCACAGCTCGCTGTTGCGCATGGCCCACGCCCCCCCACAACAGGCCCGGCCGTCCCCCAGATTATGCTGATGGCCCTCCGCCACCCACCGTGTACCCGAGGAACGACCGCAACCAGCAATCCGATTAACCCAAACAAGGACAGTTACCCCCTAGTAAATACGTTCCAGCGCCACCCACCGTGTACCCGAAGAACACCAGCTTGCCGTCAGTGTCCGCCGCCACCTTGGAGGGCAGGCTGCGGCACGGCAACCAGCACGGAGGGGCACACGTTAGGGGAAGGCAACGCCCCGACCAAGCCATGTTTGATGTTGGGAAGCATGTGCCTTTCACCCATCACTACAGCACGTCAACCAGGTCGGTGAGCTCCAACCGGTGTCTCACCCGGTGACAAGACCATTCGGATCAGGGACTCCGTCCTGTGTTCCTGTGCAAGAAGGCACGTCTTCCTTCCCTTTATAAGCTATCTTGGACCCTTCCCCCCCCCCCTCCCCCGCTGCCTCACCCCGCCCTGAACGCCTCCACCAGCTTGGGCACGGAGCCGTAGCCGGGGTGCAGCTGGTAGCACCGCATCTCGTACACCACCTGGCATGCGGGTAAAGGCGCAGGGAACACAGCGTCATGGCCTCGACACGGCGGCAGCGGCAGGGCTCGAACCAACGGACACCATACGACAATAAGCCACACACGCCGGCATAGGTTCGCCGGCGGCTAAAAGGCAGGAGCAGGGTGTTAGGCTGGCCCGCCCTGCGCACAGTGCGCAGACCCGTGGTAGGAAGCTGGAAACCAGCTGCTAGAAATCGGTGCCCCTCAGGCCGTGGGCCCAATAAGTGATGGAAAAGTTTACAACCCACCCAGACGAACTGCCGACCCCCATTGAGCTGCAGCCCCCGAACCGCACCTTGGTCTTGTCCGTGTTGGGCGGGTGCGTGAAGCTGCTGGTGGGCGGCAGGCCGAGCACCTCGTAGACGGGGGTGGCCTGCAGCATCACCTTGTTCTCCTGGAGGGGGGGAGGGGAAAGGAAGGGGGGGAGAGGTGGTGTTGTGGGTTAAGAAGTGGGGGTGAGGGAGTGGGCTGGGTTGTGGACGCAGGGCAGGGGTGGGATGGGGGTGCGATAGGTGTGGCGACTTCAAGCTGGTGTTGGCTGCGGCTTCACCTTCAGGTCAGGAGATGTCTTATATCGCTGGTGCTGGAAGTGAGTGTTAGTGCAGGCTTCTGGCGTGGTGTCAGATGACACGGGGCGCCGCAGGCCTGCGCTGCTCTCCAGGATAAGTGCAAGGCTGTGTGCGTGTTGGTTGGTGTGTGCGGGGCCTGAGCCCGGCGTATGCTGCGTGCAGAACCAGCTTCATTGAGGCCTGAGCAGTGCCTCACAACACTGTTAATCGAAAGGCTTGTGTCCAGAGTTTGTACCCCACCTGGAACTGCACGTGTGGCCGGGAGAGGCGAATGAACTCCTTCCAGCGCGGATCCGCAGCTGCTTTAGCGCGGACGTCGTCCCGCTGGTCAAAGCTGTCGTATGTGTAGAAATGCGTCATGCGGTGTAGGCAGCTCCCAACGTCGGCGGTGAAGGCGCCCTTGAAAGGCAACAAGGATGCCCGCACGCCCGCATACTCCTTGCAGAGCTGCAAGAAGTCTGCGACACCCTCTGGTTTAAGGGTGTATTCACGGACCTCCACGAGTCCGGGCGTAGAAGATGCACTGGTAGCCAGCGCTCGCATGCAGGCGGGAAGGGCCGTGCTGCCATCGCGAAGGAGCCGCACCAGAGGCATCATTTGTCCAATTTATCGGTTTATCGAATGTACAGTGATCCAGAGTGTCCCGTAAGCAGTGCAAGCCGGCTCGGGAGTTCGGCTCCGAGACGGCAGGTTGCCAAGCCTCCTTGCCCCCTCTCCTTTGCCCAATATGGCCAACTACCTAAGTCTTGTACTTTGCATCTCCTGCTGCAATGCTCTCGTCCGCTCCTCGAGTGCCAGCTTGGCAGCGCGCCTATGGTCAGTTGACTCGCTGACCGGAGGGTGCAGGCGCTCCAGTGGCCGGAGCACCAGTCGCAGGCGACTCAATGATAGCCGCAAGCTGTCTGTAAGCCTCCACCACTGTCGCCATGTTGCCGTTGAGCTCACGAATGAGCGTAACATTGCGAAGGAGCGCCTCAGGCGTTCGGAGCTCATGGTTATGGTTAATCTCGCTGATTAGAAGCTTATTGCGGTCCAGAATATCCTGGACCGCGTCCAGTTTGCCGAAACCAACCCAGTCCGTCCGGTCCATGGTGGTGCACCTCGCGCAACTTGGCTAGTGTAGGCTGCGGTGACAAGAGAACCTGATGTGGAACAACCAGGGGGTATCAGGTAGTGTAGGGTAGTGGCTAGGTGCAGGCTGGTCCGTGCTTGTTACGCTGAGCCATTACCACCCGCATGTTGCCGTACGGTACCGCACAGCACCGTGCTGCGTGCACCTTGCATCTTGCAGTGTTGGCTGCCGTACGGTGCCGCATCGCACATCTGGCCGATGCGCAACTTCCGGGGTTGCTCGCCTGCACGTTGCCACGTTGCCAGAGCCCCTGGCGGCCAATGCTGAAGGTAGGGGCCAACGTCCGTGTGCCCAAGGCCGACGAGCAACATCCTGCAGTAGCCCTAGTACACACTCCATACCCTACACCGATACGAGTGCTGCCCGGTGCAGGCTAGATCCTCAGGGCGACATGTGGTGGTGGCCCAACGAGGAGGGCCCTGGCCTGTCATACCTGCCACCCTGATGCCCTGCTGGTGCCTGCTGGTACGGAGCGCGGGCATGCACAAGCTGCAGCTGCTAAGGGGAACATGTGGGTGTGTATTAGCACGGAGTGTGTGTTGGTCTGGGTTGCGGGGGGCAGGTGCCGTTCTGGTGCGCAGCGCGGGCATGCTGCACCGGCTGCAGCTGCTGGGGGACCAGGTGAGTCCATCAGTTGGTGTGTCGGTGCTGGTTGGCGCAAATGCCTCCTGCTGTATCCATGTGGCCAAGCCATCCTGGCTCAATGCCAGGGTGTTACAGGGTGCCGCATTAGCCAAAACCAAATGCGACTGTTGGTGAGAGCTGACAAAAATTGAGAGCTGACACGCAGGTGCTGTGCCTACGTACCTACTTTTTGCACCGTGCACCCCGCTTTGGTCCACGAACCTGCCTCGTCACACAGCTTGCGCGCTGCACACTACGACGCTCTGTATCCACTCCCCTTCCACTCCCCACAACCGCCCTGCCTCCAGGCAGCATACTTCCTGGCGTGCAGCAACCCGTCCCGCCCTGGAGGGCGACCACCTGAACGCGGCAGACATGCAGCTAGCGCACCTGCAGGTCACGATGCTACAGCACAGGCATCCGCCTCCGGCCCGACGCGTGACCCCAGGCGGCGGAGCAACGGGACAGCGATGCAGTTGGGAGTGGTAGCAGGGTGCACGCAGGGGCACAGGCCGCGAAGGCGAGGGCCGGGGCGGAGCGTGTGGTGGCAGGGCAGGCCGCAGGGCCGCGCGGTGCTGAGCAGGGCGGCGGGCGCCACAGGGCTGCTGGTCGCGCTTCTGGCCGACGCGGCGTGGGCTGGCACGCTGCAGATGGCGCCGGCCTGCGTGGAGCACGTGGGCCGGGCGGTGTAGGACGCGGACAGCCTTGGGGGGCAGCAGGCGGGCGGCGGGGAGGGCCCAGGAGCAGGACAGCTGGCCGGCCTGGGGCGGGGCCTGACCCTCGGCAGCGCCCGTGAGGCAAGCGCCGTGGCGCAGCAGCTGCAGCGGGCGAGGTGGCGGCCTGGTCGCCGCACCTTGGCCGCCGGCCTGCCTAGCCTGACGGCGCTGGTGGCCCTGGAGGCGGCAGCTGGTGCGGTGGCGGCCAGGCAGGAGGATCCTCGACCTTCGTGCGGCGGCCAACGCGCCCTTGGCGTGGCTCGGGATTTCCTGGGTTTCGGGAGTTAGTGCCGGTGCTGCGGGCAAGGTGAGCTGGTGCCCCGAAAGTGCAGCTGGCAAAGGCGGCCACGGCCCAAATGCACCCTGCGCCGTGTGCACCCGCAGACAGCCTGCTTTTGGCCAGCGTCGCATTCCGGTATCGACCACGGTCGTGTCCAACACCCTTTTTGAGCCAGTTTACGTGGTTTCTGAAGCGCAGGGGTGGGGCCATGTGTAGGTGCCTGGTCCTCAGCCGATGCCAACCCCACTGGCCCCCGCCTACCTGCTCCCAGGCTGCTGGCACGCGTGCGGGCAGTGCGGTGGCGGGTCCTGCGGCGTTGCTTGAGCTGCTGCGGGTGGCAGGGGCATCACCGCAGCAGGACGCCCGCGGAAAGTTAGGCTCGCCGTCGATGCAGGCCACGGGCGGGCCCGGCAGCTGTGGTCCCCTCGCGGCGGCGCAGCGGGTGGCGGCCGAGGCGAGGTGTGCGCGCTGCTGGAGGCGCCGCACGGCTCCCCGCTGCACGCGGGCCCGGCAACCCCTGAGGTGGACGTGGCCTGCACGTGTGCCTTTGGCGTGAATGATCACATGCGCACTTGCTCATGAGGCGGGTCGCTGACGGCTGCGTTCTGGAGTTACAACACGCGCCTGTGCCTCCGCGCACGCGGCTGCTGCAGCAAGCGGCTCACGGCATCGCCGCGGCGCTGCCCCCCGGCCGCCTTCCTCAGCCTCCTGTGCGGCCGCCGCTGGGCCACAGCCAGCAGCGTACAGCCACCCCCAGCCGCGCGGCAGCTGCTGGCGCTGGAGCACAGCCAGCAGCGGGCAACAGGGGCGGGCAGCCGCGGGTGCGCGTGATGCCGCAGCTGCAGCAGGAACAGCAGGGCCAGGCTCGTTGCCGCGTGCCGTAGAGCGCTCACCTGTCGATGCCGCAGGGCCGGGCAGTGGCCGCCAAGCCCTGTGCGTGGAGCTGCAGCTGCTGGGAGTGGCGCTGCTGGGGCCGGAAGGTCCGGAGGCTGGGGGATGCAGGTGGGGCTGGCGGGCGCGCCACCAGCGGGGGCCGGGCCGGGCGACCTCGCTCCCCAGCTGGCGCAGGCCGACCCCTCCGCCGGCCCCACCTCTGGCGCCGCCTGCCGCCTACTGCTCTAGCACCGTGTCTGGACCACGCGCCGCCGGCGACAGCGACACGGGGGGCTAGCCGGCGGCGGTGGACGTATGAGGTGGGGCGGTGGGTGCGGGGGAGCAGGGTGGATGGTGGTGGCCCTTAACGCCAGGGGACCTGGGCTAGGTGAAGAGAATATATGTGCGCAAGGGCTGGTAAGGTGGCCAACAGGTATTACAAGCAACCTGTCTAACAGTGCCATGTCAAGCAGGTTCACGGCCCAAGTGCAAGCAATGTCCAGGCTGTCAAGTCACGCAGCCTGCTCGTCGGCGCGTGCAACAAGCAAGTTGTACAGGACCCAACATATGGCATCCAAGACCATATAGCCCCTTGCGCAGGCCATGCCTGGCTGTCCCGGCAGCAAGCTCGTTGTGCACCGACATCTGGGGTGCTGCGGTCCCAGCTGCAGCGCCACGGCCACCGCCAGCAGCACCACCACCAGCGCCGCCCGCCAGCACCGGGGCAGCAAGAGCCAGGCGCCGGGTCAGCCGTCCGACCCCTCTTGCAGCCCGCAGCCTCCACCAGGTCCACTCCCCCCCCCTGGGCCACGCCAACTCCATGTGCCGCTGCCTGCTGCTGCCGCAGCACACGGAGCACCAGGGGGCGGACATGTCTGCAGCGCCTGCGGCGCTCCCCGGCGGACAGCTTCCGGCGCCACGGTGGCGGCAGCGGGAGTGGGTTCACAAGCGTCCAGCCTGGCAAACACCGCTAGCTATGGCCGCAGTCAATCGGCGCGATGTTGCGGAGCACTTATTCGGAGGCGAGGGGCACCAGCTGCCGCAGCTTGGCGGAGTCCAAGGCGGACGCAGGCACCCCTAGGGCGGGGGGTGCTGGCCCCCCGCGGCGTGCGTGGCCTCCCCATGGTGCTGCTGCCCAGCGGCAGCGCGCGGAGCCATGGCGCCAGCACCCCGCCAGCAGCAGCGGGGCCAGGGGTCACGGCGCGGCGGACCTGAACAGCATGCTGCTGCTGGTGCAGCTGGCAATGATGAGGAGGGTGCTCAGCGGGGTGCAGCTGCGTCCGTTGGGGTCACAACTCACGAGCTCGGGGCAGCGCCCCTAGCCCCAGGGGCTGCCGGCGTTGGCCGCCAGCCGCAGGCCAGCGGCCAGGCGGCGGTGACGACACCGTGCGCCTCCCTGAACCCTGATATGCGTGGGGGACCCTCAGGTATGGACGGCAAGGACAAGGGGAAACCGTGCGTAGGGTGGGGCGCGATGCTAGATTGCAAGCAGGGCAGCCTAAAAGCAGCACAGCTCTCGGCGGGAGTCCCACCCGGGGTTGGGATCTTGGGACGTACGGTACAGAGCTCCCCTGCCCAAGGACGTCAACGAGCCATGAATATTCCACGCCATGTGACAGAGATTGTCCTCCCCCGCGTGCATACTTCCCCGGCATGTACAGAAGCCTTGTGGGCACGTACTACCTGTCATTGCTTAGACGATACCTTCGAGGCACGAAGGCGCCAAGGACTCGAACCTGCTTCTCAAACAAAAGGCCTGTCCGGCTGTGGGGCAGCGTGGATGTTCGCTATCATGAGGCAACTGGTGAAACGTAGTCAACTACGTACTATGGATAGAATGTGCTTGCCACTACCCAAAGATGTCATCCCGCCGAAGTCCTGTTACAACTCCAGTTGGGCTCGCGTGTTCGCGCCGTACCTGCGAACGACGGGTTAAGGGACTCCAGACACCAAACCTTAGCACGCACATCCTGAGCCTTCAGCTAGCTTGACTAGCTCCGTTGCCTGTGTAGCTATGGCTTGCTTCGTAAGAGACAGCTGTTCACTTGGCGCCCGACGTCGGTGCGCTTGCTTATGTCTCTTGCTCATAGGCGTCGTGGAACTTCAAGACCTACATGCGCACCTAGGTGGCTTGAGCCATACCTGCCTCGGCCACCGTTGGCCGCTGCAGCGGAGCAGCGGTTGGCTCCCACCGGTCGCTGCACAACAGAAGCCAGCAGACTACATTGTGTCCTTCTTGGAAAGCTCGAGAGCAAAAGATATGTTCCACAGCGAGCCCAGTTGTCAAAGCCTTGAGCAGGTTTTGGACTACTACTTCGTTGCAAACAGCACAGTGAGCGTTTCCGGCAACGGTATTGCCGGACGATGCATACTGGTACACGGTCTACAAAGCCATCTCGCCTTAACTGTGGAAGCTGGTATCGCCTTGAAGTGCGCTGCGTTGGTGGTAAACTCCGACGGTGCAGATCAGCTGGTGTCAGATGGTATCAGCTGGACTCGGTCAGCGCAGCTGCTTGCGCGGCAACTACTTGTTCCCTGTGACGGAGCGGCTTCCAGCATCGGTGGCTGGGGCCAGCCCTACGGTGAGGAGCGCAGGCTGCTACTAAGGGTGGCCGGCGCCGAGCTGGTGGTCGGTCCGGTGACCAACGCCACTACCTCCCCTCAGCCCCCTCCTTCTTCATCCGGGGCTCCAATCTCCGCCAGAATCGAAAGCCTGCTGAACGTCAACGTCTCGCTGGCCAATGACACGACCGACAGTGGCGTGCTACGAGGCCGCCCGGTCATCCAGCTGAACGGCACGTTTTGGTCCATCTGCGGTGCGTGAGTTGACGTCATCACGCACTGCGATTTCCCATGGGGCAAGCAAAGCAACGTCACGAACGCCTTGGCAGTTGAGCCGTGCGCCTTGCGTAAGCTGAACTTCAGCAACCATAACATAAATTGTGCTGGATCGACTGAGCGTATACGGTAGTCCTGAGTGTCGGCATGTACGTAGTAAAGTAGTAATGTGCACTTGTTGTAATACACGTTCGCGCCGCCTGCAATTCCACCTCCCTCCTGCCTCCCTATTTAGGTGACGGCTTTGGGGACACGCACGCAGCCGCCGTGTGCAGGACGCTGGGCTACACGGGCGGCGGCCTGGCGTTCAGCGACGCACCCTTCGGCTTTGATCCCAAGCAGCCCGCCCTCGCGGGTCTCAACTGCTCTGCGGGGCAGGGCCCGGAGGGCTGCTTCGCCTACCTCCTCGCCGAGAGTGCCTGCACCCCGCAGGTAGGTGCGTGCGAAGGGCAGCCCCGCCCACACGCCAGCCAATGGCAAGTCATCCAGTCATGTTGTTTGCGTCCGCACACACTTTTACGGTCATAGACTGGCAAATACACTCTCAAGGACGTGCTAACCCTTGTGCGGGCCATATGCCATGCGTGCAGATGTCCGTCGGCATTGTCTGCTACCCGGCGTTCAACGAAGAATGTGGGTTAACGCGCATGGGGTGCGTATCTGGGTGGAGGTAACGTTTCTTAGTGTGATGCTACGTTCAGGTGAAACTGTTGGCCGGGTCATGTGCGCGCCATTGGCCGGCTACCGGTAGTAGCTTGAACCGAAGTCCCTTTGTTACTCCCTAGCACACCTCTCTTGCCTTGCAGGGTACTGCGCCGCGGTAGCCAACGCCACCTCCTCCTTCCCGCCCTCGGGCGACTGCGGGCAGCTGCTGGCGGCGGGCGCAGCTGTGTCCGCTGTCCTGGGTAACAAGTTTTCCGGCCAGCCCATCCCCTACCCGGAGGCGACCTCCCTGCCCTGCTTCCGGAGCTACGTGGCCCCCCTGCTGTTCAACTGGCTGGACGCATGGCAGGATGCCGTGCGGCGGGGCAGTTGCACGTTGCTGCCCTTCGTGTGGATGGAGGAGCTGCGGCAGCAGGCCGCCAGCAACTGCCCCGCCGCCCTGGCCACGTGGCACTCCGAGCAGGGCTCCCTCGAGGAGCCGCGCTACATGGCTTCCAACAGTACCTCGTGGATTCATTCAGAGTGTGGCCGCTGTGAATGGCCGTCGTGCGAACTTCAGGCTTTATGGAGTCCTGAAGCGGCATACGGCGGCAGTTGGGGGGCCAACTCGTCAGAAACAGCGCTAGATGTTGCTCAGGTGGCTTCTAATAGTATGGATTTGCCCAGACGATTGGCGAACCGGACGCTAATTGCTGGCGTGCTGAACAGATTCAGCAGGAGGTGGGGCAGCGACTACCAGTCCGACAACAGCCGCAGCATGTCAGCGGCGGCGCCCGCCGACCCGCTAGCCAGCCTAGCCCTGTTGCCCGCCTGTTTTTACACGTATACGGCCAGGTCAGGTCTCAAACTTTTGGACGTTATTGAGGACGCTTCCTCACATTTTGCCTTTGTCGCATTGGGGCAACGCGCCCTGCTGCCCGACGACGTGCTGGCCCAGTGCATGGAGGGCAAGGTAAGGGCAGAAGCGGAGCCAGCCAACAGGCAGCCCGCCTGGCCAGCCAGTGGGTACTGCCATGGGCTGACTGTGACGCATCTTGCTCGCTCGTGGATAGATGTGATGCTTAAGCCTCTCGCTGTCCTTTACGCTTCAAGTAGTCTGTCCGATCTCTCGCCACTGGCGCTGTGCAGTGTTACGCAAGGGTCGCTCAGCCACCTGCTGCACGTTGTACCATTTGCTTCTTGCTGTGGTTTTGGCTCCACAGGGCCGACCATCTGCTGCTTGGCACGCTGACTCATGCCATGTCATGGTTTGGGGCCCTGTAAGCCCTTCCCTCCCCCCGTCTGATCCCCTGACATCCTGCTGTCCAAACCCCCGAACTCCCGCACAGGGCCGCTACCGGTACGCGGTTTCCGTAGTGGAGCTGCGCGACCGGGCCGACCAGCCTAGCGCTGCCGTCGAGACGGTGTCTGGGCTGCTGGGCGCCTTTGAGGACCCCATCACCATGCGCGATAACATCCCCACGCCCCGCCTGCCGGTGGTTAACCTCCGCATGCTGGCCCTGGCGGGTGGGTGGGGGCTGGGGTCGGAACCGGGTGGGGCGGCCCATCAGATAACGTTGGGGGCATGGCTGAGGTGGGGCTACGTAAGCATAGTGTCAGCGGCAACAGTGGTCTGACAGTACAGCTTTGGCGAAGGACAGCTTCCACATGCACGCCATTTGCATGTCTCTGCCACGCCTAGACAATTTGCCCTAAGTCATCTCGCTCGTCTAAACTTCCGGTGTTTGATGTGCACGGTGCGACGGTGGTGACGTGCTTGTGCAGGAAACATGCTGACGGGCACCATTCCGGCCATCACAGTCCCCGTGCTGTACGTCGACCTCTCAAACAACGTGCTGGATGGCAGCTTTATTGCGTCGCTGGCAGCCCTGCCGCCCGACGCCTTCAGCACAACCCTGGTGCTGGACCTCAGCCGGAACAGGCTCAGCGGACCCCTGCCACCCGCCGGGCCCAACGGTCCTCATGCGTGGCAGAACCTGCTGGCAACGGCAGTGCGCATTGACCTTTCAGGTAGACATGGGCGGGGCGTTGCATGTGCACAGCACAGCTGAGGGTTCACTAGTCAGCACTGTCAGCCGAGACGTTGCGGCCTGCTGGACTGGCCGGAAGTCTGTGTACGGTACCGGTACCCCTCCTTGCTCACTACTACTTCACTCCCACGCAGGCAACGCGCTGATTGGCCCGCTGCCTCCGTCGTGGCACACGCTCCTGGATGAGGTGGATGTGGTGGTGCACAGCAACACGGGGCTGCGGGGCCGCGTGCCGGAGGAGTGGCTGGAGAGGGTGAAGGCAGCTGGCTGGTTCGAACGGGGCCGGATGCTGGACGTGACAGGATGCTCTGGGCTTGACGCGTTTACTTACGTCGATTCCGCCGATTACAAAGCGTTAAGGGTATGTTGAGGGCCACGCGGCATGGAGCTCGTAGGGCTGCAGCAGTTTTTGCCAGTCGCAGTCCACTGCAAGGAGGACGCCTGTTGGGCTTCACGAACGGTCTGCCTGCGCTGCCGTGCCTTTTACAGATGCAGGGTACGCCGCTCAAGGTGCAGCTGGGGCAGGGTGCGGGGGACGATGCATGGCGCCTCATCGTGGACCGCGTGGCCCGCCGCCACATGGACTTTAACCAGGTGGGCGGAGGGACGGGGGCGGGCCGGGGAAGCACACAACAGTTCGGGTATTTTTGCCCCTTCGTGCCAGTGGTTGATGTTGTCTGGAACGCAGAAGCACCAAAGGGGCTCCGCGGATACGCCTTCACCTCTCCCAGTATATATTGGGTGGCTTGGGGTGGCTTGGTAGCTGTTTCAAGGCAGCACGTTACCAGAAGCGTTTGCGTCACTCCACGTTCTTCAGACCTACTGCTGCCCTTCGCCTTGCATCCGATCCGTATGGTGCAAGGGCGCCGGCCACCATAAAGCAAGCAGCGTGTGCTGAAGGCGTGCATCCTGACACCATGTGTAGATAGGTGCCTGCAACTCAATATGCCTATGTTAATTCTTCGGACCATAGGTTGTCTACGTAAAGAAGAAGACCATTGGCGATATGGTCATCAACACGCAGGACAAGCTGGGCGAAGAGGATGTCATGTCCATATGCGCCGCCATACGTGACGTGCACGAGTACCACAGGTGGTGGCAAGAGAGCAGCGGTACGCGCATGTATCGGGTCTGGCCGCTCCAGCTAGACGACGTACAGATCCACGAAAACTACAAGCAGTGGCAGGCCGACCCTCTCCTGTGGTGCTACGGCGGCTGGAGGGCCAGGGTGAGGAGTCTTGCCATGCGCCGCAGGTATCGCAGCTCATCGCCGGTGTCCTGCTGTGCTGGACAGCACGCATCAAGACAAGCGCTTCCACATTCAGCTTGCCAGACGTGCTTAGACTCGTTGTGCCGGCCTCCGCACAGGGCGAACTTGCGGCCAAGGTGTGGGTCCCGGCGCTGGTCATTGTCGTCCTGGCCGTGGTGCTGCCCCTGCCCCTGCACCACTTGCGGCTGCGCATCATCGCCCGCACGAGGGACCATGCCGCCATGGTAGCTGCCGCCATGCCGCAACAGGAGCAGCTCAAGGGCATGGAGGAGGCGTGCGGCGAGGGGGAGGGCGGCGCGCGGCGGCAATCGTGCGGGGGCGCCACGTGGGCCTACGCCGAGCGGGCCTGGACCTGGCTGGCGCCCGTGCTAGAGGTGGTGGAGCCGCGCCTATGTGTTATCATCTATTGGACGGACATCGTGTCGGACTTCGTATTTGTGACGAACTACAAGGGCTGGAGCCGCCAGCCCGCGCCCGCCATAACCGTGCTGCTCATTATCCTGGGGAACATGGTGCGTGGGCCCCTACCTGCCGTTGGGGACAGGGGTTCAGGACACAGCTGAGCGCGTGTTGCTTCGCTACGGTCTGGACACCGGATTCAGCGAGGTTCTGTTGGTAACCGTGCGTACACTGTGTGCACGTCGCCTGACGCCAATCATGCTGCCGTGTGGGCACTTGCTGCATCCCGCTTTGCCGAGTCCCCGACCCGCTGACAGCCATCCCCTTCCCGCCCCCGCCCCCCAGACGCTCCTGTGGATCCTGCGCATTGTGTCCCACCGCAACGACCTGGGCCGCGCCGGCTGGTCCCGAGCCACCTGCGTGCTGGTGGGGCTGGCCACGGCGCCCCTGGGCATCGCGTTCGAGCTGGTGTGGAACGCCTTTCTGGCCGTCGTCACCTTCGTCACCATCGTGCCGGCGTGCAGGAACGGCTGCTCCGGCGTCAACGCACACAGCGACGTGCTGAGCAGCATCACGGGCAACTGGCACCCTCTGCTCAAGTACGACAGCAATGCGCGCATCTTTGAAATGTCGGTAAGTTCCGGCCGTTTTCGTTCAGGATGACACAAAGGGGTACCGGAGCGGAGCCGGTACACTGCCGCCCTGACTCCGATTGGCTGTGACCGTTCACCAAGCTGGTGCTTGTATCTCTCGCACGACAGGCGAGCTCCGTCACTTACCCATTGCCACCGTGCCTTCGTTCCGCTACCCTACCCTCTTTCTCTCTCCGTCCCCAGGTGCTCATGGAGCCCCTCACCGAGTCGCTGCCCCAGGCCATCGTGCAGACCACCTGCTACATTGTGGGCCGCCAGGCGGGCATCGAAATGCTGACCGAGATTTACCTCTTCAGCTCCGCCCTGAGCGCTATCTCCATTTGCAAGAGCATGCTGGTCATCGCTTGGCGTGTCTTCTGGGCCGGGAGCTGGAAGGACGTGAGTGGGGCAGCGGACTGCTGCACGGCGGGATGGCTGCATTGGCAAACAAGCGGTATGTGCGCAATACACATACCGGGTACGGGATCACTGTGTGCGTACCGGCATAAAAGTACAATGTCGTTCTTCCTACTTGCTTCCCGGACTGGGGCAAGTCCCAAAGCGCCGACTGTAAGTCAGCTCAGCTAACCCACCCTATTTCATCCCCATGTCCCATGACCGTCCGCAGGTCATGTGCGTAAGGGACGTGGAGCGGGGTACCTTCGTACGCAACGAGAGCAGCGCGCCTGCTCAGGGCGGGGCCGGGGGCGCCCCCGATGTCGACCAGCCGTCGCCTCCCCCGCCGTCCACCGTGGCACTGGTCTCCGGGCCGTTCGTGCCCCCAGCCCCCGAGCCCCAGCCCCCGAGCCATCCTCAAGCCTCAAGCCAGCCCCTCAAGCATTGCCGCCGCCCCTCCGCTGACGGCGCCTCACGGTCTGCCGGCAGCACCAACGGCGTGCTAATGCGTTTGTCTGCGCAGCGATTGGACCAGGTCGACAGCCAGAACCCTGTGTACGGCAGGTACGGGGCCGCATACGGCAGTCAACCGCCGCCTCCGCCACCGCTTGCCCAATAAGATCAGGTCTCGCCGCAGCCACCTCTGCTGGCTGAAGTTGTGGCATAATGCCACAAGCATATGATGAGATGCAGTAAACTGCCATGGTTAGATGATTGACACCTGTGGATCGCTCGGTTGGCTGCATTGACTGTCTCACAGTGTGGAACTTGTATGCGTATGCACGCAGGGTGGTCTGCCCAACTGCGTGTGTACTAAAGAGGCCATTGTTGGGGTTCCCAGTTATGGGTCACGTTAGCATGTACCGTTGCAGAGGTGTGCGTGTGCGATGTGTCAGTACGTCTCTTCCTTGTCCGATGCGTAAAAGGTTAAATCTTGGAGTTTGCTGTGGGTCATAGCTGGATGCATTGGCACGGATGAGGACTACTGGTATGCAGCAGGGGTGCGTCAGCGGGCTTATTAGCAGGTGCCAGGCAGCAGGCAGGTGTGAGTGCTAAAGCGTCAGGTATTATTTATCCTTCGGATACGCGCCAACCCTAACCACGCGGCCAGCCTTGGTGTCCGCGTTTCCCGTAGCTTACGTTAATTGCTGCAAATAGCCCGTGGTCATGTGTACCGGTGGTAGGATGTGGGCCTTAGTATCTCATTACGGCAGCTCGCACGAAAGCGCGCATGGTGGAGGATGTGTAGCAGGGAAGCTCCCCTGGTCCTGAGGGTGGTAGGTGGGGCACGGCTCAGCATCATCCTCCCCTGCTCGGCATGTTGTCGGCTGTCGATTGGTCGATTGGCACTGTACCGTGGAGCTATATTATATCAATAAATTGCGATGCGGATTTGAGAGAAGTCATTCAGGGACAGTGTTTCCCTTTTTACCACATGTTCCTCCCTCCACCAACCCTGCGCTACCCCTGTGCGTGTGCGTGGCCAGACCCTCCCAACGCCGGCTTGTATGCGCGCTGTAGAAATATGCGCGCTTTAACAATCTGGTGCAAGGTGTGCTCGCGTGTGTACGGTATCAGGGCTCAGCAGCACATGCGGCCAGTGTTTTGCGCGACCGGAGCCAGGTCGAGGTCAATACTGGTCAATTGCCGGGATCAGCTCTGTCTCCCGAGTGGGACGGGGCTGGGCCCTGGAAGGGGACCAAAACTGTAAATCCATACAAAAAACTGGTCGATACACGATCAATGTACACGATTGGAGGTTTGGAGTTCTTGGCTCCTAACCGTATGGGAACCCCCGTGTGCCTTATTGCTGATTATTGCATTATTGTTACTGATAATGGTTTTGATGCATTGCTGGAACCAGCCACCTGTTTCCCGGTTGGCGCTGGGCTCGGCAGCAGATACTAACATGCATTGACCCTTTACCCCAGTGTCTCCGCTGGGGTAGGGTGTTCTTCCACGGGGCTCACATGCTCTGGTGGGTGAAAGTGCGCTGAAAACTGCGCTGGCTGTACTCATACCGGTATTTGAACTGCCTGGGTAGGCCTTAAGGGCTGGGGCAGCCTAGGACGACGCATGTGATAAGCCACAGTTGCTGCCCTGCGCGGTGGCTTACGCCACCGCCTTCTGTTTCCTTCATATTACCGGCGCATTAACATCATGCACGAAATAGCTAGCGCGACTACCATGCACGGACCCATGTGGCCCATCGAGCGTACGCACGGCGCTGAGCTCTGGGGCGAACGACGCTGAAGAATGCGACCTGGTAATGTATGCGCTTGCTGTTGCACACCGTACAGTCAGAAGATGCAATGCCGGCAATTACCACTGTAGCCAGCAAACCTAGTCCAAATCCACAACAGCTTATGTGTACCTGACTATACCTGACTGCACCACAAGCGAAGCCGTGGGCGTGCGGGTATAAAACGCATACTACTTGTAGATATGCAACAGTCAAGCTCTACATGCCCGAATGCCCTTTTTCAATATCGCTATGCCTCGTGCTGGGTAATGGCATTCTGAAAGCACAAGCAGTGCCTCAGCTGTCGCACAAGGCGCGTAACTGCACCAACGCCGTGTGTCCAACAAAAGACCCTGCACCATTCCTCCCAACGCAACCCACATCCTGATCTGTTGTCTTGAGCACAACGTCCTACAGCTTATTATGCTATGCCGGAACGGCGCCCCCACAGCATGCCTGCCCGTGCCCCGCCCGCCAGTGCTCCTCCCGGCACCGGGCGCAGCAGTACCACGCCGCCCCGCAGCCCCGGAACCACGCCTTCCCCCGCCCCTTCACCGCCTCCTCGGCTGCCTCCGCCTCCGTCTGCCCCGGCGGCGGCAGCACCGCGCAGCGCGGGTTGTTGCACACCTGCATCAGGCCCCGCAGCTCGCACAGCGGCGGCAGCATGCCGGCGTCTTTGAGGAACGGGTGCCCGCACTGTGCGCCTAGGGTGAAGGCTGCCGCGCTGCGCAGCACCGCCCGCTGCTCCTCATCAAAGCCCACCGGCCCGCCCGCCTCCCCGCACGCTCCACACCACTCCTCCAGCATTTGCAGGGCCCGCACCATAGGCGCTGGTGCACTGACCTCGGACACGAGCTGTGCGAGACGCGCGAGCCCGCACGGGGGCCACACAGTGCCGCCGCTTGCGCTCGCCCCGAGGTCGCTGCGGCTGCAATTTCTGCTGCTGGGGCTGGGCCGGGCGCAGCTGCCGCCACTTCCACCGATTTGGGGGCTGGCAGCAGCCGCCGACCCGTCCGAGGACAGGCTGCCCGCAGTCCGTGCCACCTCCTCCGGGAACGCCGCCATCAGCAACACACACGCGGACATGACCCCGACCGCCACATCGGGTGAGCCTGTGTTCCCACCATTGCCGACCAGCGGCGGCTGCCGCGGCAGCGCAGGCACCACCTCCCTCAGGGCGATGCCCATGAGCTCCACCACCCCCACATCCCGCAGCAGGAAGTCCCGCCAGCAGCCGCACCACCGCCCCGCACCGGCCTCCCGACCAAACCTACTGCTGCCGCTGCTGCTGCTGCAGCGGCCGCTGGTGCACCCACTGCTGCAGCCGCAGGCGGTCTGGCCGGAGCAGCACTCACCAGCTCTCTCAGCTGCTGCTGCTGCCGCCGCCCCATCGCCTGCGCCCGCTGCCCCCACGCTACCGCCCGCTACCTGGCAGCTGCCCGCACCTGTTCCCGCCTCCCCAGTCGGCACCCCGCCTGAGAACAGGTAGCGGTAGCACACCTTCCTGGTCCACCACAGCAGCGGCTGCCACACTAGGACTGCCCCGTGGGCCCAGCTTCGGGGCACGTGGCCCTCCGTCGCCGTGCGCTCCGCCAGGCTTGCCAACGGCGGCAGGCACCGCCATGCGGCGAAAGCGCACACCCACACTTGCCGCCGTTGCTGCGCACGCTGCTCCTGCTGCTGCCCCTGCTGCTGCAATTGTTGGTGCCACTGTTGCTGCTCCACTGCCTCGCTTGTGCCCCTCTCACCGTCTCCATCCTTGGCCCCTCCCATGCCCTCGTCACCTTCACCCACGCCCCCATCCCCGCTGCCATCCGCCGGGCGGAGTTCGGTGCAAGCGGTGCTCAGCAGGGAGACCTTCTTAACCACATACAGCACCCCAGCGGACCTGTTCACATCCAATAGGGCGCCGCCAGTCTTGGAGCACTCGCCCACGGCCTCCGCCAGCCGCCCCTCGCACCTCCACAGCAGCTTGCCCAACGCCACCGCCAGCGAAGCAGCCGCCCCCAGCCCGCGAGAACCCCGCCCTGCCTCCTTCTGTATCCGTCCCAAGCCTCCAGTGCTCCGCACCACGGGCTCAGCAGCCACCCCGCCGGATGCCCCGCCCGCCTTTCCCTGTGCGTCCCGCATCATCTCCCTCTGCCTTTGCCCCTGTCCCTCGTCCGCCATCCACATGTCCAGCGACTCGTCGTCCCCTCGTAGCAGGAGTACGCGTGTCAGCGGATTTAGGCGTGTTGGACATAGCCGATGGACGCCCCAACTGCTCTGGCAGCGGGCCCTGCCTTCCACTCCCCTTCCACCTCCCTCTTCCCCTCATGCTCCTCCTCCTCCTCCTCGACGCACTGCCTTACCAGTGCCTCTAACCCACGGTGCAGGTGGCCGCCGGAGGCCAGCGCGGGGAGGTCTGAGGGCACGGCAAGGGGCAGGCGGGATGGCGGCAGTCTTTCAGTTGTTGGCCAAGAGCGAGGAAGCCGAGGGCGAAGAAGCTGTTGACCAACGGCGAGGACAATTCGATGTCCTGCCCGTTAGCGACAGGATAATGCGCAGGGTGGCATACCATGGCAGAGGCAGAGCGGCCGTGACCAGCCGCTTCCTGTGCACAGTTTACCAAAGTGCCAACAGCATTTGGCATGTGCACGCCCGGGGCCCCTGTACGCACGCCTGCATCACTGCGGTGGGGCTCCCACCCCTTTATAAATCAATACAGACCTCTTTCACTGCTCAGGATCCACCGCTACTAACCGTGCAAATGCGGACCCCTTCACCTGCGCATGTGCCCTTTCCGCACGTGCACAGGCATAACCCACACTCACCGCCAGGCGTCTCGGGCCGCACCAGGCGAGGATCCAGGCCAAGCAGCAGGCCCAGGCGGCGACCCACCGCACCACCCTCATTCCCATGCCCGTCGCTCCTCTCCGGAGCCGCCTTGCGTGCAACCTCCTCCGCCAGCGCCGCCCAGCGCCGCAGCGCCCGTAAGCGGCGGCGGCTGCCATGGTCCCCGTCACCCTGCCCGTCACCCGGCGGCGGCATGTGCCGCAGCGCGAAATGCAGCGCCTGCACCGCTACCATGGCGGCATCGCCCCGCTCAAGGTAGTACTGCGGGCCGCCTTGCGAGCGTCCCGTTGCTGTGGCCGAGGCTGCCGCCGCCACCGCCGCCCGCGCCACGCGCAGGGTCAGCTGCAGCCGCATGGCCCTGCCTGGCGGCTCCGCCTCCGGGTCACAGGGCCGCATGGCCAGCAGGTTGAGCAGGTTCAGCAGAGCATCCACGTTCAGCTGCACAGTTTGGCTCCGCCGCTGCCATACCAGCTCCGACCGTGTGGGCAGCACGGCAGGCATTAGCTGCTGCAGGCCTGCACCACCCGGCATGCCGTACGTGGTGCCCCCGTCCAGGGCGCTGAGCGCGGTCAGCCCGGCGCACAGCACCAGATGGCGGGCGCACGGCCCGGACAGCACTTGTCGGAGCAGGGAGACCTGGGTTGGGCCCTGGAACACGTCAAATGTTCCCAGCGGCGCTGTGTCCATCTCGTCATTGATCCCCGTGTCATGGGCTGCGCCTGGGCGGCCGGACCCGGGGTCAGCGGGGCAGCCGCAGTCCCCATCGAGCAGCCCGGGGCTTTGCGTCAGGGTCATTAGGATGTTGTATGCACCTCCGGCGTAGAACACAATGCGGTGTAGGTACATGTCATTGCAGTTACTTCTGTGCTGCTGCTGCTGCCGCTGCGCCCCGTTGCTCCCCCGACCCCCCTGCGCCTGCCCTTCGCCTGCCTCTCCCCCACCCTGCAGCCGGCCAGCCAGCAGCAGCACGCACCGCGACAGGTGCTCCAGCACACCGCTTGAGCTGATCTCGGACAGCACCTCCTGCAGGAGGTCATGGAGCCGCTCCCTCACTGGCGGCTTTCCCGGCCCTGCCGCCACATGCGCCTGCTGCTGCTGGGTGCCCGCCTCCTCTGCTCCTCCCCACTCCCGTCTCCCGTCCTCCACACCGTGCTGCTTCTGCTGATTATCGCCCTCCTGCTGCCCCACCAGCTCCTCGGCGGCGTAACTCACACGTTCCTCCTCCCCGCCGCCGCTGTCGTCCCGAGGGTGCGGCCCTGGAGCGCTGAACAGGCGCACTTGGCAGAGCAGGCACACCAGCGGGCCCAGGAGGCCCGCAAGGTTGCACTCTGGGCTGAGCGCCTCCAGTGAGGAGTGCGGAGGCTGCGCAGTGGGGCTGTCCTGCGTGGTATTTTTGGGTGCCAGCACTTCCGCCAGGCTGGCGAGCTGCCGGCTGCAGCCCTGCAGCATCCGGGCGAGCAGGAGCTCCTTGACCACGGCCTGGCGCGAACTGGTAGGCAGCTTGAGTTCAGACACTGTCCAGAGAGCGTCGCTGAACGAAGAACTTGCCGCAGCCAGCAAGCGCAGCTTTCCCGGGCTGTCGAGGAACGTGTGGACTGCCCCATTCACATGCAGGCAGGCTGATACCAGCGACACCAGTGCGCCGAATCGTGCTGGCGACCAGGCTGCTTGGCTGATGCCCAGCTTCTTCCATACTTCGCCCTCCTTATGGAGGCGATCCGCAAGGGCCAAGCACTCCCGCTCAAATGTCTCGCTTTCGGAAGGGCTGATCGCCCCTACCTGAAATCGGGACGTGATCAATTGAAGCCTACGTACGGTGTTTTGCACAGGTCCCGTGGAGGTGCTCATCTGCGCGCTCGTTGCGCCTTCACATAATTGCGCGGCAACGCGGGAGTTGAACAGGGGCTCGTAATGTTCCCACGCCGCACGTACGCTATGTAAGAGCAATTATATTATCCGGCGGTCTTCTTCCTTTCTGGCGAGGAAGCAGGTACTGCAAAGTCGCCGCTGTAGCCTGTCAACTCCCGTTCTGTTGACCGAATGTCCACGTGCCGGCCCGAGCGTAGGCAGATAAAAGCATGAATAGACATCTCAAAACCGTTGTCTGCATTATAATTCCTTTTTGAGTCTATTCCTTCATGTCTTGCTTGGCAGTCCTCCCGTGTAAAACCCATGAAAGATGATGCTGAGTGGTTGGCTGCTCGCATGAAGAGGTTCTAATGCCTCAGTAGACCACTCAGTGCTGCCTACTGCACCAAAACCTGTAGAAGGCAACGCGGAAAGGCCTAGAAGTGAGTTCGCAGCTGTAACGACATGCCGCATGTCGGGGTGTCGCACCGCACTCACGTGGCAGATAGTATACCTCTTGGAAGGTTTGAGTGTGTCCCGGTAGGCAGCGCGCAGCTGCTCAACCTCAACCATCCCCAGTCAGGGGAGATCTCCTGTCGCCAGTGCAGGACCTTCAGCACCATGCACCGTTGCCGCACTACGTACCCGTCGTGCAGAACTGTAGCGGACATCGCGTGCCACGAGCTCCGCACGCTGGGAGGGGGACTGGCCACTTGGCGCATGCACACATCATCAGGCAGTGCTTGGTAGGCTAGGGACTATTCCTGAAGCCGTACGGGTCAACGGCCAAGGATGCGCACGTGCCACCACAGGGCGGGCCTCTGGCAAGGAGAACATGCACGGGGTTTTCCACTCCTTTTCATGTACAGGCAGGAGCTTTCGGCTCCAATGAGGTGTACGACCCAATCGTGAGCGCGTGCATTTGGCTACCTCAGTCCGGGCCAGTTGCACTTAAAACATCGGCCCCTACATACCGTGACAACCAACACTAGCAACGTGCGTGGCATGCAGCGTTGCCGCAGTGGCCCCCACGCATCTTCCTTCTTGGCTTCTTCCCAAGGCGGCTCGAAGCTACGTACGACATACATACAACATCGGTGCCAAGAGCGCCCGCCCTGTTGCTTAGGCCCATCTCCTCTCGAACGGACGGCTCCTTCGACACCGGAGGGCATTATACATCGAGCTTCTTCGGGGAACATGATTGTCGGCAGGGGGGCAGCCACCAGCACCGGTCCCGAACCGCACACCCGAACCGCACAGGAGTTCCTTGCAAAGCGCCTCCCGCAACCTTCAGCAACCAACCACAGCGCAAAGAGCTTCATCTGGTTATTCATTGCACAGCAACCCGTTCAGCAGCTGCCACGGTGCACGCTATTCCTGCGCCCCCTTGGTGGAAGTGGGCGGCTGCCGGTGCTTTAGGCCCCCGCTCAGCCGGCCTGCCAGCATGGCACCTGTGGCCTTGCCCGCCCTTCCGCTCTCCCCGCCGTTTCCTGAACGGGGTGTCTCCACCGCAGCGGACGTTGCATCCTCGTTCTTCTTGGACTTGGCCTCCTCGACCTGCATTGCACATGCACCAGCAGCAACACTGATCAGCGCGCGGCCTCATCCCTGTGTGTGACGTCGCAGCAACGCAGCATACCGGTGCCCCCCTCCACCCCGATGGTCATGAGTGCCTCCAAGTTCCAACTAACCCACAAACCCTTCTTCCGTCAACTCTCACGCTCTCCAGTAACCCTTATGTGCCCCGCCCACGCGGACGCGGCAACTCCCGGCGTCCAACCTCATCCACCAGCTCTGGCCACCCCAACCCACATCCCCTGCACCTTGGCATATCCACCCCGCCCCTGACGTGACCCACAAGCCCTAACCCACACCCACCTGCTCCCTCAGGAACGCCACCCGCTCCCGCGCGCTGCCGAAGCTCCTCCCCCGCTCGTGGAACGCCCGCGCCGCCCGCCGCACCGCCGCCCGCCCGCCCGCCTCTCGCAACGCCCGTACGGCATCCGCCATCCACAGCCCGCCGAAGTACCTCGCCACAGTAGTAGCGTCCCTCGGGCCCCCGCCCTGCTGCCTCTGCCCCTGCTCCCCCTGCCCCTCCCCACCCCTGTCCCCTCCCCCGCTGCTCGCCTCCCCGCGCGCCTCCCCATCCGCGTACCACTGCATCTCCCCGCCAAAGGCACCACCCGCCCCCTTATCACCACTGCTCCCGCTGCCCTTCTTGTTTCCCTTCTTGCTGCCTCGTTCCCGTCGCGCCTTGGCGATCCGCCTCAGGATCTCCCTGTGCACGTCCTCCTGCACGGCACGTGGCAGCTCCTGCCTTCCGGCACGTGCCGCCAGCGCAAACAGCACCTCATGGTACTCCACATAGTAGCTACAGATGCTGCTGTTGCTGTTGTTGCCCTGCTGCTGCTGCTGCTCCCACTTGCGCCGCCACACGGGAATGCTAGTCCCCAGCAGCATGTCCAGCAGCCCGGGGTCTCCCTTGTACGCCCCCACGGGGTCTGCATCCCCGTCCCCATCACCGCCACCAGTACCACCGCCCTCTTCCTGCTGCTGCTGCTGCTGCTGCTGCGCGCTGTCCCTATCATCAGCACCAGACTCGACACCAGCACCTCCGAGACCCGCACCCACACCGCTGCTGCTATTGTACTCAGTTTCGCTCAGCAGCTTCTTCAGCTGCTGCTGCGGTCCTCCGTGGGCTCCCCCGGGCTCTTCTTTGGCAAGGCCCAGGGGCGCGGGCAGGTGCAGCAGCAGGCGGGGCAGCTGCGTGACGCGGATGAAGCCACTGCCGGAGGGGTCCAGCCACTGCCACAGCTGCGGGCGGGTGTCGTACAAGCAGGGGACATGGGGCAAGCGAACCGGTCAGAACCAAGCCTGGAGGCAAGGGCGACAGGCTATGCAGGCCTCGTGGCCAATGGCAGCGCATGAACAAAGTAGAGCCCCCCGTCGTCAATGAGAGCGGGCGGCCAGGCCCTCCATCCTTTATATGTTCCGCCGCTGGGCGCTCCTTGAGGGCGGTAATCCAGTGGACGCTGGTCCCCACTAGTAACCATGCACCAGGTGCCAGCTAATACACATGCACCTGCTCGCCTTGGCGTACGCCTCCAGCGCGTCGTGCCCCACGCCAGGTATTGATGTAACAGACACCCGCATCCCGCCAATACACACGCACCAGATGCTAAGCTAACACACGTGCGCCTGCCCACCTTGGCGTATGCCTCCAGCGCGTCGTGCCCCACCGCCAGGCGCTCCTGGAAGGCGATGTTCTGGATGTTGTCGACCACCAGGCCGATCACCATCTGCGGGGGCGTGCGCGACAGGGCAGGGCACAGTGTGTAGCCGAAAGGCAGGAAAGAATGAGTGCAAGCAGGCAGGGTAGGCTGTGCTTGGCAATGCAGGGCCGTGTGGATGAAGGCAGGTCACGGTGTGGGCAGTAAAACAGGGCAAGGACCCAATAAGTATGGAGGCGACCGAATAGGCGTGATGCATGGGCGGCGGCTGCATCAGCCGATGGACGGTATGGTGGCGTTTCTTAGGATGCTGAGCTGTACGCAATGACGATGCGGTTGTATGGAGGACCGAGAGAGATTGTCGAGTTCGTTGCTGGCCGGGGTGGGAGCCCAACATGCGGGGGACAATACCGTCAGCTGGCCTGGCAATGGCAATGCCCGCTTCGGAGGCAGTACGCCAATACCTACCTGAAGCAGGATGGCCGTCACGATTACGTTGTACGAGCAGAAGTACAGCACGGACACGATGGGCGGCGGCGGGCACTGGTCCTGTACTGCGCCCGGCGGCGCAGCTCCGACCCGTGGGTCGCCCGGGTCCAACCAACTGCCCGCCGCCACCAGCGTGCCGTTACGGTTGGCGGTTGGATCGTTTGCGGCTGGGGCTAAGAAGTCCGTCGTCACGAAGAGGCACTGGGCGGTGATCATGCAGTCCTGTGGAGTTGGAAAGCGAGGAAGGGCGTGGCTTGTACCGAATGCATATGGCGGCGGGTGCGGCCCCGCTCATGCGGGGGCAGGGCGAGAAAGAGCCGGTCGCTCAACGCTTGTACCATACGCAGCAGGAGGAGGAGCACCGCAACCCATGCCCTATGTGCGCCCAGCACGCTTGCAGGCGACGGTTACGGTTTTACCAGGAGTCACGGTCGGGGCCTGGCAAGGCCTGCATGCCGGCCGAGTGGACTCACCCACATCACGCCGTTCCAGTTCTCGTTGGTCGTTAGCCTGAACAAGGAACGCGGGCAAGCCAGACAACCCGTCAGTACTGGGTGTGTGCATGCATCGTTGCATACGTCTGCAATGGCTTGGAGCCCCCACTGGGCGCTCCCCCGAAGCACAGGAACCCAACCCCGGAGCACCAGGGTGCGTATTGATGCACACCCGAGCAAGGAGGGCTAGCCAAGCACCAACTGGCTTGTAAACCAATACACAGCGTGCCGCACCTGAACAGCGTCTGCACGGACAGCCACCAGGTGGAGAAGTTGGTCCGCGCGCCCAGCTCGATGGCGCCCTCCTGCTTGACCAGCCCGAACAGGCCGGTGCCCACTATGCCGTACACCGTGATGAGCAGCAGCAGCACCAGAGCCACGTTGGCCAGCGCGGGAAGGGACCACAGCGCGCTCAGCAGCAGTGTGCGCACGCCGGGCAGGCGGGGGACCAGCCTGCGAGGTCAGGGCGATGAAAGCTGTGTGTTAACACACACTGCAAAGGGCCCAGCGCGGGGAGGAACCACAGCGCGCTCAGCAGCTGCGTGCGCACGCCGGGCAGGCGGGGAACCAGCCTACGAGGTGGAGCAACACATGGCAGGTGTCACAGCAATGGGGGCGGTATGGAAGTAGCAGCGTGCGCACGCCGGGCAGGCGGGGGACCAGCCTGCGGGGGTAGGGCGTTGCGGGATGTGAGTCCATGCACACAAGCAACCGACCATGTGTGTCGGTGAAGCTCGGCGGCAGCGTGTCCCATGGGCGGCTGGGCAAGAAGCCTATGAGGCGGCGTCGGACATCAGTGTAAACGCATTGCGGTGTGGAAAAGTCAGCAGGCTGATGAGGCACAACCGCTGGGCGGTTGGTGCGACACCCCGATGCCGCCGCCACGTGTCGTACGCACGCGTGTGCGTGCGCCAGCTAGCTGCGCACCTGAACAGGCGCAGCAGGCGCAGCACGCGTAACGCCTGCAGCCCCGGCACGTGCTCGCCCGTGGCGCCCGCCGCCTCCAGGCCGTAGTCCAGGGCCACGCCCACCACGCCCAGGGCTACAATCTGCACGGCATGCAGTACAGGGCAGGGAGGCGGGCGGTTAGAATAGGGGTTGCAGCTTGCAGTCAGGTCGCATCGAGCAGTTTGTATGCACGCTATGTTAAGCACAGCGGCGCGGCGCAGGTAGCAGGTACAGGGGGTGGGGCAGCATGTGTGCTGCCGGTGGCGCACCCAAGCAGGCACAAGGGTTGTGCTGGGAGCCGGCCGTATGCGTGGGTGCAGTCAATACTCAGCAGGCACCAGGCAGCCAAGCGCACGGGGATGCGGGAGCGGACGTCCAGCGTACAGCGACTCTACTCCATCTGGTTTGTAACACAATGTGCCAAGTGTGCTGCTGCTGGGCGATGTGCTGAGCCGTCCCACCGTGAAGTCGAACACGTTCCAGGCTTTCTTGAAGTACGCCCGGGGCCCCAGGGCCACCCACTTGAGCACCTGCAGCCATGCATGAGGGATCGTGGTTCAGCTCTCTCTGCACCAGGACAACGGCACAGACGTACGTTTGCCTCATGGCATTGGCAAGAAACACACGGTACGGGCGGCGTTCCACGGGGCACACGTCCATGACACATCGGCAACGATACCCCAAGCCACAGCAGGGCAGCAGTACAGCAGGGCAGCATGCGCTGGATGAGCCTCCGGCTGCCTTGTTCTCCCTAACCCAACATTGTCCCACAGTACTGTGTACGGCAGTCCCTCTCCCACCCACCACAACTATCATCTTCAATATAGCCACCACCACCACCACCACCACCACCACCACCACCACCACCACCACCACCACCACCCCCACCACCACCACCACCACCACCAACTCACCACCTCCAGGACGAAGAGGGCGGTGAACGCCAGGTTGGCGGCGCTGACGGCGGCGGCGAAGGCGGAGGACATGCCCGCGTGGAACAGCAGGTTGACACACACGGAGGCTAATACACACGCCACCACCACCTGCTCGAATCGCGGGTGCACCACCACTGTGGGGTGTGTGGGAGGGAGGGAACCAGAACAAACCGGCGGGAAGAGTTTACAGGTTGTCAACTGCTTACTGGGCCGTGCAGAGGAACGTGCATTGCACTGCCAGGGACAGGCATGCGGGCTGCTACGACAGGCGTGGGGACTCGCACAGCTGCTGTAACATCCCATTGCTGCGCTCCGGCTGTCCAGCCGCACATGCTTACCACCAAGGCCCATGCACGCACCTTTGAAGACGGCCCTCCGGAGGGCCCCGTTGGGCGGCACGGGCCGCGGCTCGGGCTGCGTGGTGGCCAGCAGGCGCTGTGTGGTAACCCACGCCTCCTGCTGCTCGCTGAGGAAGGGGTGCCCCGACTTGGTGCGCCGCACCTCGAAGAATGTGTCCACGGTAACGCCTGCAAAACACAGGACAAAGGTGTGGATAATCTGGGGTCGACAATTGAGTAATGTGCCGTCATGCGCCGTTGCATGCAGGAGCGTGGCCCGCGCATTCAGCTGCGCGCTGCTTTACAAGAGGTCGATGTACGGGCTGTGCGGTGCGACGTGGTGTGAAACGGAGGTCTTGCGTACACGTGGAGGCCAGGAGCAGTCGCCGTGGCGCCGGCGGGTGGGGTACCTTAATTGTGAGCCAGTTGCACTCACCGATCACAGAGGTCAGCACGAAGAAGGCGGTCATCACCACGAACACCCCGAAGGACAATCAGTTAGTTGGTGCACTCACCGACCACGAAGTTGAGCAGGAAGAAGGCGCCCACCACCACGAACACCACAAAGAAGAGGCACACGGTGGGCCACGCGTTGGGCAGGGGCTGGTGGTGCAGCTGCGTGGAGTCGGCGGCCTGGTACATGACGTCGGTCCAGGACTCCAGGGTGGCCACCTGATGCACGAGAGGGTGTGTATTAGCATGGTGGTCAGGGTATTAGCATGCGCGGGATTGGCGACCCGGCTGGGACCCCATTCGGAGGTGTAGCATATAGCGTACAGGGTAATGTCAGGTGTGGCTTGCAGTTGTTAGTATATTGTAGGTTGCAATACCTGGAACAGCGACCACATTGCGACCATGAGGTTGTCGAAGTTGACCAACGCGTTCTGCCATGTGGCGGTCAGGTCGTACGACACGGCGGGCGGGAAGGACAGCCCCAGGGCGGCGTGGTAAGCGGAGGTGGTGACGGCGATGGGGCCCGGCTGGGTGCACCTGCGGGCGTGTAAGCGTGGGTGTGGTTGTACTGTTAGTGGTGTTGGCAAGATGGATGGTTCATACGCCTAGCTACCAATACTATGTGATAGCAGCTTCTGGTTGTGGCCTTTAAGACACTGCGCGGCAGCCGAGCGCTAGCTTCACCCATTCGTACCATTCGCGTGTCATGGTCTCGTTGGCTGGGAGGACGTAGGCGGGGCTCAGCAGCCCATCGTCGCCCACCTCCTGCATGTTGCAAAAACAGGTAGGGTTGGGTTTGGGTTTGGCGGGGCGTCAAGAGAGGTGGTGCGTTGAGCAGAGGGCAGTGGAGCAGGCGTGCCGTTTGCTTTGGACGTGCGCGTGCGGCACAAAACACAGCAGGGCGGCAGATGGGACAAATGTTGTACGCAGCGGCTGGCGATGGTTGGCATGCTGACATGGTGCACAGTCCTTCGCCTGCTGTCCAGACGGACGAAGCGGTATCCACCAGGCCTGGTTGGCCAGCCACCTGCCCGCCTGCCCTCAACCTGCCCCGACTACTCATCCACGTCAGCAACGCCAACTCCCCTACACGCGCGCACACCCTCTCGCTCATCCCCATCCCTACTCACGTTGTACCCCAAAAACAGCCCTCCGATAAAGTCAACGCCCAGCAACCAATCCTAGCCCCCCCTTGTTCACCTTGCACCCCCAGACCACCCAGTCCCGACCCTGCTCACCTTGCACCCCCAGAACAGCCCGCCCACCAGGTTGATGCCCAGCACGGCGAACATGAAGGTGACCAGCAGCACCACACACAGCACGTTGAGCAGCCGGGGCACGGCCGCCAGCATCGCCCACACCACGACACGCACGCCTGCGGTAGGTGGCAGCAAGGGAGCGGCAGGAGGACAATGTGTGTCGCAGGCCATGCCATGTTGCGCACATCTGCATGTGGTGGCGAGGTGGTGAAGCGTGTGTGTGGGGAACAGCGTGGGTTGATGGCGCTGGTGCGTGACCGCAACGACAGACGCAGCAGGACACCTGTAAGCGGGTGACTGGTCACCACCGTGGCTTACAATATCAGCACTAAGCAGTGCTACCCTGACATCCTAGGAATGCCTCTTGTCCAGATAGGACAGCGCTTAAGTACAAGCTTACAAGTGGTATCCATGGCACCATGCTACACAGGGAATCGAACCCTGGCGGACGGAGAGGACTTG
>VFQN01002047.1_pt1 | contig 32171 bp, 43 predicted proteins | sample 3512371 | NCBI WGS metagenome assembly VFQN01 (sample SAMN10412370, study PRJNA504923) | tailings metagenome | isolation source: Replicate 2 from Balatoc abandoned mine | place: Philippines: Itogon, Benguet | collected 2017-08-28 | reverse complement strand
CTAACATAAAGTCTGACCCCACCATATGTTGGGCTCTGACCAGGAGACCTAGCTGTCTTTACCCATACCACGTCGCGAGGACAACTGCCGGTCACAGTGCCGCTTATTCGCCACTACTGACGCCGCTTTCAAACTAGTGCTTTTAGCTTACCTTGTCATAATCTCTGCACCGTTGCGTCACGACGCGCTGCACTTCGGAGTACTGGCCCATTGGAGCAGCGGTCCTTGAGCTTCTCTGCATCCCAGTGCCACAGCCACTTCGGAGGTAGATGCGACTCTACAACTTTGGTTCGTAGGGCTATAGTAGGATGACCCGCATGGCGACGCTTGGGTGCCGCATGGAAGGGCCTTTTACTTCCTGCGCACAGCTCTGACATAGGATTTCGCCGCTAAGTCTTGTGGATAATGGTGACTGCTGAGCCCATTCCATTTTGTGCGCTGCGAAGCATCCGTCAGGGCGCATGTATGTCACCGTTCCGCATATCTGCACTCCTCCTCTTCTTATGCTCTCAACGCATCTCTTAGCAGGTGTGCTGTACCTCAAAGATGCACATAGTGCACATGCTAACACCTTACCCTACCCTCCTCCTTCACGTCGCCAGAACCCAGGCGGAACACGGGCGGACTCCCTGTCCTGTCCCAGCTCAGCAGGCCTTGAGCAGCCATCACAGGAGGACGCAACGGTACAGGACGCTCGGCCAGTCACACCAGAAGCCCCTGCCCTCATGCAGTAAGACACCACCGGGGCAGCAGCACCGCAGCGCATGGGGCTGTTCGCCTGCCTACCATGGGGCAGGCGCAACGCGGTGGCTGTGTCCGCCGCTGACTCGGACGCAGCACAGTTGGGCGGCAGGGGAGCGGTGTCCCCTACAGGGCATAATAAGGCCAGTGCCGAAGGCGGGAAAAGCGCAGGGGAACAGGTGAGCACTCACGGCTGCGCCCACCACCAGGAGCACGAGCGTGTTGCACAGGGCCCGGTCCATGTCTTTCCCCGAAGTTATTGACGAAGGTATGGGTATACATCGCCCGACACCGTCCATACGGCTCGGATGCTGACTGCTCAAAATGCCAGTGCCAATGCCCATGCCAATGCCAGTGCTCGTGCCTAAGCGCCATGGGTGCTTGCCGGTTGCAGGTTGGGGATGCGGTGGCCAACAGCTCCAGCAGCAGTGAGCCAGCGGCCCCCGGCTCGCCACGCATAGCAGCCGCAGCAGGAGCAAAGCGCGCGAGCTTTGGCGGCTGGAGCGGCGGAGGCGACATGTCAGCCCCCGCCACCCCCAACCACCGGGCGTCCAGCCCGCACGTCCAGTCGCCAACCCCCAGCGGGCCAGGTGCAAGTGCCTTCCCTGCACGGCACCCCCACCAGCACCCCTCCTCCACCTCCGGCAGCGCGCCGCTCCCCCGGCCCAGCCTCTCAGAGCCGGGCACCCCCCCGCCCCTGGCCGCCCCCCAGTCCCTGCCCCTGAACGACGACGGTTCCTTCACCTACCGCCCCTACAACCCCATCGGGCACACGCTCAAGGCCCCCGCGCACGCGCACCTCCTAGCTCCCCTCTCCCACCACCCCCGCGCGGCAGCCCTAGCGGGGCAGCTCCCGGCGCTGGGCAAACGCCCACTGCCCTTCCTGGGGCCTCCCCTGACTTCCCCAACCCAGTCCCCAGCCGCCTCCCGCAGCAACTCCCTAACCGCCGCCGCCCTGCCCGGCTCGCTGCCCAGTCTGCCGTACGGCACCGCTCGGCCGCTGCTAAGGCCGGGATCGGATAGCGGCCTCGGCGCCGGCGGCGGCGGGCTTGGTAGCATCGGCGGGGCGGGCGGGGCGTCGGTGGTGCCTCCCGTCCGTTCGCGGTTTGCGCAGCAGCACCAGCAGCAGCTGTTGCATCAGAACAGCGCCGGGCGGATCTCCCCTGTCAGCCCTGCAGCAGCAGCTTCAGCAAGCGGCGGTATTGGCGGGCGGGTGCCGCCGCCGTGGGCAGACGCACCGGCGCCTGTCCAGCCGCACCCACATGCACCTGCCTCCCTGCCACCCATGCCCCCCGCTTCCTCCCAGCCGCACCAACAAGATGCAACGAACGCAACTGCGCTGGCCGGGCAGGCCTCAGGTTCCGTGTGGGGTGCGCAGGGCTCGGGTGCGGCAGTGGGGCCGGAGCGGCGGGGTTCGCGGTCCTTCAAGGCAGGATCCGGCGGCGGCGGCGGCGGCCACCAGTCCGCCCTGGAGCGCGCCGCCTCCCGCAGCCAGGCCACCCTGGAGCGCGTGTCGTCCGGCCTGGAGCGCCCCAGGTCCAACAGCGGGCTCGGCGGCATGGCGCCGCCGCCGCCGCAATCACAACCGTCAAAACAGCAACCATCACAACAACAACACCAGCAGCAACAGGGTGCAAAGAGGGATGCCGGGGGAGGTGCAGGGACGGGGGTGCCGGGGGGCCAGGCAGCGGAGGCGGGCGAGCGGCCCTTCACGCCCGCCATGGCCCGGCGGGAGGCGGCGCGGGCCAACGAGTCGCTGCTGTCCAACCTGCTGGGGGGAGGCAGGCCGGACATTGACTTTGGGTCCGTCAAGGTGCGTCTGGCTGTTGGAAGCTGGAGGTTGGGTATGCCTTGTGAGCGCGGTGCGCGGGGGCAGCAGCGCAGCAAGAGCCCTAGCGCGTGGGGCTCTGCCAAGAAGCCGTCCTGTACCGCTACTATATTGCCACTTCGTTCCTATGCTACTGTGGCGTACACGTCAAATCATCATGCCTTAGCAGTGCTTTCCGCAGCAGCAGCCCGCACCCCACCCACACACTGCCTTACGGGCTCCGTACTCCCTGAATCCCTTGCCCATCCCTCCTATCCGCCCTGACGCCCAGGTGTCTGCTGCCGGCACGGCTGAGGAGTTGGAGCGCTTCGACCGCGTGCGGGACGCCGTGGGCCGCCTGGACGACCTCATAGCCTCAGCCACGCCCCCCGTCACACCCGCCAGGGGGGCCAGGGCGGGGCCAGGGGCGGGGGCGGGAGCGACCGGGGCAGCAGGGGCGAAGGCAGGGGCGGTAGGGGAGGGGACAGTGGGCGGTGGAGGGGAGGGGGCGGGGCCGGGGGGGGGGGCGGCGCTGGTGCTTGGGCTGCCCACGCGGCAGGGGGCGCATGGGGCGGGCGACGCGGCGGCGGACTTCCCGGGGGCGGCGCCGGAGGGCGGCGGGTCGGCCATGGAGGTACGGCCGTGGTGAGGCGGGTGCTGCGTGGCGGGAGGTGTTCTGTGGGGTGTGTAAGATGTGATACCCATGTACTTAGGGGCAGGGCTTGGGTCCTGCTTGCATTACGATGCGTCGGTAAAATTCTTTAGCCGCTGCGAATGCGGTGCGTGCTGGACGATTGAACCATGAGTGACCATCCTGCGTGCATGGCAATAAGCGCGCTGGTCTGCTGACATTACTTGCATTACACGCTGCTGAAGTATCTGCAGTGGTTGATTGGGTTAAGGGGCCAATGGTGCGACGTTGAGGACTTGGTTTCATGTGTGGACACATGCAGTACAAAGCATATCCACTGCAGCCTACAGGCTGCAGTGTCGCAGCGTCGTGATGAGGCACGCATGCCCGTGCGCAAGGGTATGGCCGTGCCTGCAGTGTAGTTTCTCAAGTTGGCTGCCGATGGAAAGCGATTGGACGGCTGGCTAAGGTACGGCGGGAAAACGCAGTAGACAGATGCCGGAAGGCGTATATTAGCGCAACCATGTGTTGGTGGGTGCACGGATGGGGTTCCCAAATGGCGCCATGCGCATGGCTGCCTGCTAGCTGAGAGGGGCGTGTTCTGGGGCGCCCAGGGCCATGCGCGACACACCCTACATGGCTCGCGGCTTTCGTTTGTACTGGCAGCTGAATCCCTCGCATAGCCAGGTCACCTGGTTGCGCCGCGCATGTTCCGTGAACGTTACAACAACTTGAGCCGTGAATCCACGGTTGTAGCCGTGTAATCCAATGTCCGACAACGCACGTCGTGTATCTTACGGACTGCTCCTGCAAACCAGCCACCGGACTCTGCATGGCTGCGTGTGCCCATGGCTACCCCGCAGCCCTGGCGCATTCCCCTGAAATCACCTGACGATGACCCAAACTGTCCCTTTGCCCAGCTGGGTACCGTGGCACCTGAGTACCAGGCGGGGACCAGGCGATTATGGCGAGGGCCGGTATGAGGAATGGGGTTTCGCTCTTGTGGGTCGTAAGCGTAGCACCATGCCTCCTGCTCGTCCCCTCGCCCCATGCGAATTCATGACCATCTGCTGGTGCCGCCAGGTGCTGCCGGCTTCAATTCTTGCACACAACTTTGGCCGAATGAAGGAGATACCGTACGACAGAGGTACCCAGAGGTACCCCTGAGATACCGTACGTAGCACCGCACCACACTGTGCCCCCCAAGTACCCATGTACGTGCCGGCTGCATCATGTCTTGCGCTCGGCTCTGCTTCCAGCTGCTCCAAGCAGCTCCAAACAAGCCGCCCTTGACCGTCAATGAAGAGCCTAGATGGCCCCTGGCCCAGCGCATGCCCTCAATGGCTCAGAGGCGGAAGTCCAAGGAACACTAAAGCCCGCATTGCTACTCACATCCTTGCATCCTGGCCTGCAATACATGACCCCTGACATGACCCCTGCATGCACACCAGCAACAAATCCATACGGTATGGCACGATGGCGCACACGGGGACACGGGGGGCATTGAGTGCCAATCATCCAGCTGTTTGTGGTCCTCCTGCATCAGGCCCTTACCCCTTCCTAGCTTCCCACAGCCAACACCATTGGACGCGCATACCATCTCTGCATAACCAATCAGCCGCGTGGCGGCGGGCCACATGCTACGTCCAGCTCTATGCCTCCAGTTTAGCACTTTGCACATGTAATGAGCGCCGCTGGCGCAATGCAAAACTCCATCCTGCAGATCCGCGTCAATGGGGTCCCCCAGCCTCAGCTATGGCTGAAGCTGGGGGACTCAGAGGCTCCGCAGCTCGCGTCTATGTGCATCCCTGCTTCAATGCGGCCCCGGGCCCCGAGATATCCCTTCTGCTACGCCAGACCAAATCTTCACACTATGCACCCGGGCCCGTTTCCATGCCTGCGATTTCTCTCTCCAAGGTCATAGGATTAGCTGCCGGTCAACGGTACGGGTGGGCGTTGACAGCGTCGTTTGCGGCAACCGGGTTGTCCAATGTGGCAGCCGCCGGCGGCGTCAGAATGGCGGGCCGCGACATTGGCAGCGGCGACTCGCTCCCAGGTGATGCCATGGGCAGCGGCAGCGGCCCCGAGTCGGGCCCGGGGCTAGGCGTCGCCCCTGGCGGCGATGCCTGCTGCAGCACCGACGCCGCGCTGTACGGCATCGGCCCGCCGGCGCCCCCGGGTGCCGTACTCATGTTCGGCCCGGGCAGGCCGTATTGCGGCGGCAGTACGAGCGGCGGCGCGGTGCGGATGGGGGCGCCGTTGTACGCCTCCCGGGAGCTGACGGCGGCCTGTATGAGGGCATCCCCTGCTGTGGGCGGCAGGTGGCCCATGTGGCCCGCCATGACCATGAGCTGCAGGGAGGTGGGCGGCGGGTAGTGGGAGCCGAAGGCCATGATGGGCTTGCCGTCGGGGGCCAGCTGCGGGTAGCTGAGACCCTGGATGGCGCCGGGGGGCCCCGGGCCGTGCGCCGGCTGGCCCTTGACGTCCGTGAGCACCGTCACGGGGGTCAGCTGCGTCCTCTCCGCGCGTTTGCGGAGGATGAAGCGGATCAGGAAGTACAGGATCTGCAGGCGTGTGTACCGGTATGATGGGGGGCAAGTATGTGGGTGGTAGCATGGGCTGTTGGGGTATGGGCTGTTGGGGTATGGGCTGTTGGGGTATGGGCTGTTGGGGGCCGCCAGCAGGGCGCCACTGGGCCGCTGTGGCCACCGCGCGGAGGTGCTGCTAGCTGCACCCCATCCGGCGCGCGCAGGATCCGTGCAATGCCTCAGGCGCGTTACCGGTACATGAGAACTGCCACATGCTACTGGTGCCCGTGAGCTGATGTCGAGGCGCAGATATGGGTGTGGGAGCTTGGGGGACACGTTCATTTCCTCGCGATACGGCAATGCGACACTCACCACCAGGAGTAGGAAGAAGCCCAGGATTGACCAGCTGCAGGGTCAAGTCCAATGCAGGGGTCGTAAGGACAGCGTGAAAAGGTTCAAGCGGGCTAGTAGCGTGCCGTGGCTAACGTGCCAGCAATGCCGCTTACCGGTGTGCCGCTAACTGGTGCACTGCAGCCTGCAAGCTGCCCACGCAAGGCCGCTGGCGGCCCTCTGGGAACCTAGCTGCTACGATGTTGACCAGTTAACGCGGCTCGCGTAGGCGACATGCGCCTGTTGTACATGCTGTCCACATGTGCACATGCTGGTGCACCACCCACACCCACATGATGGCCATGGTCTTCCACAGCGCCCACTTCCTGCCGCCGCCGCCGCCGGGGGGTGCGGTGCTGTTGGAGCCGGGGCTGGGGGCCGGGGGCGGCAGGGCCAGCGTGGTGGGGCCTGCGTCGGCGGGGGTGGGGTGGGACACGTGCGGCGAGGTTGGGCGCGCGTTCCATCCCTTCCCTACTCTGCTTCCCTTCTCACTCAAATTGGCGAGCAGACACATGCAGCCTGGGCAGCCAGCGTGCTGGTACCATGCACATACCACACACGTCCAGGTAGAGGCTGGGATTGCCGCATGAGGAGGACGCGTTGTGCCTGGCCCTGACCCTGGCCTTGCCACCAGGCAGGCGGATGTGTGGCACACTGATGCATCTAACCCACTGTAGCTCCATCTACCCACCAACACGCACACCCACCCACGGCCACCCACCCACCCGACACGGACAGGTCGCACGTGGCGTTGGCCGCCGTGTCGTTGCCCGCGGCCGCCACCACCAGGCAGGCGGGCGCCGCCGCCACGCCGCCCGGCCGCACGCGGTCGCAGTAGGTGGCGTTGGCGCAGTCCATGGGGCCGTAGCCCTCCAGCGGGATGCACGTGTTGAACGCTGAGCAGGACTGGGTGCAGCACGAAGCAGATGGGGACATGAAGATATGGGGTGGGCTGCCTGACATGAAGGCATGCGCAAGCTGGTCAGGATGACGGCCCTGTCGCTGACAAGCAGTGTACCGGTCTGCTACGTTGGGTGGACGTGAGCAGTATATTAGCGCGACGGTGCGACGGGAGGTCGTGTGCGTGGCTTTAGGCCCACGAACTGCCGTAGTGCATAGGCTCTCGCCGCAGTGCGCCAGAGACACGTGTAATTGGAGTTGCCCGCGGCACCAGCCCTTGAGGCTTAGGGTTACACGTACGACGTACAGGCAACGGCTCCGTCCCGACCCACCAGGTTGGATGCCACGTACACGTTAATGGGGCTGCCCTCACACCAGGCCTTGTACCTCTGCCGGCGCGAGGCACACACAGGAACGAGCACGGTACACTGTTGTCAGGGTACACAACGTTAACCGCGAGCGCGCGGCCAGACGCATGCCTGTGCCGTAATATCCTGCTGTTTGGTGGATCAGTACCCCCTCGCGGAACGCAAACCAAGCCCCCTGGTATAGTATACACATGCCGGGTCGCCGGCCCATGCCCATCGGCTCCCTTGCATCGGGTGTGGGACTCATGCACCTGCCACGGGCTGCGTCCTCATGCTGTACGGCACTGCATGCCCGACGTTCTAGGCCCCCGCCGGCGCCGGGTGCAGGCCCCATACCCCAGGCCTCATACCCTCTACCTCTACCTGCCCAACACGTAATAGCACCTCCAGCCCTTAACAGGCCTGCCTGAGAGGTGCATCCCCCCTGCCTGACACCGTGGTCCCTCAAGGCCCTGCCCAGTATCCAACCAGAACCCGTTGGCCCCCTTCCCCTGGCTTCAGGGTGTAATGCATAAACCCCATGGTCGGTCGCTTTTGGAGCAGGCACCCACCGACAGGTCTCCGAACGCGCAGTACACTGTGGGCGTGATGTTGAAGGTCTGCGCCTGCAGCAGGATCTGCGCCAGCACGGCCGGCGCAGCAAGCAGCAGCAGGCCCAGCACAGGGCCCGCCCCGCGCAGCAGCCGCAGCCCCACACCCACGGCGCGGCCACCTCCCCTTGCGGTGGTGGTGCTGCTGGTGGCGGCTCGCTGCAGGGGCTGTGTGTGTCTCCGCCGTCGCGCATGGTGCATGATGGTGGGGCCAGGCGGCAGGGCCCACAGAGCGCTGGCCGGGTCACGTCCTCCCGTTTGCTACTGCTGCTGTTGGTGGTGGTGCTGCTGCTGCTGTCTGTCCTACTGGTGATGGTGCTGTCTCAGTTACTGGTGTTGCTGCTGCTGCCGCTGTTACCTCTGGGCAGTACAGGTAGTGTTCGCGCTGGACCTTCTGCACTTGGCGAGGAGAGGGTGGTGTGACAACCGTACCCCTGGAGTGAGGGTGCGGTGCACCGGCACACGGCAATGCAGGTGATTCTTCACTGCAAATTTAAAATTGTGAGGTAAGGCTGAGACCAAAGCGGGCTGCTTGGGGGCAACGGGTGTGATGCAATGAACTGACCGTGCATGCAGTCAGGGGACCATCCGAACCTGGTGCCATACCTACACACGGCAGTAGCATGCTACTGTGCGTTAAGCAAAGGAAGCAATGGCCTAACATTCTGCTATGTACAAGAGCCGCGGTTGCCGCTTGCACTGCGGAGTAAGACCCAACCGACTCCTAGCTCGCCGACGCCCGCCTCTCGCGGCTTACCTGCTCTACTGGCACGGCGAGCTGGGGAGCTTGTATCCCCTCAGAACAATATTAGATATTAAGCTATGCAGTGCTCGCACTGGCACCTCCATTGCATTGCGGTCCGCGGTGAAGCGTGTTGCGCCAGGTACGCATCCTGGCGTCCATGCCCAAGTCTTCCAGGACTCCAACACGCTGTTATCAGCTAACATGATATCCCTGAATTAGGGTTGTTTGTCATTGCGAGTACAGGTTGCTGGCTTACAGCACTCAGCGTGAGAGTCGCCCAGCTCGCAGATGGAAAGCAATGAGTGATGGTGCGCTAAGTATTGCGAAATTTAAGAGGCCAGTAGAACAAGATGATTTCTGGGAGACGCCGTCTCCTCGCCCAAGGGTTCTATCCTAGGGAGGTCCCTGTACTTCGGGCGTGCTGCGTACTCAAGCGTCCAATTCCATCATAAACGGGGCATCCAATGTAGATTTAATCAAGTCTGTTAGTCTCAGGTGACCAAGCCAGGTTGCAGATGGCAGTGCACTTGGATCCTGCAGCTTCGTTGGATCCATCTCGGGTAAGAAGTTGAAGGCAAGGGAGTTGATGGCCGTTGCGTGCGCAATGCCCAAGTGTATGTTTCTGGGCGGCCTGCACTCCGCGCCTCAACAGGAAACAGATACTGTATCAACATGCAACAGGAATGGGGCCCAATCTGGCGTGCGAAGGCAAGCAAGGACCTGCAAACGGGCAGCGGTTGGGTCATTATCCCTACAAGCTACGGTACAACGTAGTTGCACAAACGCCTGTCCCGGTGAGTTCCCGCAGGCTCTCGGCAGTGTGTGGTCTGTGTAAAACTGCTCAGCTACGGTACTGATGAGCCACGGGACTGAGCGCGCCGCGACAGTTCCAGCCAAGACCAAGGCCAAGACCCAGCGCTGGCCACGTGCCAACACGCCCGGTAGGTCATGCAGTGCAGGGCTGCAGGGTGCAGGCTGCGTGCGCTAGAGCCAGATCAACGCCCGCTTTGTGACCCGGTAGCCTAACACCCTGACTGGGGGCTAACGCCTGAGTACCAGGAGCGTGGTGCTAGCGTTACCGTATGCAATTCATGCAGTTTACGCGAACTCGGTGGATGTCTAGAGGACTGCAACCGTCAGGCAGCAGCGCCCCACTGCCGCCGCATGCGCGTGAGGATGCCAAGCAATGGCACGCGCCTGACCGCAAGCGTCCGGCCCCCAGGTGTCACGCATCCACACCCCTGCAAACACGCCTACCCAGGCTTATCCCTGGCAGAGCATACAAGCAATAAGGTGGCTAAGCCACGGGGCAGCAGATGCACTCAACGCACTCTGACATCCGACAAGCCAATATCTCCCAGGGAATTCCCTGACTGGCAACCAACGCGGTAAAGCTCGCAGGTTGGGGCGACCCGGGTCCCCTCCCGCCTCGCGCCGGGCTGCGCCGAGCGTGTAGATAAGGGTCCACACCTTTCATTGCTCACTGCTTTATGTTGTACCACCAACACGGCTCACCAGCATGTATGAGTCACCACAAGTCGGTAAATACAACGTGTCACCCACGGCAGCATCCAGCAGCGTACCACCGTAGCAACGCCGCACGTGTGTACAGCTAGCTAACGCGCTGGACCCTGCATGTTGCATGGATGCCGCAGCTTGCGACCTGGCCCCCACGTGTGCTCGATAGCACCCAGTCCACACGTGTCGCACGCAGCAGCAGCTCAGGCAAACGCTCAAAGCGCCAGGGTACGATTCAAGAGTCAATGGGTGCCGGCGGTTGCAGCCGAGCACCTCCTGGTCAATGTCACCGGCACCAGCCTCACTCCCGTCTCGTACACATATTACCGATGTGCAGTCGTCTCAGCTTTCATCTGTGCCCCGCAAGCCCTCGGTCCGCACACGTGTCTCCGCACCTGCCACCAGCCAACCCCACCGATCGCGTAGCCTTCGCACTACAGCCCACTTCGCTACCTGCCTAGGGCTCTGGCGCGCAAGTCACATGGCGGGCGCAGCTGTGCTGGGTTTACTTACATCCCAACCGATCGCTTCGCCCTCGAACTGCAGCCGAATCCGCTACCTGCCTCCAGGCGCACCAGTCACACGAGGATGTGCTAGGTATGCTCCGGCTGTGCCCCCCGTACCAACCCGTAGCATCCCGGCTGCTTACCTACCGCCCCCACCTGCTGTGCATTACTAAGCACCCCGCGCGCGCCGTCAGCGTTCTATGCTCACCGTCCATCAAGACACCGCCAGACACCGCCAGTCAATGGCTACGGTCCCTCCATATAGTCGTCAAGTGCTCGCCAGTACAGGTACACTCTGATACCAGCTAACTAAGATCCACCAGCACTGGCCCCAACACCGCGGCAAAATCCATGAATCCATGCCCCTTCCGCTTTCTACACGACCCGGCCTCGTGCATCCCACCTTTACCCAGCCCAGTCTCACCCCCGCTTTCCGTCCCGCTTGCTCCCCCGTATCTTCTCCAGCGCCCCCTCCAGAGCCTTCACCTGCGGGAGCAGCGCACGGAGAAGGAACGACTCACAAGATCACACCAGCACCACCTCTCAGCACACCCCAGTGCCATGTTTGATGCGTCCTTACTCAATGCCACACCGGTTGGTGCATTGCAGCACAGCCGGGCAAGAACTGCGCCCGCCACCCTTTACTTTCGCCTAAGGCTCCCGCCCTCATCCCTGCCCCTCCCCCACCCGTCCCCCGCCCGGTTCCCCACCTGCGCCTCCCGCTCCTCCTCCTTCTCCCGCTCCTCCACCACCTCGAACACGTGGTTGTACACCACGGTCTGCAGCACGGGGTCGAACGACACCTCGCCCAGCCGGAAGCGCTGCTGCAGCGACAGCGGCATGCGCGCCTCGGCCCTGCGGACACAGGCATGGTGGCCAAGAAGGGTGCCAACGTGCCTGAGGTTGTGCAAGGCTAGGGTAATGGCCGGAGGCGTTGCTGCAGCGACAGCGGCATGCGCGTCTCGGCCCTGCGGGTACGGAATGGCGGATTGAGGGGGAGGGTGTCCCCTGAGAATTGTAATGCGCAGGTGGCGCTGCGGGTGTGATACGAGCAGGGAGAGCGGCAGCGGCACGCGCGCGCCTCGGCCCTGCGAATGGATGTGGCACGGAAGCAGGGGATGGCGGCCAACTTTGTGATGATGCGCGCAAGGCTGTGCCGAGTTGAACGGACGGTGGGATCAGCGACGGCGGCATGCGGGCCTCGGCGCTGCAATCTTGTTGCTCGTAAAGCGGGGAGAATTCCTCCGAGACGCCAAGAAGGCAGGAAAGGATGCCCTGGTGTTCATCTTGCGCTCAGGGTTGTCCACACGCCCCCGAAAGTCCGAATCAAGTGCCGCTTTCACCTGCCGTGCACCCGCCGACCTGGTAACACACCGCATCCCCCGCTGCCCCCAGCCCTGCACCCACCTGAGCACATACTCCGCCCACCGCAGCCGCCACTGCTTCTCCGCCGCGCTCCACCCCGTGGAGTACACGCGGTTGATCATGGCGATCATGACGTTGCACAGCAGCAGCAGTACGACAGCCACGTACAGCAGGAAGTACATCGTGCCGAAGGCGGTTTTCACGCGGTGGCCGGGGGACACCGCCAGCGGGTCGTACTCCGCCTCGCCGTACATGAACCGTACGAGCTGGATCATGCCGTAACCGATGCTGGACATCGGGTCGAAGAACAGGTTCCCGATGGAGCCGGCCTGGGGAGGCGGGAAAGGGGAAAGCCAGAACACGACAAAGGGCCGTAAGAGACAAGCTCACTCTATCTGTGGTACGGGACGGCGCACGCTTGCAATGATACTCGTTCTGTCGTGGAGTGTAGTCACCCGGCCTGACAGCACCCCTTGCTCCAGCATGTGGTGGGTTTCACCAGCGTGCCCAGCTTTGCCGTCCCTCTATCGAACATACATGCAGGTTGAGGATTGGCCCAGTTGGGTCCGGTTGCGGAACCGACTTGATGCTGGAGCAACGGGTGCCGTCGGGGCGGGTAGCCGCCCCTCGCCAACGTGCTTGGTCTACCCACTGTAGTCGCGCTACGACAGGCCTAGCACCCCTGCAAGCGTGTACCTTTCCGTTCACAGGCCATGGTGGGCGCGGGCCCCTCGCCATGTGGCCAAACCACCTAATTGCTCAGCCAACCCACCGTCGTGGCGGTGCCCAGCAGCACAGCCGTGGAGCCCTTGGCCGTGGTGTAGAAGGCGAGCGTGAAGCCGACGTTGAAGATGAAGAAGAGCACCACGAACTTGATCACCTCCCACATGCACCACTCCACAACCACCATGAGCTGGCCCACAGCCTGAAGGGTGCGAGCGAGGAGCGCGGCGGGGTCGAACGGTGGGGTCAAGGAGCATGGGTGGGACAACGCAGGGATGGGGATGAACAGGGGCGCAGGTACCCCACTGCGGCGACGGACGCTCGGCGGCGCCACTGAATACGGTAGTGTGCCCAATGCCGCTGCCTCTGACTTTGCCAGGGCACTACTGCCTTTGCCCGCACACTGCGCCCCGCCGGTAACACTAAAGGGTTTTGGATGTCCTTACACCCACCTGGTGCCCGCGCGAGTAGTAGAGCACGCTGACCCAGCCGCTGAGCCCCATGAGGGACACCACCACGTCGTCAAACTCCACCAGCTGCACGTTGGTGGGGCCTGGCTTGCCCATGCCCCTGTTTTGAACAGGATTGGCGAGATGGGTTTAGGGCATGTTGGGCGGTGAAAAGACAAAGGCATAGCCAGCGCCGTGCGACAGCACTGCATTGGTGCCCGCCCGACCATTTAGCGCAACCTTTCCAGCTGCTGCGAGCCAGCCGGGCCGGTGATATGACGTGCAGTTACGCCGGAGGCAGACCCCGGCCCCCGGGGTGTGTGGCCAGCTGGCCCCTCACTTTTCGGCGCCTCCCCACAAGGACATGGTGCATATGCACATGTACGCAAGGCTAGTCGTGCACGCCTGGCCTTCCCACTTACTTGTACGCGGCCGCCCACACGATGAAGTGCACCAGCGTGCAGCCGGTGTGGAAGGCGTGCATGAACATGATGGGGTCGCGGGCCATGCGCATGGCGTAGCTGCGGTACGCCTGCCACAGCGTGCTGCGGGAGGGGAGGGCAGTGGGGGGCTCCTGGTAAGGCACGTGACGTAGTGGGACAGTAGCGAACCAGCGCCCAGGCCCCATTCCATCCCAGCCGAGGGCGTGATGTGGGAAGGGACGGCGTTCGGGGGCAGGGGTACGTCAGGGGAAAGTCTTGTGGTTGCAAAGAGCGGGCAAGGGCCGCAGCAAGGACAGCCGCAGCGGAGGTGCAATCCTGCGGAGGCCAAGGCTTCGGGGGCCGTCACAGGAGACACCTGTGAGCGCGCAAGCTGCCGTCTCGGCAACGAAATGCAATGACTTTTTACCGGAGCCCGGCCACAGTGCAGGTGCCACGCAGACACACGCGCTCTACAATGGAGGCTGATACGGGCGCCAGCGACCGGGCAGGAGCAGGGGACTACCGCCAGGTGGACACGGCCCTCACTTCATGTGCCGAGCCAAGACCGTGGTCTGGTCCTGCTGCGCCTCCTCGTCGCCCCCTGCGTTGCCGTCGGGCTGGTCCGCGTCTCCGCCGCCGCCGCCGCCGCCGTAGTGGCCCAGCGCCGTGGTCTGCCGCCGCGTCTGCGCGCGGGGCAGCCCGCCGCCAACGTTGTCGCCGCCGCCGCCACGCATGCGGTTGCGGATCTCCCCTGCGTCAGGATATTGCCGTGTGCCACGTAAGCCGGTGCGTTTGGCCAAAGGTCAAGATGCGTTCGGCCAGCGCCCGTGGGATTTGCCAAGGCGGCGTGCATGCGACGCCCGCTTGGGCTGGGGTGGGAGCGGCCCCCATGGCGGATGCCGCAGCTGAACACGACACGACAAGGGGCAGAGCAGCCTGCGCCCAGCGTCCATCTTGCCCACACCAATGCCTCTGCCCGGCAAGCAGTGCTTGTGCCCGTCGAGCTTGCCCAACGTGAAGCGAAATTGCTGTCACGGCACTCTGAAGAGCTAACCAACCGCGGGTTGCGAGCCGTACTCTTTTCCTTCCCAAGCTGTCCCACCCCACCATACCCTATTCCCCCCAACCCGTCCCGCCGCGCCCGCTAGGCCCCCCGGCACCCAGCTCACCGTCCCCGATGGACCCCCCGAGGCTGGGCACGCGGTTGAGGCCCGACGGGTTGGACACGCGCGCGGGCGGCCCGTCGCGCTCGCTGTGCCCGTGCGCGGTCTCGGCACGCAGCATGGTGGTGACCTGATAGTCAGGCGCGAGAAGTTAAGGTTAAATTGGAGTTTTTAACAAGAAAATGAGTACCGATAAAATGAGTTGTTTTGGCTATCGGCTCGCAGCATGGTGGTGACCTGAGGAGGCACAACGACACTGGAGGGGTTGCTGGTGCTGCATCACAGCGGACGCAGCAGGCGGGTGCCGTGCCCGACGCGGGTTGCCAGCGCATCGGCCCTTCGTGCCCTGTGGTGTTTTGCCAATGACACTGCTGCCAGCGGGACGGTGTTGCCGAATGCCCGAAAGCCCTCGCACAGACACACAGGCGCCCCTTCCTCGTCAGTTGTAAGCCCCGTGCGTCCCCCGCACCACTCACCTTGTTCGCGGGCGCCGCCCCTGCAGCAAAGGCCTTCCCGCCGGACATGAGGCCCCCCGGCAGGCCCATGGGTCCAGGGCCCAGGCCCACAGACACGAAATCCACCTGCTCCAAGGGCCCGCTGTACCCCTGCACCCCGCCCATGCCCGCCAAACCCGCCGCCACCCCGCCCGGCACCAGCTGCGTCAGGGGAGGCCCCATGCCCCCCGCCGAGCCGCCGTTGGCCGGCCCGGTGGGCGCGGCGCCCAGGAGCGCGCCGATGGGCACCGTCCCCGTGCCGGTGAGCTGGTAGCTGGCGGAGAGCGCCGGGGACCGCAGCTGCTGCAGCGCAGCCACCTGCTGCTGCAGGGACTCCAAAGTGGTGCCTGGGACGCCGAGGGCAGTCGCGCCGGCGCCTATCCCTGCGGAGAGCTGCTGGTGCAACTGTGCGAGCAGCTCCATGCCGCCAGTGGCGGTGACGGCGGGCAGACCCGCCCCCGGCGGCGCCGTGGGTGCGCTGGCCAGGGCGGCGGCCGCCGCAGCGGTGGCCGCCGCAATGGCGTGGTCGCGCTCGTTAAACGAGATGGCGTGCTGCGCCGATGCGAACGGCGACGCGGCGGCTGCGGCCGCCGCCGCCGCGCCGGCGGCAGGCGCCGACGGCTGCTGCTGCTGCTGCTGCTGCTGCTGCTGCGGGGGGTCCGTGGTGCCCTCCGCGATGGGCTGCGGCCCCCGCCGCGCCAACGCCTGGGCCGCAGGCCCCGTGGTGTGCACCCATGCTGGCGCGCCGCCGGCCTGGCGGTGGGACGCTGCTGCCCCTGACAGCGCCCACCCGCGCACGCTGCTGTGGCTGTTGCCATCCGCGCCCCAGCCGCCCTCCGGGTCCTCCCCTGGCCTGTGCCATTCATTGTACGGGTCCTCTGGGCCCAGCATGCCCCCAGCTCCAGCGCCCGGGCCCTCCTCCGGCGTCAGCGCCAAGGGCACTGCAGCAGCGGCGGCCGCAGCCGCAGCGGCGGCCAGGTACACCGCCACTTCCGAGCCCCCATGCTGCCCTGTCCCTGATCCTCCCTGCTTCCTCCGCAGCGCAGCGTGCGAGTGCCAAGCCTGGTGCATGCGCACGGCGATGCTCTCCCCCGTCCCTGCTGACTGCGGCCCTGCCTGCTGAGAGCTACTCGCGTGGGCTGGCCCCACGCACGCCAGCTGCATCTCAGCCCGCACCCCCGGCGCCGCCGCCCCCGCCTCCTCGTCAACGCAATCGTGCCCCGCCGCCGCTGCGCCCGCAGCCCCACCAAACGCCCTGCTGCTGCTCCCCGCCAGCTGCTGCTGCTGCTGCTCCACTCCTTCGGTGACCGGCGCCTTTTCGGAGCGGTTGCTTGCGATGAGGCGTGACAGGAAGTTGGACTTCTGAGTGGACATGGCTTCCACACGTTCCCCTGCACGCGTGACAGTGGGGAAACCCTCAGTGCCACACTTCAAGAATGCATCTTTGCGGTGTGGTTCGACAACTTACTCCATGCAATGCCGGGCCTGGTGTGTTTGCATGCACATCTGTCACTTGTGTGAAGGGCTGTGCATGGGGCCATTGCTGGGGTAGGCACCGCCCCGCACCTGGGATCGGGTAAAGCGGTGGACGGTACTTGGATGCCGCCTTCATCAGCTTCCGCCTGCAACGCGGTATGGTACGCCCGGCAACAGTCAGACAGCAAGTGTCGTGAATTTCCCCGCATGTCAGGCCTAGCACCCGAGGCCCAAGGCCAACGACTAGCCAACCCGGCCTCACCGCCAGAACCTCGCAACTGTCGCTTTCGACCGCACGTTGACATTTGCACTCGCCCCGGCGCTCATACACCGCAAACCGCCGAAACCGCCCACCCCCACCCTTGACGACCGGGTACTACATTTGCACACACCGCGGCTGACGCTTGCCAGACACATGGCCCTTTGCGAAACCCCCTCTCTCGGTGCGCAGCTTTTGGACACGCCCAAGGCCCCTGTCCCATAGCGCCCATCCCCTGAGCCCCGCGCACCTCCTGAACACGCCCAGGGTCCACTGCCCCTGTGAAGACACCCCCGCCCTCCCGCGCGCACCTCCTGAACACGCCCAGGGTCCACTTCGCGAAGTCCAGCGCGTCCACCACGAAGAACACGATGGCCAGCAGCAGCCCCAGGATCTCCAGCGCCTCGCGGGCGCGACCGTTGTACAGCTCCTGTGTCAGGGGTGTCAGGGGTTGCAGGCAAGGGAACCTAGGACGACATCCTTTACGCCACGGTAGGGCGCGTCATGAGCGCTGCAGGAAACGGGAAGCAGCTCAACCGAGCCTTTAGACGCTAGGGTTGCGTGTATCACCGCGCTGCTCCCGAACTCCATAAGCTATACGCGCTCTCAAGGTGTCCCGTGTACATTCCGGGTCAGGAGGTGTAGCAAGTGTGCCAGCTTGGCATTTGGCAGCGACCTGGGTCAACCAGCGTCAGACCCACAAGCCCCCTTCGCCTCCACCCCGCGCACCCCATCCCCGCGCACCCGGTCCGAGTGCAGCCATACGAGGAAGGTCTGCGACACCACCCACACCAGGTACAGGGAGACCTGCGCCAGGAAGGTGGCCTGCCCGAAGCGCTGCCACTTGGTCTGCAGCAGCGTCTGCACCAGCGGGTCGCCCAGCACCTCCAGGTGCCCCTTGCGCACAGACGTCTCGATGGCGCTGGGCACGTACTCCCGCGGGTTCTGCGGTGGACGGAATACTTTGATATCACTTTGTTACCACATGCATGCGCCACCACCAGTGCTGCCTTGGGACAGGGTTACTACTACGGCAGCCATCCCCCGTGGGCCACTGGCGCACATGGTTGGACTACCGTACGCATCTCACATCGTGGCTCTTTTGCTAAGCCGCCGCCCCGCACCCCAGCAGCCCCACCTGCACGGTGTCGATCTCCCGCAGGCTGAGGCTGTAGCTGGTCACCGGCCCGTACGCCCACGCCACCCGCCGCCGCTTGTTGTACACGTGCTGCAGCATCTCCACCTTGCCCAGGCTGGCGGCCAGCAGCAGCGGCGTCTGGCTGCGGTTGTTCTGCACGTGCTCGCTGGCGCCGCAGTACTCCACCAGGTGGTCGTACATGTCGGTCTGGTCGTGGTACACGCACATGTGCAGCGCGGTGTTGCCCCTGGGGTAGGACACGCGGGGGGCGAGTGGTGCGTTGGGGACCAACTCGTTGGGAGCACACAAGTAGACATCGCACGTGGACCCGAGGGCCGAGGCGTGGTCAGAAGCCATTATCTGCAACCGAATTGGGGCTGCACGGTCGGCCGCTCCGCAACAAAAAGGAGGACCGCGTGTCCGCAAGTCGGCTGCCGCTTGGACCATGCTTACACACCAACCATCGTCCTAGCACCCGGGCATGCCCTGCACTGCATGGCCACTCAGCCACCGGGCCCCGGTGCGGCCGCAATCCCAGCTCACCACTGGTCACGGTCGTGGTTGACGCGTGCACCGTGGCGCTTCAGGTACGACACAATGTCCTTCTGGCCCGTGCAGGCGGCGAAGCTGAGCGGGAACTCCCCGTAGTACACGTCGCTGCCCTCCTGGAAGAACGACCCGTAGGCGCGGGCGCGCACGTCGGCACCGTTCTGCACCAGGAACTTGACCTGTCCCGCAAAGGCACCACGTGCAACGGTAGCGTCAATATAGGAAGGGCAACTGGGTCAGTCCCGAAGTAGGTCTTGCGCTGGCAGGCTAATAAGGTACTGATGTGATACTCTGCGGTGAGGCTGCGCCCGCCGCACCCTTGCAACGTCACCCTAGAGGTTAGCAGGCCCGCATAAGAAGCACCTTAGCGGCGGTGCCCTGGCGATGCCCTGACCCAATGTGTGGCATTTCTCTGGCCGTGTCTAGAGCAGAGACACACGTCCCAGACACCTGATGCAAATAAACAGCATAGTATGGCCCATGCCGAAGGGCCCTCGCCTGCTGCCATGATTGCGAGGTGCGTGTTGCATGGATTGTGTGCCACTGCGCCACCTTACCATGTCAAAGTCGTGGTTTACGATGGCGATGTGGAGGGCCGTCTCGCCCTCATACTGCCCCGGAGGATCAGACTCCGACTTGCGCTCCTGGTACGGCGTGTTGACCAAGGTCTTGCCGTACAGTTTGACCAGGTACTTGGCGATCGCCAGCGTGGAGGGGGTGTTGAGCAGCATTGCAATGTGGAAGACGTTCTCCCCCACAGGCCCTTTGCTGTACACATTGCACTGGCTGGGAAACAGTCGCGTGATCATCTGCAAGTGGAGCAAGAGAGAAGAGGGCGAGTACAGTGATGAGGTGCCAGGCCACCTACAAAGCGTTCAGAGCTCCATACTCGAGCGTCGACGCCTAAGGACTGGACAGGTATGCAATGCCATGCGGCTGAGGACGGTCAGTGCGTGGAAGGGGGTTTGTATGTTAGCGACCGGCAGTCTGGGCCACCTGCTGCTCGGCACCGCTGAGTGGGACTGTTGACGGCCGTGCGAGTGTACTATAGGGTGCCACTCTGCCACCTCCTGATATCATGAATGCCTCCCATGCACTTAATGCGTCTTGGCATAATAAGGCCACAGAACGTCAACGGTTTTGCAGTTTTGCGCATGCTGCAGACTTGCCTCCAAGTTTCCATATTTTACAGCGTGCCATGCTGTCCCAGCAGAGTCCATAAGCTTAGCTTGCTGCACCACATTGCTCTTGGCAGCGGTAAGGGCGGCATTAGCATTCCTCCTTCCGCTCTCCGCCTTCCTGGAGTTTGCTGGCCTTAGCTCAGACATGCTTCCGCTTTGGCAGGCCCTTAGAGGCCTCAATCAGCGGCCGGGACCGCTGTTAGCTGGATTTCCAGCACGGAACATCAACCTACTCTTGCCACTGAATGGCTTGCACCAAGAGCGTGAGTTATAATTATAACTATCACGGCGGCGCCCTTAATGCTCAGGTCGTGCGCCCTAGCTCTGTTACGACTGAAAAGAGCTGTGGACTGAAGTACACGGAGTCGTCAGCCTCATAGGTGAAACAACTAATGACAAGTTGCAGCTGCCTATGGTAGCATGGCTGCATGGGTTGGCCGCACGTGCGTATCTCGTCGCTCATGCGGCCATCCCCAGGGGCTGGACCTTTTCCACCAGGGCTCATCCCCACAATAGCCACAACCCGAGAGCAGGTTACGGTGCGCAGGCACTGCCGATAGGCTGCAGTGCGCAGGGTTATGGGACCTGCCAATGCCGGTAGTGTTGCATTCCGTGCACGGGGTGGCACGGGGTCAAACGGTCTGCACCAGGGGAGCTCCCCAGGTCTGCACAGGTTGGCATGAGCCGCCTCAGACCGGACGGAACCTAAAATAACAAGGTGTACATTGTGCAGGGTGACCAACCCTGCACACTGCGGGTGCCTTGTCCTGCATGCCAGGGGCTCCCTCACGCCTCAGGTCCAGGCATGACCCACTTGCTGCCCATTCCATGCATGACCAGGTACACGCAACCACTGTTGGTTACGGTCCCTGCCACTGTCCCCTGCCACGTGCGATCAAGATGCATGCCCACAACCTCCACCCCTTACCCAGTCAGGCAACAGGGTGCATAGGACGGCTGACAGGACACTGGGCTTCTCCGCAACCCTGAGCAGGCAGGACCTAGGTGAAGGATCCAGGCTACTGCGTGAATCGTAGCAGCGTTGTGGTGCCACGTGCCAGGCGCCAGGGGAGTCTTCCCTGCCAGGCGCACGCGTACTCAAGCACGCTCCTGTGCGCCCAACACAAAGTGTAAGTCTGCAACTACAGTTGTTCTGTGCTGATAGACGACGGCAAAGCTGCCGGACGGCTCTAAAGTAAGCCTGGGACCAAGGCACCAAGCTCAGGCGTGCACGTGGAGGGCAGTTGACGGCCTGTACATCATCATCATTTTGATCATTACCTGATATGTGGATAGGTATGTGCGGGACCTTTTGCTGGCTGTTTGGGGCATTCCTGACAGCGGTTTGTTAGAGCCCTAGGTGTTTGCACCACTTTATCCCGCCAATACCTGTGCCTATTCCTTGCAATATATGCGGAGCAACTGTATGAGGAGCTGCTGTTTGGTATCCCCAGTGGTGTGCAGCAAGTGTCATACCAGGTATACAGCATGCTCTTGCCCAGCTTCTGTGTCAATCCCCAATCCCTGGTGCCGCTGGTGGAGCTTGAGCTTGCGCAATGCCAACTGCACTGTGTTTCGTAATCATATCGACACATATCTTGCTGCTGCTTACAATATCCAGGGCCCCGGTTGCTACATGATAAACAAGCCCAAGCCGGGGCCCAGCACCTTGCCCGCTTGCGGAACGCATATTAGTGCAAGTGCAATGAACCTGGGGATAAGGAGCTGTTGCCCCAGCTGCATAGCTGCGCGGCGACAACTCCTTTAGCGATTTACCTGGATGCGCTTCGCCGAAAAGTTGCTTACCAACTGTTTCGGGCGAGAGCTGGTGTCTCGTGACGATTCCGAGAGTCACAGATCACAGTCGTTCACGTCCGGGTCTTCAGTCAGAACGCCCAGACCAGGTCGTGTGCCCCTCTCAGCCATGGCCGCGCCTGGATACAATACCTACTATGCTACCATGCAAGGATACCTTCCGAATGAAGAGCAGCAGATAAGCATCGCACTCGAGCAGAGTTCGGAGGAGTACAGAGAATGGCTCAAGTCTGGGAGGTCACGTTCTGCGAGCAGCTTGCACCCACCGGCCTCTCAGCAGGGGGCTACGGCTGAGTTTACTTCGGCATCCCACAAATGGTGGCAGGAGGGCAGGTAGGTGCTGGCTTGTGCTACCTGTCGGTTTCCCTTTCATCGGGCGACTCTGACAAGGTGTCGGTGCCACCTCTGCAGTTTGGGATACAACGACGTGATTTCAGACGGATTTTATGATGTTTACGGAGACTTTCCAGAGGTGGTGGAGGCCACGAGCGTCTTCCCTGGGCCTGTGGACGCGCTCCAGAAAGTCAGGACAGTCCCGGGTGACGTGCGGGAGGTACGTAAGCCGTTCACAGGCAACGCGGTGAGGATGCGCTTAGAGGAAGATCCACGGGCATGCTGCTCTTCATATATGCAGGTCGTGCTGGTGGACCATGGGCAGGACCCGGGCCTTCTTGCCGTTGAAGAGCAGGTATCCGACGCCATGGCCGAAGCAAAAGCTCAAGATACGGCCGAAAGGATACAGGTAAGGACCGGGTGCCTGTCCTGAACCGCGGGCTGACAGCTGGCCCTACTGTCCGGCGACACTACCACGCCCTTCTTTGCGACCCCAGGTCCTGGCCAGTGTTGTGGCGGAGCGTTTCGGGGGCGTCTTCGACAGCGACAGCTCGCTTGAGCACTGCTGGCAGACATCAAGTGCATCAGAGAAGAAGCGGAACCGGTGGGTGGCACTGTTGCGTGTGAGGGGAGGCAATGTGCTCGTGTTGGACAGTGCCTGTACACCTGTATGGGGAGTGCCCCCGGCCCCCGGCACGCTGCCTCGTGCATTCCACGGCCTCTGTACGAACCGATCGTATGGTGACTAGTCGGAGAACACGAGGAGAGTTGACACCTGCCCTAAGCGCTCCTGAACAACACAACACTGCACTGCATTTTGACAGGTCTGTGGTGATCCTCCTCTGCCGCCTGGACGTCGGCTCGTCGCGCCACAGAGCCCTCCTCTTCAAGGCGAGTTGCTCCACGCTGCATGTCCTTTCTGCGCTGTCTAGCCCAGGGCCTGCCTGCTTACCTGCACAACCATGGTCTAGGCATGCAGTATATGCCTCCTTGTTGTGCACCCAATTAGCGTACCCACCGTAGCAAGGTGTTGCGACTCCGCTTCACAGGTGCTAGCGGACGCCACCAAGCTGCAGTGCCGGCTTGTGCGCGGCCAGGGGCTGTGTGCATCGGACAGCGGGGCCGTTGCGGTGGTCATGATCGGCAGTGCCGAGTTCGTCGTGGACCTGGTGCACACGCCAGGGCGACTGTACGGCCTGGAGCAGTACGCCGCCATCACCAAGCTCAAGCGCTCACGTAAGGAGGGGAGAGATCCTCAGATTATCAGGCTCTCCCAATGCGCACGTGTCGGACGCTTGCCCACACTGCGTGCTATGGCATGACAGTGGGGTTAAAGTCAATTGGGGCCTCTTGCGGGCATTACTGATACTGTCGAATATCATCTGCCTCCCTTGAAGCAGGAGCGGACAGCTGGCGGCAAAGCGGCCCGGCGACGGTGGAGACCTCGGCCGTTAGCACCAGCAGCGCGAGCAGCACCAGCACCACCCCGGGGCTCAACGGCGGCCCCGCCCACCAGGCGTCCGCGGCCTTTGGAGTCCATGCGGGACCCCCGAACGGGGCCGCGGCTGCCGCCGGCGCAGCAGGGGACTCGAGGCGCTCGTCCACCTCGGGGTGCAGCCCGCGGGCGTCGATGGGGCAGGGGCCCGTGCCAGCGCTCCATGCGCCTGCGCCCCAGCGGACAGTGGCTAACGCACCAGGTGTTGGGATATACCAAGGTCCTGGGCTCGGCGTGCATGCGCCCCCGCCCCCGCTCGCAGGCCCTACGGGCGGGGGTGTGCTGCAGGGCGTGGGAACAGGCCTAGGGCTGACGCTGGGGCAGGGGCAGAGCCACGGGCCAGGGCCGGCCATAGCGGGCAGCCGTGTGCGGTTTACCATCACAGACCGGCCGAAAGGCACGCCGGCAGCGGGGGCAGGGACAGCAGCGGTAGCGCCTGTGCTGGCAGGCCCAGCGGATACGGCTGGGGGGCCGAGCTCTGCAGGCCTCAGTACCAGTGCTAGCACCGCGCCCGCAGGAAAGCAGCAGAGCGCTCACGGCCCGGCGGCTGCAAGCGAACAGGGGGCAGCAACAGGTACGGCGCAGCAGCACCAGCACCATCAACAGCCGCCATCGACGTCCTCGCTGAATGTGGGCAGCGGCGCCGGGCGGCTAACGTTCCTGCCGCCGGGCAAGGTCCGGTCCATGCTGGACCTTCCCAGCGGCTCGCAAACTCCCGACGGCGACAGCTCTGCCAACAGCGACCTTATACGCCTCGACTCGGAGCCGTTGGCGCCGGAGCACGCAGCAGCAAACGCCGCCGCATCGGAGCAGGCCTTTGCCGTGGGCAGCTTTGGGAGCGGGAGCAGCCTTGGCGCGGAGCCCCCGGCGGCACAGCACCGCGCACAGCAGCAATCGCTGGACCAGAACGGGTGGGTCAAGTTCGGAGCGAGCTTTTCCCGCAAGCCCGAGGGCGCGGGTGCGGCTGGGCCCGGGTCATCGCGGTTCGGGCCAGGGCACGACGGGGTCAGCCGGGGCTCAGCAGGCGCAGCGGGTGCAGTGGGTTCGCCGCAGGTGGGACAGCACGAGGCGTTGGCAAGCATTGCGAGTTCCAGCGGGCCACACAGTGGCAGTGCCAACATTCGGTCAGGCGCTAACTCAATCTTGGCAACGGGCGCATCCATTTCAAGTGCCGGGGGCAGCATGGCTGGGCCGCCTCAGCTGTCATCTGCACCCCCTTCGAGCGCTGCACCACAGCCTGCACCTGCGGCAGGCCCTAACCCCAGCGGGCTCTCTGCAGCCTCACCGTTTGCGCACTTCCTGCTGCCGCCTTCCATGTCAACGGCACATCTGCCGGGCTGCACCAGCAACCCGTTGCCGTCCATGGGCACGGCTGGGCAGACGGGTGGCGAGGTGCCGGTGGGGCAGCGGCATGGAGGCAGCGGCGGCATTGCACCCGGGGTGGCGCAGGGCCAGCGTGGCGAAACCGGCACAATCAGCCCCGTCCCGAGTCCGAGCTTCAACCCTGGCTTTGCAGGACATCAGCAGCAGGCCGCCCCGCCGCTTCCCCAGCAAATGCCGCAGCACCATCAGCATCAGCAGGCAGCTCCTGCGCACCCTTCTACGGTGGGTGCGGGCATGCTGCTAACGGGTCCACCTTCACCTGTACCCGCAGCAGGGGGGCCGGGTATGGGGTTTGGGACGGGGCCTATGGCTGGGTTCGGCCAGGTGGCGCTCCCTGGCCTCACGGGAAACCCGTCGGGTCCGGAGTCCGCCGGCAACGGCAACAGCGCAGAGCAGGCCGCACGTACTGGTAGCTGGTCGTTTTCGGGTGGCATACCTCCAGCGGTGGGCTCTGCGCCGTCTGCTGGCAGTGCCTTCCTGTCCCGGGAGCAGCTGCCCCAGGCAGGCTCTGCGCTCGGCGGGAATGGGCTGCCAACCGGCGGGGGCTTCGGCAGCGCGTTCGGCCCCGGGCCCGCGGGGAACGGCAACCCGGGTGCAGGGGCGTTTGGCAGCGGCATGTACTACACGCCACAGGGCAAGAAGTCGGTGTCGGGCGATGGCAGCAAGGCACCCTCCCCTGCCTTGTCGACCCCCTTTGCCGTCACGCCCTCCTCCGCACAGTCCACGACACCGCCGGGCTCCGCCGCGGGGGCGACGGGCCAGTTCGCGGACCTGTCGCCCTTCCCCATGACCGCCCTGGCGGCCGCCGCTGCCGGGGCCTGCAAACCCAACGGCGATGCCGGCGACGCCAGGCGTGAGTCGCAGTCGGGGTCAGGGCACGTGCTCGGGGGTGCAGGAGCAGCGGGCGGCAGCCAGGCGCAGGGGGGAAGCAAGGCCCAGAGCCAAGCGTTTTTTGCGGACCTGTCGCCCTTCAACACGGGTAGCGGTAGCAGCGCAGGCGGTGGCGGCGCTGGGGCCAGCATGGTCGCCAGCGGCGGCGGTGCATCAGATCGGGGCGGAGGAACGCCACTGGCGGCGCACACCCGCTCACACGGGCACCCCGTGCACTCCCAGTCGGCTCAGTCGCTGGCGCATCAGCCTCCGATGGGGCCGCACCACCGGCGTACGTCCACGGGCACCACGTTCGGGGCTCCGTCTCAGCAGCCAATTATTGAGCTACCGGACAGTGACACCAGCCGTGAAACCACGCCACGTGTGTCGTACAGCAGCATGCCGGACCCCTCGACCGCGGCACATCCTGGAGGGGTCCAATATACCATGGCGGAGGCTGCGGCGGAGGCGCTGACGGCTGAGCTAGCCAGGACGCAGCTAGGGCCACCTGCAGGGCGCGGGGGCCAGCCGATGGGGAGCGGCATGGGCGGGGCCATGCGGCTCCAGCCTCACATGCAGCAGCCCCCGAACCACATGGGCTTCCCACACGCGTTCGGCCCGCACATGATGCACCCACAACAGCAGCAGCAGGCTGCTATGGCGTACTTCAACGCAATGCAAGGCGGGCAGCTGGCGTACTACCAGCAGGCTTTGTTGGCCGCAAACAACGCCAACATGCTGCAGCACCAGCAGCCCTTCTTGCATGGGGGCATGCATGGCGGGGTGCCGGGCATGGGCTGGCGGCCGGGGTTCGATCCGGCCGGGGGAGGAGTGCCGTGGATGCCCGCATGGACTATGCAACAGCAGCAGCAGCAACAGCAAGCCATGATGCAACAGCAACAGGCCATGATACAGCAGCAGCACCACGGCAACTTCATGCCGCAGTTCATGCATCCGCATCGCCCGCCGAACGTCGGGCTCTTGCCGGCGCCAGGGCCGCAGCAGCAGCAGCTGCAGCTTGCGGGGTCATCACTGGTGGCGGCGGGGCCAACAGGCGGAGGAGGGTTCGGGGCTCAGATGGGGCCTTCCATGGCTGCACAGCAGCAGCAACAGCAGCAGCAGCTGATCGGCCAGAGGGTCTCCGTCTCGCGGACCACCACCACGGTTGTGGAGACCAAGGTAGTGGAAACCGCTGCCGCCAGCCTGCCCCAGCCCTCTGCCTCCACGTCCGGAAACTCCATGCCATCTGCCTTTGGCAACCCCGCAGCCGCCAAGGCTGCTGCCGGCGGCGGCTCGTTGCCCTCGGCCTTCGGGGCCCCGTCAGCAGCTGCGGCAGCAGCCGGTGGCTCCCTGCCGTCGGCCTTTGGCACGCCGTCTGCCGCCAGCCAAGCTGTCGGGAGCAGCATGCCCTCTGCCTTCGGCGTTCCTGCGGCGGCTGCCGCAGCCGCCGGCGGCGGCCTCCCCTCCGCATTCGGCAATGCCGCCGCAGCCCTCGCAGCCCACGATCCCGCACACGCCGGCCCCTCCTCCGGCAGCAGCACCCTCCAAGCCACCCGCCCGCAGCCCGTGGACATCTCCCATGAAAACACCCTGCCCTCCCAAGCCCGCCTGGCCATGGTGGCTGCAGCAGCTGCCGGCGGCGGCCACCCATCGGACGGCGGCGCCACCTCGCCCCTGGCGTTGCAGCCCACCCTGTCGGCCTCCATGCCCCTGCCGCCGTCGTACAAGGACCTGGAGATCGAGCCCTCGGAGCTCACCTTTGGGGCGCGCATTGGCATGGGCAGCTACGGGGAGGTGTTCCGCGGCACGTGGCGCGGCACGGACGTGGCCATCAAGCGCTTCCTGGAGCAGAACCTGTCCGCCGGCACCATCAGGGAGTTCAGGGACGAGGTCATGATCATGAGCAAGCTGCGCCACCCCAACATCGTGGTGAGTGCGGGTGGTCGCAAGATGCTAGGGTGCATCAGGGACGCCGGGGTGTGGACGCATTGCTGTCAGCAGCAAGTAGCGGAATTGCACCTCGGCCCCGCTGTCTGCAGACTCGACGCAATCGCCTGCGCGAGCATACGGTATCCGTGTCCAACACCGCTGCTGAGTCTTTTTGCCCTCCGCCCGTCCTCTGTGCTTGCAGCTGTTCATGGGCGCCGTGACCCGCAGCAACCAGCTGGCCATCGTGACGCAGTTCGTGCAGCGCGGCTCGCTGTTCCGCCTGCTGCACCGCACCAAGGTGGAGCTGGACCCGCGCAGGAGGCTCGGCATGGCGCTGGACATCGCAAAGGGTGGGGAGAGGGAGGCGGAGGGGCGGGGCCTAGACGCCGTGGGGGGCGGGATGCACCAGGGGTCGGGCACTAGGAGAGCGTGCAGCGGGGCAAGAGTCGTGCCGTTTGTGTGGCCTACAGTGCTAGGGTGCGCAACGAGTTGCGTGCCCGTGCCCATCAGGTAGGGCCGTACGTGTAGGGTGTTGCAGGCTCCGGTGCCACGCCCTGCGGTCCTGCACGTTGCCAGGTAGTGCCTGAGAGATGAATCGACGCCGGTCGATGACGCTCTGTACCTTCCCTCCCTACAGGCATGGAGTACCTGCACAACTGCAAGCCTGTGCTGGTGCACCGCGACCTAAAGAGGTGAGGGCGGTATGGGGTAGGATGCATGGAGCTGCAGACGGGCGTACTCTACTTGGGCGGCACGTGCAGGCCAAGCCCCGTGCCTGTACGCAGCACTACTGCGTGTTGTGTAGAGTTTGTGGGGCAGCGCCACTGACGTTCCCCGACTGCTGCCCGCAGCCCCAACCTGCTGGTGGACCGCGACTGGACGGTCAAGGTGTGCGACTTTGGTCTCAGCCAGGTCAAGATGAACACCTTCCTCACGGCCAAGAGCCAGGGCGGGTGAGTGGGCGCAGGGGGCAAACCAGCATGAGGCACCTGCTCTTCAGGCGGGGCGTAGGAGGTTGCAGGACGTTCGCTAACCCACAAACCTGTAGGCCGCATGTCTTCGTCGCTTGTCCCCGGAATACCGACATCGCCTGCGAGAACTGTGTTACAGATACCTTCAACGGTCGTTCTCGATATCCTTCTGTAATCCTTGCTCCCACTTGCCGTTGCGCCCCAGGTCGCCCGCGTGGATGGCGCCGGAGATCCTGCGCAACGAGCGCTGCGATGAGAAGAGCGACGTGAGTGTGCGGACGGTCTGGGGCCAAGATTGGGGGCGCTCTTGAGGTTGCTTCCCTAGCTAGCGTCCAAGGTGGATATCCTGTTAGTCTGCTGCATGCGGGGCTGCGACTGCCACCGTGGCTGGGAGGGCCGACACGATGAGCATCGAGACCACACCACTTGCATGGAGTCTCGCGCTCAACACATGCGTATGGTTTATGACGTGCAGGTGTTCTCCTTCGGCGTCATCCTGTACGAGATGGTGACGGGCAAGGAGCCGTGGGAGGAGCTCAACCCCATGCAGGTGCGGCGGTGGGCATGAGGGCTGGCTCGGGGGGTTGACACGTGCTCTTCTTGGGCGCCCTTAAATGGGCATCGGGGCGCATGCCCTCGCCCAGTGGGGGGAGCCCAACCCCATGCAGGCCAGTGCCCGGGCATAAGCGGCGGGCCTGTGTATTGGTATGCAGTCGCGATTTGTATCCTTTTCATCTGCAAGGATACCTCGCCCCGCCGCGCATCGGCCTTGGACGACGGCCCCTAAAGCCCTGGCCTTGTACGCAGCATCGCCCGCCCTCAACACCCGTCTACCCGCGACCTCCCCTTCTTCGGGCAACCTGCTTAGAGTCTCCTGTACCTCTTTGATTGACTGGTATAACACGCGGTTGTCCCCCGCGCCTGCGCACGTGGTGGGCACGGTTGGCTTCCACGGCCACCGCGTTTCCTTTCCTTCACAACCTGCATGCCATCCCCAAGGCTCTGTCTCTAGGCACCGTCACATTACCCCGTCTCGCCTGCACAGGTGGTGGGCACGGTTGGCTTCCACGGCCACCGCATGCCGCTGCCCACGGACCTGGACCCGGCCGTCAGCGCCCTCATCACCAGCTGCTGGGCGGAGCAGCCCACCGCGCGGCCCTCCTTCGGCCAGGTCCTGGCCACGCTGCAGAGCTGGGCGGAGCTGCGCCCCACCGCCAGGGTCATGGAGCAGCAGGCGGCGCTGGCGAGGGCCAAGGCGGCAAAAGCGGCAGCAGGGCAGTGAACCGTGAGTTGCCTGCGGCAGCCGGTGGGCCCGTGGCTCTGGTGTGGGCTAAGGGGGCCAAGGCGGCGGCAGGGCACTGGTGCAAGCGGCCGGGCCCATGCCACAGGCGGCGGACAGGGGTGGACAGGGGCTTTCGGCAATGAGGGCGGGAGGCCAGAACCGTAAAGGCGTAAGCTATGACGGGTGTGGCCCCGCGGATCGGAGCGGAGCGGATCTGCATGCGGGTGAGGCTTGAGCGGTGGTGATGGTGGTGGTGGTGATGGCGTGGGAGGGAGAAATAGGTGATTGTAGGGCTGCCCTGTCCACAGGGTGCCAGGTGAAAAGGAGGAGACAAAAGGGGCACGGGGGGACGGAGTAGAGCTGGGTTGTTTAGAAGCGGGTCTCGGCGTGACCGAGGGCCCGGGTGGAGGAACGGCTGGCGTACGGAGGCTTAGGGTGGGTGGGGAGTCAGTGCCATAGCAGGCCCAGCGCACCAGCATTGTGCGTTTGTTTGGAGGTTTAGGGAGGTTTTGGGGGGTACCACAGTAATGGGTAGATAGCCTTGCGATCGTGATCTGTTACTGCACTGCGCGGGCTTGGTGGGCTTGCTCCTTGTAGTGGTGAGGACACGCATTCAGAGGTGGCGGCAAGTGGCAGCGCGCGTGTCTGTGCAGCCGCATTTCGGGGAGGTGCATTGAGGAGGATGGTGTTGGGGGCGCAGGGAGACGCCCACGTTGGGTGCCAAGGTGTTGCTGTGGGGCGTTCCTGTGCGCCTGCTGGTTCTAGGTACCGTAACGGTCAAGCTATCTGCGCGTCTGGATTGGTGATATGGGATGATGTGCGCAGATGGCTTGGGCTGCAGCCCCGCGTGTGGTGATGCCGTGGCCCTGGAACGGGACATTTTTGCCGACCGCAGGCTGGCATGCACTCTTTTGCGCAACCTCGACTGGAGAGACCAACGTCGCTCTCGCCCCGAGCGCTGCAACCCATCCAACGTGGTGCAGGGCTCGTAATTGTTTCTGCTGCTGCTGTCCTATCATGCATGGGCACGTCGGGCGGGTGCTTGATGCCGTACGTGCATTGTGGTTTGGTGTTTTGAGGTGTCAGGGCTCGCCCTTGGCGCATGCCGCCTTGGCTAGGCAGGTTGTGCCCCTGAACCATATGCCCTCGCGACAGGTGTTTCGAGTTCGGCGCTGTGCAGGCCTAGCTGCTTTCCTAGTCCTAGGTGTCACACATACATAACGGTCTGTGCGCTACGCGTGATTTATCCAGTTGTAGTGGGGTGGCCGCTTTCCGCCACAAAGGATGTAGCTTTTCTTGTCTCCACACGGCCAGTCCTGTCCTTGGCATGGAAGACAGGTGGCACTTGTGGCACTACATCACCTTGGTATATCAGAGGACGCTGAAGCCCTTTCACACCAGTTCACACCTGGTTCACACCAGTTCACACCTGGGTGTTGGGCGTTTGCAGGTCCACAGCGACCTCTCTTCGAATAACATCATTCTTGTACGGGCGGCGTCGTACCGTACGGGCGTACGACAGTGGTGTGAAACCCAAGCAGGGTCGGAATGCAAAGACTGCTCCCGGTTCGGTACCGGTAAGCACAGGCCTGACTGTAACCTGCTGTAACCGAAGACGCATTTTGCTATTGTCAGCTTCTGTGATCAGGGTGGTCTGGGGTGGCTCCTCACCGCCCATAGCTTTATGTACCTGTATCAAGGTTCAAGGATGCATCTTATTGTAAGGGCGCGAAGCCGACAGCCTGAGCCAGTCTGAGCAATAGCAGCCGCAGGCTGTACCCAATGGGCGGCCTACCGGTATACGGTACACCTTGTGCCAGGCTCACCACATGCCATCTTGCCATGCCATTTTGCCGTGCCGATGGGAACACGCTGTGCTGGTCGTTTGCCCACACTCAAGCATGCATCAGCATGGGGTTTGGGTTCCACTGCCACGATGAATCAGGTTGAAGCGCTGCTTGCTCCCATTCTGCCCCCATCTACACGCAGCGCACCGTACCGGTATTTTCGTAGGTTTGGTCCCTTCCAGGGCCCACCAGCCCAGCCCCGTCCCAGCCGGGAAGTAGGGCCAGAGGGTGACAGTAGATTGAGATTAGGGGGAAACCCTGGGCACGCAGATTGAGATTGCACCCTGCCCGGTACCGATTAAG
>VFQN01002046.1_pt1 | contig 32174 bp, 32 predicted proteins | sample 3512371 | NCBI WGS metagenome assembly VFQN01 (sample SAMN10412370, study PRJNA504923) | tailings metagenome | isolation source: Replicate 2 from Balatoc abandoned mine | place: Philippines: Itogon, Benguet | collected 2017-08-28 | reverse complement strand
AAATCAACGTCAGCAACACCTTTGGATGTCAGGTATTCTCTTAAAATATCTGCGCTGTATCCACCAGGGAATTTTCTCTTCATGTAATCAAGAATTGAAGTTGTTTCATCAGATCTGATAGCTGTGCCTTCGAGTAAACCCAACGACTTCAGAGCATACATTGCATTTGCCCACCCTAAAAATAATTAAATTAACACACGGAAAATAAGTTTTGATTGATTACCTTCATAACGCAGTGTTCCACGGCAGATATTGTAGACATCTGGGACATCGTACAATTCACGATACATAAGTGAATCTCTATTTGGTAACACTTCCAATCTTAAAGTAGGGAAACGATTACTAGGTTGAGTAGATCTCAATAAATCTTCCCCTTTCACTTGAATTATTTGGCCGTTAGAGAGATATTGTGCTGGATTGCCAGCAGCATTGAGAACACCTCGAGGAGACCACGAAATCTTATATCGTAAAGGATTCTCAGCTGCAACTGGGTCTGGTAATCCACCGCAAAGAGAAACTAATTCACGAACGACTCCTCCTCGTTGTTTAATGCTATCTATAGCCTGCATAATCAACATATGATCAATTCCAGGATCTAATCCTATTTCGTTCAATAGAATCACTCCTTCTTTAGCAGCTTGATTATGCAAGGCCTTCATATCGGGTGAAACATATGAAGCTGTAACCATATGACGTCTTTGTTTAACTGCCTCAGTTGCTAAAGGAACGTGCATCGCTGCTGGTAGAAGACTGATCACAATATCACTTGACTTAATTAAATCGGGCAATTTGGGGATGTCTTGCGGATATCTGAAAGGATGGAAGGATGATCTTTCCAATCCTGGCATGTAATTCATTAAGATTCGCGCTTGACTTTCATCCTCCGTTGCAATTGTGAGGTGAACGTTTTCCTTCTCGGCAAATAATTTTGCAACAGGAACAGCAACTCTTCCGGCGCCAAATAATAAGACACGCTTTGGTGTCCTCACTTCCACATTCTTTCCAGACTAAGGGAGAAGAGGATCAAAATAGCGAACGAAAATGGAGGGAAATCTTACATCAGAATGAATGTGCACACTTCCTTCGGCAAATGGATGATTGACCACCATGTCGCGAACTGTTTCGGCCATTTTCTTCACCTTAGCTGGATCACTACCGCTTAATTGAATTAAAAAGCGAGAGTGTTTAGCTCCTGCTGAGGTATTTGGTCGAACTTCACAATTTACTATGGAGAAGTTGACTTCATGATCTAACTCCAATGTATCTAACACTTGAATAATCAAACCAGTATCGAATAAATGACCCTATGAGAAAAGAATTAGGCATAAAAGTTACAATAGAATGGAGCATGTTCATACCATTAGTTCGATCTTTAAATAAGAAGTTGGAGCAATTTTTGGAGTTGAGGTATTTGTTAAAACTGTCGTTTGTTCACGTAAGCGCGAGATGTAGCTCCATTTTGGGGTTAATGCTCCATCACTTGCTATACAGGCGCGCTTTAATTCAGGTGGAAGGGTTTCATAATTTCCATCAGTTGCTGTTAAGAGAGGAGGAAGCAAAGGTAATAATCTTTCACCAAAATGCTCTGACGCATCAGTTGGTAATTCAGTTGGAAGATTATCAACGCCTAACATTAAAATTCCCTTCGAGGAAATATTATCGTGAATTTCATCTTTTTCAGGATTATAGATATAAAAAGGGCTTTCAATAGAGGTTGGTCGACTTAAAAACTCAACACTACCATTAATATCGCAACTAATATCGGCAACTGCTCTGAAATTATGATTTCCTGCTTTTCTTAATTGCGAGATATTCTCCTTGGTAATCAATCGAGGGAAGCGAGCATCCCAATATATTCCATTTACTAACATGGTAATATGAGGCATAATTGTTTGATGGAAAGCGGCTTCATAGTTCTCTGGGAAACGATAATAGTCATCTTTTGAGAATTTGAACGGATCTGACTTGTGGCGGACAAGATCAGATGTTTTCAATTTTACAGCATAAATCACATTCGACTTTCGGCGACCCTGTTTAATTTCCTCTTTTAAGTTTGGTAGTTCTTCTGGTGTAATGTATTCGTGTGGAAGATGCTCGAAGATTTCAATTGCTCCTTTTGCAACATTTCCATTGCCTGTGAAGGCAAAGACGATAGGTGACAATGCGTGAGGAAAACCTGATGATTTGATCATATCACCAACGACTTTCAATCTTTCTCGGACCTCGTTCATCGAGCGGTGGATGTAAGTGTTGGGAACATGGAGGAAAGGTGTTGAGTACCCCTCTGCAAGTAATCGTAATCCCAATCCTTGTAATCCATCAATCATACCTGCTCGACCTGCATAGTTACCAAAAGCAACTAGCCGAGGAGTATCATCTCTTCCGTCTTTTGTGATACATTCATAATCAAAAAGTCGAACTTTCCTTTCTAGTATCTCATCTAACAGAGGCATGCTGCCAGGTTGAGCCTTGATAGTATGACTGAAGAACATGTAAGATTTATGAGGGATTAATTCTGCAGCTTTCACACTCTTAACTCCTAAAATAAAGCTTGCGGGACTTAAATCATCAGTAACGATTGCACCTGCAGCTGTATATTGCTCATTTGTAAAGATACGACGAGTGCAAGGCTGAACCAAAACCTTAGAGCCTGGTAAATCCTTTAAGAGCTTTCGAACTTGATCAGGCGAGAGAGGTGCTCTTCTCTCCCACATTCCGTGCTGTTCTCGAACTATTCCTAGAATTTTGTTTCCAGCATAGCTTGTATTTCTTCTGGCTTCGTGAAGCTGTGCAAGTCTATATGAACTGCGAAAAACTTTTCGTTGTAACATCTCTCTGCTCTCTAAGTGTTCAGAGTTTCCTCTTGCAAAGAAATCGTCAATCCAATGATCAACAGCACAATTTCAACCAACTCTTCCAAAGCTAAATTGAAGTAAAATCTCGATAAATCAAATAGTCTTAAATTGCAAATGCAGAAGTTTATAAAAACGATAAAAAACGAAAATCGATTCGAACAAACGATTTGAATTTGATTTTTAAAAGTTTAAGCGGATCAATTTGATGTGCTTGTGATAGAGTCTGATGGGGAAGTCGAGTAAGAAGAATGAAGAAAAGACTCCAGTAGTTCCTCCAAAGAAAGGAATCCTTGCGTTCTTCTCCTCATCAACAAAAAAGGTGTCGCTTGTTGATAAAGTTGATTCTCCTGACAGTGTCCAAAGTGTTGAAGCTCTAATAGAAGTGAAATTGACGGAACATCCCCCGAATCAGTTCGCTGAAATAGTTTGCGAGAACGAGAATCCTCTACCGAATCAAAAAAGCAATGAAGTAATAGAAGATCCCTCTAAAGTATTCCCTCTGTTCCAAATGAAATCAAAGGAGAAAGCCATCTCTCCTACTCAAAAACTTGATGATATATTTGATGCTACACGCCTTCCCCAATCTTTTATCGAAGTACATGATGAGAAAAAAGAAGATGAACTGTTAATTGCAGATACTGCTGTCGGAGAAAATTATACCCTTGACCAGAAGCATGAGGATTCTCGGTCGGAGGTTGAGACAGAATTACAACTAAACCAGTTATTTACCACGGGTGAGAAGCATGATTGTTTTGAAGAGATTGAGGAGGTTCAACAACCAGAAGTAAAGGAGCCCGATGTCATTGAACTGAAAGAGCCTGAAGGAGAAGTTAAAGAGCTGGAAGGGGGAGAGTATCGTCGGAGCGCGCGAATACGAACGAAGCAAGTCGAAATTGCGAAGAAAATAGAAGAACAGAGGAAGCTTTTAGAGAGCTCGGATGATGATAGTTACAAACTAATCAAAAGAGATTCAGGAAGTGGCCCAAAGAAACGCAGTGCAAGAAAGACAGAAAAAGAATATCACAGCGATGAAGAGCCACCAGCAAGCTCAAAAAAGAAGAAAGTTGCTGCAATCTTTGTGAGCAAGGTACTTTTCTCACGTCTATTGAGTATCCCTCAAAATCATGATGTTTATTAGGAGGAAAAGGCGAGGCTCGCAGCGGAGGAGAAAGAAAGGAAGGCAAGAGCAGCTGCATTATTAGAGCAGGAGCGATTGTTGAAATTGGCGGAGGAGAGAGAAAGAAGAATTCAAGAAGAAATGAAGAATATAAAACAATTCAACGATGAGAGATTAGGAGCGACCAAGCAAGAAAACTCTGCTTCTAATCCTTTCTTTGCAGCGAGAAGCAATTTAAAAGTGATTTCACTCATAGGGGAAGAAGGAACCGGACCTATCGACTCCAGTGCTCATGATCTTAAGGTATCCATCCCGTCTCTTTCTTTCGTTGCCTTTCTCAATCCTTTTTGAATTAGAATTTACAAGATATCGAATCATTTCCGTCGTTGTTAGATATGGTGTTAGCGATTCAACAAGATTTTTCTCGAGCACCGATATTAGAAGATAGAAGATCTTTTGTCATATTAGATTCAGATTATTTTAGCGATGGAGTCATTCACACATCCTCTCATCGTCTTTATGATGCCGTGTGGGATTTATCCGCTTTTCGTTCGATTTGGATTAATTACATGGCGTATTTATGCCGCTTTTCAAGGAAAGCTGCAACTGTAATTGATATATCCGATGAAGACGACGATTCCCTAAAGTCACATCAAAACTCGACAAAGAGCACTTATGAGCAAGTTTTATCGGGTCAAAGGACGAAAATAATGAGCTGGCTCGAAAGCTGGAAGAATCGTCGACTCTCGACAACTTCTGCAAATCCGGTGAGAAGTGCTGCGAACGCATCTAAGCGAGTTCATGACGATGATGATGACTCTCTCGCTGATACCATTTCCGAATTTTCGGAGGCTGACGAAGATGAACAACTTGGTCGAGGTGGTAGCTCTTTAAACGATGATTCTCTTGCAGTTTATGTGATTGTTGGTGGAACAGGTACTGGTAAAACTAGTCTAGCTTATGAATGCGCGAAAGCTGTGGGTGCTTCCGTGATCGAGATTAATTCAACACAAGTTAGAAGCGCGGCAGTCATCAAGAAATTAATTTCTGAGGCAACACAATCCACGACTATCAATAGAGATCAAATAATTCTGTTTGATGAAGCAGATGTTTTCTTCGAGGAAGAAGACGCTGGCTTTCATTCCGCAATCGTCAAATTAGCGAGCAGTACCAAAAGCCCTATCATCATTACAGTAAGAAAATTTCCACAATCCTTGTATTCTCTGCCGGCAAATATTTGTGTCTTACAGCCTCCGACTCATGAAGATCTCGCAAAAACTTTGAACATGAGCCTCCTCCACAATAAAATCCAAGATACTAGTGAGGCACTAACCTCACTTGGACTCTCTAGCTTTTTCGATGTCCGAGGAGCTATTAATACCCTTGCTTTATATCCTGATAAAGCACCTTTGACTCAATTATCATCATCTCAGCTTTCCCTACAATACTTTCTCGCCCAAAATTATTTCGACTTCTCTCTTTTCGATGCAATTAGTATCCCTTCCTCGATATTGGAAATAGTAGACCACTCGAAAGATGAAGGTTCTTTTACAAAAGCTATCTTTCAACCTTCAGTCAATTGTGTCTTTCCTCATTTTGTTGGCGTCACAAGTCCTGAAGATACAATTATTACGATACAAGGAGAAAACTTTCTTCAAACGATTCGCGGTGAGCTTTTAGGATCAATTGAAGAAGTTGCTCAAGTCAAGGTTTATGTAGGAAGTTGCGAGGTAAGAATTATTGAGCATGAAGATAATGAAATCCGCTTCCTATTACCGAGAAGCAGTTTGTCGCGAGGATTTTATTCGATTAGAGTGCAGTTAAGCTTTAATTCCCACTTTTTAACGCCAACTGTTTTAAGTCACTCTATTGATGGGGGGAATGAGGCGTGGATAGTGGTCTCTGAGCTTTACCCAATGGATTTTTCAAAATATTTGATGACGTCCTGCTGTCGTTCGTATGCGACTTTTGTGAAAAATAATGAAGTCACGAAAATGTTTAACACCGCAAATCATTCAACCACAACGACGAAATCTACCAAAAAAAGAAAGAAATCAAGACTCATTAGGCGCCAAAACGTGCATAAGGACACATCTGACACTGTCGGCGAAGAAGAGAAAGCAGGAATGACGGATGTTGCGATGGATATCGACGAAGACGGAGTTTCTGAGATCGATGATGATGATGATTTTCTTGCCGTTGATGAAAGTTTCGAAGACAATGCAGGAGGAAAGAAGAAGATACGACTGATGTTTGAAGAGGATGAGGATGAAGATGAGAGGGAAGGTGACGGAAAAGAGGTTGGTGATGTTGACGAAAGGATCAATGAAGAAGCACATGATTCTGTAAAGAGAAGAATGGTACTGCCTGATGATAACGAAGAGAGTGAAGAGAATAATGCAGAAGAAAAGGAATTTGTCAATCCTGAGATACCAAGCGAAGAGAATGAAATTGATAAAACTGAAATCTTTAATCTACAGCCAGTGATAAAGGAAGATGAAAATCTTCCAACTCCTCATAGCAAGAGTATTGCTGAGAAATTACTCGAAGCCAATCAGGGTCGTTTGAGTCAGCCAACCAAAGCTGTTGCTGTTAATGCGCCTGCTTCAGAGTCAACTGATGCTTTATCATCACTTGAAACTCTCTCTGCCTCCTATGATTACATCAGCTCCATTGATTGCATCACTCGCCGCATCTCGGACTATACGATGATACCTGATGAAGACGTTTCTCCCGTCTTTTCCTCTGACTCATCGCATATTATACATAATTTGGAGAGCGTAAGGGGTTCCTGTTATCAAGAGTTTGGCAACTACTGCCAATCAAACAAACTTCTCCATACACAAACTCAGACCTTCTCAACTGATTTTTTGCATTTTCAATGTCGAAGAGCATACAAGATTCATCGCTTCGAATATGAATTGTCTTGCTTTAATGATCAATCTCTAAATCAGCGTTTAGTATACAGTGAGTCATTACCTTACTTCCATCTCATCGGGTCATCATCGATCATATACGAGGAAAAAGAGAAAGAGTTTCAGCGAATCTTAGATGCTGAGAAGAAAGCGTCGAGTCGAAGTCGTCGATTGCAATCGAATAATACTCCTATTAATGAAGGTCCTTCTTATCAATACGTGAAAGAGAGAACACATCTCGAAGAAGAAAGCTTCAAGGGACTTCTCGAACACTTCTATGATCATCTGAAGATGAAAGAGAAAATACAAGATTAGAGAAGTAATACTGATGAAATGATCTTTTTTTAAAATTTAAATTGTTTTTAAGATGTATTTCTTTTCATTTAACTCAAACATTTTCTCTTCTCTTCATCTCTCTAAAAGAATGATGGATCGCGATCATCTGAAGAGTTCTTGTCCTTTGTAAATGGAAACAGTGGAGAAGAGACCAATGCGAGGTACTGCAGTCGCATTTGAATTGGTGTAGATGTAACGTCGTTCCAACATCTTCCCTGTGCCTGATGGTGCTCGACGAATAAAACGAGAAATATTCCCATAGACCGAACAATCCAACTAGACGAGAAAGTAACAAGACTATGATAAGAGAGGAAACAATATGATCTCAGTCATAACACTTACACAATACAATTGATTTTCATCACCCTTTACTTGTTCCTCTGCTTCTTTTTCTTTCTCTTCGTTCTCTCGAATTTGACTTGGAAAGCATTCAATGGTTTGAATGGGGCGCGGCTCGAAGTGTGGGAGTACGAACTGGTAAGGAAGGGGATTGTCAGGTTTCTTCACTGATAAAAACAAGGAATTAGACCGGATAAATCAGAGGAGGATAAGTCTCACCTATTTGTCCATTGATCTCGCAGATGAATGTGTTCGGCTCCGCGTTCTCAAGCAACCTCACTCCCCACTGATGACGAGGGTCGTTCGCTACTCGAAATAACTCCAATCTCCTATTTAGACCATTGCTAACCACACGGTTTGAGCATCGCCTAGTATCCATTGGCACAATGAGTGAGAGATAAGTCGCGGTAGAGAAAGAGAGATGATGTCACACTGACCTAAAGGAACAATCACAGCGAAGATTACACTCAACAATCCTCTCCGAGACATCAGACGAGGAGGAAGATGAATTTAATAAGCTACCTTTTAATGAATAGCTTTTCCCACTCTTCTTTAGACAAGCACATTTCTCTGGATCGTCACAGAGATCAGTGCACTGACAACAAGGCAGGTCAGACACGTCACGCTCATTCAACGCAAAGTCATCAGAATCAATATTCTCAGTAATATAAGTAAAATCTTGTAAAGGATTCAAATCATCAATCTGGTTTTCACAATGAATGGGGATCTTCTCCTTCCCTCGAGTGAAGTCAGAGGGAAGAGAGGAATCCTTCTTTCTATCCTCCTTCTCCCTCTCTGAGCGATGCTTGCGACAAACGAAGTTATTTGAAGTATAGCGTGATAATCTGAAGCCGTGTTTTACTGCACAGGGAAGATGCATCACAACACTACATGAAGGTACAAAGCATCCGATTGTGGCGCCACCCATCTTACACTCAGAGCACTTCAACCCTCTACCTCGATTAATCTCCTTAGAAACACCTTTCCAGACTCGCTCGGCAGTAAACCAAGCACGTGGACATGTGGCAGCGCAAAAGAAGTGAACAAAAATTCTCCTCGAGCCATAGCCCATCAAGGAATAGCGAGACACCCATATTCCATCAACATCAGCTTCAGGACGATCGGTCTCCTCTGATTCATCTTTTTCGGTACCAATAAGTTCCCGTTTTAATAATACACCAAACAAATGCCCTTGTTTGCAGAGAGCACAAGTATCGGTAGCAATATCTATCTCTTTCTCTTGATCGAACTTATCATCTGGATAATCTTCAGCTGTACCAGTATCTTTGCGGACTCTCTTATTACTTTTCGAATTTCCCAAAGTCTTTCTCTTCATTGTTACCACCTCAAGATTCTCAAAATTCAAAGGAATTCGAGTGATAGATTTGAATGAATTTTGGCCAGAATTGATATTCGTACTTTTACGAATAGTTATTTCACGAAATTAGAAGTCGACTCATATTTATTTGGGGCGACTCTTCTAGCTTCAATCAAACAAATGATGTTTACAGTGACCTTCTCCCTCTCAATCCTTTCATTGTGTCTGGCAAGAAGCTTTTTGATTGAGGAACTTTCTACAGTTAGTCAAGGTGTAACCGGTCGCGATCTGAAAGTGCGCAGCAATCAGCAGAACACGTCGACCATCGCTGGCATCTTGGATACTTGCTACTACTTCCTCGACCTTCATCTATGCGAGGGAGAGAAATGGGGCAAACCGTACCATTTCTATCGTCCTTCGATTGATAAGTATAGTGCAGACCAATGGCTTTGGGACAGCGGCGCTCATATGATCGTGTGGTCTCACCGCAATGTTACCAACTCCATCCTCGACCTCCGCACGATGCTGCTGTTCCAACAACCCGATGGCCGCATCCCAGAGCAGATATACTGGCAAGATCGCACAGAACATGAGGAAAAGGCAATCCTTCGACAATACTCCAACACACAGTTCAATGACATCACTCAGATGCCCGTACTGCCATACTCCCTCCGTGCCATCTATAATAAAACGCACGACAAAGAAGTATTACAAGAGTTCTTGCATCCACTTGTCAACTACTTCCAGTGGTGGCGTGATGTGCGTGACACGGGTGACGGCCTCGTCTACGTCATTCACAACTGGGAGAGCGGCCTTGACGCGTCGCCCGCCTACGATCCCGCCTTCCACCTGTATATCACAGAACTCAATGAAACGGCGTATCTTAAGGAGTACTCTAAGTTTAAGGAGCTGATTCAGACCTATCGCGTCATTTATGATTGGAATATGACCGCCATTCTTGGTCGCGACAAAGCACCCAACGATCCGACAAGTCGTTGGGACACCTGGTTTAAAGTAAAAGACTTGGCAGTAAACTGTGTGTATGCTTCTGGTTGGAAGATTCTCTCTGACCTCGCTGCTGAACTCGGTGATGATGTCACTGCGAAAAGATGTCTCAAAGAATTCTATCTCACGTCAGAAGCCATCGTGCAGAAGATGTTCATAACAGAACAAGGGCACTACAACTCATTGTATGTGGACTCTGACGGTTTGGAAAAGACTTCAATTGCGAACACTGTTCAGAACCTCTTTCCTCTTCTTTTAGGCGATGCACTACCCTCAGAACATCGTGATATCATCCTTGCTCACATCCAGGACGAGAAGAAGTTCAATGCAACTTTTATGCTTCCTACAGTGGCGATGGATGACGCCCAGTTTTCTGCGACCTTCCCTGTGAATTTGATGTGGCGAGGACCCGTTTGGGGATTCACTAACTGGTTCGTGCTTGAGGGACTTGCTCTACACCAGCGATTAGATCTACAGGTATAATCACTCTTCACGTGTCATCTCTCTGACGTATTGTATCTAGAGTGAAATCCTCTCGAAGTGGATTGACCTTGTTAAGACCTCTGGTATCTGGGAGCACTACAATCCTCTCACAGCAGAGCACTATGGCCCCGAGGGATTGGGCATGTCCACACTGATTTGTGACTATATTTATCGCTATGATCTTCACGATTCCGCACATTAGACTATTGGACCTCGCGGCTTATTGCTGTTAGTGATTTGTAACATTTGGGATTCAAAAGATTGGTATTGATGTTTCGATTTTTATTTTTATTATGTTGTAGTTATGTCATTGGTTTGTATAACTCACGTTGTTAAATTAAGATAACGAATTGCTTGCAGATTCTTTGTTCCTTTAAAAATCACCTTTTCTTTGGAAAAAACCGCGATCTGATCGGTTGCCTGGTCACGACCAGGCGACGTTTGTGGAATATCCTTCTTCGGGCTTATTTGAAGAATCAAGCTCAACAACAAAGACACTGTCATAGAGGATTGAACAGCATTTACAACCAGAAGTAAGTCTAGAGACATCATGGGTAATAATAGAGTGCCTTGATCTTTTATAATAAAAAAGTTGGTAAAAGCTTACCGCTTAGGAGGGAGGCGCCTTATCCATTAGGCCACGTGGGCACAGAGCGAACCCAAGGGGGGACTCGAACCCCCAATCTCCTCCTGCATCCGCGACCATTAGCCTTTCAGCTAACGTGATCATCGGCCGCGAAAATTAACCGAATATGAAGTAAATATTCTTTTTCCTTACTCTTTTTGTGTTGAAGTGAGTTACAATGAAGTCGACACAGAAGTATGATCTTGAGAAACAGTTCAATAGAATTGTTTTCATTCTTCTCACTGCACTTATTTTATGGGGTTGTGCATTGAATTCGAAGGGAGTTAAGTACTCAAAAGTTTATCTCAAGGAGAATCTGCCGAAACCTTTCAAGAACTGCTTCTCTCAAAACTCCAATGGTTTTAAGAATTCACTGTTAGTGGGACTCAATTTGCCTGATTCTTATATGTGTTGCAATTCTTCGAGGAAGGATGATCTCCTATGTGTTAGTAGCAATGACAAGATTGTGAAATGGTTATCGAGCTCATGGGCCTGGATTATTCCATTCTTCCCTTTACTTTTAACCTTATTTGCAGAGGGATTGGAGTATTGTTTTCCGTCAATCTTTCACACCTATCCTCCCCCAGCAGCTTTGGCGAATCAACAGAACAATGACGAGAACAAAGAATTCATCAATCCTCTCTTCGCACTGTTGAAGGAGAACAACACTCATCGCTTCTACTCCATCCTCTTGAAAGCTTTATTTCGAGCATTGTGTTACTTCTTGATTATCTTAGTTCGAGCTGTAAGTTCTCTAATAAATGTTTCTTATGTTGTTAGTATTATGTCCTTATTGTAGTATCTTCTGTACCTCGGACCTCTTAAAATCGTTGAATACCTCGTTGATCACAGCTGGATCGACAATTCATCCAAGTGTTGGTGTCCTGAGCTCGTTTCACATAAAAAGTAAGTTCTCTTGAGTTCTTTTAAGATCTTTTTCATCTCTCTATATGATCAGATGTCAGCTCACCTTCGATTACTCGGATCACGTTGTACTCTGTGTTGTACAATATATCTTCCCAACATTATTAGAAATCAATTATCTTCTTTATAATAAATTAATCTCATCCCCACAGCCAATAAACCCTTCATCGAATACAATCGTCAATGCCAACACATCCTATTACTTCTCCTTGCAACGAAGCTTTAACTGGAGAAGTATCTATATCATCCCATTCTTATACTGTTTAGCCTTTATCTTCATTAATTTCCGCCTGCTTTTCTTTACAACTCTATTCTTTCATACTCCTCTAGAGAATATTGTTGGTTTTATCATTGCTTATGCCTTCAGCTTCTTTTGGTTGTTTTCTTCGAAGGGTCTGATGTTTTGGCTCACAGTAACAAATTAATAATAGAAGGTTGAAGCTACAATATTATCTTATCTAATTCTATTAAGTGATTAGCAACTACACATATTGAAAATTCATAGTCAATCAGATGAGAACTCAACATTATAACCCAATGCGCTACCAACAGCTTTCGCTTTCAACAAAACTTCCTCCATTTCCTAATACACCAGAGTTAGACCTCCAATAATAAAGCAGGTTCAAAGCAGTAGATCTCACCTCCTTCGGATTTGATTGAGCAACGATAGCTCCACCAGCGCCAATAGTAATCTGATCGCCATTCAAAACAGCAGTTCGAATGATAATGTTCAAATCTGCGACCCCATTACTGCCAATAAATCCCATAGTTCCGGAGTATATGCCTCTCGGCTGTTGTTCTAATTCCTCTATTATCTCCATAGTGCGAAGTTTCGGTGCACCTGTCATAGAACCACCAGGGAAAGTATGCACGATAGCATCTATAATATTATAGTTTGATGATAAATTTCCTTGAATTGTACTAACTAATTGATGAACAGTAGCATAAGATTCAACATTCATTAATGACGGCACAGTGACTGTCCCTACTTCACACACTCGTCCTAAATCATTACGAACTAAATCAACAATCATTAGGTTTTCAGCTTGACTCTTCTCATCCTGTTGTAACCGTAATGCTAATTGATGATCATGAAGAGGATCGGTGAGATCTCTTTTCGAAGTTCCTTTGATTGGTTTAGATGAAATTATCTTATCCTAGAGGTGAAGAAGAGATGTTAAAGAATGTCAGCAGTTGTTTCAAAGGAATAATACCTTCGTTAGTTTGAGATATTGTTCTGGTGAAGTGCAACAAACAGCAAATTGATCCGAGGAAAGATAAGCAGAGTATGGAGCAGGATTAAATTCTCGAAGCTTGCGATAGATCTCTAAAGGGTTACACGAGGAGTTGCGGTCGGAAGGAGAAGCAGTTCCATGAAATTGAACCGTTAAACACACTTCATATGTTTCTCCTTCTTTGATATATTCCAAACACTTTACAATATCTTCTTCATACTGCTTACTTGACTTTCGAGCAAATAAAGTAGGTCTTCGTGCTGGCTTCGCATCAATCTGCTTCTCTTCGTAATTTTGAACTTTCTGCAGGTCTATCGCCTTCATCAATCGCTCTTTTAACTCCTCTCCTTCTTTGAAAACAGTATCGCGTATGTCTTTCTCGCCGTTAGAAGTCTTTTGGAACGAAACAATGTAAAATTTCCTCTCTTGGTGTTGATATGCAATATATCTCGATGGAGACAACAAGAATGTTAAAGGAACTGACGCTGTTCCACGATTGCTTCCATTAAAATGTTGTAAAAGTTGAAAGTCTTCTTTTTCAATCTTTTGACGGAGACCATTTTGATTGGACAGGATGTGAGCGATTTCCTTCCCCAGTTCATATCCAAAATAACCGAAATACCCGTCTATGAAAGGAAGAGAACTCGTTCCTTCCTTGTTAATGTATTCGATAGAATACAAAGGATCTCTCTTCAACTGCTCATTCAAATAAGAAAGAATATGATCGCTGGTCACTTTTTCTTTACCATCTCCGAAGGTTAGTTTCGTCCCGGTGGTGTAATTCGAGTATTGGAGGGAGTATGCCGACGGAGTGTCGATCGCCATAAAGTAGCTGGTGCGAGAAACTTGCTTTTGTTGATCAGTAGGTCCAAATGTCTCTGAATCAAGCCAAAGCACAGTATCATTAGGGTGGTGTAATTTAGAAAAGAGTTCGGTCATATTGAATAAAGATCCAGCTTCATTCACGTCAACTGTCTCGATGTATACATACTTCTTCCAACTTTGAGGCTCTACGTTTTCGGGGCACTTGGAATTAAAAAAAGAGATAGGTTTAAAGCTTTGACGACGAGAGGAATCCAATTCTTTCGGTTGTTTTGTGAGGTAATAATCTATTGTTAAACGATGAAAATTCTTAAAAATCATTTTACCGTACTCTGTACTAACGCTTTCAGGATGAAACTGAACTCCATATTGTGGTCTAGTAGTATGTTCAACCCCCATGAGTAAACTGTCTGAGGTCCAAGCCGTGGGTAGTAAAGGCGAGGAGGAGGGGAGTTGATCTACTAACAACGAATGATATCGAACCACTTCAAACCCATTTGGAATATTTTCGAATAAACCTTTGCCATTATGAAAGATTCTTGACTTTCTCCCATGCATCGGTGTGGGGGCTTTAATCACCTTTCCTCCGTATAACCAACCCATGCCCTGATGTCCTAAACAAACTCCTAATAGCGGCATATTACCTTGTTCGATCGCAGCCTTACATAGCCCAAAGTCATTAGAATTTTCTGGTCGACCTGGTCCAGGTGATATTATAATATTATCAAAATCTGGGAGGTTTTGCAGCATCTCAGGCCACGAAGAAAAGGCATTATTATGAATGACGATGGGCTCTATCCCGTTAATTTCAGCCACTTGTTGCCATATATTATAAGTATAAGAATCATAATTATCAATAAGCAAAGTTTGAATAGGTCGATTAACAGTCAAAGAGGAAAGTACATAGGTGAGAATACAACGAATCTCAACCAAGCAAAGTAAAAACACGAATCTATCAACTAAATACATCCTTCCAAGCCAACTTCCGCTTTTAAATTCATATAATGGTTAATTTTGTGTCTAAATATATGCTTAAAACGAGTAAGATGGCAACATCCTAGACAAATACCTCATGTAAAGAACTTCTACTTACTCACTTGGAAATACAGGGTGTATGTGCGTGTGTAATTTTACGAACCGTTTTCGACTTGTACCGTTTTTAAACTGAAGTTTTGAAAATCTCTAATTTTATTAAAGCGCAACCTTATTATCCTCAACTGAAGGTTAACTTATTCTGATAGCAGCATATCAACAAACATGATTCGAAGAGTCGTTTTAACACCAGCAAGATTGGCTATCAATCATCAGAAAACCGCTGTCAGAGCACTTTCATCCTCAAAGACGGAAACATATACCGAGCGCCAAGCAAAGAAAGGTCGCCCAGTCTCCCCTCACGTCACCATCTACAAATTCCCTCTTGCAGCTCTTTCATCAATCACCAACCGTATCACAGGAGTAATTTTATCAGGAGGTAAGTGGTAACGAGCACTTCAGAGCATTTTTTCATGTTTTGTAGGTTTGACTGCTATCGGAGGTTTGCATTTAATTGGTTGTGATGTTCCAAGCTTAATGGCCACTATTGGCAGCATAACCGCTGTTGGAACAATTGCTAAATTCGGAGTTGCTTTTCCTTTGGTCTTTCATTATGGTGGTGGAGTTCGTCACTTATTATGGGATCGCAATCCTGCTCTATTAGAGAACGAGAAAGTCGAACAAGCCTCCAAAGTATTAATTGGTAGCTCTGTTGCCGTTAGCGCTGTCATCGCACTCCTCTAAAAGCTTAGTACCCTCAAGTCTCTTCATCCCTATAGTGTAAATGATAAAAATATTAAAACTCATTTTAATTGGCGAATGAATTTGTTTCATTGAGATACCCTATTACAACTTCATAAAAAGATTTCCGCTGCAATGAAACAAAAAGAAATTCCAAACAAAAACACACATGTGCAGTCTCTGTCTCGTTGCAGAGCGAGAAGGACGTGAGATTGTGAATAGTCCTTCACCTATTATCGATGATGAACTGGATTCATCTCCAAGTCTGAACCCTGATTTGTGGTATTCCCTCCTTCTACTAATCGCTTCCTACATGTTGGACATGAAGCATTTACCCTTAACCATTCGTCGACACACTAACATAATAGCTTTGACCTCAAACAATTCAACAACTGAGTAAACAAAGTCCTTACCTGCTGATGAAACATGTGCTGACAATTCAACAATTTCGCTGTTTCACCCTCTACAAACTCACTTAAGCATATTGGACATGTATTATCTTGTCCGGTTCTCTCTTGATTTGGTCCTATGGTAATCACAGGGATTGTGTCGATTACTTGTTGTGGGGCTCCCTAAAATAGTTTAAAGGCTCAGAAAAGGGGGGAAAGAAGTTAAAAAAAAAAAAAAAAGAAAAACGTACCACAACAGTTCGAGGATCTTGTAGTCTGGCTAATATTCGTATTAGACAAGGCATACAAAAACAAAACACTGGTATTAATAAAATTGCTATAATACATGGTAAACAAATTTGAACATAATTAATTATTAACATTGATAAACATAAATTATATACAGGTGAATGTCCAGGATGTGAACATGAATTATCATCATCACCAAATAACCACATATTACCAACAACAAACCATATTAAACCAAATGCATCAACTGTATTTCGTATATTAATTGCTCGGACATGATAATCTGGATGATCTCTTAACCAATTTCTAAAATATTGAATACTGAAAATAATACAGCTATAGGCGAATAAACGTAATGCTGAGATGACTGCCCACCATTTCCATCGAGATGTATGTGCAAAATCACAAACATTGTCATTGTTCCATTGTAAAGGAAGAATAATTAAAGCTGCAAGTACTTGTGGAATATTAATAATAAAAATTAATGCTATAGTTGCCCAAGAGGTCGCAACTTCGTTGAATCGAACATTTACAACTCCTTCGTTGTTGTTGTTATTGTTGTTCCCTCGATCCCGCTAAAAGAGGCTATTAGAAATTAGAGTGGGCATAGGAAAGAAGCTTACAGGGGCAACTAAAGGAGCCTGTTCCGCGGTCGGAACTTGATGATAACCTCCGAGTTCTTGAGCTTGAAGCCTTCTCGCAAAAGCTTCGTCCGACTCCATCATACTTTATAACCAGAGAAAAGAGAAAGCAAAGGATGAAATTAAAAATTCCCTTTAAAAGATTGAAAACATGCTATAATCCAGAATAGATGTTGCGCGTATGGTGATGGGAAGCAACTTCGTTCCTTTGGTGTGTTTTTTATGATGGAGTTTAGCGGTTATGGGGTGTGCAATTGTGCAAAACCCCCATTTTTGTTTTCGGGGATTACTTTACAGTAGTTTTAAATTAGAACAAATGCGGATTGAGTCGACAGGAGGTGGGTACTATTTAGACAAACTTGGTAAAGAATCTCCTAGTGGGACTGACGCTATCTTAGAATCAGAAAGTACGATGACATCTGCCATAGTAAAATTCATATTAACGAAAGTATCCCAGTCATTAAAACCTCTTTTTTTCCCATTATCAACGTAAAAAATTTGCTTACCGTTTTGCCCTTGTATTGGCTTCCCTTGCCAAACTTTTAATTGTTCTTCTGTAACCATTTGTTCAGGTAGATAATGAGTTAATAGATCTGTATGCCCTCCACGTCGATTCATATTTCTCATATAATGATTCGGATCATTCCGCACTGGCATATGTACAGCTTTAAATCTACCTCCATAATTCCTAAAATCAGCTCCACCAAGACGATATTTAAATTTATCTCCTAAACGTATCACTAATTCTCTCGCAGTACCTGTTAGCATAGATGGACCTGTTGCACAACCTATAATTTCCCATGCATGTGCAGTATTTAATGAACGTAATACTGAATCACGTTTATATTCTTGTATAATAATTTCAACTAAATTTTTCAACATTTCTTCGAGAAAAATATTTCTTGCTGATGCCATAAAAGCCCAATTTAATAAGATTTTACCATGAAATATACTATCTGATTTCCTTGAATTATCTTGAAATGTATAAAAATCGGACAAATGATATCTTGGAATATAACAACGATTTCCATTAAATCCATTCTTCTCAAAGGCTAGTATTAGTGTATCATCTGGTTGAATGATTTCATCTAAAGGAGTACCAATATCACTATCATCATCTATATAAGCACCTCCATAGGTCCAAATTACAGCATATCTCCAGATATCAGCCTTTGCAGCAGCGGCAATAGGGTGAATCATGTGATATGCCCAGAGAACTGAAGTTCCAGCAAAAGTTTTATTCATGAATTCATCTTTCATCTTGTTAGAAGAAACATGAATATCCCATCCTTTATTTCTTTCGAATAAGGCAGGTAATTGATAATTTAAATCTCCTAATTCCCTCACTGCCATCCACAAATGCTTTGAGATATGTTTTGTTGTAGAAGTATTTCCAAGCACTGGGGACGGCGGATTGGGTGGTAACAATGGTAAATCCCAAGGTTTTAATTCTTTAGTAATATCATGCTCAGTTCGAACAAGAGTAGAGTAGAAAATAAAGAGGAATATTGAAAAATGCCAAAACATCACGAAATTATTAGAAACTGAATGCCCTGTACGGTTTCGTTCAATAGAAAACGATCGTGTTTAATTTCTTGGGTTTGCTTTGTCTTGTTGGTTGGTTGGTCAACATTACAGAATAACCAGACATGATGTCACTGAGGTATTGCACGATTGCAAGAAATGTTGCTTCTAAATATCGTTTTGCTTCATCTCGAGGATATTCCTTGACCCAACGATCTTTATCCTCTCAGGATTATATCCCAAAACCTTTACGAGAAACGGTAACAATCCAAACTGAAGCGGAAGACTATTTGATTACTCAAACGGATCCTTTCAATCATATATCCAAGAATTTCCATCCAGCAATTGTTCGAGCGTTTAAGGAAGCACGATCAATAAGACAGCCTTCTAATCAGTTCAAGGCTTTGTTCTCCTCTACTGAGACAGCTTTACTAGATATCAATCGTGCTCTTAACTCTAAACGTAATTGGACAATTGTTAGAGCTAGTCGTGAATTATCTAGCGCCTCGAGAGCGAGTACCTATGTCCAAAGAGTTATCCCAGGTCTTTTAAAGAGTCGACGAAGCGAAGAAGAGATCAAAGGAATTCTCGCCTTATTAAACTTTTTCATTCCACCATCGAAAGAATTATGGTTACATCTTGATCAATACCTTGTTAATCATTACCTATTACCAGAATCTAAGCTCGGGACTGACGTTGCGTCTACCAGTAATGAACTCACAGTTTCCGCCGACCCGACTGTGGGCATCCTACAGCCAGATAAGATTGAACTCGGTCTTTTAGCGTCTTATCTCTTCCATAATATTTGTCAATATAATAATTATGATCCAGATGAATTTCAAGTACCCAAACTTACAATGATTCACTTCCTTAAAACAAAGTCTTATTTAGAGAATAGAAAGAAGATTAATCCTTTCCAATATAACTTACCATTCTTTACTGAAGCTGCTTTTGATTCCTTTGGGCGAAAACCTGAAGTAATTGATTCTAAATCTATTGAATTACTCTCCTTACAGATTCATTTATTCAGTGAAATTAATCCTAAAAAGAAGAATAATTACACACAGTCTTTTCACTCCACAAGAACGAAAGAAGGAATTCCTCCATCAGACCAGCTGTCAGAAGGAAGAAAGGCTCCTGCATCATTTCTTCAATCAGATTTCTTACCTGGTGCAAATATATTAATAAGAAATCATCCAAAATCACAATTAATCAAGTTAGAACAAGATCTATCAGATCATACTTTACAAATACTTTCATCCATTAATCATCCAATTAAATTAAATTCATTACAATTTATATGGCAATCATTAAATCGATTAAATGATGTTTATAATCGCTATCCAATTTATCGTCGTTTACATCAAGAAATACAGAAAACAATATTAATTGATCCTTTTCAAATTATACATCGTGAAGAACTAATATGTTCATTATTTGAATCAATGATTGAAAGTAATTTAAAAAGTATGATGTTAATATCGACAATTTATGATGTTTTATCAACCTATGGTATGGATTATGAAAGATATGGTTTACGTATGTTTAATGCACTAAATGCCTTAGAATGTATACAATATGCACCCAATATTATTGGTATGATGATACATAATAGTGATATTAATTTAGGGAAGGTTTTCCAACAAATTGCAAAGAATGGAAGTTTAAGAATCTCCAATCAAGGTAAAAGTCAAATTTATTCCATGTTAAGTAAAAATCCTGCTTTACATTCTTCAACAACTGAAAGCTTGACTAACACCGAAGAAAGTACTACTTCATCATCCTTCATGAACCAGGAAACAGTTCTTGCTCTAGAGAAGGAGGGATTAAGTTTCGAGAAAGATCATGTTCTTGGATATAAGTTGAGCAATGATCTTGCGATTGCTTTATTCTGTTTTAACCGTGATCAACCAAGTTCTCCTCATTTTCAGATCTTGGAGAAGTTAGAAACAGCTCTATATGAGTCAGAGTACTTCCAAAAAAAGATGGGACCTGCTGAAGCAGTGCGATTGATTCGATGTTATGCATTTACGACCCGACGCCCAACAATCCTTTTCAATGCATTAGTTGATCGTATTGTACCGAACTTTGTTGATTTGGATCGCAATCAATTAGCAACTCTCCTATGGTCATTTGCTCGGCTAAATTATCTCCCAACTCATATAAAGCTTGGAGGTTCTAATCTATTAGATCAGATTGTTTGGAAATATTTCAAATTAGTGAAGAATTCAAGTAAAAACTTTGATGTCAACTTCTTGCGAACATTTTGGTCATTAGCAGTGTTAGAGAAGTTAACTTTAGAAAGATATACTGAATATGAGGCAACATTAATAAACTTTTATGAAACGCGTCACTCACATAATGAGAAGATAATGTCCTTCCAGATGTTAACTCAAATTTACAATGAACTATTATTAAAGCATCTCGAAGAGTCAAAGGAATTGTTTAAAACTGAAGATGTTGTAGGAAATATTCACCTCCCACCTCCAACTTCAGAAAAGATTCCTTCGATAGAGAAAGAAAAGGAAAGAGCCATTCACAAAGAGAATGAATCGAATGACACGAAGCGAAAGATATATTTGGATGAAGATGAACTAGAGTTAGCAACATCCGGAAAAATCACGAAGCAACCTGTTGAACTTTTATTTACAATCCCTGTTCCTCCTAGTCTCCAAAGATTAGAGAAATTCCTAGAAAAGACTCATAAAGCCTTTAGAAAGTTAAAAGATGAGAATGCCTCCTCGGATCTACATCGTAACATATCAAAGGTCTTACTTCTAAAGAAAATACCTCATGAAAACGAGATCCTATTGCCAAACTATTATGTTGTTGATATCTTCATCCCAATTCATGATATTTCTTCTCCTGAGATGAAGCATCAATATCCTTGGAGTGAAGCATTAAAGAACAACAAAAAACAGAAGAAAGGAATTGTAATAGAGGTTGATGGCCCTACTCACTTCGAATCATATGCAAAGGTTAGTTAAATCTTATCGTATTTGTTGTCTCTCTAGAATCACTCATCTATCTTGTAGGAACGCACTGGACCTTCTGTCATGAAACGACGTCATATAGAGGCAGCTGGGTATTATTTTGTCTCAATTCCTCATACTATCTTCCACGGTATTTCTGATGAGGAAAGATATCAGTTCATCGTGAGTCGTGTAACTTCGGCTATCACTGGCGAGACGGAGGCTACTGTAACTCCTATTGCGCCATAGTAAGAGTATTCCGAAGCACTATAGCTGGAAGGTATTAACAGAATCGAAGATTTAAAACTCGGCATCGTAAGGTAGACCTCACGCTCAGGCCAATGACTAAAAGAAACATAGGTTCATTTGGTGCTCGATTGTTTGAGAGCGACGAACGTCGATTAAATTTACATCAAGGAAAATAAAAGATAAAGATCAAATAAAATACCTCACTACGCAAGCGACTCTACTTTCGAAACCTTCTTAATTTACTAGTATTATTCGATGTTGTCGCATTTGCTGTAGATGAAGCACGCATTGTTTCTTCTGTAACAACATCTGAACCAAAGAGAAATTCATCTTCCTCTGGTGCCTTGAGCCAAAGGAAAGCATCCATCGAGCCAAGAAAGAACTGACGTATAGCAAATATTTCCATGGAAGCTACATTATGTAAATTTGTCGAAACAACAGAAGAACCTGATTGAATCGTCTCAGCGATCGATCGAACTCCTAATCTAATTCGATCATCACGAATATTGGTTAGATCTTGAATTAATGCTGCAACACGCTCTGATTGATCAATATCCTCCTTGCAATAGGTTAAAAATAGGTTAGATAATTCAATAAACTGGAAAGGTAATATACTTAAACTTCTTTGATGTTCTGATCCTTCTTCTTTGACTAATTTCTCTAAGCATGCCACCGTCAGCCAATCAGGTACACGAATCTTACATCTTCCGCGTTTCCTTAAAGATATCGCAAACCATAATGGAACTTCAATTGGTAAACCACTAATGATCGGGCCGATAGTATAACTAATGAAAAGGAAAGGTGGATGATTGAAAAGAGGAGTAATTTCAACAAAGATTTCTTCAGCACCAAACTCTAAATATGATAATGGAAAATTTGGAATTGTTTCTTCCATTTACTACTAAAATGATTCCGATGAAGGCAAAAGTAATTTAAATTTAAATCCATCTCCTTATTTTACACTGCTATTAATAGTATCTAAAAGAGGTTTTGTGAAAAAATGTCACGAAGACAAGCAAAGCAAAGTGATTTTGATAGTATGGTAGAAGACTTCATCAAACAAGAAGCTTCCATACCCGATGCATGTATTGATGCGATTGAAACTTTAACACGATCGAACTATGACCTTTCCAATCTGTATCTCTATCGTAATGAAGAAGAATATCAAGAGAAATTACGTGTTGAAAATCGATGTAAAACTATAGAGAGTATTTTAAGTAATTCATCTTATTTAATGAATCTTAGTTTTGCTATCAAAGGTTTGATTCAGACTATTGAAGCTGAAGACACGCCGAAGAGAGGAAATGCCCTAAAGCTCATAGAAACAAGGAAACTTTTCTCGACTTTACTATCTGTGCTACCTGCAATATCAGAGAGTATCGATGAAGAAGACGAAGAAGATAACGAAGAGGAGGCGGAGGCAAAGGAGAGCGAAGAATCTGAAGAAGTGAAACAACTCAAACAATATTATTCTGAAGTCTTTGCATTTTTGAATTTGCTCATCTCAAAAGAGTTGTTCTTCGCTGTTCCAGTGGCTTTCTTTGAGGTTCAGTCAAGTCAAATACATGACGTTTTCGAAGTTCTTCAAAGTGTATTGTACCAAGAGAGGTGAGGTTTTATTATTTCTGTTTTGAGTATTCATAATTTATTGAATGTCTTAGATTAGTAGAGAAAATTCTTAACTTTATTTTACTTTCGTCTCGTGTTTCAGAGATGAATCGATCGAAATACCGAGAAGCGATTGGTCAAAATAATACTATCTTAGAAAGATTAGCTAAAATACACAATGATGATTCTACCATTAGTTCTGCTTTAAATGCTATTTACTCTACATTACTAAAATAGTAAATAGCACACCTTTCTAATCTCTCTAATCAATGATTTGTGATTTTTATGCTTTTTCTTGGAAAACTCGGCGATCTGTGTGTCCGACCTTTTGTGCAAATGCAAAATTATGTTGAATTTGATTGTTTTGGTTTTGTTGCTCTTGAATCCAGTAACAATTGCACATGAGACGCTTTGCAAGACTCCTGACCATGATCGTGTAAGCTATGCTTACTATGATCAGGCAGAAACTCTTTGGAATGAAACGAAATTTGAAGATTCTCTTCCATTCTTTCGAGCTGCAACACGTCTCTGTCCTGAATCTTCTTTGTTCTGGTGGAAACTTGGAATTGCCGAATGGAAGCAACGAATATATGGAAAAGCAACAACTAGATTTGAACGATTGAGAGAAAGAGGTACTATCAGTGAAACTTTTCCTTATCCTGATGATTATGAGGAACAATCGTCACCTCCTGAATCCTTGAAAGAAGTACTGTCACCCTCAAATTCTATCACCTTTCCTCCACTGACTGAGAAATCTGAAGTCAATCTAGAAAATCTCGGTGATGAAGATTATCCTTTCGTTGTTCGAAACTTCTTACAGCTTCAATACCTGGTAGATAGTAATCACACACTAACAGAGCTATTACAAGCTTTTCCTCATGCTCGAACTGAGTTCTATCCTCAAAATATGCTTTCTAAGCCAACTAGAGTCTTTAAGCGGTCATTGAAAGAAGCATTAGAGTTCTTTTACTATCCAGAAGGAGCTTATACCGCTGTCGATATAAGTGAACCAGGAACCTACATTCAATGGAATTTAAACTTCAATACCTTTCAAATTCTCTTAGCGCAGTATGCAGGTTTAGAAATTACAGAAGGAAGTCTAAAGAATGATTTATTCGCTTATATGGCCAATCTTATTGGAAACCTTCAATCAGAGCAAGAAAATGCAAGATACACCTCAGAACTACTTAAGTATATTACTGCAGTTCAATCAAGTGGAGAAAACGAAAAAAAGAATTTATTTGAACTCTTTGCCCAGCAAACTCATTGGTACATGATGCTTATTGGGGAGGAGAAAGCAGGAATGTTCCATCACATTGATAACCTCCCTATAGCATCTTGGCAAATCCAGCTTGCAGGAAAGAAGAAATGGGTACTATGTCGACCTAATTTCTCACTAACTTCAGTTCCATCGAAAGAAGAATTATTTTTTGAGGCCGAAGAAAGGTGTAGAGAAGTGATTCTACATCAAGGAGATTTATTATTTTATCCCAAATACTACTCGCATGAGACACATTGCTTGTCCACTCCAACCCTATCCATTAGTGGGACTTTGATTCCACATAGAGATTATCCAATATTCAATCGTTTCATTTGTGACGAATGTGATAAGAATGAAGTAGGTTATCAATTTCATAGCGACTTTTGTCGTCTCATATCACCTTCCTGCCCACAAAAAATTCCTTTCGAAGTTAAAGAAGTCGAAACGATTGAACACAGACAAGATGAAACTTTTCTACACATAGAATTGTGAGTTTGGAGAGATTATGGGGATGTTGAATTGAAGATAATAAAGTATTTGTATTTTTCTCACACTGTATGCAATTACAACTACCAAGGAATTCTTTCAAAAATTCCAATAAAATGAAAGGAAATCCAAGTTTCCTGAGACATTTTCTCTTATCCTGCCCAGACTTCTTCGCCCACCCACACTATGTGAAGGTGGGCGTGAAGTACCGATCTTGTCAATCAATCATTAACGAGAGAAGAGGCGTGGAACTTTGCTTTCCTTCATAGCCATTTGCTTGAACTTTCATTTGATAAGAATTTTATTTCATTCCTTTGGATTGGTTTATGAGACATTCATAAATCAATTCGCGGAAGGAAAGAGAAAAAAATTTTTATCAAAGCACTTTAGAAAGGGCAACATTTATTACTTGTTTGAACGTTTAATAATATTAGAAATATTCATACATGTTGAAAATAGATATGATGGCAAGAGAAATACCTAGTACATCTTCGGATTTAAGTTTTGCACCATTAATAGAAGGGAATAAAGCAATTATGAAAGAAATTATGAGGAAAAGAAGTTCCAAACAATCACAATCGAATAAATTTAAAGTTGATTATCTAAGTTACCTATTATTAGGTTTCGTCTTATTTATTACTATTGCAACATATCCATATCAAACCGAGGGAAAAGTTACTTTACAGCATGTCTGGTATAGTGGATGGATGACTGCTGTAGCAACAGGTGCAGGAGTTATTCCTTTCTTTTTCATCTCACAACCGAACAAATTTTGGATGGGTGTTTCAAATGGTAAGTAAACACCTAACTTCGACTTGCCCATCATTCCTAACATTTTTTTTTTTCTTGCATAGCGGTGGCTGGAGGTATGATGATCGCTGCTTCTCTCAGTCTATTTACAGAGGCAGTTAACTTTCAAGAAGAAGATTTTGGTATTTTAGCAATGTTTCCCGGTATTGATGCTCAAATTCATTCGATGCTTCGAGCTGCAGTGGGTGTGGTGTTAGGTTTAGTGTTTATTGTTGGCATGAAAAAGGTGCTAGACAGATATGAGGATTTAGATGAAACACAATTACTAGAAGGTGGAGCTAGCACCCAAAAGATGATTCTGATTATTGTCGTAATGACCTTGCATTCCTTGTCGGAGGGTATTGGTATTGGTGTTTCCTTTGGTGGATCGAGTGGTATGAAGCTCGGACAGTTCATCTCTCTATCGTTAGCCGTACACAATATACCTGAAGGATTAGCCGTTGCATTAGTCCTAACTTCCAGAAAAATGAGCAATATCAGAACAGGTAAGAGAGTTCAACACTCCTGAGTCTTCTTTGTCTAATGTTTCTCTACATTAAAATAGTGTTGTGGGCTATCTTCACCAGTCTTCCCCAGCCTATTTTCGCGATCCCAGCATATTTATTTGTTGAGAATTTTGTTCCACTATTGCCAGCTGGCCTAGGATTTGCTGCTGGAGCAATGTTTTATGTTGCAATTTTTGAGTTGTTAATGGAAGCAGCTGAAGATACCTCCATTACTGTCACTGGAATTGCTGGTTGCATTTCTTTCTTCACAATGAATTTCCTTCAAGAAGCAGTGAAGCATTCTGTCTAAGATAGATATGCATCATATGGAGATTGATAGGATTCGCACACATCAAACACATCACATTATATCATATATCATCACAACATCATTATCTTACATATATTAGATAAGATCTTGCCCTCATTCACTTTCATGGAGTCTTCGATTTCTCGGTACTTAAATTTGTTTGAATGGCTTGTAGTGTTAGTAGTTTCATTAGGAAGATTGTAGTATAGATGACGATTAGCGTGAATAAGAAGAGTGGAGGAGAATCGTCGTTGTAGTGTGTGGTGTTAGTCCTCTAAGAGTGTTCTCGAAGAAAGAGTTTCACTCGAATGATTTTTATAATCTTTTATTTGTTCTTTTTTCTTTCTTTCTTTTTCTTCCCTTTGCTTTGATGGGTGATCTATTTGACTTCCAACACACTAATCTCATAGCTCCCGTCTGTTCCTCTTTTAAGACGCTACTGTGATTGTTGTTGGAAGCTCATCCCTCAATAGTTCTATTTTACTGCATAGGCAGTTGATTTGCAAATAATGTAAAAAGTTATTTATGAACCAAATACTTCTTTATTTGTAATTAGATTGACTTATCACACCCTATATCTAAAACGACTTATCACGATCATAGTGATGGCTTATCCTTGCTCTCACTTCTGCCACCTCTCTTAGGAGATCCTGGTCCCGAAGAATGAGCCGTCGAAGACTCGCTCAACCCTCTTAGTCTTCCACGAGGGACTTTAGAAGAGCGAGGAATCTTTGCACGTTCGATCAATGTTTGAATAAGTTGAGACCTGTCTTGACTCGACAATTTCCCTGCCAACACCTTTCCATAAGCATCTTCCTTACGAATCTTAGGAATGCGAATCTCTCCAAGGAGTTCAGGGCATAAACGAGTTCCATCACCGATCTGTTGACAGGCCAGAAGAAGATCGTGTGCAATAGATGGAGTAACGATAGAATCATTCTTATACTCAGGATGCGACACAACGAAGCGACGAATATAAGTAGCTGGAGTTACAAGTTCGCCTGTGACTCGCCTTATTGTGAGAAGGTTATGTCAGATTGATCAGAATAGAGGGGTAAGAGGAAACTTACTTCTCAATAAATTGTAAATATTCATGAACGCGTTGACTCGTGACGGAATCACAGTTAATGAAGTCTAAATAGGCATATACTAATGGTAATAAACCAGGATAATAGTTCTCTTTGCCTAAAAATATTTCGGTCATAGTCATTTCTTCATATTCACCATCTGTCTTTGAAGATCCAGTCTCATTCTACAATGGAATTAGGAAAACGTGATAGAGAGCGTCGAAGGAGAAGACTTACATTCTTTCCATCACAACAGAATTTCAATGATTTATTGCTCTGGTTGCTATTATAGCTGTTATTGTTGTTATTATCATGATTATTATTTGGATGATCAATTTCATCAATACTTCCTAAATTAATAGCTGGTGGTGCAATATGTTTACGGAAAAAGAATTTTTGTGTTAAAACAGCATTTCTAATATGAGCACGTTTCATATTCTCATCAACTTTAGAGATAGGAATATAAAAACCTAAATCAAAGGCTAACATCACACGTGTAATTAATAATATGAAAACAGTAAAAGCAGCATTTTCAAAATCAGTTAATTGTACTTCCATTGATCGAAACTCTGTTCTCCAACCAATATGATGTTGATATTCATTTTCTTTACCATCCTCTTTCTCTTCTTTTGTCTTTTCTGTTGAATGATCTATCGCATGTTGGAAAGGTGGTGGTTTCCATCGACATGATTGCCAATTTGTTGATTGAATACATTCAAAATGATCAGTTGTTTCTTCATCATTTAATTCAATCTTTCCTTCATAAGCAACAATTGCATCACGAATAAATAAATGAGCAACATGATGAGCGAGATTTTCATCAACACCTTGTTCTTTCAATAATTGATAAACATTTTCATCAATTGGACATGAAATATCATTATATTCTTCAAAGGTCCTTGCGCAAGGGGCATCACCTTCACAGTGATAGATGTAGGTACTAATAGAGTCATATCGAGACTTTGGGATTAAACGAATACCGTCACCAGCTAATTGAGAATCGCTTGCTTTTAATCGATCCTCTTCAGTCAATAATCCTTTTTCTGCATCACGACGATCATCGACTGACTGGGAGATGACAGTCCAGCGAGCATCGATGTCCGACAATCTTCCCTTGAAGATCGGGGTAGCTGCAGTTAAAGCAAGCATAATAGGTGCTAACACCGCCAATTGATCGTACATGTAGCGACTTTCATCAACGTCTTTGGCTTGGAAGGTCACTTGCTAAGGTTTTAAGAGTTATTAGAGGAGAAAAGGACTAAGACATGGTATTACTCACCAGACAACACATTCCCATACCAAACGCCATGCAATCCATGTGAATTTCATGTCCTTCTTCAAGAGAGTATCCTGCTGGGAAGGGATAATCCTTTCCGTTACTGACAGAGAACTCTGGTGTGTTGATGTCACGGTAGAGAGGGACACGAATATCCACCTTCTTCCCTCTTCTCTCTCGGATATTTCGAACTAAGGTCGCAAATCGAGGATGAGGATTAATCACATAGTCAGGCACATAGATTGATTGAGAATGAGGAGAGGCGAAGGGTTTAGCGTCAGCGATGAAGTCACCAACACCCATGAGAGGGAAACATGTCACAGTAGGTGCGATCTCATTCTCCTTTAGTGCGGAAAGCAATCTTCTTCTTCTAACGACCATATTTCTTTCAATACGAAGCATCTCATTTGCGAAGTGACTGTAAGGGCGACTGGGCGTAGACTCGACCATCCAAGCACCCCACTCAGCGTGCCAATTGCAACCTTCACTCTCGTGACTATAAACCTCTTCAAGTCCATTTAATTGATAATTTATCTCTGCTCCACGACAAGATAACTTCACTGTTTTCTTCTCTCCGTCGACTTCGAAGATGCCACATTCGATCTCATCACCGAATTTTAATTCATCGTTTTCAATACCTTTCATACGTTTCCAAATATTTAAGAATTGTAATGCACCATGAAGGCGAATATATGCTAATACTTCTCTCATTTTATCATGAGGTAAAGGATCGCCTTCGATTAATTGACCCATGTTCTTCTTAATGTTATTTCGATAATAAGGTTGCTTCAATTGGAGGGAAGATCTAGGATGGTAAGCGTGAAGGGAGGGAGGGGGTGAAAAGATCGAGTTTGAATGTTTGAAATATTGCTTGAACGACGACAAGGAAGTCAAGGGAGTAGGAAATAAGATGGGTTGTTATGAATGAAGGCGAAAGAAGATTCTTGGAAAAGCGAAGGAGATGGGACTTTTCGAATTATCTAGTTTTGCAGAAAGAAGAAATTATAAGTATTAGGGGCAATCGATTTTCAAGAACCTAGAGATTTTTAATGGGCAGGGCAGGAAGGAGTTTTTGTGTTTTGCATTATCATTATTAGTTGTGTTGGGGGGATCGAATCATGAGTTACATCAAACACATCGTCAATGCAATTGCAGAGTTAATTCGTTACATAATCAAGTCCGTTGTGTTGAAAGTTCCTGTGAGTGCATTCGGATATTGATAAAATCCTAAGGTGTTATCTTCCTACGTTTAGGTCTCGTATCCAGGCGATCCTATTCCAAACCCTCAATCTCGTGTGGGCAAATGGTCAGAGGATGAATATCGTGGACCAAATGGTTGGAGACCTGCCGTCGCTGAGGAGTCTCATGCATTGACTGACAAGGAAAACAAGTTTCCCTTGACTGGTGAACCAGCTGGCCGTCAGACTTGGCACTTCAATCCTGCTGAAGGAGGAACTCGATCTTCGTTCACGTTTTCTGCTGCAAAGAACCCCAATTCGGCTGATAAGATCTTCCGTGATGCGATGTTGAATAAATGGAAAGGCAACAAACCTGATGAAAAGCACAAGCCTAACACTGCAAAAGAAGCTGCCTCTAAGGGTATCTCTTTCTATCAGATGCTTCAATCAGAAGATGGACATTGGGCTGGCGATTATGGTGGCCCAATGTTCTTGATGCCTGGTTTGATCTGTGTCTTGTACATTACCAAAACTCCTTTCCCTCCGGGAAGAAGAGAAGGAATGATCGCTTACCTTCGCAATCATCAGCAACAGGATGGAGGATGGGGAACCCATATTGAATGTGCTAGTACCATGTTTGGAACAGTCTTAAACTATGTGGCTTTGCGTCTGTTGGGTGATGAAGCTGATGCTCCACACATGGAGAAGGCTAGATCTTTTATCCATCGATACGGAGGTGCTCTATATGCTCCCTCTTGGGCTAAATTCTGGTTAGCAGTAATTGGTGTCTATGACTGGGATGCTGTCAATAGTATCCCTGTCGAAATGTGGTTATTACCACGATGGTTCCCATTTCATCCAGGAAAGCTATGGTGCCATTGTAGGATGGTCTATCTTCCAATGGGTTACCTTTACTCCAAACGTTTCACACCTGATGTTGCCAATGACCCAACTTTAACATCCTTACGCACTGAATTATACTTACAAAAATATGATACCATTAAATGGGATGATTTCCGTCAAACTTGTGCTGATATTGATGAATATAGTCCATTAAATCCTATTATGAAAGTTGCACAAGATTTTTTAGCAATTTATGAAAAAGTTTTACCTCATGTACCATTTTTAAAGAATTTACGTCAAAAAGGACTTGAGTTCGCAATTGATTATATTCATGCTGAAGATCTTCAAACTAATTTTATTGATATTGGACCAGTAAATAAAGCATTAAATATGTTATCAGTATGGGTTGATAATGGTGAAAATTCTAATGAAGAGAAGTTTTTACGTCATGCTGCACGTGTTGATGATTATTTATGGGTAGCTGAAGATGGTATGAAGATGCAAGGATATAATGGATCACAATGTTGGGATACTGCTTTTGCTACTCAAGCAATTGTTGAGAGTGGATTAGGTCCTCATTTTAAAGATTGTTTGACAAAATCTTACATCTACTTCAATCGCACTCAGATTAAGAATGATGAAGATAATCGCGATTATTACTATCGTCACATCTCAAAGGGTGGTTGGCCATTCTCTACTGCAGCACATGGCTGGCCCATTTCTGATTGCACTGCAGAAGGCTTAAAAGCCGTGCTATGCATGCATGCTTCGGAGAAGCTGAAGGCTTTAGTCCCTGCTGACAAACTACTCACACCTGAACGCTTTTATGATGCTTGCAATGTCATTCTATCCTATCAGAATGAGGACGGTGGCTGGGCAACTTATGAGAATAACCGTGGGTATGGCTGGTATGAACTGTTGAACCCTTCGGAAGTGTTCGGTGATATTATGATTGATTATTCCTATGTTGAATGTAGTTCAGCTTGTATTACTGCTTTGAAAGCTCTTCAACGAGAATTTCCAGATCATCGGAAGGAAGAAATCATTCAATCAATTGCTAAGGGAAGAGAATTCCTGAA